>Ga0190271_10000194_pt1 | contig 30490 bp, 38 predicted proteins | sample Popmic356T_FD_133747 | JGI IMG/M metagenome (GOLD analysis project Ga0190271, IMG submission 133747) | Populus adjacent soil microbial communities from riparian zone of Weber River, Utah, USA - 356 T | ecosystem: Environmental > Terrestrial > Soil > Riparian zone | place: USA: Utah | collected...
AGGGCCGCACGGGGAAGTGGTCGGCGAAGTCGATCACCCCCGCGGGGAGCTCGTCGTCGGGGACGAAGACCCCGGAGAGGAAGTAGAGCGGCAGCAGCAGCGCGTTGACGATCGCCGCCGCCGCGTCCTGGGAGGGGATCGCCGCGGTCAGGGCGATACCCAGGCAGCAGAAGGCGGCGGCGCCGACGACGATCGTCGCCAACAGCTCCGGAAGGTGCTCCCACGGGAAGGGCACCGAGTAGAGGACCCCGCCGATCAGCCCCAGCAGCGCCATCATCAGCAGCGCCACCACGATCGAGTTGCCGATCCGGCCGGCGATGAAGACCCAGGCCGGCATCGGCGTCCCCCTCCCCCGCTTCAGGCGGCCGTCTTCGCGGGCGATCGTCAGCGTCATCGCCAGCGTCTGCATCGTCGCCGAGATGATCGCCAGCGACATGATCGCCGGCACGTAATAGGTGGTCGCCTCGATGCCGCCGTCCACCTTCACGGTCGAGCCCTCGAAGACGATCGCGAGGATGAAGAAGACGACGACCGGGAACATCACCGTGAAGAAGACGGCGGCCGGGTTGCGCCAGAAGGCCTTCTGGTCGTAGCGGAACTGGTGGGCGACGAGGGCCAGGGCGTTCACTCCGACACCCCCGCGTCCTCGGCCTCGGTGGTCAGCTCCAGGTAGACGTCCTCGAGCGTCGGCCGGGTCACTTCCAGCCCCTCGAGCTCCTCGCCGCGGGCCAGCGCCGCCGCGGTCAGCTCGTTCAGCGTCTTCACCAGCGTCGTCGTCTCCACGGCGATCTCCTCGCCGCCGCTGCGGTAGCGGATCGTCGCCGGCTGGTTGCCGCGGTCGCCGAGGTCCTCGGGGGTGCCGCGGGCGACGATCTCGCCAGCGGAGATGATCGTCACCCGGTCGGCGAGCCGCTGCGCCTCGTCCATGTAATGGGTGGTGAGGAAGACGGTCTTGCCGAGGTCGCGGAGACCGGCGACGACGTCCCAGGCCTGGCGCCGGGCCGAGGGGTCGAAGCCGGTGGTCGGCTCGTCGAGGAAGAGCAGCTCCGGGTCGCCGACCAGGGCCATGCCGACGTCGAGGCGGCGCTGCTGGCCGCCCGAGAGCTTGCGGGTCCGCTCGTCGGCCTTGTCCTCGAGGCCGACCAGGGCGATCACCTCGTCGATCGGCCGCGGCGCCCGGAAGTAGCCGGCGTAGAGGCCGAGCGACTCGCGGACGGTCAGGTAGGGGTCGAGGCGGCCGCTCTGCAGGACGATCCCGATCCGCTCGCGCCACGCGCGCCCGGCTCGCTGCGGATCCTCGCCGAGAACCGAGACCTCCCCACCGCTGCGCTGGCGGTACCCCTCGAGAATCTCGACCGTGGTCGTCTTGCCGGCGCCGTTGGGGCCGAGGAAGGCGAAGACCTCGCCGGGCATGACCTCGAGGTCGATGCCCCGCACGGCTTCGTGGTCTCCGTAGCTCTTGCGCAGGCCACGGATCGAGATGGCGGGTTCAGGCAAAGCCCGGCGATTCTAGGTATGCCGCGCCATCGCCGCCGCGGGACCCGGCCTAAACTCCCCTGACCATGGCAGGCGGTCGGGTGGTGAGCTCCCCGGACGGGGACAGGTGGAAGGTGAGGCGGCGCTGGCTGAACCGCGGCCTGCCGAGCCTGCGGAAGCAGGTCCGCGAAGCGAGGGAGGAGCGAAGCCCTATCGACGGGTTCGACGGCTTCATGATTCTCGACGGCGCTACCAGCGGCGGCTGGGCGGGACCGGCGATCGCGGTCGCCGTGCTGGTCGTGGCGATCATCTTCCTTCCCTTGCTCGGGATCGCCCTCGAGTTGATCGTCCTCGCGATCCTCTTCGCCTCCGGGCTGATCGGGCGGGTGCTTCTCGGCCGCCCCTGGACCGTCGAGGCGCGAAACCTCGACGACGGCGAACGCTCCCTCGCCTTCGGAGTGAAGGGATTCGGCGCGGCCGGCGACGCGGCCGAGGAGCTGGCCAGCACGATCTCCGCCTCCGGACCGCCCGAGCGGCTCTCGGCTGGCGAGCGGACCGCGCTGCCGCGCCCGACCTTCTAGCCGGGACGCTTGCCGTCGAGCTCGACGTCGCGGTGCTTCATCCGCACGATCACGTCCTCGCGGGCAGCGAGGTCGCGACGGATCCGGTCGGCGACGGTGACCGAGCGGTGGCGGCCGCCGGTGCAGCCGACCGCGATCGTCAGGTGGCTCTTGCCCTCCGCCACGTAGGCGGGGACGAGGAACTCGAGCAGCGGCAGCAGCCGGCCGTAGAACTCGCCCGCCTGGGTGCCTGACTCGACGTAGGCGCGAACCTGCTCGTCGAGGCCGGTCATCGGCCGCAGCTCGTCGACGTAGTGCGGGTTGGGCAGGAAGCGGACGTCGAGGGTCAGGTCGGCGTCGCGGGGCGGGCCGTTCTTGAAGCCGAAGGTGAGCAGGGTCAGGGCCAGCTCGCCCCCGTCCTGGCCGCCCAGCATCTCCTCGGCGATCCGCCGCCGCAGCTCGGCCCCGGTCAGGTCGCTGGTGTCCATCACCAGGTCGGCGCGCTCGCGCAGTGGCGCCAGCAGCTCGCGCTCGTGGCGGATGCCCTCGACGATCCGGCCTTCCGGCGCCAGCGGGTGGCGGCGGCGGGTCTCCTTGTAGCGGTCGAGCAGGGTCTCCTCGTCGGCCTCGAGGAACAGCACCTGGGTCTTCAGGCCGCTGTGATCCAGCTCGTCCAGCACCTGCAGAAGGTCCTCGAAGTACTCGCCGCCGCGCACGTCGGAGACGACCGCCGCCCGCTCGACGCCGCTGCCCTCGTGCTGGAAGAGCTCGCCGAGGCTCTCGATCATCCGCGGCGGCAGGTTGTCGACGCAGAAGTAGCCGCCGTCCTCGAAGGCGGCGATCGCCTCCGACTTCCCCGCCCCGGAGTGGCCGGTGATCAGCACCAGCATCACCCCGCTGCGCTCGTTCGCTCCGTTCGTCGCCATCTAGCTCGTCCTGTTCAGCTGCTCGTGGATCTCTCGCCCTACTTTGCCAGGCAGGCCGGGCACCGCCTCGAGTTCCTCGCGACTGGCGGCGAGAAAACGCTCCGGCGAGCCGAAGTGGCGCAGCAGCGCCCGCTTGCGCGCCGGGCCGACTCCCTTCAGCTCGTCCAGCACCGAGCCGGTCATCGCCCGGTCGCGGCGGCCGCGGTGGTGGTCGATCGCGAAGCGGTGGGCCTCGTCGCGCACTCTCTGCAACAGCTTGTTGGCCTCGGAGTCGCGCGGCAGGTCGAGCGGCGCCGAGCGGCCGGGGACGTAGACCTCCTCCTCGCGCTTGGCGAGGCTGATCACGGTGACGCCGCGGTCGACGAACGGCTGCAGCGCCTTCATCCCCGCGGTCAGCTGTCCCTTGCCGCCGTCGATCATCACCAGCGAGGGCAGCGAGGAGAAGCTCTCGTCGCGCTTGCCGTCGTGCGGGGAGAGGTCGGCCTGCTCCAGGTAGCGGGCGATCCGCCGCCGCAGCACCTCCTCCATCGAGGCGAAGTCGTCGGGGCCGGCGTTGCCGTCGGCGCGCATCTCCCCCCGCACCCGGAAGCGCCGGTAGTCGGACTTCTTGGTGGCGCCGCCCTCGAAGACGACCATCGAGGCGACGGTGTGCTCGCCGCCGATGTTGGAGATGTCGAAGCCCTCGATCCGGACCGGCAGCTCCTCCATCCCCAGCGCCGCGGCCAGCGAGGCCAGCGACTCGACCCGACGGGCGCGGCGGTGCTCGCGGCGCAGCCGGTCCTGGTCGAGGGCGAGGCGGGCATTGCGCTCGGCCATCTCGCGCAGGCGGCGTTTGTCGCCGCGCTCGGCGGCCCGCACCTCGACCGGGGCGCCGCGCCGCTCGCTGAGCGCCTCGGCTATCACCTCGACGCGATCGCGCAGGTAGGGCCCGACGACGATCGTCCGCGGCATCGCCGGCGAGGCCGAGTAGTACTGGCCGATGAACTCCTCGGCGACCTCGGCGGGCTCGCGCTCGCCCTGGTTTTCGAGGTAGAAGCTCTGTCGCTCGGCGAGGATCCCGTCGCGGACCTGGAAGACCTGGGCGTTGGCGTCTTCGCCCTCGACCGCGACCCCGATCAGGTCGGCGGTCCCGACCGAGCCGCCGGCGACGCGCTGGCGCTCGAACAGCGAGCGGATCGCCTTCAGCCGGTCGCGGTGCAGGGCGGCGCGCTCGAACTCCTGGGCGACCGCCGCGGCGTCCATCTTCGCCTCCTCCTCGGCCTCGACGTGGCGGTAGCGGCCGGAGAGGAAGTCGACGATCGCATCGATATTGCGCCGGTACTCCTCCTTGCTGACGTGGCCGACACAGGGCGCCCCACAGCGCTTGATGTAGTAGTCGAGGCAGGGGCTGCCGGAGCGCCGGCCCGGCTCCACCCCCTCGCAGGTGCGGAACTGGAACAGCTTGCCGAGCAGGTCGAGGGTCTCCCGCACCCGCTTGGCGCTGGAGAAGGGGCCGAAGTAGGCGCGGTGCGGGCGGTGCTTCTCGCGGGTGAAGTAGACGCGCGGGTAGTCCTCGTCGAGGCTGACGGCGACGTAGGGGTAGGACTTGTCGTCGCGGAGGCGAATGTTGAAGCGCGGCCGATGGCGCTTGATGAAGCTCTGCTCGGCCAGGAGCGCCTCCGCCTCGGTGGCGGTGACGAGCGTCTCGATGCGTTCGACCCGCGAGGTCAGCCGGGTCTCGCCACCCGAGAAATGGGAGGCGACGCGTTTGCGGATCGAGCGCGCCTTGCCGACGTAGAGCAGCTCGTCGGCCCGGTCGTAGAACAGGTAGACGCCGGGCGAATCGGGCAGGGCGCGACGCTGCTGGGCGATTCGCTCAGCGCGCGAGAGGCTGCCGTTCTGGTCGCTGGCGGTCAGGGGTCAAAGGGTAGGCTGCTGGCCACTCGGCCAAACGGACGCCTAAACGGAGAGCGAGATGACCAGCCAGACCCAGAGCCCGCCGGAGCTGAAGACCCTGCAGATCGAGGTCGACGGCGAGATCGGCACCCTCACCCTCAACCGCCCCGACGCCTTCAACGCGATGAGCCCGGAGATGATCTGGGAGCTGCCGATCGCGCTCTCCTGGCTGGCCGACCGGGCACCGCTGCGGGCCCTGATCGTGACCGGCGCCGGCAAGGCCTTCTGTGCCGGCGGCGACGTCACCTGGTTCCGCAAAGGCGTCGAGTCCGACGAGATCGACCTGCCCTCCGAAGTGCGGCGCGGCGCCGAGGCCCTGCACATGGCGATCGTCGACCTGCGGCGGATCCCCTACCCGGTGATCGCCGCGCTCAACGGCCCCGCCGCCGGCGCCGGCTTCTCCTTCGCGCTCGCCTGCGACTTCCGGGTCGCTTCCGAGTCCGCCTTCCTGGCCTGCGCCTACGGCCGCATCGGCGCCTCCCCGGACGGCGGCATGACCTACTTCCTGCCCCGCGTGGTCGGCCCCAGCCGGGCCCTCGAACTGCTGCTCGAAGACCCCAACCTGACCGCCGCCGAGGCGCTCGAGGAGGGTCTGGTCTCCGAGGTCGTGGCCCCGGACGAGCTGCTGGCTACGGCCCGCGCCAAGGCCGAGAAGCTGGCCGCCAAAGCGCCCCACTACGTGCGGATGGCGAAGCAGCTCTGCGCCGTCAGCATCGAGAACAGCCTCACCGAGCACCTGCAGCTGGAGCGCCACGGGATCGCCGACAGCATGGCCACCGAGGACCTCAAGAACGGCGTCGAGGCCTTCTTCGGAGGCGGCACGCCGGTCTTCGAGGGGCGCTGAACCGCGGGGGATATCGGCCCGTATCCGGAGTACAGTCAGCCGTGACCGATTTCTCAGAAGGGGGCAACATGAAGAAGGCCGCAGTCGCTCTGGTCCTGATCCTCGCCTCGCTGGCGCTCGTCGCCTGCGGCGGTGGCGATGACGACGAGCCGGGGACGACGACCACCGAGACGACGCAGGAAAGCAACGGCGGCGGCGGCGAAGCCGAAGGCGGTTCGGCCGGCAGCGCCAAGGCGATCGCCTTCGAGGCCGACCCGGCCGGCGGTCTCGCCTACACCGCCGACAAAGTCACGGCCAAGGCGGGCAACGTCACGATCGACTTCACCAACCCGCAGCCGCTGGCGCACGACGTCGCGATCGAAGACACCAGCGGCGAAACGATCGCCCAGACCGAGGTGATCGCGAAAAGCTCGGACTCGACCACGGCCGAACTGGAACCGGGCGAATACACCTTCTACTGCACCGTTCCCGGCCATCGCGAGGGCGGCATGGAAGGCACCCTGAGCGTCAAATAGCCGTCGGCGGCGAAGCGATGAGTCGCTGGGAGACGTCGAGCACGCTCGAGGCCGACGTCTCCCCCGCCGCCGTCTGGGAGCGCGCCTACGCCAACGCCGAGGCCTGGCCGCACTGGAACGCCGAGATCAAGCGAGCGACCCTGAACGGCCCGCTCGCCCTCGGCGCCGAGGCGAGGATCGTCTTCGGGACCGGCCTGCGCCTGCGCTTCCGCGTCGTCGAGTTCGAGCCAGGGCGCCTGTTCACCGACGAGTCGCGACTGCCGGGCGCCCGGATGGGCCACCGGCACCTCGTCGAGCCAACCGCCGACGGCGGCAGCCGCCTCACCAACACGATCTACATCGAGGGGCCCCTGGCCCCGCTCTGGCGGCGAATCATGGGACCGGCCGCGGCCCGCACCCTGCCCGAGGCGCAGCGGGCGATCGCCGATCTCGCCGATCGCCCTTTACAGATTTAGCGAAAGGAACTTATATTGGTCGAGGCAAATGACGCGCGCCTCGACGATCCTGCTCCTCCTGCTCGCCTGCGCGAGCCTCGCCGCCTGCGGCGGCAGCAGCTCCGACGACGCCGACAGCAGCTCGAGCATCGAGCGCAAAATCGCCGCCCTGGAAGCCGAGGAAGCCGAAGAAAAGGGCATCACCAGCGGCTTCAACATCGAGGCCCACTGGACCAAGACCTTCTCCTACACCTCCGACGAAATGACGTCCTTGCCCGGCAAAATCAGGGTCGGCTTCACCAACCCCCAGTCCCGCCCCCACGACGTCGCCATCGAAGACCCCGCGGGAAAGACGATCGGCCAGAGCGAGCCCGTCGTCCAAGAAGCCGACTCCTTCGTCGCCCAGCTCCACCCCGGCACCTACCACTACTACTGCACCCTCCCCGGGCACCGCGACAAAGGCATGGAAGGGACGCTGCGGGTTTCGAAGTAGGCGGCGCGCTACTCAGCGGGCGCCATCACGCGGGTGACCGAGTCGCCCACGAAGCAGGGCTTGTCGCCGCCCTCGACCTCGAGGGTGAAGCGGGTCACCACCTGGTACCAGCCGCCGCCGACCTCGTCGGCGGAGACAATCTCGGCGCGGGCGCGGACCTTGGAGTCGACCGGGACCGGGGCCGGGAAGCGGATCTTGTTCCAGCCGTAGTTGACGCCGAGGACGAAGCCCGTGGTCTCGATCAGCTCCTTGCGGAAGCCGTCGACGAGCGAGAGCGTCAGGTTGCCGTGGGCGATCGTCGTTTTGTACGGGCTCTCGGTCTTGGCCCGCTCGACGTCGACGTGGATCCACTGGTCGTCGCCGGAGAGCTCGGCGAAGGTGTCGATGTCGGCCTGGGTGACCGTGCGCCACTCGCTCGGGCCCACTTCCTCGCCGAGCAGGGCCTGCATGCCCTCGACTCCTTCTATCTGCACCGACGCCATCGGCCGGCAGTCTAGGCGAAGCGGCTCAGTCCGACCACCAGTCCTGGACGATCTCGCCGTCGCCTTCGCGACTGGCGCCGACCGCCAGCACTTCGAGGCCCTCGTCGCCGGCCTCGAAGGCGCGAATCACCTCGGGAGAGACCCGGATCGCGTCGAGCGTCTCGATCTCGATGATCTCGTCGTCGAGCTTCATCCGCCCAGAGCCGGCGATGACGATGTAGACCTCCTCGGCCTTCTCGTGCTTGTGGCCGAAGGGACTGCGCTTGCCGGGCTTGAGCCGCTGGTGGCTGACCCCGGTCTCCTCGGCGTCGAGGTCGCCATTGGCGAAGCGGGCTTCCTGGATCTCGCCCAGTCCGGCCTCGGCCGCGGAGTCCTTGACGTCGGTGAGCTTCTTATGGGTGAAGGGAAGGTGCATGCCGGTCTCCTCGGGTCGGTGATCCTCTTCGAGGACGCTACCCGAGAGTTGCCGCACCGAAGCACTAGTCGGCAAGCCGCAGCGGCGCGTGCCTGGCAATCGCCTCGAAGTCGACGTCGGCAGCGAGCAGCCCGGACCCGGTGCGGATCGCGACGGCGGCGATCAAGCAGTCGCTGAGCTTGCGAGGGGTCTCGCCGCCGCGTCGGCAGCGGCGGTAGATCTCCGCCGCCTGTTCGTAGTCGCCGGGGCCCTCGACCGCTAGGAACTCAAGTCCGTAGACAAGACGACGCAAGCGGTCGCTGTCGGCATCGTCCCGGGCGCCAGCGAGAATCTCCATTAGGACGACGTCGGTGCTGGCGAGCTCAGCGCCGGCTTCGAGCTCCGAGCGCAGGCGCAGATGCGCGTCGCTGCCCGTTCCCCGTAGGAACTCGACCCAAGCCGAGGTGTCGACGAGGATCATCGCTCGGAAATCTCGTCGCGCGCGCGAATCTCGGAGAGGTCGCCGGCCCAACCGCTGCCCTCGGTCGCGAGGGCTTCCTCGCGACTCATCGGCTCGCCGACCAGGCGCCGCAGCGCCAAGTCCACCGCCTCTTTCTTGCTGCGGAGTCGATAGAGGCGCATCGCCCTACCGACCAGCTCGTCGTCTATCTCGATGTTGGTGCGCGTCATTGCACCAGGATACACCTTGAGGTGTATGGCCTTTCGAGGCGGCGCCGGGCGGGCGGCCGGAAGCAGCCCGGCACTCACGCGACCAGCCTCACTTCGAAGCTGGGGACGACGAGGGCGCCGACGCCGCCGAGCAAGGCGAGGATGCGGCTGACGTAGGCGCGGGTCTCCGGGTAGGGCGGCACGCAGCGGCAGCCTTCGACGGCGCCGGGGCCAGCGTTGTAGCCGGCCAGGGCCAGTTCCGGCGAGCCGAGCTGGCGGATCAGGTCCGACATCAGGTGGGCCTGGGCGTCGATCGCCGCGACCGGATCGAAGGGATCGTCGAGCCCGTAGGAGGCAGCCGTGGCCGGCATGAACTGGGCGATGCCCTGGGCGCCGGCCGGAGAGATGGCGAACGGGTTGAAGTTCGACTCCGCCATCAACTGCGCCGCGAGCAGTGCCGCCGAGACGTTCCAGCGCGCCGCGGCCTGCAGGAGCGGATCGCGGAAGCGGGCGGGGACGAAGCTCGGCAGGGCCGCACCACCGGAAGCCGAGCCGTCTCCCCCGCCCCCGAGCACCGCCTCGCCAGCGGCCGAGCAGGGCGCGGGGCCGCTCGCGAACCCGTAGTGCCAGGGCTCCCACGAATACCTCTGGACGAAGCCGAAGCGGCTCGCGTTAGCTGCCAGCCAGCCGTAGGCGGCATCCGGCCCGAGGTCGAGCTCGGTCGCGCAGCGGTGCAGCGAGCGGCCCGGCGGCGCCACCCAGGTCGGGTCCGGGTGAGCGGCGAACAGCGCCGCCTGCTCGGCGTCGGAGCGGAACCCGGAGACGACCAGGAGGGCAATCCCGTCGGCACGTGCCGCAGCCGCGAGCCGGTCGAAGGCAGCGGCCGCGTCCGGTCTCATCCCCTCGCCGTTGCGGTACACGAGCGGTCCGGCGTAGCCGCCCCCACTTGCCATCGTCGACGCCGTGGCCGAGCCAGCTGGCGCCGCCGCTTCGGCCAAAGCCGACGCTTCCACCGACTGACCGCCACCCTCGAGATCCAACCGCGCCAGCACCACGGCCTTGACGCGCACGGGAGCGAACGAGGCGAGGTCGGGATAAGAAACCCGGACGCGCTCGGAGGCGACACCGTTCGCCCGGCCCGCGTCGCGGGCAGCCGCCCGAGCCCGGGCGAGGTAGGTCGGCTTGTCGAGGTGGATCGGGTTCGGCAGCCCGTTGGGGAGGGTCGGCGGCGAGAGCAGGCGCGGCAGGTCGTCGCGCATCGAGCGCGCCGCCGAGATCGCGACGAGGTCGGCCGCCCGCTGCACCCTGCCCTTGCCGGCGATGGCGCCGGCAATCGCCACCAGCGCCACGGTGCCCGCGAACACGACGAAGCAGGCCCCCAGGGCCAGGATCAGCGCCTGACCGCGCTCGCTCTCGTTCGCCCCCGCCCGCATACCCCGACCCTGCCGATCGAGAGCGCACGCGTGGGGCGCACAGAGTCAAAAATTCGCACCAACTTCGTCACCGATGCGAACCTTTCCCGGTCTCGGCGCGTAGAACCGAAGGCCAACAACCAGAGGAGCGCCATGCCCAGCCTCGCCAAACCCGCAATTCGCCCGCCCCTGCTCTGCCTCCTCGTCCTCGCGTGCCTCGCCGTGGTGTTGAGCGCCGCTGGCGGCAGCGCCGATGCCAGGGCGACCAAGCTCGTCGCCAAGGAAGTCGAAAGCGCCTCGCTCGGCAAGACGGTCCTCGCCAACCTGCGCGGCCGCACCCTCTACAGCCTCAGCGCCGAGAAGAACGGCCGCTTCATCTGCACCGGCAGCTGCCTGTCCGCCTGGCGCCCTCTGTTCGTCCCCGCCGACACGAAGCCCACCGGCCCGGTCAAGCTCGGCACGATCGAGCGCCCCGAGGGCAAGACCCAGGTCACCTTCAAGGGCCTCCCCCTCTACACCTTCACGGCCGACACCAAGCGGGGCGATGCGAAGGGAGAGGGCATCAAAGACGTCGGCACCTGGCACGCAGCGACCATTGCCAATCCCACGACTCCGCCCGCCGAGCCGCAGCCGACCCCCGAACCTCCCTACCCGTATTCCTACTAAGAGAGATCGACGATCTCGATCAGGCTTTCGAGGCCGCGCAGATCCGCTGCGTTGAGCGTGTAGAGCGGCAGTTCGTTTGCCAGAGCGGTCGCGGCGATCATCAGGTCAATGGCGCGCGAGCCACGGGGCTTGCGGCCCCGTGCCATAACTGCAGCGTAGACCCGCCGGTATGCGTGGGCGCAGGATGAATCGAAGGTCAACGTTTCGAACGTCGCCTCGGTCGCGCCCACCAATTCTTGCCGATGTAGGCGCTCCAGGCCGCCGTCGGTGGCAGCCGCGCCCGTGATCAGCTCAGCCAATGTCAGCGCCGAAATGGCACCGGCCATAGGGATCCGCGAGACAACGGCAGTGCCAAGCGCGATCACTACCGACGTATCGAGGAGACCTCGGTCAGGAATCCGACAAGAAACGAGGTGTTGGATCCTGATCGGCGAAGGCGTCAACGTCTTCTCGGAGCCTTTCGAGGTCGATCGGGGCAATACCCGCAAATGCCTGGGCAATGACCTCGCGTGGGACGAAGTACCTGTCGTCAAGCCGGCGCCGGGCAGGCGCCGGTTTGCGATCGCGGATACGAATCGGCTCCTCACGGCGTCGTCTCATCGGCCCTCTGGTCACGGGAATCACCGTAGCACGACTCAGACAAAAGCTTTCGCAGGATCGGCGCCGATAGACCGCCGGCCGCGTCGGCCGGCAGGGCGCCGAAGAGGGCGCGGCGCTCGGCTACCCAGGGGAGGCGGCGCTTGAGGACGGCGACGGCGAGGCCGCGGCCGAGCAGGCCGGCGACGGCAAGGGCCAGCAGGGGGCGGTCGTCGGACAAGTCGGCGCGGAGCAGGACACCGGTGACCTCCTCTCCGAGTGGGGAACCGAGCAGCGCCTGGGCGACCGCCGGCGCCGCGTGGACGACGCGCAACTCGTCGCGGGCCACGGCCGCGGCGGCGAGGGACAGATCGAGCCCGTCGGGATCGTCGCCCACAGCCAGGTGGCAGACGTGGCCGCGGGCTGCGACCCGAGCAGCCGGCAGGTGCGCGACCAGGCGCTCCTCCAGGCGCTGCGCCGCCGCCGAGGCGAGCAGGGTCGGGCGCGGCGGTCGACCGCCGACGTCGATAAGCAGGGTCGCGCGGTCGACGTCGGCGCCGGCGCAGGCCAGGGCAGCGGCGGCCCCGCGCGAGCCCTCGGCGGCGCCGACCGCGGTGACCAGCACGGCTGGGCCGGCAGTCGGGACAGAGACCCTCATCGTGCCGGCCTGGCGCTGGCGCTGCTGGCGATGGCGAGATGCTCGGCCACGACGGCCAGTGGCGAGGGTGGCAGCAGCCGCACGCTGACGCGACCGCCTTCGACCTCGATGGCGATGTCGTCGCGCGCCCAGCCCGGCAGCGCCGCCCGTGCCGCCTCGCTCGCCGAGCCGCCCGACGCCAGCGCCAACGCGCCCGCCTCGGCAGCACCGTCGGCGAGCGTCAGCGCGTAGCCGGCGACGAGCAGCTGCAGAGCCACCGCGGCGGCCAGCAACAGCAGCGGCAGCGCCGCGACCAGCTCGACCGTGGCCTGACCGCGCGAGCTACCCATCGACCTGCCCCAGCGCCGCGCTCGCCCCCACTCTCACCTCGGGCATCGCCGGGAACAGCCGTGGCACCAGTACCCGCACCGTCACCTCGCCCTGCTCCGCGACCTTGGCGCCGGCGCGCAGCGGCGGCGGCAGCGCCCTCCGCGCCACCGCCGCCGTGTCCCCGCCCACCAGCGCCGCCCGAGCCCCCGCACGGGCGGCCACGCCCGCCGACCAGAGGGCCTGGCCGGCGAGCACCACCTGCGCCACCGCCAGGACCACCAGGAGCAGGAACGGGACGACCGCGACCAGCTCGACCGAGGCGGTCCCGTCGTCCCCCTTCACTGCTCCGCTGACACCCCTGAACGGCATTCGGCGACCCTGCCAGGCGCCGACGCACGCGTGGGGCGCACTTCGTCAGAGCTGTGTCAATTCTTCGAGGCGAAAGCGAGCCGGACAGGCTGGCCCCGCGCTCAGTAGGTGTTGGCCTCGATCCAGATCCGCCAGATCGCCGCGACCGAGGCGCCGAGCAGGACGATCCAGAGCACGGTGCCGCCGCCGCTGGAGAAGAGCTTGTCGGAGCCGGCGATGAGCAGCGCGATCATCCCGAAGGCGGCGTAGAAGACCGCGCGCCGGGCATCGCTGAGAGTCGCCAGAGTCAGCTGGTTCTGGCGGCTGAGCGTGTAGAGCAACCAGGCGAACCCGGCCAGGAAGCTCATTATGAACGCCGTGAAGATCGTGTCGACGACGTTGCCCCCGGCAGGGGCGAAGGCGGCGGCGAGCGCCAGGAGCATGACGATCGCGACGTTGCGAGCGGTGCGCACCCGCTCAGTGTACGCCGACTAACCGCTCGTCATGACGACTATGCCGAAGACCAGCGCCGCGCCCACCGAGGCCAGGCCGAGCCCGGCGACGATCGCGGCGCCAGCGGCTGCGAGCGGGCGCTCGCCGCGGCTGAGGTCGGCGAAGCGCGCCACCCCCCAGATCGCCATCGAGAAGGCGAAGGTGACGCCGAGGCCGGCGATCACCGAAGCCACGACCGTCTCCAGCAGCTCCTTGGCGGGAACCAGCGAGGCGATCATCCGCTCGACGCCGCCACCGGCGACCCCCGCTCGGCCCTGCGGACGAACAGCGCCGCGATCAGCAGCAGGGAGAGCACGGTGACGATCAGCGGCCCGGCGGCGCTGCTGCCGAAGATCGCCGTGAAGCCGTAGACCAGCGCCCCGATCGCCGCCGCGGCTGGCAGCGTCAGCAGCCAGGCCATCATGATGTTGCCGGCGACGCCCCAGCGCACCGCCGAGACCCGCTTCGCCGCACCCGCCCCCATCACGCCGCCGTTGATGACGTGGGTGGTCGAGAGCGGGAAGCCGAAGTGGGTCGAGGCGAGGATCACCGCGGCGCCGGCGCCCTGGGCGGAGAACCCCTGGGCGGCGTCCATCTTGATGATCCGCGTGCCGGTCGTCTTGATGATCCGCCAGCCGCCGCTGTAGGTGCCGAGAGCGATCGCCGTCGCGGCCGAGAAGATCACCCAGAAGGGCGGGTCGGCGTTGGCGCCGAGGCTGCCGTGGGCGATCAGGGCGAGGGTGATCACGCCCATCGTCTTCTGGGCGTCGTTGGTGCCGTGGGCCAGCGCCAGCAGGCCGCCGGAGATGACCTGGCCGTGCTTGAAGCCGCGGCTGACGATTCCCGGCCGCTGCTTGCCGACCACCCGGTAGACGATCCCGATCGAGAGCCCGGCGACGACGAAGGCGAGGATCGGCGCCACAACCGCGGGGACCAGGACTTTGCCGACCAGGCCTTCGGTCAGCACGGCGTCGAACCCGACCGCCGCCACGGCCGAGCCGACCACGCCGCCGATCAGCGCGTGCGAGGAGCTCGACGGCAACCCGAACCACCAGGTGATCAGGTTCCAGGCGATCGCCCCGATCAGGCCGGCGAAGACGATCGTCGGGGTGATCACGCCGGCGTCGACGACGTCGTTGGCGACGGTCGCCGCGACCGAGATCGAGATGAAGGCGCCGACGAAGTTGAGCAGCGCCGCCATCGCGATCGCGACCTTCGGCCGCGCCGCCCCGGTCGAGATCGAGGTGGCGACGACGTTGGCGGTGTCGTGGAAGCCGTTGGTGAAGTCGAAAGCCAGCGCCGTGCAGACGACGATGACGAGGATGACGTCGGCGCTCACGTCGTCAGGAGTTCTTGATCACGATGCCCTCGAGGATCTGCGCGGCGGTCTCGGTCGCGTCGATCGCCTCCTCGAGCACCGCGAACATGTCCTTCCAGCGGATCACGACCATCGGGTCGATCCCGTTGGAGAAGAGCGAGGCGACGGCGTCGCGGGAGATCCTGTCGCCTTCGTTCTCGAGCCGGTGGATCTCGATCCAGTATTTGTCGAGGTCCTTGAACTCCGGCAGCTGCTCGAGCCCGGCCGCGAGCTGCTCGCAGGCACCGACCAGAACCTTGGTGAGCGCCTGCGCCTGCGCCATCGGCGCCTCGATCTTGTAGAGGCCGAGGAAGTCGGCGGCCTCCTCGGCGAAGTCGACGATGTCGTCCATCTGAGTCGCCAGGCCGTAGATGTCCTCGCGGTCGATCGGCGTCACGAAGGTCGAGTTGAGGCGCTTGATGATCTCGTGGGTGATCCGGTCGCCCTCGTGCTCGGCCGCCACCACCCGCTGCGAGAGGTCGCCGGAGTCGGGCCAGGTGCCCATCATCTCGTCGAGCAGCTTGGCCGTCGTGACCGTGTTCTGACCGGCCTCGATGAAGAGGTCGAAGAAGGTCCGATCGCGGGGCAGGAGCGAGAGGCGCGCCACTGCCGCAATCCTATTGGCTGCGGCGGCCCCGCCCCTGCCTCAGCTGGTCGCCGCGGCCAGCTGTTCGGCCGCGCGCAGGGCATGCAGCTCGCGCAGCTCGGCCTGAACGCTGCGCCGCTCCTCGGGCGGCGCCACCGTCCTCGTCCAGACACCGTCGGCGTCGAGGTCCCAGGCATTGGCGTTGTCGGCGAAGCAGCGCTCCAGCATGTCGAGCATCTCCGCCCGCAGCTCCGGGTCTTCGACCGGCGCCACCAGCTCGACGCGACTGTCGAGATTGCGGGGCATCAGGTCGGCGGACCCCATCAGGACCCGGGTCTCCTCGCCGCGCTGGAAGGTGTAGACCCGCGAGTGCTCGAGGAAGCGGCCGACGATCGAGACGACCCGGATGTTCTCCGAGACGCCCTCCACGCCCGGCCGCAGGCAGCAGATCCCGCGCACGTTCAGGTCGATCCTCACCCCCGCCTGGGAGGCGGCGTAGAGGGCGCGGATGCAGCCGGCGTCGACCAGCGAGTTCATCTTCATCGCGATCCGCGCCGGCTCGCCGGCCTCGTGGGCGGCGACCGTGGCCTCGATCTCCTCGACGATCCGGTTGCGCATCGTCGTCGGCGAGACGAGCATCTTGCGGTACTCGGCCGGGCGGCCGTAACCGGTCAGGAAGTTGAACATCTCAGCGACGTCGGCGCCGATGTCGGGGTCGGCGGTGAAGAGGCCGAAGTCGGTGTAGAGGCGGGCCGTCTTCGGGTGGTAGTTGCCGGTGCCGACGTGGACGTACTCGCGGACCCGCTCGCCCTCGCGGCGGGCGACCAGGATCGCCTTGACGTGAGTCTTCAGGCCGGGGATGCCGTAGACGACGTGGACGCCGGCCTCCTCCAGGGCCTTCGCCCAGTGGATGTTGGCCTGCTCGTCGAAGCGGGCTTTCAGCTCGACCATGCAGACCGCCTGCTTGCCGCGTTCGGAGGCGCGGATCAGCGACGGGACCAGCGGCGAGTCGTCGCTGGTCCGGTAGACGGTGTGCTTGATCGCCAGCACGTCGGGGTCGGCGACCGCCTGCTCGACGAAGCGCTCGACCGAGGTCGCGAAGGAGTCGTAGGGGTGGTGGACGAGCAGGTCGCCCTTGCGGATCGCCGCGAACATGTCGAGCTGCTCCTCGTCCTCCCCCTGCAGACGCGGCTGCGTGACCGGCGACCAGGGCGGGTAGCGCAGCTCGGCGTGGCCCGGGACGTCGGCGATGTCGCCGACGTCGGCGAGGTCGATCGTGCCGTCGACGTCGTAGACCTCCCGGTCTTCCAGCCGCAGCGCCTCGATCAGCTGCTCGCGCAGCTTCGGGTTCATCCCCGGCGCGATCTCGAGCCGCACGACCTCGCCGAAGCGGCGGCGGCGCAGCTCGTCCTGAACGGCCTGGAGAAGATCGTCGGCCTCGTCGCTGACCGTGAAGTCGGCGTCGCGGGTAACGCGGAAGTAGCCGTGGTCGATCACCTCGGTGCCCGGGAAGAGGACGTCGAGGTTGGCGGCGATCACCTCCTCCAGCGGCACGAAGCACTTGCCGCCCTCCCCCAGCGACAGGAAGCGGCCGAGCAGCTCCTTCGGCACCTTGACGCGGGCGATGATCTCGACCCCGGTCTCGGGGTCGCGCAGCAGCACGCCGAGGCTGAGCGAGAGGTTGGAGATGTACGGGAAGGGCCGGCCGAGGCCGATCACCAGCGGCGTCAGGGCCGGGAAGACCTGCTCGTGGAAGCGAGCGTCGATCTCGCGCCGCTCCTCGGCGCTGGCCGTGTCCAAGGTGACGAGGCGGATTCCCTCCTCCTCCAGGGCCGGGCGCAGGATGCCGCCGAAGCAGGCCTGCAGGCGCTCGTCCAGCTCCAGCACCCGCGCCTGGATCGCGTCGATCTGCTCGCTCGGGGCGAGGCCGTCGGGGCCGCGAGCGTCGATCCCGGCGTCGAGCTGGTCGAAGAGGCCGGCGACCCGGACCATGAAGAACTCGTCGAGGTTGGAGGCGTAGATCGAGCAGAAGCGCAGTCGCTCGAGCAGCGGTACCTCGCGGTCCTCCGCCACCTCCAGAACTCGCTGGTTGAAGTCGAGCCAGGAAAGCTCGCGGTTGAAGTAGAGAGCGGGATCGTCGATCGGCTCATCGTACTGAGACACCGGCGAGCCTCCGCTGGGGCGAAAGTCGACTGCGATCGGCGGCGTCGAGCGCGCGCCGGTAGCCGGCGCCGAGCTGGCCCAGCGCCCGCTCCCAGGAGCGCTCGCGGACCGCGGCCACCGCCGCCTCGCCGAGCTGGCGTCGCAGGTCCGGAGCGGCGGCCAACTGCAGCAGCGCCCCGGCGAGGTGATCGGCGTCGGGACGGCAGAGCAGGCCGGTGTGGCGGTTCTCGACCAGGGCGGCCGGCCCGCCCTCGGCGACGGCGACGACCGGCAGGCCGCTGGCGCCCGCCTCGAGCACCACCTGGCCGTAGGTGTCGGTGCTGCTGCAGAAGAGAAAGGCGTCGGCGCTGGCGTAGGCGGTCGCCAGCTCCTCGCCGCCGAGCCAGCCGAGGAAGGTGGCCCGGTCGCCGAGCCGCGCCCGCAGCTCGTCCTCCTCGGGCCCACCACCGGCCAGCAGCAGGTGCAGCCGCGGGTCGGCGGCATGGGCGCGCAGGAAGGTCTCGGCAAGCAGGTCGACCCCCTTCTCGCGGGTCATCCGCCCCGCGTAGAGCACCTTGACCTCGCCCGGATAGGCGTCACGGTCGGCCTTGGCAGGGTCGAAACGCGTCGTGTCGACGCCGCGCTCCCAGCGGCCGATGCGATCCGTATCGACTCCGAGGGAGAGCAGCGAGCGGTCGGCGGCGGGACTCGGCGAGAGCACGAAGCGGGCGGCGCCGTAGAACGCGGTGAGGGCGGCCCGGGCGATCGCTTCGACCCCCTCGTCGCCGCTGCGCAGGCCGGCGTAGGCGGCCAGCTCGGTGTGGTGGCTGGCCAGCAACGGCACCGCGGTGACGCGGCTCAGCAGCGTCGCCGCGATCCCGGCCGGGCCGGGCGCGGTGACGTGGACGAGGTCGTAGCGCCCTTCGGCGAGGGTCTCGACGAGATCCGGCAGCCCCGGCACGCCGAGCTTCATCCCGGCGTAGAAGGGCAGCTCCAGCTCGGCGGCGGCGGGGAGGCGCCGGTCGACGCCGGCGTCGGTGCCGATCACCTCGACCTCGAATCCGGGGACGCCGCGCTCGCGCAGCTGCTCGATCGTGTGGGTGACGCCGTGCATCGAGCCGATCCCGTCGGCGATCAGGGCGACCCGGCGCGGCTCGCCCGCGCGAGCGGAGAGCTTCGCCTTCTCGGCGCCGAGGAACGCCGTCGCCGGCGCGTAGGGGACGGCCGGGACGAGCGCCTCGAAGAGCCCGCCGACGGCGGCCGGGAGGTCACCGCCGCGCGCCGCCTCGGCCCCGCGCTCGACCGCCGTCCGCAGGCGCCGGTCGTGGATGCGGCGGGCGCGCCGGTAGAGCTCGGCGTGGGAGAAGCCGTCGGCCTGCAGGTAGGCGAGCAGCTCGCGCCCGCGGACCTCGAGGGACATGCCGGTGAGCCAGGCCTCGAGCAGGCAGCGAGCGTCGTCGGGACCGATGTCGGTGGCGACCTTGCCCTCGCGGGCGGCCCCCTCGCGGATCACCCGTTCGGCCATCTTCAGGACCGCCGCGGGGTCGGGCGCGGCGCCATCGTCGCCCCCCTCGCCGAGGGACCGGGTCGCCAGCGCCATCGCCGCGTGGGTCCACTTGGCGGCGCTGCCCTGCTCGCCGCCGGCTTCGGCGTCGCCGCGGCGCAGGTGGCGGAGAAACTCTTCCGGCGTGCGAGCATCGGGCGCCTCGGTGAAGGTGCGGCCGATGTCGACGCCGGCGTGGTCGTCGGAACCACCGATGCCGGTGCCGCCCTGGGTGTCGACGTAGAGAGCAGCGGGCATGTTCAGCTCCGGCGCGCGCGAGCCGTTGCGGACCTCCCAGATCGGGAAGAGCTCGGCGAGCCGGCGCCGGTGGCGCCGCGTCAACGGCGCCGCGACGTTGAAGAAGGGATGCGCGAGCGCGCAGGCGATCCCGTTCTCGTGGAGGTATGCGGCGCAGGCCTCTACATCGCCGGAATGTGCCTGCAGCCACTCGTGGTCTCCGGGAGTGATCCCGTAACAGAGGACGTGAACCGCCTGGGGCTCGCCGGCGAAGCGGGCGGTCAGCTCCTCGGAGACGAAGCAGTCGGGACGGTCCGCCAGCTCCAGGCAGCCGTCGATCGTGTCGTGGTCGGTGATCGTCACGAAGTCCATGCCGCGCCGCCTGGCGAGCTCGTAGACCTCCTGCGGCGGGGTCGCGCACTCGGGCAGGCCTAGCGAGCGCTGCACCCCCAGCCGCGAGAGCTGGGAGGCAGTGGAATGGCAATGCATGTCGACTCGGGAAGTCATCGGTGTCTCCCTGTTTCGCATCTGTCTTGTCGTCGACAGATTTCCCCCTGAGCAGGGGAAAGACGTGAAAATCCGGTGACTAGGCGGCGAGGGCGCGCTCGAGGGCGAGCCAGGTCGCCTCGGCCTGCTCGCGCCAGAGCTCGGTGAACTGCTTGAAGAGCAGCTCGCGGCGGGTGCGCAGGAGGGTCTCCAGGGAGGGGATCTCCGCCGCGCTCGGCAGCATCACGTCGCAGTCGTGGAGGTCGCCGAGGACGCCCTGCAGCTGCTTGGCGAGGCGGCGGGCGACGGCCGCTTCGGGGCCGAAGCAGCTCTCGGTCAGCTCCAGCACGTAGCGCAGCCGCTTGGCGGCGATCCTCAGGTCGTGCTGGGCCTGTGCGGCGCCCGGCTCGAGCGCCGGCTCGGCGAGGTCGCGCAGCTCGGCCAGCCGGGTCGCGACGATCCGCACCGCGTTGGCCCGCAGCGGCGCTGCCGGGTCGAGGCCTTCGACCTGCCGCGCCTTCACCGTTCCGCCGCCTTCGCCAGCTTCTCCAGCCGCCGCCGCAGCTTGCGCAGACGCTTCCGCTTCAGCCGTGGCGCCAGCGCCTCGTTGGCCTGGCGCTGCTCGGCGCGGAGCACCTCGATCCGGGCGGCGAGAGCCTCGCGGTCCTCGGCCGGCGCCTCCGCCGCGAACTCGCACAGGAAAGCGATCTCGACGTCGCGGTCGCGGCGCTCCCCGAGCGCGTCGGCGAGCCGCTTCACTCGCTTCAGCGCCTTGCGGTGGCGCTTCGGCGGGAAGCAGGGCGCGCAGATCTCCAGCGCCGCCCGCAAGCGCCGCGTCGCCACCCGCATGTCGTGCAGGTGCTCGATCTCCTCGACGTCGAGGACGCCCTCCGCGTGCTCGAACACCTCCCCCGCCCGCACCCGCACGATCCGCGCCGCCGCGGCGGCGAACTCCTCCCCGCAGTCGAACCCCGGCACCTCGCGCGCGCGAGCCACGCGCCCAGGCTACCGCCGCGGGCTAGGCGGCGAGGCGGGCCGGCGAGGAGCCGTTGGCGTTGCCGTTGAGGAGGTCGAGGATGACCCCCTCGCGGAGCCCGCCCTTGCCGATCTGCAGCGGCTGGCCGAGCAGCTCGGAGACCTTCTCCAGCAGCAGCACCCCGGTGGCGAGGATGCGGACCCGCTGTGGGTCGAGCTCGAAGCGGCGGGCAACGTCGGCGGCCGGGTCCCCGCAGAGGACGCGGATGCCGCGCTCCAACGTCTCGTACTCGAGCACGGCGCCGACCAGGCGGCGCAGCGAGGTGGCGCTGCCGCCCACGGCCACCGCCTGCCCGGGGTGCTCGATCTCGACCCCGGCGAAGATGTCGTCGATGCGGTCGCGGACCTTGCGGATCTCGGCCGCCGAGGGCGGGTCGGAGGCGAGCAGCTCGTCGGCGAGAGCGCCGGAGCCGACCGGCCAGGAGCGGACCTCGTCGGCGCCGCCGGGGACGGTGCCGAGGATCACCTCGGTCGAGCCGCCGCCGACGTCGACGACGCCGACCCGGCCGGCGACCGGGTGGCCGAGCGTCTTCGTGGCGCCGACGAAGGAGAGCCGGCCCTCCTCCTCCTCGCTGAGGATCTCGACGGGAACGCCGGCCGCGTCGCCGACCGCCGCCACGACGTCGGCGCCGTTGGCCGCCTCGCGCACCGCTGCCGTCGCCACGGCGCGGATCGTCGTCGCGCCCAGCTCGCGAGCGAGCCGCACCTGGGTGGAGACGACCTCGGAGATCTCCTCGACCTTCTCGCCCGGGATCGCCCCGTCGCCGTCCAACGACTTGCCGATCCGGGTGTAGGCACGCTGCTCCATCACCTTCTTCAGCTGCCCGTCGATCGGCTCGGCGACGAGCACGCGGGTCGTGTTGGAGCCGATGTCTATGGCAGCGCAGAGCATGAGGCCGTCCTTTGGGATGTTCCCAGACGACCCGGATCTCAACCCCGCCCAGCCTGGGGGGCGGGCTCTAGGAGCTGGGGTGCGAGGCGTCCTCGAACTCGCGGAAGAGCCCGGTGACGACGTAGGCGACCTGCTCGCCGATGTCGACGGCGTTGTCGCCGATCCGCTCGATCGCCCGCGCCGCCAGCAGCATCGTCATCGCCCACTCGCGGACGTCGGCGTCGTCGCCGAGATCCAGGGCCAGCCGGAAGCATTCGCGGTTGAGGTTGTCGACGGCATCGTCCTGGCGAACCAGGTCGCGGGCCATCTCCGCGTCGCGCTCCTCGAAGGCCCGCTTGGCCTGTGAGATCAAGGTGCGGGTGTGCTTGCCCATCGTCAGGATCAGCCGCACCATCTCCTCGTCGGCCGGCGGCTCGTTGCCGGCAAGCGGGATCAGCTTGCAGACGTTGACGCACTGGTCGCCCATCCGCTCGACGTTCTTCAGCACGTGCAGCAGCGAGGAGATCAGCCGCAGATCGGTGGCCACCGGCGACTGGGTCGCCAGCAGCGCGATCAGGGCCTGGTGCACCTCCAGGTAGCGCCCGTCGATGCGGTCGTCGTCGGCGATCACCAGCTGCGCCAGCTCGACGTCCTGGTGCTCGACCGCCTCCATCGTCCGTCGCAGAGCATCGCTGACCAAGTCGAGTCCGCCGAGGGCGCTTGCCTCCAGCTGCTCGAGTTCCTCCTGGTAATAGACGCGAACCGCTTCGGGCATCAGCCGACCTTCCCGGAGACGTAGTCCTCGGTGCGTTTGTCGGCGGGGTTGGTGAAGATCTTCTCGGTCTCGTCGTACTCGACCAAGCGGCCCCAGCGGTTGTGCTCCTCGGCGTCGAGTTCGACCATCAGGAAGGCGGTCCGGTCGGAGACCCGCGCCGCCTGCTGCATGTTGTGGGTGACGATGACGATCGAGAATTCCTCCTTGAGCTCGATCATCAGGTCCTCGATCTTCCCGGTCGAGATCGGGTCCAGGGCCGAGCAGGGCTCGTCCATCAGGATCACGTCCGGCTGCACGGCGATGCAGCGGGCGATGCAGAGCCGCTGCTGCTGACCGCCCGAGAGGCCGAAGGCGTTGTCTTTGAGGCGGTCCTTGACCTCGTCCCAGAGCGCCGCCCCTTTCAGGGCGTTCTCGACGGTCTCGTCGAGGCCGTCCTTGCGGCCGAGGATGCGCGGTCCGAAGGCGACGTTGTCGTAGATCGACTTCGGGAAGGGGTTCGGTTTCTGGAAGACCATCCCGATCAGCTTGCGAGCCTGGACCGGGTCGACGCCGGACCCGTAGAGGTTCTCGCCGTGGTAGAGGATCTCGCCCTTCACTTCGGCACCGGGGATCAGGTCGTTCATCCGGTTGAAGCAGCGCAGCAGGGTGCTCTTGCCACAGCCGGAGGGGCCGATCAGGGCGGTCACGTCCTTGCGATGGATGTCCATCGAGACGCCTTTGACGGCAGTCACCCCGCTGTAGAGGACGTCGACGCCCTTCAGCTCGAAAACCTTTTCGCGCAAACCGCCGCCGTTGCCCGACTGGAACTCGGGACGCACGGCGATGCCGGCCCGCTCTGCAGCCGCTTCCCGGCTCTCGCGCGCCGACTCGGGTCTGGTCTCGTCAGGCGCCATCTTCTCGCTCACAGTAGATCACCTACCACCTTTGCTCGTAACGATTTCGTAGCCAGATCGCGAACGAGTTCATCGCCAGCAGGACGACCAGCATCACGATGATTCCCGCCGCCGCCAGCGCTTGGAACTCCTCCTGCGGTCGCAGCGCGTAGTTGAAGATCTGCACCGGCATCGCCGAGTAGCCGTCGTCGCCGAACGGGGTCGGGTCGAAGGTGACGAAGACGGTCGCGCCGACCAGCAGCAGCGGTGCCGTCTCCCCCAGCGCTCGCGAGACCGCGAGGATCACGCCGGTCGCGATCCCCGGGATCGAGGCGGGCAGAACCTGGGTGCGGATCGTCTGCCACTTGGTCGCGCCCAACGCCAGCGACCCCTGTCGGATCGAGTCCGGCACGGCCCGGATCGCCTCGCGAGCGGCGATGATCACCATCGGCAGCACCAGCAGCGCCAGGGTCAGCGCCCCAGCGGCGAGGATGAAGCCGAGGTCGAGCGGGCCGCGGACGATGAAGGCGAGCCCGAGGATGCCGTAGATGATCGAGGGGACCGCGGCGAGGTTCTGGATGTTGACCTCGATCAGCGTGTTCCACCAGCGGGACTTGTCGGCGTACTCCTCGAGATAGAGCGCCGCGCCGATCCCGATCGGGATGACGAAGAGGATCACCCCGGCAATCAGCTCCAGGGAGCCGACGATCGCCGGCCGGTAGCCGGCTTTCTCCGGGAAGGCCGTCGAGGGCGGGTTGGTGAAGAGGTCGGTGCTGAGCGCCGAGGAGCCTTTGGCGAAGGCCTGGATCAGCAGGGCGAGGAGGCCGGCGAGGGCGATCAGGACCGCCGCCAGCAGCAGCCCGGCGAAGATCGTGTTGCGGATCACGTCGCCGCGCGGCTGTTCGCGCAGCATCGCCTGGGTCGTGGCGCGGGCGCCGGCGACGGCGAGGCGGTTGCGGGGCGAGAAGGCCTCCGGGCCGGAGCTCACTCGTACACCTCCCGGTACCTGCGGACGAGGCGGATGCTGATCACGTTCATGACCAGGGTCATCGCGAAGAGCACGGTGCCGACCGCGAAGACCGATTTGTAGTCGACCGATCCGGTCGAGATGTCGCCGGTCGCGGTGGTGGCGATGTAGGCGGTCATCGCCTGGATCGCCTCGACCGGGTTGAAGGTCGCGTTGGGGGTGGAGCCGGCGGCGAGGACGACGATCATCGTCTCGCCCACCGCCCGCGAGATCGCCAGCACGATCGAGGCGACGATCCCGGACAGCGCTGCCGGGAAGATCACCCGGATCGCCACCTTCGCCCTGGTGGCGCCGAGCGCGTAGGCGCCCTCATGGAGGCCGCGCGGCACCGCCGACATCGCGTCCTCGGAGATCGAGGCGATGATCGGGACGATCATCAGGCCGATCCCGAGGCCGGCCGCCAGGGCCATGAACGGCTTGCCTTCGGCGCCGCCGAGGAACTCGCCGGGCCAGAGCGGGACGATGATCTCGGGGAGGATGAAGCTGACCGCGAAGAAGCCGATCGCCACCGTCGGGATGCCGGCGAGGATCTCGAGGGTCGGCTTGACCGTCTTGCGCACCCGCGGCGAGGCGTACTCGCTCAGGTAGATCGCCGCGCCGAGCCCGATCGGGATCGCGAACAGCATCGCCCAGAGAACGACGTTGAGGGTCCCGATGACGACCCCGAGGACGCCGAAGCTGGGCGGCTCGAACTGCGGCGTCCAGTCGACCGAGAAGAAGAATTCGTCGGCCGGGACGATTTCGAAGAAGCCGATCGTCGGGCCGACGAGGGAGATCACGATCGCGGTGGTGGTGAGCACCGAGAGGACGGCGCAGAAGCCGAGCGCCCACTGGATGGCCTTCTCGCCGTAGCGCTTGCTCGACGACTGGAGCCGGCGGGGTGGTCCCCCCGCCGGCTCCGTCGCGATCGTGTTCTCCTTGCTCATCGGATCCTGCTGAGACCGCTTAGAGGCCGATCTTTTCGGCAGCGGCTTCCGACTCGGTCAGCTGCTCTTCGGTCAGCGGCACGAAGCCGAGCGATTCGGCGACCGAGTTGGCGTTGGCGAGGTAGTACTCGATGAACGCCTTGACCTCGGGCTTCTTCAGCGCCTGTTCGCTCGGGTACATGAACAGCGGCCGGCTCAGCGGGGCGTATTCGCCGTTCTGGGCAGTCTCGACCGACGGCGGCACGCAGCCTTTGCCGTTGTCGACTTCCAGCGCTTTCAGCTTGCCTTCGTTCTCCTGGTAGAAGGAGAAGCCGGCGTAGCCCATCCCGCCGGGCGAGCCCTCGACGCCTTTGACCGTGGCGTTGTCGTCCTCGCCGACGTTGTTGTAGTCGCGGCGGCTGACGCCCTCTTCGCCGTTGATCGATTCGGTGAAGTAGTCGAAGGTGCCGGAGTCGGTGCCGGGGCCGAACAGCGCCAGCTCCTCGTCGTAGTCCTCGTTCAGGCCCGGGATCTCGTTCCAGTTGCCGATCGTCGAGTCGGCGCCCCAGACGTCGCCGAGCTGGTCGACGGTGAGACAGGCGACCGGGTTCTCGTTGTTGATCATCACGGTCAGCGCGTCGGTCGCCACGTGGACCTCCTCGTAGCCGATCCCGTCCTTTTTGCAGGCCTGCTCCTCTTCCGGCTCGATGGCCCGCGAGGCGTCGCTGATGTCGGTCTCGCCGGCGCAGAATTTTTCGAAGCCGCCGCCGGTGCCGGAGGTGCCCACCGTCACCCGCACGCCCGAGTTTTCGGCCATGAATTCCTCGGCGATCGCTTCGGTGAGCGGGGCCACGGTGCTGGACCCGTCGATCCGGATCGAGCCCGACAGGTCTCCCCCGCCGCCACCGCTGGAACTGTCGTCATCGCTGCTGCTGCCGCAGGCGGCAACTCCCAGCGCGAGCAGCGCTGCGGCACCGATGACCGCGAGCCACTTAGAGCTTTTCACTCTGTCTCCTTCTAGTCGATTCACTCGGGTTTCGGCCTCCCAGGCCGCGTCGGCAGCACCCTCGCAGCGGGCACCCGGGACCTTGTTACTCGTGTGTGTCGAAGTTGTGAAAAAGATGTAAAAGCGCCGCCGAGCCGCTCAGCCATCGGGCGAGAAGCGGTAGCCGATCCCGTTGTGCGTGTGGATCAGGCGGACCTCGGGGAGCGCGGCGCCGAGCTTCGCGCGCAGGCGGCTGACGTAGACGTCCACCGAGCGGTCGTCGCGGCGCGGCTCCGCCCCCCAGACCTCGGCGAAGAGCTCCTCGCGGGTCATGATCCGCTGCGGGTGCGCCGCCAGCGTCACCAGCAGCTGCAGCTCGCGCATGGTCAGGCTCAGCGGCCGCCCGTCGACGAGCGCCGCGTGCTCGTCGGGCCGGATCTCCAGTCGCCCGGCCAGCCGCTCGGAGGAACGCTCGCTCCCGATCGCCATGATCGGCGATCATGGCGAGGTCGGGGTCGGACTCCGTTATCTCGGAGTAAAGGCCCTGTGAACTACCTGTGAACGGAGACCGGCGCGGGCGGCGGCACGACGGACATCTCGGCCGGCGGCGCGTCGGGAACGATGTCGGCGGGCGGCTCGGGATCGAAGCGGTAGCCGACGCCGAAGTGGGTGTGGATGTATTCCCAGCCGGGCGAGCTGCGCTCCAGCTTCTGCCGGAGCTTGCGGATGAAGACGTCGACCGAGCGATCGCCGTGGGCCATCGCGTAGCCCCAGACCCGCTGGTAGATCGCCTCCCGCTCGAGCACCTGCCCCCTGGCCTCGGCGAGCAGCTGCAGCAACTCGAACTCGCGCCGGGTCAGATCGAGGCTGGCGGCACCGGCGAAAGCCTGGAACTGGTCGGCCCGGATCTCCAGCTCGCCGGCGACGAGCGGGCCCGCCTCCTCGTCGGCGCGGCCGCTGCGGTGGCGACGCGAGGCGGCTTCGATCCGGGCCATCGCCTCCTCGGGATGGCAGGGCTTGGTGATCCAGTCGTCGATGCCGAGCCGCAGGCCGCGAACCCGCTGGGCCACGGTCGAGCGACCGGTGCAGACGACGATGCCCAGCTCGGGCAGGGTCGCGCAGACCCGTTCGAGGTAGGCGCTGCCGTCCTCGCCGAGCAGGCTCGGGTCGACCAGCAGGGCGTTCAGCTTCATCGCCACCAGCTCCTCGGGCGGGATCGCGCTGGTCCCCTGCCGCAGCTGCCAACCGGCCGTTTCGGCGCGCTTGGCCAGCACCGTCACGAAGCCGGTATCGCCGTCGATGACCGCCAGGCGGATGTTCTGCTGGGGGCTCGGGGACCTCAACTCGCATCGATTGTATGCCGCCGGCAACACAGAATCCCTGCGTTCACAGGATTTTCACAGGCCATTCGTGTCGAAATTGCGGCAAAGCGGGCCCCTCCGGGAGGCGGTGCGCTAGATTGCCGTGCCGTGAAGCGAGCCGCCGCAGCCATGCTCTCGATCTGGGCCATGATGCTGGTCGCGGCCCCGGCCGCCCTCGCCGAGAACGGCGTCGGCCTGGCAGGGCCCACCACCGACAAGACGGTCACCTTCTTCTGCTTCGGCGTGATCGCCTTCTTCGCCGCCCTGCCGATCGTCCTCTCGCTCCTGCAGCGCCACTTCGAGAAGCGCAAGGAACAGCGCAACGCTGACCTTTCGCGGCTCAGCTAGGTCAGCCGGAAGCCGCTCAACAGGCGCTTCTCGGTCTCCCCCTCGACGCGGGCGACCACTTCGACCTTGCCCTCCAGCGGCGTGCCGCGGATCTTCGTCGCCAGCAGGTCGTCGACCTGGAAGATCCCCGCCGAGTTGTTGAGGTCGATCTCGATCCGCACCGGGTGGTCCTCGCCGGCCTCGATCCGCACCTCGTCGATCGCCGCCGCCGAGATCGAGTGGATCCCCTCCTGCCCGGCCTCGAGCGGCAGGCGGCTGCGCCCCTGGGCCATGTCGAGGGCGTCGGCGACGCGCACCACCCCGCCCTCGACCGTGTAGGGCTCGCCGCGACGGCGGTGGCCGATGATCGCGTGGAGGATCTCGCTGGCGATCACGGTCCGGGCCGGCTGCCCGTAGGAATCGGCGAGCAGCCGGTCGAGGGCGCCCCCGGCGAGGAAGAGGCTGTACTCCTCGTGGTCGGCCCGGTGGATCGACATGCCGACGTCGTGCAGCAGCGCCCCGCCGGCGACGACCACCTCGGCGTCGCGCGGCGACATCCCGTGGTCGCTGACCACCGAGGGCTCGACCCCGCCCTTGACCAGCAGCCGCAGCACCCGCAGGGAGATGTTGAGGACGATCTGCATGTGGACCCAGCTGTGGTCCGACATCCCGAGCCGCTCGGCGTTGACCTGGGCCATGTACCACCAGGCCCGCACCTGCGAGTCCTCGTTGACCGCCGCGATGAAGCTCTCCAACCTGCGGTTGCCGCGGGTCGGCGCCCGCACCTGGGCCTCCGCGATCGCCTCTTTGGGAGGCTTGCGCTGTGGCCCTTTGGGATCGGGTGCCGGAACCTGGTCCTCGGTCATCGGCCGCATCGTGGCAGCCGCGGCGGCGACTGTCAGCCGCAGACGGGCCAGGGGCTGGAGCCGGCCTGGGCGTAGAGCAGTGCCGCCCGGTAGTCCTGCTCGGCCTCCGAGGCGGCGGCGGGGTCGCCGCTGCCACCCACCGATTCCCAGGTGCCGAAGCTGAACTGGTACTTGCCGCGGTAGCTGCCGTCGGCGGAGACGATCGTCGGATCGCCGCCCGACTCGCAGGCCGCGATCGATTCCAGCGTCGCCGGCGAGACGCCGCCCGGCAGCTGCGCGAAGGCTTCGCGGCGCTCGCGACGGGCCGCCGCCTCTTCCTCGAGCCGGATCCCCTGCGCGACGCTGCTGACGAGGCGCTGGAAGCGGTCGATCGGCCGCTGCAGCGGCGCGATCGTCACCGGCGTGGCGTCGGCCACGGCGGGGCCGCTCCGCTCGTCGCCGTCGTCGCCGGCGGCGAGGGCCGTGGCGGGAACCGCCAGGGCGAGGGCAAGGACAGGGACGATATGTGAGCGTTTTGTAAGCAAGCGCGGAACCCTGGACGGATTCCGGCGCCATATGTGTGCGCGCCGTCACATTGCAACCGGATTTGGAGGCAATCCGCACTTGCTCAGGCACGGCCGGGTGTTTGCGCCTCCGAGGAAATCGCCATGATCCGGGCCGTGACTCAGGGATCGACGACGCGGCTGCTGCTCGCCTGCCCGGACCGGCCCGGCCTGATCGCGGCCGTCAGCGGCTTCCTCGCCGAGGCCGGGCTCAACATCGTCGACGCCGATCAGCACTCCACCGAGGAGGGCCGCTTCTTCATGCGGATGGTCTTCGACGCGGTGCCGGGGAGCGAGCGCGAGGAGATCGAGCGGCGCTTCGCCGAGGAGCTGGCGACGCCGCTGCAGATGGACCACCACTTCGCCGAGTCGAGCCACCGCAAGCGGGTCGCGATCATGGTCTCGCGCGAAGACCACTGCCTCTCCGACCTGCTCTGGCGCTGGCGCAGCGGCGAGCTCGGCGGCGAGCTGGTCGCGGTCGTCTCCAACCACCCCGACCACGCCGCCCAGGTCGAGTCGGTCGGCCTCCCCTTCCACCACGTCCCGGTCGAGCCGGGCGGCAAGGAGGAGGCCGAGCGCCGCATCCTCGAGCTGCTCGGCGACGAGGTCGAGCTGCTCGTCCTCGCCCGCTACATGCAGATCCTCTCCGAGGGCTTCCTGCGCGAGCTCTCGGCACCGGCGATCAACATCCACCACAGCTTCCTGCCGGCCTTCGTCGGCGCCGACCCCTACCGCCGCGCTCACGAGCGCGGCGTCAAGCTGATCGGCGCCACCGCCCATTACGTCACCGCCGAGCTCGACGCCGGCCCGATCATCGACCAGGACGTGACCCGGGTCAGCCACAGCGACGAGGTCGCGGACCTGGTCCGGATCGGCCGCGACATCGAGCGGCTGGTGCTGGCGCGGGCGACGATGGCGCACCTCGACGACCGCGTCCTCCTCGACGGCGACCGCACGATCGTCTTCTAGCCTAGGCGGACGATGCTTCCCCCGGGCTCGCGCAAGCCAGCACCGCTGCAGGCGATCGCCTACGCGCGCAACCCGCTCGGCTTCCTCGCCCAGTACCAGCGCCGCTACGGCGACATCTTCACGGTCCACTTCCCCTACTTCGGGCGGATGGTCTACGTCGCCCGCCCCGACCTCGTCAAAGCCGTCTTCACCGGCTCGCCCGCGGTCTTCCACGCCGGCGAGGCGAACGCGACCGTGCTGGAGCCGGCGCTGGGGCCCAACTCGGTCCTCACCCTCGACGACGAGCCGCACCTGCGCCAGCGCAAGCTGCTGCTGCCGCCCTTCCACGGCGAGCGGGTGCAGCGCTACGGCGAGCTGATCGTCGCGGTGACCCGAGCGGAGATGGAGAGCTGGCCGGTCGGCGAGCCGTTCGCGA
>Ga0190271_10000195_pt1 | contig 30476 bp, 31 predicted proteins | sample Popmic356T_FD_133747 | JGI IMG/M metagenome (GOLD analysis project Ga0190271, IMG submission 133747) | Populus adjacent soil microbial communities from riparian zone of Weber River, Utah, USA - 356 T | ecosystem: Environmental > Terrestrial > Soil > Riparian zone | place: USA: Utah | collected...
CGCTACAGCGCATCGTTCGCGCTGATCACGGACGCCGCGATGTTCACGCTCGGCGGCGAGCTCAAGCGCCGCGAGCTGATCTCGGCGCGGCTCGGCGACATCTTGAGCTACCTGTATCTCGCGTCGATGGTGCTCAAGCACTACCAGGACCAAGGGGAGCCGCCGGAGGATCTGCCGCTCGTCGAGTGGTCGTGCCGCACGCTGCTCTACAAGACGCAAGAGCAGTTTCACGGCCTGCTGCGGAATTTCCCGAACCCGTGGGTCGCCGCGGTCTTACGGTTCTTCATCTTTCCGCGCGGCCGCACGTATTCGGCGCCGTCCGACGAGCTCGGCCAAAAGATCGTCGAGCTCATGATCAACCCGACGGCGACGCGCGAACGCCTCGCGGAGGGCATCTACAAGACCGTCGAGCCCGGCAACCAGCTCGGCCTGCTGCAGCAGGCGATGGAGATCGCCGAGCAGGTCAAGCCGCTCGAGCGGCGCGTCTTCGACGCGCGGCGCGCCGGCGAGATCAACTCCGACGACATCCCGGGCCAGATCGACGAGGCTGAGCAGAAGGGGATCCTGACGCCGGCCGAGGCCGAGGCCGTGCGCGCGTTCGACCGGCGCATGCTCGACGTCACCGGCGTCGACGATTTCGATCCGAGCGAGTTGCGCCGCCACGGCGGCTAGAAGAAAACGACACAAGGGGGAACTCCATGGGCTCTAGATTGGCGTCGAGCGCGCTGGCGCTCGTATGGGCGGCGGTCGGCTTGGTGGGTGACGCGCGTGCACAGAGCAATGACGTTGCGGCGGTTCCGCGCGTCGTCACAACGACGCAGTCGCGCGCCGCGAGCTGCGACCGTGCGTGCCTCGAAGGCTTCGTCGATCGCTACTTCGCCGCCGTCATCGCCGACGACCCGAACGCGGTGCCGCTGGCGCGCGACGTGCGCTTCACGGAGAACGGCCAAGTGCTGCCGCTCGGCGAAGGCCTGTGGAAGAGCATGAAGGCCGCCGGCACCTATCGGCTCCCCGTCACGGATACCCAAGCGGGCCAGATCGCGTTGATCACGACGGTCGTCGAGGATCATGCCGATCCTGCGCAAGGTGTGCCGGCGCTCATGGCACTGCGGCTCAAGGTCGCCGACGGCCGCATCACCGAGATCGAGCAGATCCTCGAGCGCAATCCGCAGACGGCGCAGCGCGTGGAAGCCCTCGGCTCACCGCGCGCCGCGTTCTCGACGCCGATCCCAGCCGCCGAGCGCATGTCGCGCGCCGATTTGATCGCGACAGCCAACAAGTACTTCACGGGCATGCAGCGCAACGACGGCAAAGGCGACTACCCGTTCCACGAGCGTTGCGACCGCATCGAGAACGGCGGCCGCTCGACGAACGCACCGACGCCCGCCGGTCAGACGCGGCCCGACCCAAAGACTGCGACGGGGTACTCCGGACAGTGGTCGTGTCGCGAGCAGTTCGAGTCCGGGTTGCTCTATTTCGTCTCGCGCATCCGCGATCGACGCTACGTCGCCGTCGACCAGGAACGCGGCATCGTCGCGGCGTTCGCTTTCTTCGACCACATGGCGGGCAGCACGCGCAATTTCACGCGGCCCGACGGCCGCCCGACGACGGCCGGCCCCGCGCAACCGTGGACGTGGGAGATCCTCGAGTTCTTCAAGATCGAGGACGGCCAGCTCGCGGAGATCGAGGCGTTCCTGACGCGGCCGCCGTACGGAATGCTGTCCGGCTGGAGCACGTGGGAGGACGGGATGTCGGACAAGATCCAGGACGTGACGGGTTATCGCGAGCGATAGCCGCCCTTGTGCGATGGAACCGTTTCCCCGTCTCAAACGTGTCCCCCTGCGGGAGACAACGGGGTGAGCTTTGTCGTTCGGAGATCTGCTATGGCTATTACTTGGTGGCGTTCTAGGCGTCGCGGTTACCGTCGCCGTGGCTGGCTCACCCGGCCTTCTCAAACGCTGGAGGGGTGAGACGGCTCGTCAATCCGAAGGTGACGGCTGGCCACCCATCTAGGGCCAGAGCTCCACGCCGTTGTAAAACCCGCCGCGAAGATCCGCAGGACTGGAGATCGCGTGCCCGAACCACACACCTCGCCGTGACATTCTGCTGCGCTCTGTAGGCGCGGCGATTCAACCGTTGGACCTCCGTTCGCGAGATCCGGAACATGCGTGTCGCCTTCGTTCCGCATCCCGACGGGAATTGTCATCCGCATGAACCCGCGCCGTCGTCAAAGCGGCGCACGTTTCGGTCGCTCGCGCGGGCCGAGGCCGTCGGCCCTAGAAACGCTGTGCTAGAGTTGAGCCAAAACGAGCTCGGGGAAACTTCTTACCATGCTGAAAATCGGCGCTTTGCTCATCGCTTGCGGTCTGCTCGTCGCCTGCGGCCAGCAAGAACCTGCCGCACCCGCCGCCGCCGCACCGGCCGCGGCTCCTGCAGCTTCAGCTGCGCCCGCGGCGCCGACGCGCAAGCCCGCGCCCGCCGGCGCGATGGCTTACATCATCGAGCCCGCCGATGGTGCGCGAGTGTCGAGCCCCGTGCGCGTCGTGTTCGGCCTGAAAGGTTTCGGCGTAGCGCCGGCCGGTGTCGACCGCAACGACGCGGGCCATCACCACTTGCTCGTCGACGCCGGTATGCCGGCGAATCTCGCGCTGCCGATTCCGAACGACGAGCAGCATCGGCATTTCGGCGGAGGCCAGACGGAGGTCGAGCTGATGCTGCCGGCAGGCCGCCATACGCTTCAAATGGTCGTCGGCGACCACTTGCACATCCCGCACGACCCGCCGATCGCGTCGACCGTCGTGACGATAGAGGTTCAATAGCGGCGAACGCCGGCGCCGGCAGGCGGTCGAACGCGGAAGCAGGCTAAGAGAGCCGCAACGTGTACACCGAATTTTTCGGCCTCAACGAGAAGCCGTTCGCGATCACGCCCGATCCGCGCTACCTCTACATGAGCGCGCGTCATACGGACGCGCTCGCTCATCTTCTGTACGGTATCTCCGAGAGTGGGGGCTTCATTCAGCTCACCGGCGAAGTCGGCACCGGCAAGACGACGCTGATCAGGAGCGTGCTCGAGCGATTGCCCGAGAAAGCGGAGATCGCGCTGATCCTGAGCCCCCAGCTCACGACGCTCGAGTTCCTCGCGACGATCGTGCAGGAGCTGCACTGCGCTGCGCCCACGGAACGCACCGTCAAGGCGCACATCGACGTCTTGAACGCGCATCTGATGCAAGCGCATGCCGATGGCCGGCGCGTCGTGCTGATGGTCGACGAAGCGCAGACGCTATCGCCCGAGCTGCTCGAGCAAGTGCGTCTCCTGACGAATCTCGAAACCTCGAAGCAAAAGCTGCTTCAGATCATCCTGATCGGGCAACCGGAGCTTCGCGAGCTGCTTGATCGACTCGAAATGCGGCAGATCGCGCAGCGCATCACGGGGCGGTACCACCTGGAGCCGCTGCAAAAAGACGACACGCGCGCGTACGTGAGTCACCGGCTGCGCGTCGCCGGCGCGCAGAGCGACATCTTCACGAAACGTGCGATCGACTCGCTGTACAAACACTCGCGCGGCATTCCGCGCCTCATCAACGTCATCGCCGACCGCGCGTTGCTCGCTGGGTACACGAGGGACCAGCGCAGAGTCGACACGAAGCTCGTCTCGGCCGCGGCGGCCGAGGTGTTCGGAGTTCGCCGCAAGACGCCGTGGTGGCCGATCGCGACGACGACGGCCGGCGTTGCGGCCGTCTTGTTCGGCATCACGAACTTGGGAGAGGCGCCGCGTGCGCCCGTGGCTGCGCCCGAGTCGTTTCTCGCCGCGCCGGCGTCGCCTCCGACGGCAGAGCTGGCCGTCGGCTCCACCGTCGTCGACTCCGAAGCCCCGCCGGCCGCGGCGTCCCCGAGCGCGACGGCGAACGAGCCACCGCACGCGCCGACGACGCTCGAGGCGCTGCTCACTGACCCACACTTCGCATTGACGACGGACAGCGCAATCGCCGAGCTGCTCGCCATCTGGGCGGCGCCTTACGACCCCGCGCGCGGCGAGCCGTGCCTCCAGGCCCTGGAGCGCGGCCTGCGCTGTCTGTACCAGCGCCGCGGGACGCTCGGAGAGCTCCGGCGCGTCAACTGGCCGACGATTCTGTCGCTCGTGACGCGGGACGGCACCGAGCATCCCGTCGTCGTGACGGCGCTCGGGTACGACCACGCACGGCTCGTCGCCAACGGCAAGACGTTCGAGCTGCCGCTGGCCGAGCTCAGCTACTACTGGTTCGGCGATCACCTCCTGCTGTGGCGGCCCGGCGATGCGCCTGCGCGCGACCTCGTGCCCGGCGCGGACGAAGCCGGGGTGCGCTGGCTGCGCGATACGCTCGCGAAGCTCGCGGGCGAGTCCCCCGCGATCGGTGCCTCCACGATCTATGACAACGCGCTCGAGCAGCGCGTCCGTGCGTACCAGGGCTCGCATCAACTCACCGTCGACGGCATCGTCGGCGCACGCACCCAGATCGCGATGTTGGCCGAGCTCGGCGCTGCCGATACGCCGCTGCTCGTGAAGGATCACTGACGTGTCGTTCATCCTCGACGCGCTGCGCAAATCCGAGCACGAGCGACAACGCTCGGAAGTCCCCGGCCTCTCGCAGGTTCCCCTAGCGACGCCGCAGCCGCAGCTGCCGCGTTGGGCGTTGGCCGTCATCGGCGTGCTCGTCGCCGCCGTGCTAGTGCTCGGCGGCGCCTGGTGGCAGAGCACGAGCGGGCCGGCCGATGGCGCGGCGCCGACCGTCGAGCGCAGCGTCGAGCTGCCGCCGCCGTCGCTTCGAAGCGCCGTGCCGCAACAAGCGGCGCCGTCGCGGCCGCTGTCGCAGGATCCTAGCGGCGCGTCGCTCGCGAGCGCGGCCGCTCCGAGCTCCGACGCCGCGGAGACCGGCGCGCCCGCGGTCGTGGCGCTGCCGCCGCTCGACGCGCCGAGCGACACGCCCGCGCTGCCAACCCCGGCCGCCCTCGCCGCGGAAGGCGTCCTGTTGCCGACGCTGCGCCTCGAGCTGCACGCCTTCAGCGCGCAGCCGCGCGAGCGCTTCGTGTTCATCAACGGCCGCAAGTACGTCGAAGGCGAGCGGCTCGTCGAAGGTCCGCAGCTCGTCGAAATCGAGCCTAAGGGCGCCGTGCTCACGCACGCCGGGCGGCGTTTCCTGCTCGTTCAGGAGTAAGTGCGGCTCGGCCCTAGCCCGCTTCGGCGACGGGCGCGATCAAGCTCTCGTCGTCGTTGCGCGGGTCGTTGACGCCGAATCCGACGGGATGGGCGTCGAGCGCCGGCGGCCGCAGGGCGAGCTTCAGCACCTCCTCGATGCTGCTGCGCGGATCGAGCCAAAGCGCGTGCGCGTCACGCGGAATCAGCAATGGCATGCGATCGTGGATCCGTACGAGCTGGGCGTTCGCATCGGTCGTGACGATGACGCAAGTCTCGAGCTTTTCCCCGGCCGGCGTTCGCCAGCGTTCCCACAGGCCCGCGAGCGCGAGCAGCGGCTCCCCGGCGGAACGGATGAAGTACGGGCGTTTGCGGCCGCCTCGCGGCTCGCTCCATTCGTAGAAGCCGCTCGCGGGAATCAGGCAGCGGCGGCGCTGCCACGCTTCGCGAAACGCGGGCTTGGCGGCGATGCTGTCGAGCCGCGCATTGACGAGCCGCCGCCCTATGCTCACGTCCTTGGCCCAGAAAGGGACGAGACCCCACTGCAGCGCGTCGAGCCGGCGCCGGCCGTCGTGCTCGCGAACGGCGGCGACGGCCTGGCCCGGTGTCAGGTTATAGCGAGGCTGCGGCGCGTCCGCGGCCAAGTCGGTCAGACTGAAGTACTCCTCGAGCACTTCGGGCGTGACGAACAGCCCGAACCGGCCGCACACGTCAGGCCCTGACGCCTGTGCCGTGTTTGAGCATGAACAGCACGGCCGCGAACAAGCCGACCGCGAAGCCGATCATGATCGCGTACGCCCAGCCGATCGGGATGTCCGCCGACCCCAGCATGCCGTAACGAAACGCGTTGACCATGTAGAGAATTGGATTCGCGAGCGCGACTTTCTGCCAGAACGGCGGCAGCAGCGAGATCGAGAAGAACACGCCGCCCAGGTACGTCAGCGGCGTCAGCACGAAGGTCGGAATGATCGAAATGTCGTCGAAGGTCTTCGCGAAGATGGCGTTGAAAAGACCTGCGATGGAGAACACGACGGCCGTCAGCAGGATCGTCGTGAACGTAATCAGGGGATGCACGACGTGCAGGTCCGTGAAGAACAACGCCACGACGACGACGAGCGCGGCCACGAGTAGGCCTCGCACGATGCCGCCGACGACGAAGCCGAGCACGATCGTCGTGTGCGCCAAGGGCGCTACGAGCATCTCCTCGAGATGCAGCATCAGCTTGCTCGAGAAAAACGATGAGACGACGTTGGCGAACGAGTTCGTGATGACGGCCATCATGATCAGGCCGGGCGCGATGAACGTCATGTACGGCACGCCGTCCATCGTGCCGATGCGGCTGCCGACGAGGCTGCCGAAAATGATGAAGTACAACGTCATCGTGATCGCGGGCGGAACGATCGTCTGAATCCAGATTCGCACGACGCGCCGCGACTCCTTGCGCACGATCGTCCAAAAGCCCACGAGGTTGATGCGCCAGAGATTCGGGTCGCGCGCCTCGGCGCGCTTGATGGTGAGCTCGTTCATGCCGACTTCCGCTCCTGCTTGTCGACGAGCCGAATGAACAGCTCCTCGAGCCGATTCGTCTTCGTGCGCATGCTCGAGACGTGCAAACCTTGCGCCGACAATTGCGCGAACACCTCGTTCAACCCCTGCCCCTTCGCCACCTCGACCTCGATTTCGCGCTCGTTGCGGAGGCGCACGGCGTATCCCGCGAGCGTCGGCGCCGCGCGGACGGGCTCGAGCAAGCTCAACACGAACACCTCCAGCTGCAGCTTGCCGATGACGTTCGCCATCGCATCGTTCTCGATGATGCGGCCCTCGTCGATGATCGCGACGTTGCGGCAAAGGCTCTCCGCTTCCTCGAGGTAGTGCGTCGTCAAGATGATCGTCGTGCCTTTCGCATTGATCTCGCGCATGAACTCCCACATCGAGCGGCGGATCTCGATGTCGACGCCGGCCGTCGGCTCGTCGAGGATCAGGAGCCGCGGCTCGTGGACGAGCGCACGCGCGATCATGAGCCGGCGCTTCATACCCCCCGACAACGTTCGCGCGATGCCGGTGCGCCTATCCCAGAGGTGCAAGGCCTTGAGGTACTTCTCGGTGCGCGCCTGCGCCACGCTCCTCGGCACCCCGTAGTAACCCGCCTGATTGATCAGCGTGTGGTCGTTACGCTCGAACATGTTCAAGTTGATCTCTTGCGGGACGACGCCGATGCAGGCTTTCGCTGCATCGCGCTCGCGTTCGAGATCGTGACCGAACACCGACACCGAGCCGCCCGATTTCCGGATCAGCGACGTGACGATGCCGATCGCCGTGGTTTTGCCGGCGCCGTTCGGGCCGAGCAGCGCGAAGAAATCGCCCTCGCGCACCGTGAGGTCGATGCCTTTCAGGGCTTCGACACCGTTGCTGTAGACCTTGCGCAGGTCCTTGATGATCAGCGCGTCCATGACCGCCCAAGCCGAGAGCCCACGCTCCGAGGGCGGCTATTGTAAGGGCATCGCCACGTGCGCGCGGGGAGTGCGCGCCCGGCCGTAGGCCGTCAGGTCATCGACTGCGGCGGCCGGCGTTGCGGCCAGCCCATCGCAAGGCAGGGCTGCAGAGCGATCAACGTGAGGTGGCGCTTCTGCTCAGGGCGCGCAACGGTCACGAGCTGGTGCCAAATCCACTGCCGGTCGGCGAACGCGCAGGTGAGGACGCCGGGCGCGCCGGCGAGGCGTTGCATGTCCGCGAGCGTCGAGGCGGACAACCGCTCGACGCCGGTGGGCTCGAGACCGAACAGCAACCGGGCGTGATAGCGGCTGTGGCGGCTCGTCTGCCGCGCGGCGAGCAAGATCGAGAGACACAACGCGTGCTCTTCCTCGTCGAAGTCCGCCGGCGTGTCGGCACACGCGGGCCATTCGCGCGGCCCGAGCTGCACGTGAAAGAGCGCACGCGGGATCGACGCGATCCCCTCGAGCGCCGAGCCGCCGGCCGACGCCACGGCGGCATGGGTGGGTGCCGGCAAGCCGAGGCAGGAGCGGCGCTGGAGGAGCCGCGATTGGAGCAAGCCGAGGAACGCGCGGTTGAGCTCGTGGACCTGTTGGAGCTGGTCTAAGGCGCCCGTCTTTGGCATCGCGGTCGACCTCTTTTCGGGGTGTATGTGCCACATATGGGCGTAAATGTCCACTAATGGCTTTTGTAGGATAAAGTCCTCTATGTGGGGGAATCGCGGAGGAATGGGGATGAGGGCCACAGACGACCGCTATCGCGGGGAGCAAACGAAGTTCGACCTCGCCATGAGGATGATCGGGCACGAGGCTCGAACGGGGACGATTAGATACCTGACGGGCTTGAACGACGACCGGATCCGCAAGCTCTACACGAGCTACTTCAAGTACGGCGACGAGCCGGTCCGCCGGCAGCGCGGGCGCTCGCCGACACGCGTCGCGCCGCTCGTGCGGACGCCGCTGCGGGCGCTCGAGTCGGGCGTGTTCGCGAACATGCTGCTCGCGAACGGCTTGATCTCGGTCGAGCACCCGCCGGGCCCGCCGCTCAAGCACAACGTCGACGTCGGCCATCGCTTCTGCGAGTGCTTCGAGACCTTCGAGGTCGTCGTGCCGCGCAGCGCGTTCTCGTTCGAGTGGTGCTGGAATCTGCTCGTCAGCATGCGGCGCGGCGACGAGCTCGGTATCGCTCGCTGCGACACATGCTCGATCTGCTACGTGTTCGACGTCTTGTCGTTGCCGCGCTCGGCGTGCCCGACGTGCGTCGTGTTCGAGCGGCGCGACGACGCCCCGCCGCTCGCGGCGGCCGGGTAGCATGGCGCCATGTGCCTCATCGTCGTCGCCGTCGGCGCCACGCCGCGCTACCGGCTCGTCATCGCGGCCAACCGCGACGAGCAGCACTCGCGGCCGGCCGCGAGCGCGGCGTGGTGGCCGGAGCAGCCGCGCGTGCTCGGCGGGCGCGATCTCCTAGCCGGCGGCAGCTGGCTCGCCGTCGACCGACGCGGCCGCTTCGCGGCCGTCACGAACATTCGCGACCCCGAGCGGCCGCTAGGGCTGCGATCGCGCGGCTCGCTCGTCATGGACTACGTGGCGGGCGCCGACGCCGCCGACCGCTATGCGGCGCGCATCGTGCATGAAGGCGTGAATTTCGGCGCTTTCAATCTGCTCGTTTACGACGGCCGCGAGCTCTGGCTTGCGAGCAACCGCACGGCGGCGGCGGCGCTCGGCGCGGGATTGCACGCGTTCAGCAACGCCCCGGCCGGCGTCGAGTGGCCGAAGATCGCGAGCGCGCGGGCGGGAACCGAGCTGTTGTTGTCCATGACGGTTGAACCGCTCGTCGCGTCCTTGTTCGCTCTGCTCGCCGAGCGCGACGGCTCGAACGTGCCGGAGCAACGCTACGAGCGCACGCACTTCGTCGTCGGCCCGATTTACGGCACGCGCTGCTCGACGGTCGTGCTCATCGACGACGCGGGACACGCGACCTTCGCGGAACGCTCGTTCGACGCGGCGGGCCGGCAGGTCGGTGAGGTCCGCGAGCGCTTCGAGCTCGAGCCTGCCCCTTAGGCGCGCCGGGTCGGCAGCGCCGCGAGCCACGCGCCAATGGCGCCGATCTCTTCGAGGCATACCGAGTGCGCCATCGAATAGGAGCGCCAGTCGACAACGTAACCGAGCGCTTCGAGCGCGCGGCGCGAGGATTCGCCTAGCGAAAACGGCAGCACCGAGTCCGACGTGCCGTGCGCCATGAAGATCGGCACGCCCGCGTTCGCGGCGCTGCGCTCGCTCGCGAGCGAGGCCGCCAGCGGCAGATAAGTCGAGAGCGCGAGCACGCCGGCGAGCGGGCGCGGCTCGCGCAGCGCAGTCTGCAGCGCGACGGCGCCGCCTTGCGAGAACCCGGCGAGCACGATGCGTTCGGACGGGATGCCCCGCTCGATCTCGCGCTCGATGAGCTCGCCCACTGCGATCGCGCTCGCGCGGATCCCGGCGACATCCTCCTGCGCGTGACGGTCGAATCCCAAGATGTCGTACCAGGCTCGCATTGCCATGCCGCCGTTAATCGTGACGGGACGCATGGGCGCGTGCGGGAACACGAAGCGGACGGGAATGCCAAGCCGGAGCTCCGGGACGATCGGCTCGAAGTCGTGCCCGTCCGCCCCCAAGCCATGCATCCAGATCACCGCAAGCTGCGGCGCTTCGCCCGTTGTTAACTCGATCGCATTCAGCATGAAATAGTCCTTGCCAATTTGCGCATATAGCCTACTATATGCGCAACTTTATTCACGCCCAGTTTCATGCCGAGCGACATCGTCGAACAAAACGAGCGGCGCCGCGCTATTGCGCGCCTGCTCGAAGCGCACGTGGTGAATCGACAAGCGGAGCTCGTCGAGCTTTTGCGCGCCGAAGGTTACCTTGCCACTCAGTCGAGTGTCAGCAGAGATTTGCGCGATCTCGGCGCGGCGAAGCTGAAGAACGGCTACAGCTTGCCGAAGCCGGCCGAGATCGCCGACGAGGAGTCGCTGTCGGTCGTCGCGGAATCCGTGCGCGACATCCGCTCGGCCGGGCCGAATCTGCTCGTGGTCATCACGGACATCGGCGCGGCGCAGCGCGTCGCGGTCACGCTCGACGGCCTCGGTTGGCCGGAGATCGTCGGCACCGTCTCGGGCGACGACACGATCTTCGTCGCGACGATCGGCGCGAACGAACAACGCCGGCTACGGGGCCGGTTGCGACAACATTTGAAGAAGGCACCGACATGACGTCACCTCGTAACCCAATCGTTCTCGCTTTCTCCGGCGGTCTCGACACGTCGTTCTGCGTGCCGTGGCTGAAGGAGACCTACAACCGCCCCGTGGTGACGGTGACCGTCAACTGCGGCGGCATCGACGCGGCCGCCGCGCGCGCGCTCGACGAGCGAGCACGCTCACTCGGCGCCGTCGACCACCGCCTCATCGAAGCGCGGCCGGAGTTCTTCGACCGGGTCATCAAGTACCTGATCATGGGCAACGTGCGCCGCGGCAACATGTATCCGCTGTCGGTCGGCGCCGAGCGCGGCCTGCAGGCGAAATATCTCGCCCACCTCGCGAAGGAGCTCGGCTCCGACACCGTCGCGCACGGCTGCACCGCGGCCGGCAACGACCAGGTCAGGTTCGAGATCGTGCTGAAGACCGTGGCTCCCGAGCTCACGATCCTGGCGCCCGTCCGCGATCACGCGTGGCAGCGGCCCGCGCAGGTCAAGTTCCTCGAAGAGCGCAATATGCCCGTGCCGACGCGCGGCTCCGCGTACTCGACGAACCGCGGCCTCTGGGGCGTCACGATCGGCGGCACCGAGACGCTCGACTCGAAAGGCAGCATTCCGGAGTCGGCGTGGGTGCTCTCGGCCGGCGCGCTCGAGAAGCTTGAGGCGAGCTCGGAGGTCGAGATCGAGTTCGCGCAGGGCGTGCCCGTCGCGCTCGACGGCAAGCGGCTCGACGCCGTCGCTCTCATCGAGAAAGTCGAGGAGCTCGGCGCGCGCTACGGCGTCGGCCGCGGCATTCATTTGGGCGACACGATCATCGGCACGAAGGGGCGCGTCGCGTTCGAGGCGCCCGCCGCCGAGATCTTGATCAGCGCGCACCGCGAGCTCGAGAAGCTGACGCTGCTCGGCACACAAGCGACGGTCAAGGAGCCGGTGAGCCAGGTCTACGGCCAGCTCATTCACGAGGGCAAGCAGCTCGACCCAGCGTGCCGCGACATCGAGGCGCTGCTCGCCTCGTCGCAGGCGCGAGTCACGGGCAAGGTCCGCGTGCAGCTGCGGCCCGGTAGCCTGTTCGTGCTCGGCGTGACCTCGCCGCATTCGCTGATGGCCGTGAGCCGAGGCAAGTACGGTGAAGCGGCCGGCGAATGGACGCCGGCCGACGCCTATGGGTTCTCAAAGATCATGGCTCTGCCCGGGATGTTCCATACCCGGGCCGGAGGACAGTGACATGCGCTCCGTTCTCGTCGACAAAATCGCCTCGGTAGCCATTCGGGCGGACCTCGGCCAAGAGATTCGCGTGAGCCCCGACATTCCGTGCGAGGAAGGCGTGCTGATCGCCGTCGAGGTGCTCAACAACAAGTCGCGCTACAACACGATCGAGCTCACGAGCGGCCGGATGGCCGAGGTCAAGAAAGGCGACGTCGTCGTCGGCGCGCTCGGGCACCGCAAGGCGTTATTCGGCTATTCGGGTCATCTGCCGACGGAGCTCAAGCCCGGCGACATCGTGCAGCTCCTGAATTTGGGAGGCGTCATCGGCATTTGCGACTCGATCAATCCGTCGCACGGCGACCCGTTCAACTGCAAGGTCTTGGGCTGCGTGCTCGACTTCCCGTACTTGGGGCAGCGTGTCGGCGTACCGGCACGCGTCTCGACGGAGCCGCTGAAGCTCGACGTGCCGCTCGACACGCACGGCGTGCCGATCGTCGCAATCGCCGGCACCTGCATGAACTCGGGGAAGACGGCCGCCGCGTGCGCGATCGTGAGCCGGTTCAGGCACAACGGGCTCGTCGTCGACGCGTTCAAGTCGACGGGCGTGGCGCTGCGCCGCGACATCCTCGCCATGGAAGACTCTGGCGCGCGCCACATCGCGATGTTCTCCGACTTCGGCATTTGCGCGACGACGTCGAAGAATGCACCGGCGCTGACACGCTCGCTGCTGAACGAGCTCTCGGACGAGAAGCCCGACGCGATCGTGTTCGAGCTCGGCGACGGGCTGCTCGGCGCGTACGGCGTCGAGGCCATCCTGCGCGACAAGGAAATCGTCGAGAGGATCACGGCGATGGTGCTGTGCGCGAACGACCCTGTCGGTGCGTGGGGCGGCGCGAAATTGTTGCGCGAGGAGTTCGGCATCGAGCCGACCGTCATCTCGGGGCCGGCCACGGACAATCAAGTCGGCATCGACATCATCCGGCAACGCTCGAACGTCGCAGCGTTGAACGCCATGACGAGCTCCGCCGAGCTCGGGGACCTGCTGCAGTCGAGCATCGGCTTAGGCTCTCGGACGAAGGCACCCACATGAGCAAGACGGCGAAGATTCCGACGATCGTGCTGGGCGGCTCGGGCTACGTCGCGGGCGAGTTCTTGCGGCTCATCGCGGGCCACCCGGAGCTCGCGCTCGGCGGCGTGGTGTCCACGAGCCAAGCCGGCGAGCCGGTCGCAAAAACGTTCCCGCATCTCGCGCCGGCGTACCCCGACACGCAGTTCGTCTCGCTCGACGCCGTCGTCGGGCGCCTAAGCACTGCCCCGCGCTGGCTGCTGCTTTCCGCGGCGCCGCATGGTGCCTCGGCGGGCCTCATCGATCAGCTCCTGAACTCGGCCGCGAGCTCCGGCGTCGAGCTCGTCGTCGTCGACGCGTCCGCCGACTTCCGCTTCGCGGACCCGGAGGCCTACGCGGCCGTCTACGGGCACGCGCACGAGGTGCCGACGCGGATCAAGGAGTTCACGTGCGCGGTGCCCGAGCACCTTGAGCACATCGAGACGCCGCACGCCGCGCACCCCGGCTGCTTCGCGACGACGATGCTGCTCGGGATCGTGCCGCTCGCCGCGCTCGGGCTCGCAGACGAGTTCTACGTCAGCGCCGTGACCGGCAGCACCGGCGCCGGGCGCACGCCACGCGACACGACGCATCATCCCCTCCGGCAAAGCAATCTGTTCGCCTACCAGACGCTGAAGCACCGGCACGACCCCGAGGTACGCGCGCTGATCAAGGCCGCGACGGGACGCGACGTGCGCTTGGCGTTCGTACCGCATTCGGGCCCGTTCGCACGCGGCATCCACGCGACGATCTTCCTGCACGCCAAGGAGCGAGTGACGGCCAGTCAAGTCAACGAGGCGTTGCGCGAGTACTATCGCGGCGCGACGTTCGTGCGCGTCGACAACGAGCCGCCGAAGATGAAGGACATCGCGGCGACGAACTACGCGGCGCTACACGCCGCCGTCGACGGCGATACGATCGTCGTGTGCTCGGTGACCGACAACCTGCTCAAAGGTGCTGCCGGCGGCAGCCTCCAATGGGCGAATCGGCTCTTGGGATTTCCGGAAGCGACCGGCTTGACCGCGCCGGCCGCGGGGTGGCTGTGATGAGCGTAGCGACACACGAGATCGGCGCCGTGAGCGCACATCTCAACGAAGTCTATCCGATGCTGCCGTTCACGCCCGTGCGTGGGCACGGCGTGTACCTCGAGAACGCGGCGGGCCGTCGCATCCTCGATCTGTACGGCGGCCACGCGGTCGCAGCACTCGGCTACGGCCATCGCGACTTGAGCGAGGCCATCGCGCGCACGAGCCGCGATCTCGTGTTTCAAACGAATGCGTTGCCGTTGAAGGTTCGTGACGAGGCCGCCGAGAAGCTCGCGGCGTTCGGTCCACCGGGCCTAGGACGCGTGTTCTTCGTCAACAGCGGTGCCGAGGCGAACGAGAACGCGCTGCGGCTCGCATTCAAGGTCACGGGCCGCAGCAAGGTCGTCGCGTTGGAGCACAGCTTCCACGGCAGGACCGCGGCCGCCGGGGCCGTGACGTACGGCTCTGCGAAGACGTGGTACGGCTTCCCGCGCACGCCGTTCGACGTCGCGTTCGTGCCACGCAACGACGCCGCGGCGCTGAACGCCGCCGTCGACTCGAGCACGGCGGCCGTCATCATCGAGCCCGTACAAGGGCTCGCGGGCGCGTTCGATTTCGAGCCGGAGTTTCTGCATGCCATCCGCGCCGCCTGCGATCGCGCGGGCGCGCTGTTCATCATCGACGAGGTGCAAACCGGCATGGGACGGCTCGGCGCCCCGTTCGGCGCGCAGCTCCACGGCGTGCGACCCGATCTCTTGACCGTGGCGAAGGGCTTGGGCGGCGGCTTTCCCTGCGGCGCGGTCCTGATGCCGCACGCGATCGCAAGCGGGCTCAAAGCCGGCGCGCTCGGCACGACTTTCGGCGGCGGCCCCGTTGCCTGCGCCGCGATCAAGACCGTCATCGACGTCATCGAGCGCGACGACCTACTCGCGAACGTGCGCGAGGTCAGCGCCGCGATCCGCGCGACGTGCTGCGTCGGGCCCGTCGAAAGCATTCAGGGGCTCGGTTTTCTGCTCGGCCTCAAGACGCGGCCGAAAGCCGCGGCGGTTCGGGACGCCTTGTTGGCGCGCGACATCCTCGTCGGCACGAGCGCCGATCCGCACATGCTGCGTCTTTTGCCGCCGCTGATACTCTCGACCGACCACGTGCAACGCTTGGCCACAGCTCTGGAGGAATTGACCGATGCGCCGCTTTAACGACCTGGCCGACTTCTCGCGCGACGAGATCAAGGAGCTCATCGCGCTCGCGGCGCGCCTCGACGCAAAGCCCGAGCCCCGCGCGCTCGAAGGCAAAGTGCTGTCGCTGCTGTTCTTGAGCCCGTCGCTGCGCACGCTGTCTTCGTTCCAAGCCGCGATGCTGCGGCTCGGCGGCGGCTCGTTCGTGATTTCGCCGGACATGTCGATCCATGGTCTCGAGTCGCGCGCCGGCATCGTGATGGACGGCGCCGCCGCCGAGCACGTGCGGGAAGCGATTCCCGTGATCGCGTCGTACGGCGACGCGATGGGCGTGCGCGCGTTCGCCGAGCGGCGCGACCTCGCGCACGACCTCGCCGACAACGATTTCAAGGCGCTGACGGGCCTCATCGACAAACCGTGGATCAACATGGAGTCGGCGATCGACCATCCATGCCAGAGCCTCGCGGACTGGAAAACCATGGACGACCTCGGCGTGCCCGAGAACGCCAAGTTCGTGATCTCGTGGGCGTACCACCCGCGCGCGCTACCGCTCGCAGTGTCGGCCGCGACGATTCACATGGCTGCGAAGCGCGGCATGAACGTCGTGCACCTGCGGCCGCCGGGCTTCGAGCTGCCGCCGGCGATCATGGACAGGGCTCGCAAGGCCGCGGCGGAGTCGGGCGGCAGCGTCAGCGAGACGACCGAGCGGCGCGAGGCGATGGAGGGAGCCCACGTCATCTACGCGAAGTCGTATTCGTCGACGCGCCATTACGGCGACAAGCTCGGCGATCAGGCGCTGCGCGAGGAGCTCGTGCACTGGTGCGTCGACGAGCCATGGTTCGCGAACGCCCGCCCCGACTGCCGCTTCATGCACTGCCTGCCCGTGCGCCGCGGCGTCGAGGTTTCGGACCGGATCCTCGACGGACCGCGCAGCACCGTCATCAAAGGCGCGCGCAATCGGTTGTACGGCCAGATGGCCGTGCTCTATCGGATGATGAAAGGCTAGAGACATGACGAATCCTCGACTCAACACGAACGAACGCGCGATCGTCATCACGGCGTTGCGCCACGCGCTGCCGTACCTGCGCGTCTACAAGCACAAGGTTTTCGTGCTGAAAGCCGGCGGCGACGCATTCGTCTCGAACGAGACGACGCGTGCGTTGATGGAGCAGATCGGCATCCTGCATCAGGTCGGCATCCGGGTCGTCGTCGTGCATGGCGGCGGCCCGCAGTCGACGGCGCTGTCGAAACGCTTGGGGCTAGAGACACAGATGGTGGAGGGTCGGCGCGTGACGGACGCGCAGACGCTCGAGGTCTCGACGATGGTGCTGAACGGCGAGATCAACACACGCATCGTCGCGATGTGCCGCGCGCTCGGCATTCCGGCGATCGGGTTGAGCGGTGTCGACGGCGGCCTGATCAAGGCGGCGCGGCGCCCGCCCGTGCAGGTCGGCGGCCAGACCGTCGACTACGGCTTCGTCGGCGACATCTTGGGGCTAGACACGAGCATTCTCTTGAAGCAGCTCGACAACGACCTCGTGCCGATCGTGAGCCCGCTGTCGGCCGACGACCACGGCACGGTGCTCAACATCAACGCCGACACGGTCGCGGCCATGATCGCCTGCGAGCTCAAGGCCGAGAAGTTCGTCATGGCGACAGGCGCACCGGGAATCCTCGAATCGCTCGAGGATCCGCGTTCGCTGATCTCGTACCTCGATCGCGCGGGGCTGCGCCGCTTGCGCGACGAAGGCAAGCTCTCGGGCGGCATGCTGCCGAAGGTCGCCGCGATCGAGCGCGCGCTCGCGGGCGGCGTGCCGCGCGTCCACGTCATCTCGTACGCGCAGGCCGACAGCCTGCTGCTCGAGGTATTCACGAACGAGGGCACGGGCACTCTCGTCGTCAACGACACGAAGTTGCTTCGCCCCGAAGAGCAAGCGAACTAAACGTCATGGCGCGCCTCTGGGACAAGGGCTTGCCGCTCGACGAGCGCATCCTGCGCTTCACGGCCGGTGAAGATCACAAGCTCGACGAGCGCCTCGTCGCTTACGACGCGCGCGCATCGATCGCGCACGCGCGCATGCTCGAGAAGCAGCAGCTCCTCCGCGCGGCCGACTGCAACGCGATCTGTTCGGGCCTCGAAGCGCTGGCGGCCGCGCACGCGGCCGGCGAGTGGTCGATCGAGCTCGCCGACGAGGACGCGCACAGCGCGCTCGAGCGCCGGCTCACGGAGCGCATCGGCGAGGCCGGCGGCCGCGTCCATCTCGGCCGGTCGCGCAACGATCAGGTGCTCGTCGCGCTGCGTCTCTATCTGCGCGACGCGATCGACGCGCTCGCGAAAGCGACGGATGGCGTCGTGGCGGCGCTCGAGCGCGTCGCCGCGGAACAGGGTGGCGTCGCCCTGCCCGGCTATACCCACATGCAGCCGGCGATGCCGAGCTCGGTCGAGCTCTGGGCGCGCGGCTTCGGCGCCGAGCTCGCCGACGACCGTGCCGCTCTGCAGCGGGTGCTCCACCGCACGGAATTGAACCCGCTCGGCTCGGCCGCCGGTTACGGCGTACCGGGTCTGCCGCTCGATCGGGAAGCGACACGGGCCGCGCTCGGTTTCGCGCGCACGCAGGAGCCCGTCACCGCGGTTCAGCTGTCGCGCGGCAAGGCCGAGGCTGCGCTCGTGTTCGAGATCGCCGTGTTGCTCGGCGACTTGGGACGGCTCGCTTCCGACCTGCTGCTTTTCTATACCAGCGAGTTCGCATACGTGTCGCTGCCGGCCGAGATGACGACGGGCTCGTCGATCATGCCGCAGAAACGCAACCCGGACGTCTTCGAGCTCGTGCGCGGCTCGCAGGCGACGGCGCTTGGCGGTTTGCAGGAAATCTTGGGGCTGACGGCGAAGCTGACGTCCGGTTATCACCGCGATTTGCAGCGCGTGAAAGCGCCGCTGTTCCGCAGCATCGACCTCGCGAGCGACGTGCTCGCGATCATGGCGCACGCGCTCCCGAACGTGCGCTTCAGGCCGGAGAACATCGAGCTCCCACCCGAGCTCTACGCGGCTGAGCAGGCGAACGAGCTCGTCGTGAAGCAAGGACTGCCGTTTCGCGAAGCCTACCGGCGTATCGCCGCGTTGCTGAAAGGCAAAGCCGGCTCATGACGGCTCGCGCCCGACTTGCGATCCTCGCGTCACTGATTGCTGCGGTCGCCGGTTGCGGCCAGCAAGGGCCGCTCGTCCTGCCGGAGGACGCTCGCCCCATTGAGAGCGCCGACGCGCAAGCCCCGGCGGCAAGCCCCGCGCCGACCGACGACGAGGACGAGGATGAGCGCTAGCCCGCTCGTTCTCGTCGACGGCTCGTCGTATCTGTACCGCGCGTTTCACGCGCTGCCGCCGCTGTCGACGGCCGGCGGGCAACCCACCGGCGCCGTGCTCGGCGTCGTCAACATGCTCTACAAGCTGCTCGACGAGGTGAAGCCGACGCGCATGGCCGTCGTGTTCGACGCGCCCGGCAAGACCTTCCGCAGCGAGCTCTACGCCGAGTACAAAGCGAACCGGCCGCCGATGCCCGACGAGCTGCGCGCCCAGGTGCCGCCGTTGCTCGAGGCGATCGAAGCGATGGGCATTCCGCTGCTGCGCATCGAAGGCGTCGAGGCGGACGACGTCATCGGCACGCTGGCCAGGGCTGCGGCGGCGGCCGGCTCGCCGACGGTCATCTCGACGGGCGACAAGGATTTCGCGCAGCTCGTCGACGGTAACGTCACGCTCGTCAACACGATGGACAACACGAGGCTCGACCGCGCCGGCGTCGAGCAGAAGTTCGGCGTTACACCCGAGCAAATCACCGACTATCTGGCGCTGGTCGGCGACTCCATCGACAACATCCCCGGCATACCCGGCGTCGGCCCCAAGACGGCAACGAAGTGGCTGCAGCAATTCCATGATCTCGAAACCCTGAAGGCGCGGGCCGGCGAAGTCACCGGCAAGATCGGGGAGCGGCTGCGCGAGTCGCTCGGCGCGCTCGACTTGTCGAAGGAACTCGCCACGATCCGCTGCGACGTCGAGCTCCCTTTGAAGCTCGACGAGCTCGTTCTGCGCCAACACGACGCCGAGCGCCTCGGCGCCTTGTTCGAGCGGCTCGAGTTCACGCGCCTGCTGCGGCGCGTTCGCGAAGGCGCCGAGACGACGACTACGACGCCGCAAGCCGCAGCCCCGGCAACGACGCCGAGCGCCGCGACGACGAGCACCGCAGCGCTCGCGCGGCCCGTAGGAAACTACGAGACCGTAGTGACGATGGAAGCGCTCGAGCGCTGGTGCGCACGCATCGCGGCTGCGCCGCTCGTCGCCGTCGACACGGAGACGACGAGCCTGGCTTACATGCGCGCCGAGCTCGTCGGCATTTCGCTGGCCGTCACGCCCGGGGAAGCCGCGTACATTCCTCTCGCGCATCGTTATCCCGGCGCGCCCGATCAGCTGAACCGTGAAGCCGTGCTGGAGCGCCTTAAGCCATGGCTCGAGAGCCCCGCGCCGAAGGTCGGGCATCACCTGAAGTACGACGCGCACATCTTCCTGAACCATGGGATCTCGCTGCGCGGCATCGAGCACGACACGATGCTCGAGTCGTACGTGTTGAACTCGACGGCGACGCGCCACGACATGGACTCGGTCGCGGCGCTCTATCTCGGCTTGGCGACGCTGAAGTACGAGGAAGTGGTCGGCAAAGGCGCGAAGCAAATCACGTTCGATCAGGTCGATCTCGATACGGCTACGCGTTATTCGGCCGAGGACGCCGACGTCGCGTTGCAGCTGCACGAGACGTTGTGGGCAAAGCTCACGGCCGTGCCTGACCTCGCGCGCGTCTATACGGACATCGAGGTCCCGCTCGTGCGCGTGCTCGAGCAAATGGAGTACACGGGCGTCATGGTCGACGCGCGCCTCTTGCGCGACCAGAGCCAGGAGCTCGCGCAGAAGATGGCGGCGACCGAGAAGGCCGCGCATACCGCCGCCGGCGGCCCGTTCAACCTGGGCTCGCCGAAGCAGCTGCAAGAGGTCCTTTACGGGCGACTCAAGCTGCCGATGTACGGCAAGACGCAAAAAGGCCAACCGTCGACGGCCGAGGACGTGCTCGAGCAACTCGCCGAAGAGCACGAGTTACCGAGACTCGTTCTCGAGTACCGCGCGCTGACGAAGCTGAAGTCGACGTACACGGACAAGCTGCCGATCGACATCGATCCGCGCACCAAGCGCATCCACACGTCGTACCACCAGGCCGTCGCGGCGACGGGCCGGCTGTCCTCGTCGGACCCGAATCTTCAGAACATCCCGATCCGCACCGCCGAAGGCCGCCGCATCCGCCAGGCGTTCATCGCGCCGCCCGGATTCAAGCTGCTCGCAGCCGACTACTCGCAGATCGAGCTGCGGATCATGGCGCACCTATCCGGCGACGAAGGCTTGCTCGCGGCGTTCGCGAGCGACCAGGACGTTCACCGCGCCACCGCCGCCGAGGTGTTCGGTGCGACGCTCGACGCCGTGACCGGAGACCAGAGGCGGTCCGCGAAGGCCATCAACTTCGGTCTGATCTACGGCATGTCGGCCTTTGGTCTCGCCAAGCAGCTCGGAATCGAGCGCGGGCAGGCGCAGGCTTACGTCGAGCGCTATTTCGAGCGTTATCCCGGCGTGCGGCGTTATATGGACGAGACTCGCGCGAGCGCGCGGCGTTCGGGCTTCGTCAGCACGGTATTCGGCAGGCGGCTGTATTTACCGGAGATCAACGCGCGCAACAGTCAGCTGCGTCAGTACGCGGAACGCAGCGCGATCAACGCGCCGATGCAGGGAACGGCCGCGGACATCATCAAGCGCGCGATGATCGGCGTCGCCGCCTGGCTGGCGGCCGAGGAGCCCCGCGCGCGGCTCATCATGCAGGTCCACGACGAGCTCGTCGTCGAAGTGCCTGAGGAACGGATAATCGACGTCGGCGACGGCATAGTTCGCATCATGGAAGCAGCGGCGGAGCTACGTGTACCGCTGCGTGTCGACCGGGGTATCGGCGCCAACTGGGACGAGGCCCATTAGAACGGGTCCGGAACTTTTGTTAAGTCCGCGTGGACTAACTTTTCGGTGCCCAGGAAGGGTGCCCCCGCGATCCTCCCTAAAGCGGGGTCTTTGATCCCGGCCCACCCCGCCGGGATCGCAGCCCCGGGTGCGTCCCCTGAATCCCGCACCCGGGGCTTCTTTATTTCGGCCCGGCAAGCCAGGTATCGATCCAGGCCTGCGCTTCCCCGACGCCGTCTCCCGTGAGCGCCGAAAACCGAACCAGCTTCACGCCGGACCCGAGCTCGCGCGCGAGCGCGCGTTCCTGCGCGATCGCAGCCCCGCGGCTCAGCTTGTCGGCCTTGGTCAGCAACACGGCAACCGGCAGCTCGCGCGGCTCGAGCCAACGCAGCAACACCTCGTCGAGGCGCGTCATTCCGCGGCGGATGTCCATCGTCACCACGAGCCCCGCAAGCGACGCCCGCTCCCCGAGATAGGCCTCGAGAGACTTTCGCCACCGCGCTTGAATCTCAGGCGGTACGCGCGCGAATCCGTAGCCGGGCAAGTCGACGAGGCGTCGATCCTCACCGACCGAGAAAAAATTCAACAGCTGCGTGCGGCCCGGCGTCTTGCTCACGCGCGCGAGCTTGCGCGCGCCCGCAACGAGGTTGACGGCCGTCGACTTGCCGGAGTTCGATCGACCGACGAATGCGACCTCTCGCCCCGTGTCGGCGGGGAAATCGGCCGGGCTCGCGGCACTCTTCATGAAAACGGCTGTCGGCACGGAACGCCCGGTCGCTGCTTAGGCAGAGGTCGTTAGTGTACAATCGCGGCCGTTTTTCGATGACTTTCGATGCTCCATGGCGACCAACAAAATCGCGCGTTACCTCTGGCTCAGCTTCGTGCTCGGCGGCTCCCTGGCCGCGGTTTCGGCCGGCGCTCAGGAAGGCGCGGCTGAGGCGGCTGTGGGCTCCGCCGACGCGGGACGCACCAAGGCGGCGACCTGCGCCGCGTGCCACGGCATCGACGGCAACAGCGTGACGCCCGACTGGCCGATGCTCGCGGGCCAGCACGCGAGCTACATCGTTCGGCAACTACGGGCGTTCAAGAACGGCGAGCGCACCGACGTGACGATGAAGCCCTTCGCCGACCTGCTGTCGGAGCAAGACATGCTCGACGTTGCCGCCTACTTCGAGACGCAGACGCCGACGCCGAAGGGCGCCGATCCCGCGCTCGTCGGGCTCGGGCAGCAGATCTATCGCGGCGGCGTGCCGGGGCGCAACATCGCGGCCTGCATCGCCTGCCATGGCCCCGAGGGCACCGGCAACCCGCTTGCGGCGTATCCGCGCATCGGCGGCCAGCATGCGTCCTACACCACCAAACAGCTGAACGCGTACCGCACGGGCGACCGCCGCTCCGACGTCGAGCTCAATCAGATGATGCGCAACGTCGCGGAGCAACTGTTCGAGGACGAGATCCGCGCGCTCGCGAGCTACGTGCAAGGTCTGAATTAGTGATGCCGAAGAAGGCTTGGCTCCTCGCGCTGCTCGCCCTCGGCGCGTGCGGCGGCCCCTCGGACCCAGCCGCCGACACGGACCCCGCGCTCGATCCGCAATCCGCCGACCAAGCCGGCATCGAACCGGAGCTCGTGGCGACCGATCCGGCCGGCGCCCCGACGACGGGGCGCTTCGAGATGGGCGTGCACTACCTGCGCCTGTCGCCGACGCAGCCGACGAGCTCGAACCCCGACCAGGTCGAGGTTTGCGAAGTCTTCTGGTACGGCTGCCCGCACTGCAACGCACTCGATCCGTTGATCGCGCGGTGGCTGGAGCAGAAACCCGACTACGTCAATTTCGTGCGCGTGCATGCCGTCTGGAATCCCCTCTTGCAGCTGCACGCCCGCGCGTTCTACACCGCGGAAGCGCTCGGCAAGGGCGCCGAGATGCATGCGGAGCTGTTCCGCGAGATCCACGAGCGCGGCAACGCGCTCGAGACCGAGGCGAAGCTACAGGAATTCTTCGGCCGCTTCGGCGTCGAGGCGGCGGCGTTCAAGAGCACGTTCGACTCGTTCGAGGTGCAGGCGAAGCTGCAGCGCGCGGACGAGCTGAGCCGACGTTACCGCATCGACGGCGTCCCGACGATGATCGTCAACGGCAAGTACACGACCGATGCCGTCATGGTCGGCAGCTACGAAGAGCTGCTCGTGCTCGTCGACGAGCTGGTAGTGGCGGAACGCGAAGCTCGCTAGCGCGCCTCCGCCGGGCGCGTGGGTCCCGCGACCGTGCGCCCAACGCCTTCACCTGAGGGGCTGCCGCGCGTGCGAGCGGCCGACCGAGGGGCTTACAGGTGGCCAGTTTGTCCGTACTATCGGCCGAGCAAACGCAGGCCGACTAGCGCCTAAAGGAGCAGACGCATGACCGGAGGCGCTGTCACAGGTCACGCCCCACCGCCCCCCTTCACCCAGACGTTGGGTCACCCTCGGCCGCTGTGGATGCTGTTCATGGCGGAGTTCTGGGAGCGGTTCGCGTTCTACGGAATACGCTGGGCGCTCACGCTCTACATCGTCGCGCAGTTCTACGACGGCGATCCGTCCGGTCAGCAGCCGGCGGGCCTCATTTACGGCTCCTATCTCGCGCTCGTCTACGCGGGCGCCATCTTGGGCGGGTACGTCGCCGACAAGTACGTCGGCTATCAGCGCTCGATACTCATCGGCGCCGTCGTGATGTCGGCCGGCCTATTTCTGATCGCCGTACCGAACGAAGAGGTATTCAAGCTCGGTCTCGCCACGATCATCGTCGGCAACGGCCTCTTCAAGCCGATCATCTCGACACTCGTCGGCAAGCTGTACTCCCAAGGCGACGAGCGCCGCGACTCGGGCTTCACGATCTTCTACATGGGCATCAACTTAGGAGCCATGATCTCACCGCTCATCACTGACTACTTGGCGCGGCAAGTATTCGGCAGCGACGGCTTTCCTTCCTACAAAGTGGTATTCATCGCCTCCGGCGTCGGCATGCTGATCTCGCTCGTATGGTTTTGGCTCGGCCGCAAAGAGCTCAAAGGAGTGGGCGCAGCACCCGCCGGGGCGGATGGTCTCGATCGTATCGCGAAGGTATTCGTCGGCGCAGTAGTCGCGGTTCCCATCATGTACGCCCTGTTGTCGCTCGGTGCGCAAGCGCTCCAGGTCATCTTGACGTTGATGTTCGTCGGTCTCGCCGTGCTGCTCGTGCTCGAAGGCGTACGCGAGGGTCCTGTAGCGCGCGACAAGACCGTTGCAATGCTCATCATTTTCGCGTTCAACATTCTGTTCTGGATGTTCTTCGAACAGGCGGGTAGCTCGTTCAACTTTCTCGCCGAGCAGATCGTGGACCGCGACCTCGGTGGCTTCACCTTCCCTGTCGCCTGGTTTCAGAGCGTGAACTCGGTGGCCATCATCACGCTCGCGCCGGTGATCGCCTGGATCTGGGTCTCCCTGGCTAGGCACAGTGCCAATCCCTCGATCCCGCGGAAGTTCGGCTTAGGCCTGATGTTCAACGGGCTGGCGTTCCTGCTGCTCATGTTTGCGTTGTCGAGCCTCGTAAACGACGTTGGTCTCATCCCGTTCTGGACGCTCTTCATGGTGTACGTGATCCAGTCGGTAGGCGAGCTGTGTCTGTCGCCGATCGGCCTATCGATGACGACCAAGCTCGCGCCCGTGCGGCTCGTCGGCTTCGGCATGGGCGGCTGGTTCTTGTCTACGGGTATCGGCAACAATCTCTCCGGCATCTTCGCTGGGCACGTGTCCGGCGCGGAGGGAATGAGCACGGCGTCGGCACTGTCGGGTTACACCATGGGTTTTTGGGCGCTCGTGATTCCCGGCGCGCTGCTGTTCTTGATCGCACCGATCATCCAGAAGCTCATGCACGGCGTGAAGTGATCGCGAGCTGACCCTAGGCGCACCGCTTGGCACCCATCCCACAGGTCACGGTCAAAGCGTTCGTGCTCGGCGTCGTGCTCGCGGCTGTTCTCGCCGGCGCTAATGCTTACCTCGGCCTTTTCGCCGGCATGACGGTCTCGTCGGCGATTCCGGCGGCGGTCATCTCGATGGCGGTGCTGCGGCTGTTCGCCCGCCACTCCGTGCTCGAAAACAACATCGTGCAGACCACGGCTTCGGCGGGCTCGTCCGTGGCCGCTGGCGTCGTCTTCACGGTGCCTGCCCTCTACCTCATGGGCTATTGGCGCAGCTTCGATTTCTGGTGGGTGGTGGCCATCGCAGGCTTGGGCGGCGTGCTCGGCGTACTGTTCTCGGTGCCGCTGCGCCGGGCACTCATCATCGAGCGCCAATTGCCGTTCCCCGAGGGTGTGGCGACGGGTGAAGTACTCAAAGCCGGCGCCAGCGGTTCGGGAGTGGCTTACTTGGTCGGCTCGGCGCTCGCAGGCGGCGTGGCGAAGCTCGGCGAGATCGGCCTACACCTCTGGAGCGGCACGGCTGAAGCTGCGCGCTACGTCGGCAACACCGTGGTCTATTTCGGCACGAACGTGTCGCCCGCTCTCTTGGCCGTCGGCGTGATCGTGGGGCTCAACATCGGGATCGTGGTGTTCTCCGGCGGCGTGCTCGCTTGGTACGTGTTTGTGCCGATCTACTCCACGTTCCCCGAGCTCGACCCTAACCTCGCCGAGTTCGTGACGACAGGGCCGAGCGCACTTGATCTTGGCTACCAGATCTGGAGCACCAAGATCCGCTACATCGGCGTCGGCGCGATGCTGATCGGCGGCGTGTGGTCGTTGATCGACATGCGGCAGTCGTTGGTCGACGCCGTGCGCAGGGCGCGCGCCGCGGCCGCCTCCGGTGGCTGGGCAAATCTCCCCGAGGTCGAGCGCGACATTCCGATGAACTGGGTGCTCATCGGCGTGGTGGCGCTCGTAGTGCCGATTTTCTTTCTGTACTTCAACGTCGTCGGCAGCGTGTTCGCTGCGCTCGTGATGGCGCTTATCATGGTCGCCGGCGGGTATTTGTTCGCGGCCGTGTCGTCCTACATGGCGGGGCTCGTCGGCTCGTCGAATAACCCCATCTCGGGGATGACGATCGCGACGTTGCTGTTCGCGAGCCTCGTTCTCTTGATGCTGATCGGGCCGGACACGGTACGCGGTCCCGCGGCGGCGATCTTGATCGGCGGTGTCGTGTGCTGCGCCGCTGCCGTCGGCGGCGACAACCTCCAAGACCTCAAGGCCGGCCACATCGTCGGCGCAACCCCCTGGAAGCAGCAAGTCATGTTAGCCGTGGGTGCGCTCGTCTCTGCGATGGTGATGGCACCGGTGCTGAACCTTCTCGTCGAGGCGTACGGTATCGGCGTCGCCACGCCCGAGCACCCGAACCCGCTCAGTGCGCCGCAGGCAAACCTCATGACGTCGGTCGCGAACGGCGTGTTCGGCGGCGGTTTGCCGTGGGACATGATCGCGGTCGGCGGCGCGGTCGGCGCAGTGACCATCGCGCTCGACAAGTGGCTCGCTGCGCGGCGCATCGCCTTCCGCGTGCCCGTGCTCGCGGCGGCTATCGGGATCTACTTGCCGCTCGAAGTGACCGCGCCTATCTTCATCGGCGGCGTGGTCGCCCACCTGATCGAGCGTGCTGTGAGAAACGCCACCGCCACGACTCGCGAGCGCGCGGCCCGTGTGGCGCTCTTGACCGGCGCGGGCTTGATTGCCGGTGAGGCGCTCATGGGCATCGTAATGGCTGTGCCCATTGTCGCCTTCCAGGACCGGGACGTGCTGGCGATTGCCGCCGCACCCTACGGCGGTTGGCCGGGGCTCGTGGTGGCCGCGTTCCTTCTGTATGGCGTGTACCGGGTTGCGACGAGGCCAGACGCCGGAGGAACGTGAGCTCGCGCTGCGCGGGCCACCCTTAGAGCCGCCGCAACCGCTCGGCTGCAGCGTCGAGTGTCGCGTTTTCCTTGGCGAAACAGAACCGAACGAGCCGCGCGTCGGGCGGCTGCTCGTAGAACACGGACACGGGGATCGTCGCGACGCCGTGCTCGATCGTGAGCCAGCGCGCGAATTCAACGTCGGGTAACGTCGAGATCGCGCTGTAGTCCGCGAGCTGGAAGTACGTCCCTGCCGCAGGCAGCGCGCGAAATTTGGTGCCGGCGAGCAGGCCCGCGAAGTAGTCGCGCCGTTCCTGATAGAACGCGGGCAGCTCGAGATGATGCTCGGGATGCGCCGTCATGTACTCGGCCAGCGCCTGCTGCAACGGCGACGTCGAGGCGAACGTCACGTATTGGTGCACGCGCCGCAGCTCCGCCGACAACGCCGCCGGCGCGACGCAGTAGCCGAGCTTCCACCCCGTCGCGTGGTAGGTCTTGCCGAACGAAAAAACGGCAAAGCAACGCTGCGCAAGCTCCGGCTGCGCCAGCGCCGTAGCGTGCCGCGCGCCGTCGAATACGACGTGCTCGTAAACCTCGTCGCTGAGCACATAGCAGTCGTACGGGCGCAGCAGCTCTGCGAGCCGGTCGAAGTCCGCGCGCTTTAGCAGCGCGCCGCTCGGATTGTGCGGCGAGTTCACGATGACGAGGCGCGTGCGGGAGCAGAGAGCGGCGCGCAGCCGCTCCCAGTCGATCGCGAAGCCGGGCTGCGTCAAGGGCAGGTGGACGGTGCGGCCGCCGGCCAGCGTGATCGAGGGCTCGTAGGAGTCGTAGCACGGGTCGAACACGATGACTTCGTCGTCGCGGCGCACGACGGCCTGGATCGCGTCGAAGATCGCCTCAGTGGCTCCGCTCGTGACGGTGATCTCGGCCACGGGATCGACCTTCACGGAGTACAACGCCGCGAGCTTGCCCGCGATTGCAGTGCGCAGCGCCATCGAGCCCACCATCAACGCGTACTGGTGATAGTTCCCGCGCAGCGCGCGCTCGACCTGCTCCAGCAACTCGGCAGGCGGCAGGAAGTTCGGGAATCCTTGCGAGAGATTCACGGCGCGATGCTGCTCGGCGAGCTGCGACATCAACGTGAAGATCGTCGTGCCGACGCGCGGAAGCTTGCTGTCGATCGGCGTCATCACTGGTCTGGAGAGATGCCTCGTCGCTCGCCGTTGCGCTCAGGCGGCCGCAACTTTGTCCGGGATGAGCACGCGCGCCATGATCAGGCCACCCTCGTACAGCAAGTACATCGGGATCGCCATCAACGTCATCGAGAAGACGTCGGGCGCCAGCAGCATCCCAGCGACGAACGCGCCGAGAAACACGTAGGGCCGCGCGCCCTTCAGGGTTTTCACCGAAACAATCCCGCTCCAGATCAACAGGACCGTGGCAATCGGAACCTCGAACGCCAGACCGAACGCAAGGAAGATCCCGAGCACGAAGCTCAAGAACGCGCTGATGTCCGGAGTCATGTCGACGCCGTTCGGCGTGACGCTGGCGAAGAACCCGAACATCACCTGGAACACGATGAAATACGCGAACGCGATCCCCGCATAGAACAGCACGATGCTCGACACCATCAGCGGGATGGCGAGGCGCTTCTCGCGCTTGTAGAGGCCCGGTGCAACGAACTGCCAGATCTGAAAGAGAACGACCGGCATCGCGATGAACACTGCGACGAAGAACGCCGTCTTCATCGGCGTCAGAAACGGCGCGGCGACGTCCGTGACGATCATCTCGGAGCCTTCGGGTAACGCTTCGCGCAGCGGTTTCGAGACGTACTCGAAGACCTCGTTCATCCACGGCGTCAGCCCCAGGAACACGACAATGACTGCCAGCACGGCTTTCATGAGGCGCGAGCGCAGCTCGAGCAGATGGGAGATGAGGGTCCCCTCCGCGAGCTGCTCCTCGGGCTCTTTCTTGTCGTACGGTGGGCTCATCAGCTCGGCGGAGTCTGCTCGGCGCGCTGCTGCGGCGTGAGAACCGAAGACGGCTCGGCCGACGTGTCCAGGTCAGGCTGGTCGGCGTGGGTACCCGGACCGTCCGGCACCTCGCCCGGCTGCGCCACGGGGGGCGGTGACGTCGACGCTGACGGCGGCGGCGATGCCGTTGTCGGCGTTGGTGGCGACGGCGGCGGTGGCTTTTCGATGTCGCTGAGCTCGATCTCGCGCTCGAGCTGGCGGCGCAGTTGCGTCGCGGTGCGGCGCGCCCGGCCGACCCATTTGCCGATCTCGGCGGCTACCTTCGGTAGGCGCTGAGGCCCGAGTACGAGAAGCCCGATGACAGCGACGAGCACGAACTCCGGGAAGCTGACCTCGAACATCGTGGCACCGAAACGCTAGGCGCTGCGGTTCTTGTCCTTCTTGCGCTCGGGAAACTCGGCATCCTCTTCGCCGCTCTCGATGCGCTTCTGCGAGTCTTCGCTCGGCTTGTTCTCGTCGGGGTCCATCGACTTCTTGAAGCCTTTGATCGCGCCGCCGAGATCGCTGGCGATCGACTTCAGGCGCTTGGTCCCGAAGATCAGCACGACGATCACGAGCACGATCGTCAGCTGCAGGAGGTTGGGAAAATGCATGATTGCTCCGCCGTCGTTCCTTGCTTCAGCCGATGATACGCGAATCGATTCGCGGGCCCGCTAAACCTGCAACCAGAACGTGACGGGGCCGTCATTCGTCAGCGCGACCTGCATGTCCGCACCGAAACGGCCGCATGCGTGCGGGACGCCCGTGGCGGCGACGGCCGAGACGAGCGCGTCAAACAACCGAGCGCCGGTCTCGGGCGGCGCGGCGCGCGAGAAGCTGGGCCGAAGCCCGCCGCTCGTGTCCGCGGCCAACGTGAATTGCGGCACGAGCAGCAAAGCCCCGCCCACGTCGCGCACGGAGCGATTCATCTTCCCGGCCGAGTCCGCGAATATGCGGTAGGCGACGAGCCGCGATGCCAGCTTGTTCACCTGTTCGAGCCCATCCTTCTGCTCTATTCCAACCAACACGAGCATACCAGTCCCAATTTCGGCTATTTCTTCGCCGTTTACGGATACAGATGCCCCACTTACTCGTTGAATCAGGCCGATCAACAGAATCTCCCCTATAATCCGCCATTCTTCTTATTTAATCCCGAAAAGCGTCGTTTTTGGCCGGCTATCACCCATTGAAGTGGGTTTTCAGCGCCGA
>Ga0190271_10000196_pt1 | contig 30336 bp, 25 predicted proteins | sample Popmic356T_FD_133747 | JGI IMG/M metagenome (GOLD analysis project Ga0190271, IMG submission 133747) | Populus adjacent soil microbial communities from riparian zone of Weber River, Utah, USA - 356 T | ecosystem: Environmental > Terrestrial > Soil > Riparian zone | place: USA: Utah | collected...
CGGGTTCACTGTCAACCGCCGCGCCACGGGCCGCAAGGACACGATCCGAAACATCGAGGAGGACGGCGAGTACGTCGTGAACATCGCCGGAGATGCGATGTTGGAGGACCTTCACGCGAGTTCGGAGTGGCTCGGACCTGAGGTGAGTGAGATTGAGGCTCTAGGTCTGGACCTTCTCCCCTCCACAATCGTGAGCGTGCCGCGACTCGCCAAGGTGCCCATCAGCATGGAGTGCGTGCATCACCAGACCATTCAGTTCAGCCCGACCGGAGGCGAGTTCGTCGTGGGAACAGTCGTCGGCTGGCACATTGCGGACGAGGTGATGGTCGACGGTCGAATCGACAGCGAGTTGGTGAGGCCACTTGGCCGTCTTGCCGGTCCGCGATACTCCCGGCTTGGAGAAGTGACCGAGCTGCCTCCGGTTCCCGGCGGCTGACGGGTTGGCGGTCCGTCGGAAGCGACTGTGCCAGTCAACCGAAGACAACACCACCATTGACGTGGAGGATCTGGCCCGTAATGGTTCCCACATCTGGCGCGAGCAGAAACGCGACGGCGGCCGCGATTTCCTCGGCTCGCGATAGTCGTCCGAGCAAGGACAAGCCAGCGATGCGGTGGCGGTCGCCAACGCTGAGAACGTCGGTCATCGGCGTCTCCGTCGCACCGGGGGCCACCATGTTGACCCGAATGCCATGGGGTGCGAGCTCACGTGCATATCCCCGGACCAGCCCGATCAGAGCCGCTTTGGAGGTCGCGTAAGCCCCGTTTCCCATGAGGCCGCCGCCCGTGAATGCCGCCGCGCTGCCCAGCACGACCACCGACGCGAACGGATCGGCCCTGATGAGGTGAGACCCGGCGGCGGAGATGGTGTTCTGCACTCCTACGACGTTGATATCGAGGACCCGTCGGAACTCGCTCACGTCGATCTCGAGCAGGGACGAACGGCTGACGATGCCGGCCGCGGCGACGAGGCCGGTGATCCCACCGGCCCTGCCTAACTGATCGGCGGCGTTGCGCATCGCGTCCGCATCCGTCACATCGGCGCCGATCGCGACGTGTCCATCGCCGGCGAGGTCGCCGATTGCTCGCTCCGCCGCGGAGAGATCGAGATCGACGATGGCGACGCGGGCGCCCCGGTCTGCCACCAGGCGCGCGCATGCGAGCCCGATGCCTGACGCACCGCCGGTGATGAGGACGGACTCGGACTTCCGAGCCTCTGAAATCACGTTCGAACCCTCCCGCTCGGGGTCACAGAATCGCCAAGGCGTTGGCCGGACTGCCGACACCGCCGAGCAGATTGAGCGGCTGTGCCGTCACAAAGACGTCGTATCGGCCCCGTGCGGCGCAGCGGGTCGCAAGCTCATCGAGCGCCCAGAGTTCGCCGATCGTCAGGCCAAGCAAGGGGATCAGGATGCGATGCAGCATCCCGGTATGGCTCGAGGTCGGCATCCGACCGCTTGCCTCGGCGTCGACCATGAGCGTGGACTCGGTTGCGGGCCATGCCTCGAGCGCGATGTTGTCGGCGGCCGCGACCGACACGTGACGATCCCAAAGCCACGCAGCAGTCTCCTCCGCCTGGCGTAGGCCCGGGGAACGGAGGGGGCCCACGCTTCTCGGCGAGTTACGGAAATGGGCGAGCCATCCCGTGCGAATCATGAGGATGTCGCCAGCCTCGACCGTGCTGCCCTGCCAATCGAGGGCTGCATCGAGGTCGGCAACCGGAATCTGCTCGTTGCGGGTCTGATCGATCGGTCGATCGATCGCGTCTCGATACGCACAGACATCGATAAGAAGGCCTCGGCCGACGATGCCGCGCTGTGCAGTGACCTGGATTCCCAACTCGGGTCTGCCGGCGATCAGATGGGCCGGGTCGACATCGTTGTAGAAGCCGCGATCGGGGTGCCCGAAGTGACGAAGACCGTCAATCTGCGTCGACGCCTGAGGGAAGAAGCTGTCCACCCGATCGTCCCGATGGAACTCGTTGAGGCTGAACACCGTGTGCTCGATCGATCCGCGATGAGCGATGATCGGCGGCTCGAACTCGGTCAGCGGCAGGTTGAGCGGCACAACATCGCCCAAGACGATGCTGGCTCGTGCCTGCAGCACACGCGCAGGGCTCAGGTGGTTGAGCGTGCCGAGTTGGTCGGCGCGTCCCCACAGCCCCCACGCTGTCCCGCAGACCGGCTCAGGTCGACGGAGCAGGTCTTCATAATCGGGGATGGCGTCGCCCGAGGTGAGTGGGGGTGGGGGAGCCATGGGTCTCGATTCAGCCTTCACCCTCGGTCATGACCTGGTGGATCTCGATCATGTTGCCCGCCGGATCCGTGAGGAAGATCTGATGCCAGCCTTCGACAGACCAGATGCCCCAGTCATCGAACGGGATGCCGTGGTCGGTGAGCTGCTGCTTGATCTCGGCGATGTTGTCTGTGCGGAAGGCGAAGTGCCCTCCGATGAGCGGGTTGACGGAGTGACCCTCCTGCGCCGCGAGGTAGGGCTGGCGCTGCGTGGCGTGGATCTGCAGCTCGGCGGGGTCGCCGGCTTCGAAGAACTTCGCGCTGTTGTCCCATGCCGCGTTGCCGTCAGTCGTCCCGCTGGCGGTCGTGGCGATCATCGGGGGGGAGGGGAGCAGCGGCAGGCCGAGGGCCTCGCCGTAGAACTTGGTGAGAATGCTCATATCGTCCGAGGTGACGTTGACATGGTGCAGCCGGAGGTAGGCCATGAGGTTCCTTTCGATCGGTGGTCGCGTGGCGGTCACTGGTCCGTGCGGTAACGGGCCAGCTTGTCGGGGTCTATGGCGATTCCGAGCCCAGGCCCCGGAATCACCTTCATCTCGCCGTCGGTGATGCTGAGGGGCTCAGTGAGCAGGTGATCTGTCATGTCGAGGTAGTTGGACAGCTCCGCCGCGTGCCGGCCCGTCGCGCGCTGCGAGGCTCCGAATGCAAGCGAGCAGACAGTGCCGATGTGTGCGTCGATCTGGTTCCCGATGACGGCTTCGACGCCGAGACCCTCCGCCAGGTTTACGACTCGGAGTGAGTCGGAGAACCCGGTGCGCGCGGTCTTCACGCTGATCGCGTTGGCAGCCCCGGCCAGTATCTCGCGGGTGACGTCGGCCGCAGTCGGAGCACTCTCGTCCGCGACGAACGGCACCGGGCATTGAGCCACCAGCCAGCGGCGCCCGAGCACATCATCTGCCGGACAGAGCTCTTCCACTCGGGAGAGCCCGACATCGTGGAGTCTTCGCAGCGCATCCGCAGACTCGGAGGCGGTCCAGCCGCGATTCCCATCGATGTAGATCTCTGCATCATCACCTAGCGCATCTCGAACTGCGCGGCAGACGTCGACGTCCAGCTGAACGGGACGCTGACCCACCTTGACCTTGAAGCTCGTGATCCCGAGGTCGTCCCGCAGCGCGATCGCCTGCTCGGCGACTGCTTGCGGCGGATCGAAGCCGAGCATGTGGCTCACTCGCAGCGACCCGGTGTATCCCCCGAGCAGTCGGTGTACTGAGACCCCGAGCGTCCTGCCCAGTGCGTCCCACATGGCCATATCGATCGCCGCCTTGGCGGTGGGGTTGGCCACGGTGCGTCCCATACGTTCCCGGGCGAGTTCCCGGTCGAACGGGGTGAGCCCGATCACCGCAGGCGCGAACAGCTTGCCGATCGCCGCGACGATCGATTCCTGGGTTTCGCCGTAGGTGTACGGCCGGGGTGGTGCTTCCGCGATGCCCACGACGCCGTCCTCAGTGACGACCTGCACGAGGACGTTGTCGGCGACATCGATGGACCCGCTCGCGAAGTGGAGCGGCTTGGCGTACGGGATGGCATAGGGGATCGCCGTGACCGACACGATCTTTGGCAGAGCAGTCATTCGTGTGCTTCTCGAGGTTGGGGAGCGCGCTCGTCCGTCGCTCATCTTCGAGGCTAGGCAGGTTGATCTTTCCCTGTCCAATACCAACTGCGGGCCGATTCATACCGAAATTCGAAAGAGTGCGCGTGCCGAGGACGCGGCGACTCAGATTGGCTGAATCTCGTGGAGGAAAGGATTATCGGAGAACGCAGCGAGATCCGGCGTCGGCAACGCGCTCTCGGCAACCTCGAGTACGCGTCCGAGCGCCGGCGACGGGTCGCCTTTCCGCCACGCGAGGGTCGCGAACATATGACTGGGACGGATGTCGTCTATGGGACGGTAGACGACTCCGCTGGTCTTGGTCGCTGCGACGGAGCTCAGTGTGATCGTGATGCCGACTCCGGCTGCGATGAGTGCGAGGACGGTCGAGGAGTCCGGCGCCACCTGAACGACTCGCGGGCGAAAGCCGGCTGTCACGCACAGCGCGAACATCGTCGCTTGGAGGATCGAACCCTGATCGTCCGGGAGGCTTACGAAGTCTTCGACGCTGATGTCTCGCATCCGGATCGACTCTTCATCAGCGAGCCGATGTCCTTCGGGCATAGCGCAGAGGATCGTCTCGACTTCGACCACGCGCGACTCGACTGCGGGGTGTGAGGGCAATCGCGCGAAGGCGAGATCGAGCCCACCATCGACGAGCAGTTGGAGTGCCGTGTACACATACGTCTGTGACTGAAGCCGCAGGTCTATGCCTGGGTACCTCTCGCGCACGGCACGGCTGAGCAGCGGAAGTCCGCGTTGACTGGATGCGCCGGCGAAGCCGAGCCGAACGAGTCCCTCTTCACCGGTCTTGATCGACTCCGCGGTCGCCTTCGTGCGCCGCATCTGCTCGAGGAGCTGACGTGAAGGCGGCAGGAGTCTGGCGCCTGCCTCGGTCAGCGCCACTGTGCGGGTGCTGCGGGTGAACAACTCGAGGCCGAGTTCCCCTTCCAGCTGCCGAATGCGACTGCTGAGCGGCGGTTGCGAGATCCTCAGCCGCGCTGCCGCTCGACCGAAATGAAGCTCCTCGGCGACGACGACGAATGCTTCGATATCGCGAATCTCCACCAGCGCACCCCCCGGCCACATTCTGCCGCATTCCGAATGAATCGAAGGGGATTGATGTCACCGCCTCGTCAGGCCGTGGCAGCACTCCGATTGTTTCGGGCGTGTAAACACCGAACGATCGGCCGCGCGGTTGCCTCTCGTTTGACTCATTGCCAGGTGACGTCCGCCGGAAACGAGGCGACAACATCACGGTGCGAGGATCGCGGCGTCCGATTCTCAATGCCCGAAAGTGAGCCGATGACTGATTCGAAAGCGCTGGATGACCGACAGCACGAACCCACTGCGCGGCTGTCAGGCACCCTAGGCAGTGTAGCGATCGTCTTCATGGTGGTCGCGGCGGCGGCGCCCCTGACAATCATCGGCGGAGTCGCACCGATCGGCTTTCTGCTCGGCAACGGCGCAGGCTTCCCCTCGCTGTATGTCATCGCCGCGATCGTGCTCGTGTTCTTCGCCGTCGGCCTGTCCGCCATGAGCCGGTACATCCCGCGGCCGGGCGCATTCTTCACGTACATAGGCAACGGACTGTCGAGGGGCTGGGGCTTGGGGGCCGCCTTCCTGGCGATTGTCACATACCTCGGCGTCCAACTCGCTGTCTTCGCATTCATCGGCGCGATCGTCCAGTCGACGCTGCTCTCGCTGGGCGGACCGGATGTCGTCTGGTGGGCCTGGTCCTTGGTCGCCGTCGCGATCGTCGGCCTCCTCGGGTTCCGTCGCATCGGGCTATCGTCGAAGGTCCTCGCCGTACTGCTTGTCGCGGAAGTCGGGATCATCCTGCTGTTGGACATCGCGATCATCGCGCAAGGCGGAGCCGCTGGCCTGTCATTGGAGCCGTTCACTCCCCAGGCGATCTTCTCGGGGAATCTTGGGGTGGGTCTGATGTTCGCGGTGGCGGGTTTTGTCGGGTTCGAAGCCACCGCGATCTTCCGGGATGAGGCACGCGACCCTGCTCGTACGATTCCCCGCGCGACGTACACGGCGGTCATCGGCATCGGGATCTTCTACGCACTGTCAACTTGGGCGATCGTGATGGCCTGGGGTGTCGACGACATCGTCGCGGTTGCGGGGGCGGATCCGGAAGGGCTCCTCTTCGCGACCACCGATCGTTATCTGGGACCGGTGGCCGGGGTCGCCGTTCAGGTACTCCTGGTCACGTCTCTGCTCGCGTGCGTGATTTCATTCCACAACGTGGTGGCGCGATACTTCCACGCACTCGGCAGCGCCGGAGCGCTTCCCGGCTCGCTCGGTCGTCGCCATGGCTCGCACGGTTCCCCGCATATCGCGTCGATCAGTCAGACGGCGCTGGTCGTGGTGATCCTGGCGGTGATGATTCTGCTCGGGTTGGACCCGGTCCTCGAGATCTTCACCTGGTTGAGTGGAAGCACGACGCTCGGCGCGCTCATCCTGATGGCGCTGACGTGCATCGCGGTGATCGTGTTCTTCCGTCGCACTCGCGTCGATCGCCGACCCTGGCAGACATTCATCGCCCCGTTGCTCGGCATGGTCGGGCTCGCAGGCATCCTCGTCGTGGTGATCGCGAATCTTCCGACCTTGGTGGGTGGCTCGGTCGCGGTAGCGATGGTGATCGGAGCAGTGATCGTCGCGTGTCTTCTGGCCGGACTGGTCGTTGCAGGCATTCTGCGGACGAAGCGGCCGGCTGCCTATGAGAAGCTCACCGAGTCGATCGCTCCATGATCGGTGACCGTCTTGCTCGGACTCGGCGTAGCCGGCTTGACCGTCGTGGCTGCGACCGTAGGCATCCTCGGCTGTCGCGGTCACGGTCTGCGGTCGTGGGTAGTCCACGGCGGTGTGACCGCGGTCATGGTCGGGATGCTCTTGCCGCTGCCCTCCGTCGGCGCGGCCACACCGTCGCTGGTGTCGTCGGCTGCTCTGCTTGCCCTGATGCTCTGGACGACAGTGGCAGGTCGCCGGGGACGTTCGTCGCCTGCACGAAGGCTGAACTCCTTGAGGGAACTCACCGACTTGTCCGCGATGTCTCTCCTGGTCGTGGTGATGCCGAGCTCGACGGTCGACAGCGGGACCTCGGTGATCGCGTCGGTCGCTGCCCACGCCCACCACGTGGGCACCCCGGCTCCAGCCGGATCGGTGACCGGACTCATCCTCGTGCTGTGGCTGGCCGCGCTTGTCGTCGGCGGTCTTCGAGCCTTTCACATGGGCAGGCACGCCTCGCCGTCGTCCGTCCATGGAATCGCGGGGTCCGCTCTGATGCTGGCGGGCATGACCGCCATGACGGTGATCGCTTCAACGATGTGATCACCGCAGACCGCGCGCAGGCACAACCTTCCCAGGCAGAAAGGCATCCAGATGACCACCGTGCACACGCACACTGCTCCCAAGAGCCACCCGCTCGATCCGCTCTCGGCTGCGGAGATCAGCCGAGCGTCGAACATCTTCCGCGACGATCCCCGCTTCACCCCTGGTGCGCGTTTCATCAGCATCGAACGACAGGAGCCCAGTCGTGACGAGCATGCGGCGCACCGTGTCGGTGGGGCGGTGCAGCGGCGCGCGTTCCTGGTCATCCGCGAGGTGGAACTCGCCCAGACGCTCGAGGTCGTCGTCTCCCTGACCGAGGGGAAGGTCCTGGAGATCATCCACCGCCCCGACGTGCAGCCAGGGCTTCTCTTCGAGGACTTCCTCGCCGTCGAGGAGCTCGTCAAGCAGGATCCCCGCTGGCAGGATGCGATGCGCAAGCGGGGCGTCTTCGAGTACGAGTACGTCATGATCGAGCCGTGGCCGGCCGCCTATCTCGACGAGGAGGATTCGCCTCGGCGCCGCCTCAACCGCCCGTTGACGTACGTTCGGTATTCCGAGGATGAGAATGCCTACGCTCATCCCGTAGACAATCTGACCGTGCTCGTCGACCTCGACAAGCGGGAGGTGCTCGACGTCGTCGATCACGGCGTCGTGCCGATCCCCTCAGCACCAGGCGACTACTGGTCGCCCGAGGCGATCGCGGAGCCGGGCAACGTTCCGTCTTTCCCGGGTGTCCGCGAGGATCTGAGGCCGCTGGAGATCATTCAGCCCGAGGGGCCGAGCTTCGACATCGACGGCAATGAGGTCCGCTGGCAGAAGTGGAGCTTCCGAGTGGGCTTCTCCCCCCGCGAGGGCCTCGTACTTCACGACATCGGCTATCAGGACAAGGGACGGGTGCGCCCGATCGCCAACCGCATCTCGATCTCGGAGATGGTGGTGCCCTACGCCGACACTGCTCCGACCCAGGTGCGCAAGGCCGTGTTCGACGGCGGGGAGGACGGTCTGGGGAAGAACGCAAACAGCCTCGCGCTGGGCTGTGACTGCCTGGGCGAGATCCGCTACTTCGACGTCGCGCTGGCTGCCTCCGACGGCACCGGTGAGACCGTCGAGAACGCCATCTGCCTCCACGAGGAGGACAGCGGCATCCTCTGGAAGCACACCGACCTCCGCAACGGCAGAAGCATCGTCCGCCGGTCACGGCGCCTTGTGATCTCCCAGTTCATGACCCTCGCGAATTATGACTACGGCTTCTACTGGTACCTCTATCAGGACGGCACCATCGAGTGCGAGGTCAAGCTGACGGGGATCATGTCCATGGGCTCTCATCTGCCCGGTGAAGTTCCGCGCCACGGGGCGAAGATCGCGCCGGGGCTGTATGCGCCTCATCACCAGCACTTCTTCAATGCACGACTGGACATGGCCGTGGATGGTCCGCTCAACACGGTGGTCGAGGTCGAGAGTCACAGTGTTCCGGCTGGACCGGACAACCCGTATGGCAATGCCTGGGAGACGATCGCGCGTCCGCTGTCTCGGGAATCCGAGGCGCAGCGCGACCTGGACTTCGCCAGTGCGCGCTACTGGAAGATCGTGAACGAAGAGAGTCGAAATCTCGTCGGGGACCCGGTCGGCTACAAGATCATGCCCGGTGAGAATGCGGCGCACATGCTTCTGCCCGGTGCTCCCGCGTTGCGCCGAGCCGGATTCATCGATCACCAGCTTTGGGTCACCGAATACGATCCGAGTGAGCGGTTCGCCGCGGGGGACTACCCGTATCAGAGTCCCGGCGGTGAGGGGCTTCCGACGTATGCCTCCCGTGACAGGGATCTGCGCAATCAGGATCTCGTGGTCTGGTACACGTTTGGTGTGCACCACGTCACACGCACCGAAGATTGGCCCGTGATGCCTTTGCACCGCACGGGGTTCTCGCTCAAGCCCACGGGATTCTTCGACGGCAACCCGGCCCTCGACCTGCCGGCACCAGACGCACACGGCCACGCGGACTCCTGCCACGTGCACCATTGAATGTGCTCAGGCGAGCAGATCAGCCAAGTCCTGGGCCACGGGTGCCGCGGTGGCGAGCAGTTCCTCGAGGGCATCCGCCATCCGGTGCGCTGGGCCAGAGATCGCGATTGCCGCGATGAGGATGCCGTCTTCGTCGCGCACCGCGACCGCCACGCAGCCGAGGTGCCGCTCAAGCTCCCCGACCTGGATGGCGTATGTCGGTTGACGGGCACGCCCTGGGCCAGACTGCGGCGTGGCCGCGACTGCGGCGTCGGAGAGGAGAAGGCGCCCGACCGCACACCGGTCCATGTGCCGTTCCAGGAACACATCGTCGTGGGGAGGGTGGTCGGGGTCCGGGTCGGCGATGTGCAGGTGGCCGTGGGCGTACGTGATCAGGTGCACGCCCCACCGAGTGCTGGATCGGAGCCGGGCGATGAGGGCGTGCGCGCGACGAGGAATCTGAGGCGCAGCTGAGGCGGCTGTTCCGACGAATTCCATGGCACGCCTCCCCAGGGCGAAGCCGCTCAGATCAGGCAGCCGCACGAGATATTCCTCAGCCACGAGCAGATTGAGCAGGCGATAGGCGGTCGGCGCGCTCACTTCCAGAGCGCGTGCGATCTCCTGTGCCGTGACGCCTGGCCCGTGACGGGCTACCTCCTCAAGCGCGTGGAGCGCTGTCGTTGCGGCTTTCGGCTGGCGGCCGGTCATGCCGTGATCGTCGATGGCGGGCGATCGCGTGCCCGGCCGCCCGGACGGCCCGCGCCAGTGAGTCATGTTCGGGATGCACCCGGCGCTGCGGGTGCCGTCTTCAGCACATCTTCGGACGAGGTGGAATCGAAGGCGCCGATCGACTGGACTCGCCTCGGGCGGTGTCGACGCAGGGTGAAGAGGTACGTCGCCGCGAGAAGCAGCACGCCCACCATGATCAAGACAGCGAGTCCGTTTCCGGCCGACATCTGCATTCCGACGTACGCCGTGACCATGAGGACCAGAGCAGCGCCGGCCGCGAGTGACGCGGCCACGGATGCCGTGGACAGCTCCCCGATGCGGCGGAGGAACCGCGGCGCTGCGAGACTGACGCCCACATAGGCGACCATGTAGCCGAGCACTCCTGTGCCGACCGCGACCTCGGCGACTATGCGCTGCGGGACGCCGAGGAGCAGGGCGACGACAGGGACGGACACGACGAGGGGGAGTCCCGTAGACAGCGCCACGACTGGAGTGCGGTACTTGCGATGAACCTTGGCAAAACGGCGGGTGATGATCCCTTCGGTGCCCATCGCGAAGAGGAGCCGAACGAGAGCGGTCACCGAGGCGATCGCGCATGCCCCGAACGAGCATCCGACAGCCAGGTCGAGCGGAATCGACCAGGCAGCACCCAACCCGCGCGCAGTCAGCAAAGAGTGCATGGGGACCCCCGTGAGTGCGGGGTCGATGCCGGTGACAGCGAAGCCGTCGACCTGCGCCCATGTGGCCAAGACGAGAACCCCGCCTGACGCGATCGGCGTCCAGCGGACGACCCGAGGGATCACGAGGAAGGGCCGACGGGTTTCGGGGCCGAGCGCCGCACCGGATTCGAAACCCACGAAGCCCGAGGTGCACACGATGACGCCTGCGAATACGCCGATCAGCCCCGCAGAACCCAGTGAGCTCGCCGGCGGGGTAGCGGTGAGGATGTCGCCGAATGACGAGTGGTCGCCGGGAGCCGTGAGAAGGGCGATCGAAGCGGCCACGACGGCGATCACAGAGACTACCTCAACGCCGAGGAGCAGTGCCCAGGTCGTGCTGGTACCACGGCGGACGACGATCGCGACGATTGTGGCCATGAACAGCACGAGCGGGATCACCAGGGCGAGTCCAGGCGAGGACCCAGTCGGGGGGCTGCGATCGATGACACCGCCGATGTAACCGGCCGATGCTACGAGGCACATCACGGCGATTCCCGCGTAGCCGAGCAACAGCGCCGAGCCGGTGAGAAAAGCGCCCACCGGATGCAATCCCTGGGCGGCGAAGGAGTACAGCGACCCTGGCGCCGCCATCCTCCGGGTGAAGACATTGATGGCAGCCACGACGAGCAGTGCGACGACGAGCGCGATGAGGGCAGACCACAGAGCACCGCTACCCGAACTCAATGAGATCGCAAGGACGGGTGTCGTGCAACTCGCAGCAGCAGGAGCGATCGAGCCCAGCGACTGCGCGACGACGGCACCCGGGCCAAGTCGGCGCCGATCTAGTCGATGGAACGGGGAGCGACGAGCGAGCCCGCGGACAGGATGGCTGGATCGGATGGCGGCGCCGATGCGTAGCGCCGCGGTCGTCGCAGCAACCTCGTCGTGGTTCGTCGGTTCTCCTGGCAAGGCGGACCTGATCTGCCCTTCCGGCGACGCGGAAGAGGGTCGCCTCCGGAAAGGTTACCGGTTACGTGTGACGAATTTGTGTCGAATGGCGCAAAACTGTTAGTCGGCGTGCGAACGAGCTTCTGACCGCCCTACCGCGTGGTCAGAGCAGGCCCTGGCGCTCCGTGCCCGCGGGGATGGCCGTCATCGTCGTGACCGTGACGGGGTGCCCCAGGTAAGGCGCGATGAGGGCGTTGAGCTGCACGACCGCTGGACCTGCCGCGTGGGCGTCGAGGTCTTCCCTTGACTTCCATTTCTCCAGCATGACGACCGTGTCGTCCTCGGCATCGTGGATGGCATACAGCACACACCCGTCCTCGGAGTGGACTGCTGGGATGCCCTCGCGCAGTGCGGTGATGAGTCGCTCCTTCGTGCCGGGTGCGGGATGGAAGACGGCAGTGACGACGATTTCGGCCATTGAGGGGCTCCTTCTTGATGAGGCGGTGTCTGGGCTTCGGCCGTGCCTGCCTGGCCGCACCCAGGCTAGTGCCGGGCGCCCCGGTCGGAGGAGCGCGCACTTGACACGAGTCAATACAAGGCCTACGTTTGCGCCAGTTCGAAAGCCACAGCTCAAGGAAGAGGTAACCATGGCCATGCGCCCATCGGCCCCGCAGGGGAGTCCGCGACCCAGATCTCGACGCCTGACGTCGATGTTCGCGGCGATAGTGACAGCAGGCGTGATCATTGGGGCGTTCGTTGCACCCCAGGCAGCGAATGCTGCCGCGGGAGACGCGATCTACACGCTCGACAAGTCCGCGGGGTCCACGCTCTCGGACCGATGGGGCCTGTTCGCGCCCCTCTACGTCGTCTTCTCCGACGCGAGGAACTCGGTCGAGGCCGAAGCGGTCGTCGCGGATCTCGAAATCGCGCAGCATCTCGTCGACTACAAGACGAAGGTTCTGGTGATGGCGCCGGTCAACGGGTCGTCGTGGGATGCTCAGGCCGATCTGGCGAACTATCGGGCGCTCGTGACCAAGCTGGCGTCCACGTACTCGCTGAACAACACCAAGGTCATCGGCATCGGTACCGGTGCCACCTTCGTGAACAACGTGATCTCGCAGAATGCGTATTCGATCGCGGGCATCTATACGTATGGCGGGACCATCGATCCCGGGCTGACTCCCAAGACCCCCGTTCCGACATACGTCCACGGTGCGGATGCCGGGGTCTCGATCTACTACATCAGCGCGAATTCGGCATTCTCGTCCGAAGAGTCCGCCACATTCACGACCTACACCAACCCCGCAGCGAACAAGTCGCTGGAGCGCGTGGTCGTCAGCAAGCTGGATGATGTGCAGGAGTCGGTGGGAGCGGGCTTCCAGACCGCATGGACGACCGTGTTCAGCAAGAACTACCGCTTCTACATGGACCAGACGGAGTTCTACTCCGCGACCTTCAACCCGCTGACTTTCACTACCCCATGGGAACTCGCGACCTACCCGATCTACGATGAGCTGGGCATCGACACGAGTTCGGTCCAGGGGCATCTGACCGCAACCGGCACGAACCAGTGGTTCGAGTACATCCCGCGTGCCACCGCGGACGCCGGCGCGGAGACAATCCCACTCGTTGTCATGCTGCACGGCAACGGCAACGACAACCGCACGCAGGCTGAGACCAGCGGATGGCCCGAACTCGCTGCCAAGGAGAACATCATTCTCGTGGCGCCGGAATGGCAGGGCGCCCCCGGATTCGTCGGACTCGGACAAGCCGGCACGATGGCACTTCTCGACGTGCTCTTCGAGAAGTACCCGCAGATCGACCCCACTCGGGTCTATCTGACGGGACTGTCGGCCGGCGCGCTGAGCTCGTACTCGTTCGGCGTCAACAATGTGAAGAAGATCGCGGCGGTCGCCGGTTCGTCGGCTCCAAACGGCAGCGCGGCACTCATCACGACGGCGGCGAGTGTGAAGACTCCGGGGAACTACCTTCCGATGTACTCGATCCTCGGGACGAGGGACATGTACCACCCGATCCCGGTCGGCAGCTTCTACAACACGATCCGTGCGTACGCCCTGCTCAACGACATCTCGGTGCAGCCCGTGGCGAATCTCACGCAGAACGAGCTCTTCGGAACCCGCCTCGACGGCCAGGGCTGGATGGAACTCGCAGGAAAGCGGGCGATGATCGGCACCCTTTCCAATGAACAGGGCGTCATGATGAAGCTGGTGGGTCTGGACCCGTACGGTCACTGGAACTTCAAGCCGGCCGTCGAGGACATCTGGGCGTTCCTCTCGCAGTACAGTCGCGACCTGGACACAGGCAGGCTCAGCGTCGCCCTCGACGGCCTCTCGCAGCCTGCAGAGGGGGAAGGGGTGTGGAATTCCGTCAAGGCGGGCTCCAACGTCCCGGTGAAGTTCGAGGTGTTCTCGGGCGGCACGGAACTCACGAGCACAAGTGCGGTCAAGGACGTCTCGGTGCTGGTTGTCTCGTGCAGCACCGGTGCGCCCACCGGTGCTGGCGAGCTGGCGGTCGAGGGCAACGAGCTTCGCTACGACACGGCAGCGGGACAGTTCATCGAGAACTGGAAGACGCCGAAGGGTGCGGCGGGTGCGTGCTACCAGGTGGTCGTCCGGACACAAGTCGGAACCACCTTGGGAGCGTTCTTCCAGCTCCAGTGACGGTGGTATAAGTGTCGGGGGCCCGGACCGATGAGGCCCGGGCCCCCGTGGCACACCAGGCCTGAGTCCCGTCATGGAGGGGACAAGATGCGGCTGCTACCGTTCGACGAGCGAACGCATGTGCGTAGAGCGAACAAATTTGCGATGTGAGAGAGACCTGCTCACCGAGTTCGGCGAGCCAACGGGCGCTCACTGGCGGGCCGATCGAAAGGGACTGAAATGCCTGGCACGTATATCTATGATGCCGTTCGCACGCCGTTCGGCCGTGCCGGCGGCGCACTGTCGACAGTGCGACCCGACGATCTCGCCGCCGTGGTCATGAGGGCGACGATCGAGCGCACCGGATTGGACCCGGCCCGGATTGACGACGTCATCTTCGGCGACGCGAACCAGGCCGGTGAAGACAACCGCGACGTAGCGCGATTCGGGGCGCTGCTGGCGGGGTTCCCGTCGAGCGTGCCCGGGGTGACGGTGAACCGTCTGTGCGGATCGTCGGTCGAAGCCGTTATCCAGGGCAGCCGCGCCATCGAGGCCGGCGATGCCGACATCATCCTCGCCGGTGGGGTGGAATCGATGAGCCGCGCCCCATACGTCTTCGAGAAATCAGCCAAGCCGTTCCCCGCGGTGGGCAACCAGACGATGTGGAACACGTCGATTGGGTGGCGGATGACCAACCCCGGGCTCCGCAAGGACTGGACGATCTCCAATGGCGAATCGGCCGAGAAGCTCGCGCAGATCTATGGAATCTCCCGCGAGGAGCAGGATGCCTTCGCGCTGCGGAGCCATCGCACGGCGGCGCGGGCGTGGTCCGACGGCGTCTACGACGGCGAGATCGTGCAGGTCGACGGGCATGCGCTTGTACGGGACGAAGGCATCCGTGAAGGCACCAGCCTCGAGGCGCTCGGCGACCTGCGCGCCCTGTTCGCCGCGGACGGCACCGTCACCGCGGGCAACGCGTCGCCAATCAACGACGGCGCATCGGCGGTCCTGCTCGGCGCCGAGGGAGTGCTGGACGCTGAGCCGCTCGCTCTCATCACCGGACGCGGGGTGTTCGGCAACGCCCCCGACGTCTTCGGCGTCGCACCGGTCGAGGCCGCGAACCGCGCCCTCGCGCGCGCGGGGCGCACCTGGGCCGACGTCGACCTCGTTGAAGTCAACGAAGCATTCGCCTCGCAATCGCTCGCCTGCCTGAAGTTGTGGACCGACCTCCACCCAGACAAAGTCAACATCCACGGCGGCGCGATCGCGATCGGCCATCCCCTCGGAGCATCCGGCGGCCGCATCATCGGCCATGCGGCACATGAACTCGCGCGCCGCGGCGGCGGCATCGCAGTCGCCGCGATCTGCATCGGCGTCGGCCAAGGACTCGCCATCGTCATCGAACGCTGAGCGAGAACGCGAGGTGGGACATACGGCCGACAATGCGCCCGGTGACTTCGTCCAATCGCTCGCCCGCGGCCTTTCGGTGATACGCGCATTCGATTTGACAATCCTGTCCCGTCTCTCGCCGATGTCGCTCGCCGCACAGACATGCCGCGTGCAGCCGCACGCCGATTCCTCCGTACTCTCGAAGCGCTTGGGTACGTCCGAAGCTGTTCAGACGGGCACGCGTTGGAGTTGACGCCGAGGGTGCTCGAGCTCAGCGTCAGATACCTACAGCTCACCGGACGCACACGGGCCTCGCTGACGCCGCGAAACCCCGCGTGCGCGCGTCAAACGAGCCGGAGCTCGGAATCGATCTCTTGTGTGGTCACGAGGAGCGGGGAAGGTGCTCAATCCGCAGCCGGTCCGCCGAGTCGCGAGCGGCGCTCGACGCGAGGACATGAGGCTTCCGTCACGTCGTCCGTCTTCGGATCACAGTGATGCCCTCGCGATCGTCAAGGAGTTCGGTGAGCTCATCGCCCTTGATCCCCGCGACGATGGCGTCGGCAATACGCGCGGCCTTGTGCTCCACGTCGAGCCGGACCGTAGACAGGGCCGGGTTGTACATCGCCGCGACGGGGTCATCGTCGACTCCGATCACCGCAAGCTCATCGGGCACGACGATACCGCACGCGGCGGCCCCTGCCACGATCGCAAGCGCAAGCTCATCGTTGTAACAGCAGACTCCGTCGATGCCCTGCGAGATCAAGTCCTCAACCGCGCGACGCCCGTCCTCGGGGGTGAGTGCGACGGTGATCTCCACTGGAGCCACGAGCCCCAGATCGGCGCAGCCATCGCGCACGCCCTCTGTCCGCGGAACGACGAACGCCGCTAGTCGTTCGTCGAGGGGCAGAGCGATCGCCAGCCTTCTCCTGCCGGTAGCCACGAGGTGCTCGACCTGAACTCTGCCCGTCGCGTCTTCGGGCAGCTCGATCTGGTTGGCTGTCTCGTGACGGCGATCGAAGAAAGCCATGGTTACGCTGATGCCCTCGGCCCGCGCACGATCGACCTTCTCGGCACTGATTTCGACGAAGCTCAACACCGCCGCAGGCGCCATCGAGCGCCACAGCAGCTCATGCGCGGCGACGTCATCGCTGGAGTAGCGCACCATGAATGTCAGTCCGCGGGCGCTCATCTCTTCGGCGAGAGACGACAGAAATCGGCTCGTCGAATGCCCGATCGGCCAGTCCGGAATTATCGCTAGGACCAGTTCGCGCTTGCCGCGCAAAGCTCGAGCCGACATCGAGGGGGAGTATCCCAACGCGGCCGCGGCCTCCAGCACCCTCTGGCGCGTTTCCTCCGCGACCGTGTATCGATTCAGCGGATTCATGACGTAGCTCACGGTCGCTCGTGACACTCCGGCTTCGCGAGCTACAGCCGCCGATGTGACCGGACGATGTGTCACCGTGCCTACCTCTCGGGCGCCAGCTGGACTCGGGCGATCACCCGTCATCATACCGTCGGGGCACGCGGTTGACACGAGTGAAACGGCGGCGGGGGTTCTGCTGCGAACCCCTACTCGAACGGTCGGCATCAAGCCGCTCGTGGCAGCCCACACAGCTGGATCGGCATCCCTCACCCCATTGTTCCAAAACCGTACATCTCGCGCAGTAAAGCGGTGGCAGCGTTGCCCTCCAGCAGTGAATACGACATCGCGTCGTGCGCGCGCGTTCATCGGTGACGGTCGGCTCACCTGTTTCGACCCCTATCAAAGGACAACGATGTCTATACCGACCTTCGGACTCTGGTACGACTTCCGCAACCCAGAGCAGTACTCGCAGCCCATCGGCCCGCTCTACCGCGAGTCGCTGGATCAGATCGTGTGGGCCGAGCAGCTCGGCTTCGGTACGGTGTGGCTGAGCGAACACCACTTCGCCCCGGACGATTACGCATGCTCACCTCTGATCACGGCTGCGGCCATCGGCGCGCGTACGACCACGATGCGGATCGCGACCAACATCGTCGTCGCCGCGTTGCACAATCCCATTCGCCTGGCCGAGGACGCCAACACCCTGTCGCTGCTCACAGATGGACGTTTCGATCTCGGCGTCGGCCTGGGCTACAACGAGCGAGAGTTCACGTCATTCGGTCGCGTCCGCAACCAGCGCCCCAGCCTTCTCGAAGACGCCATCGCCATCATCCGCACTGCCTGGAGCGGCAGCGACTCCGGCTACGAGGGCAAGCGCCTGTCGATGCCGCCGGTGAAGGTCACTCCGATGGCGGAGAAGACCCCGCGGATGCCGATCGGTGCTGTCGCGCCAGCCGGGATCGAGCGGGCGGCCCGTCTCGGCGACGGCGTCATCACGCTCTCCAACGCGAGTTTCGACGTGTATCTCGACGCTCTCGTCGCGAACGGGCGGCCCGCCGAGGAGGGCGATATCTACGCCAGTCAGTGGGTGGTGCTCGCCGAGGATCCCGAGAAGGAGTGGAGCCGAATCGGCGAGAACGTGCTCTACCAGGTCAACAAATACATCGAGTGGGGCTCGTTCGAAGGATCCGGGGTTCCCGATCACTTCGATGCTCCCGACGAACTGCTGGACTTCGGCATCTATCAACTGTGGGACGCGAACAAGGCTGTCGATGAGCTGGTGTCGCTCGCCCGCAGATATCCCCAGGTCCGTGACTTCCACTTCTGGGCGCAGTTCCCCGGAGAGACCGTCGAATCGGGCTCCGTCCGTGTGCAGTACATCGCCGACCATGTGATTCCCGAGGTCACCCGGCAGCTCAGCTCAGAGCCGGCCCCGACCGGAGGAGCCGCCGACTGACGAAGATGGGCTCGGGTTCTCTTCATGACGGGACCCGAAGCAGGCCTGTTCAGATAATCGACAGACCGCGCGATCGGCGATCCGCATCAGCCATCATCAGACTCGGCCCGCAGTCCGGGGCCACGGCATTGCTCGAGTGTCGAGCGATTGCCGACGCGAGAGAAGGAGCAGACGAACATGCGCGAAGAGATCTACTGGCTCGTTAATTGCGCGGTCAAGCCGGGCAGGTTCGAGGACTTCACCCGGGTGGTGAAGCCGCTCGTGGCAGCGACGAAGGCAGAGGAAGGCTCGCTGGCCTACGACTACACGGTCAACGCGGATGAGAAGCTTGTGCACATCTTCGAGAGCTACCGAGACTCGAAGGCGGTCGTCAGTCACGTGACCCAGGTCTTCCCCCCGTTCGCCGACGGCTTCCTCGACTGCGTCGACATCACCGGCTTTGTCGTCTTCGGCACACCGGATGCCGAGGCCAAGGAGATCCTCGATGGATTCGGTTCCATCTATATGCGTCCGTTCGAGGGCTTCACTCGCAAATAGGCGGACAGGAGGATGATTCGGTATGGACCGAACAGACTCCGTTGACAGGAGTTGACTCATGTACACCGGAAACGCCGACGTACCCGACGACGTCTTCGCCGACGTCCTCGCCGAGATCCGCGATTTCGTTCGCAACCGTGTCGTGCCGCGCGAGATCGAGATCATGGACTCGGACGCGATACCCGACGACCTCCGACGTCAAGCGGTCGACATGGGCCTGTTCGGATATGCGATTCCGCAGGAGTGGGGCGGCCTCGGTCTCGACCTGGTGCAGGACGTCGAGGTCGCGATGGAGCTCGGATACACGTCACTCGCGGTGCGCTCCATGTTCGGGACGAACAACGGAATCGCGGGCCAGGTGCTGGTCGGATTCGGCACCGACGACCAGAAGCAGCGGTGGCTGCCCGAGTTGGCGGAGGGTCAGGTCGCGTCGTTCGCACTGACCGAGCCGGGCGCCGGTTCGGATCCCGCTGGACTGCGCACCACAGCGCGCCGAGACGAGGACGGCTGGGTGATCTCGGGAAACAAGCGCTTCATCACGAATGCCCCAGAGGCCGATCTCTTCGTGACCTTCGCGAAGCTGGTCCCCACGCCCGACACCGGCGCAGGCATCGGGGTCTTCCTGGTCCCCGCACGGGCAGACGGCATCCAGGTCGGCGTCAAGGACGCGAAGATGGGTCAGGAGGGCTCGCGGACGGCCGAGGTCACCTTCACCGACGTGCGAGTCGCCGCTGACGCGCTGGTAGGTGGGGACGAGACGACGGGATATCGCGCTGCGATGACCTCGCTCGCTCGTGGGCGAATCCACATTGCCGCGCTCGCGGTCGGATCGGCCCAGCGTGCACTCGACGAATCAGTGGCGTACGCCGCTACGGCAATGCAGGGCGCAGCATCCATCGGCAGCTTTCAGCTCGTTCAGGCGATGCTCGCCGACCAGCAGACCGGAGTGATGGCAGGACGTGCACTCGTGCGCGAGGCTGCTCGTCTCTACGTCACGGGCGAGGACCGCCGGATCGCACCGTCCGCCGCCAAGCTCTTCTGCACCGAGATGGTCGGAACGGTCGCCGACCTCGCCGTCCAGGTCCACGGGGGGACCGGCTACATGCGCGGGGTCGCCGTGGAGCGGATCTACCGGGATGTGCGCCTGCTGCGCCTGTACGAGGGCACGAGCGAGATACAGCGCCTGATCATCGGCGCGGGACTTCTTCGAGCCGCCAGATAGGCGCGGGCGGCGTCAGCCAGGCGCGAACTAGTCGGAGTCGTCGAGGCGGAACCCGACCTTGATCGTGACCTGGAAATGATCGAGCGTGCCGTCTTCGAAGTGTCCCCGGGTCGAGATCACCTCGAACCAGTCGATATTTCGCAGTGTCTTCGTCGCCCGCTCAAGCCCATTGCGGATGGCCGCGTCGGTTCCTTCCGACGAGGTTCCGACGATTTCTGTCACGCGATACGTGTGGTTTGACATGCCTAGATCCTCCACCCCCAGGCACCGTCGCCGCGAGGTGCAGACCGAAGCATCCGCGCATCTGTGTAAATCCTGAACAACGACCCCGCGCGGAGACAGTCAGCGTCGATGATGGCACCGCGACCCGCGCCGACCGATCACCCGATGAGACGGTCCAAATACGGGCCCGTGGCTGGTCAACATGGCTGGAAATCGCTCGCTGGTGAGCCTGGCCCGCTTCGCACCAATGAAGCAATCGCAAACTATGCAAGGGAGCACAGTAATGATGAGAACGAAGAATTCACGCGCTTGGCGAGCGATCGCCGGATCGGTCCTGGCAGTCGGACTGACCGTCGGCGTGCTCGGCTGCACTTCCGGCTCCGCGCCCTCGTCCAGCGACAGCGGGTCCGGCGAGGGCACGGGGTCGCTTGAAGGAAACGGCGAGCTCTTGAAGATCTTCATGCCGACGACTTCAAACGTCTATCTCGCTGCAGCCGCGAAGGCCGCTGAGGCTCGTGCGGAAGAGCTCGGTTACACCACGAGCATCGTCGAGAACAACTTCAGTCAGACGGAGATGGACTCGCAGGTTCAAGAGTGGCTGGCGACGGGCGAAGAAGCCGCCGCGGTGATGTTCTGGCCGGCGTCCGCAGCCAACGCCACAGCGTCGATTCGCGCACTGTCGAAGGTGGCGCCCGTCCTGCAGTGGAACCAGCTGATCGATCCGGCTGCCGAGGAGTTCATCGAGATCGGCTATGCGGGTGTCTCCGACCTCGGGATCGGCGATCAGGCAGGCAAGGACACGCTTGCTCAGATCGAGAAGCTGACCGCGGAGGGTTACGAGTTCCACGGACCTGGTGGTCTGCCCAACGTTCTCGAGATCGCCCTCGGGTCGGGCGACTATGCGGCTGGCGAAGACCGGCACAACGCCTACATGGAGGTCGTCGACGGCAAGGTGAACTTCCTCGGCCGAGAGGGCTCAGCCGAATTCGATGCCCAGGGTGCGTACACCGCGGCGAGCACGGCGATCCCCAAGTACCTCTCCGAGGGAATCGACTTCATCTATGTCCAGACCATGGATATGGGCAATGGCGTCGTCCAGGCTGCCGAGCAGAACGGACTCAAGCCCGGTGAAGACGTCTTCCTCATGACCGGCACCTCTTCGGGTTCGACCGATAACCTCCGCTCGGGCAAGATCACCACCGCCGTGCTGCAGTCGCCTGCCATCGAGGGCACCCTCATCGTCGACAATGTGGCGCAGTACCTGGCGACCGGCGAAGTGACGGACGGCGAAGTCACGATCGCCTCGGACGAGGAGAAGCCCGACCTCGAGGTGGTGGCCCCGACACGGGTGACCTACATGATGAACCCGACCGTCACCGGCGAAAACATCGATTCGTTCAAGATCTGGGGCTGGGACTTCTTCCAGCTGATGGGCGACGCCGCGTCCTGACACGGCTGCCTGCGCAGCGGGTTCCGGGGTCTCGCACGAGACCCCGGAACCCACTGGGCGTCCCAGGTCCACTCCGGCGCGAGCCGGCATCTGAACTCGAGGAGAAGCCATGAACTCGACAGCTCCGTACCGCCTGGAGGCGACGGGAATCTTCAAGTCCTATGGCGCGGTCAGCGCGCTCATCGATGTGCACATCGCGCTTCGGCCGGGTGAGGTGATGGCGCTGCTGGGTGAGAACGGTGCTGGCAAGAGCACGATCGTCAAGATCATCTCCGGGCTCGTCAGTCCCGACGACGGAACGATCCAGATCGACGGTGAGGATGTGCTGCTGAATTCAGTGAACGCGTCGCAGGCAGCGGGAATCGCTGTCGTGCAGCAGGAGTTCAGCACCGTGGGCACGCTCACAGTGGCGGAGAATCTGGTTCTCGGTCAGCGCGGGGCACCGTGGTGGTGGGGGCCGCGCAAACTCAACAGTTCGGCGAAGGCGATTCTCGCTCGAGTCGGGCTCGCGGACCTCGACCCGAGCACGCTCATCGAGAAGCTCTCCGTCGCGGAGATGCAGCTGGTGGAGATCGCTCGTGTCCTGGCCAAGGACGCCAAGATCGTCATCTTCGACGAACCGACAGCCGCACTCTCGGATGCCGAGATCGAGCGAGTGTTGAAAGTGGTCAAGCGGCTCGCCGCTGAGGGCCGGAGCATCATCTACGTCACCCACCGGCTGGGGGAGGTGTTCGAGATCGCGGACCAGGTCGTCATCTTCCGCAACGGTCGCAGCCAGCCGTCGATGGATGTCGCCGAACTCGATGTCGACAAAGTCGTGACGATGATGATCGGTCGGGAACTCGGCGACCTCTACCCTCAGCGCTCCGAGGCGCTGGGCGAAGTCGTCCTCGAAACCCGCGGCCTCAAGGTGGCCGGCATGCGTGGCGAGGTCAACCTGAAGCTGCACCGAGGCGAGATCCTCGGACTCACCGGCCAGCTGGGGTCAGGCACGACGGAGATCATGAAGGCGATCGCGGGAACGGAGGACGTCCTCGCCGGCACGGTAGAACTAGACGGGGCACCACTCGATCTTCACGGCCGCCGCCGCGGCATCCTCTCGGGAGTCGCGTACTGCTCGCCGGACCGGAAGAAGGACGGAATCTTCCGCGGGGCGACCATCCGGCAGAATCTCTCCTCTCCGTGGTTACGACGCGTGTCTCGCCTGGGAGTGGTCATTCGCAAGCAGGAGAATAACGAGGCGGTGCGCAGCGCGTCTCACTTCGCAATCGATCAGACGCGCATGAATGCACTGGTCGGCAACCTGTCGGGAGGAAACCAGCAGAAGGTCGCGGTCGGCAAATGGCTCGGCATCCGCCCCCGGGTGCTGCTGGTCGAAGAGCCGACGCGTGGCGTCGACGTCGGTGCTCGCGCTGAGATCTACGCGCAGCTGCGGCGCCTGTGCGACTCGGGCGTGGGGGTGATCGTGAGCTCCTCGGATACGAACGAGGTGCTGGGGCTCTCCGACACGATCGCCACCTTTTACCGAGGTAACCAGACGGCGCACAAGCCGGCAGGCGAGTGGACGGAGCCGGAGCTGGTACGTGAAGTGATGCACCGTGGGGAAGTGGCGAAATGACGACGGTGCAAGGCTCGGCCATCGGGTTCCAGGAACGGGCGGGAATCCGCAGAACTCTGAACGCAATCAGGAACTACTCGCTGCCGATCCTTATCGCGCTCGTGTACATCGTGGCGAGCATCCTCGTCCCGCAATTCCTCACCTTCGAAACCATCCGGGCAATTCTGCTGGCCACCTCGGTGACCGGAATCATCGCTGCGGGTATGACTGCCATCACTCTGTCGGGCAACCTCTTCTCACTCGGTGTGACCGCGTCGGTCGTGCTGTCCGGTGTGATCTACATCTGGGTCGGCTCGGCGAGCGGCAACATCTACATCGGGGCGATTGCGGCCATCTTCGCCGCACTGGTCGTCGGCTTCGCGCAAGGCTTCATCGTCGGACTCGGGTTGAACCCGGTTGTCGTGACACTGGCGGCCGGCGCCATCATCTACGGTGCCACCGCGATCGTGACCGGGGGCAAAGTCGTCGCGGCGCAGAGCCGGGAGCTCGGACGATTCGCCACCTTCGCCATCGTCGGCATCCCGCTCCCGGTATTCGTGCTCGTCGCCTTCACTGCGGTGGCGTGGTTTCTGACCGAGCGTACGAAGATCGGCCGCAATGTCCATCTGCTCGGTTTCAACAAGTTGACGGCGCGAAACAGCGGGATCTCGTTCATGGGGACCACCATCTGGGCCTTCCTCATCTTCTCGGTCGGCCTGGGCGTGGCTGCCGTCCTGCAGGTGTCGCAGACCCTCCAGGTTCAGGCTGACAACTTTCCGGAACTCACGATGAATGTGGTCGCCGCCGTGCTTGTCGGCGGAACAGCGGTCACAGGGGGCGACGGATCGCCGGTCAAGTCGGTGATCGGCGCCCTCTTCATCGCCACGATCACACAGATCATGGTTCTCGTCGGAGTGCCGCAAGGCACGCGGTATTTCGTTCTCGGCGTCGTGGTCGTGGTGCTCGTCGTCACCCTTCACCTCCTGCGAAAGGCGGGTTCACGATGAGATCTGTGTCGGCTTGGTTCGGTCGCTATGCACTGCAGCTGGTGGTGCTCGTCATCGTCATCGTGTCCATGTACGCGTTGTATCCCGCGTTTCGGGTAGAAGCATCGATCGAGCGACTGATTCCGCTGGGCGTGATAGCCGCAGGATTGGCGGTCACGATGATCGCGGGGGAGTTCGACCTCTCGATCGCCTCCATGGCCGCGCTCGCCGGCGCACTGACAGTGACGCTGTCCGGGCTCGGACTGATTGTCGCGGTTCTGATCACGGTCACGGTCTGCACATTGTTCGGGATGCTGCAGGGCTGGGCGATCGCCAAGCTCGGGATCAACTCGCTCGTCTTCACGGTCGGGACGCTCGTTCTGATCCGTGGCGTCACCTGGCTGGTCTGTGGCGGTCTTGCGATCAGCATCGATGACATCGCCGCATCCGACATCTTCTACGGGCGGCTACTGTTCCTGTCGCCGCTCTCGGCAACCGGGCTGGTGATCCTGGTCGCGCTGGGAATCTTCCTCTCGAGGACCCGCTGGGGCCGCGAACTCTACGCCCTCGGAAGCTCGCGACCGGAGGCGATCGCCGCCGGAGTGCGTTACCCGCGCGGGATGGTCATCGCGTTCGGGATCTCGGCAGGCTGCGGGGCGGTGGGCGGTTCTCTGACGAGCGCACTCTCCGGGTCGGCAGCGCCTAATGCCCTCGAGTCGATGCTCGTCGCGGGAATCGCGGCGGCACTCGTCGGCGGAATCAGCATCGCGGGCGGGCGCGGGACCATGGTCAACGTCTTCCTGGGATTCGCCATCATCTCGGTGCTGGCGGCTGGCCTGGCCGGGATGGGCGCGAAGGCTTTCGTCTCCCAACTGTTCATCGGCGTCTTCCTCCTGCTGATCGTTCTCGCTGAGTACTTCATCGCCCGGGTGGGCGAGCAGAGTCGGCGCAGCCGGCTGAGACGCCTCGCCGAGGCCTGAGCCTCGGGTCGAGACGCGATCCACTTCGAACCCACGGTCCTCGCACCTGCTGTGGCACGAATCGTGTCAAGTTGTGTATCGCATCCAGCACGGATCGGTATTGGACGCCTCCTCGGGGACCTGTTTCAGTAGATCGCGAGGGTCGCCTGCACTCCCGATGCGTGTCGGCCTTTCCCCCAGGAGGTGGCGGGACATGATCGATGGAGATCGTGAATGGTTGGAAGGGTCCGTGGATTCGCGGGTTCCCTCAGTCCGTGGTGAGATCCTCGACTCATGGCGGCGCTCTCGTCTCAGCGGCGTCGATGCTTCGCACGTGGGCCCGATCGTTGGGCATCCAGACACTGACTGGCGCATCTCGCGAGTCGCCATACCGGTCCTTGAGTCGATGGCTGAGATGCTCATCGGCGCGAACACAAGCCTCCTGCTGAGTGCACCCGACGGCACGCTGCTGTGGCGGTGGGACGAGAACAGCACCCTGCGGAACAAGCTCAACAAGAGCAGCGCGGTGATCGGGACGCGCTGGTCTGAGGATGTGATCGGCACGAACGGGCTAGGGACTGCACTGGAGACCGCGAGACCCATCACGATCACGGGCTCCGAGCATTACAGCGAGTCGCTGCATCCGTTTGTCTGCGCGGGTGCGCCGATCCGGCACCCGGTCACCCGTCGTGTCACCGGAGTCCTCAGCGTCACGAGCCTCGTGAAGCATGCGAGTCCATTGATGTCCCCGACTCTGCTGCGACTGGCGTACGACGTCGAACAGGAGCTGTACAGCGAGAGCAGCCTCCACGAGCGGGAGATGCTGCAGCACTTTCTTGCAGAGCGCCGCCGGCTGCGCAGTGCAGTCGTCGCCGTGAGCGCAGATGTGTTCATTGCGAACCTGGCGGCGACAGGTCTGAAGCTCGACCACGGCGAGCTCTGGCGCCAGATAGAAGAGGCGCCGACCAGCCAAGTCGGCCGTGTGCTCGCGGGCGGATCGCGCGTCACCGCACTCCAGCCCGTACTGCACAACGGCCAGATCATCGGCGCGGTGGTTGTCGCAGAGGATGTTGCCAGCGCGCCCCCGGAGCGACTGCGACCGGGGTGGACGGACGGGCCGACGTCGACGTACCGATCGTGGGAGGATGTCGCGCGAGAAGTGGGAGCTGCGCTGGCCCGAGACGGTCGCGTGGTGGTCAGCGGTGAGGCAGGCGTGGGCAAGCGGACGCTGATCCGAAGCGCCTCCGGCGCGGAGGCGGGAACCATCGAGCTCGACTGCGCCCTCTTGCAGGCCCAGGGTGCGCCCCAATGGCTCACAGAGGCGGCGCGTGTGCTCAGTCATCACGGTGAACATACGGTCGTTCTTGCCCACATCGAGGCACTCGACGAAACCGCCGCGCATGCGATGGCCGCGATGCTCGACGCAGTGAAGGGATCCGTCGCGCGCGTCGCCGCCACGTACACGATCAGCGCAACTGGTCGACCGGCCCCGCAAGTGATGATGGACCGGTTCCCCATCGAGGGCATCGAAGTGCCGCCCCTGCGCAAGCGCTCTCATGACGTGGCATTCCGACTGGCCAACCGTGAGCCTGGGACTGCTCGACTCACCCAGCAGGCGACGGCGCTCGCCCTGCGTCATCCATGGCCGGGAAACGATCGTCAGCTCGCGGAGTTCCGCCGCTGGCTGTTCCGTCAGCAGCGCGCGATCGTCGACGTCGGCGACCTGCCTACGGGGTGGAAGGCAGCAGCAACGCGACAGAATCTGTCGACCATCCAAGTCGCGGAGGCCGAGGCCATCGCGGGTGCATTGCGCGAGGCCGATGGCAACAAGTCAGCGGCGGCGAGTGCTCTGGGGATCTCCCGCTCCTCCATGTACCGCAAGATGCGCGAATACCACCTCAACTGATCGGCTGCCCGTCCTGCGCACCCACGTCAGGTGTGCCAAAACGGAACAAATGCGACACCGGTCCCGGTGTGAGATTCATTAGAGACGATGTCGGCAAAGCAGCCGACGAGCGTGAGGAGTTTGACGTGACATTGAAATTCGGCACCTTCATGGCCTCGTTCCACTGCCCCCCTGGGCAGAATCCGACGACCGCATACGAGCGCGATCTCGCGGTTATCCAGCACATGGACCGGCTCGGGTTCGATGAGGCGTGGATCGGGGAGCACCACTCCTGTGGGAATGAGCTGATTCCGGACCCGATGACCTTCGTCGCGTGGGCTGCTCCCCAGACGAAGCACATCAAGCTCGGCACGGGAGTCGTGTCGCTGCCGTATCACAACCCTCTGTGGGTCGCGGACCGCGCACTCTTCCTCGACCGGCTCCTGCGTGGCCGATTCATGCTCGGCCTCGGCCCGGGGGCGCTGCCGACCGATGCCACGATGATCGGGCTCAGCATCGAGGAGCAGCGGACCGCGTTCGAAGAGGACGTCGACGTCCTCATGGCAATCATGCGTGGCGAGACCGTCACTGCCAAGACGAGCCGGTACAACCTCGTGGACGCGCACACGCAGTACGCGCCCTACAGTGACTTCGACGTGGTGATCGCGGCGATCGCGTCGCCCACCGGCCCGCGGGCCGCGGCCAAGAACGGCGCCGGGCTCATGTCGGTAGGTGCCACCGCAAAAGGCGGCTTCGACGCACTCGCTCTGCACTGGGACGTGATGGTGCAGCGCGGACCTGAGTTCGGTCACGTTCCCGATCGATCGAAGTGGCGCCTGGCGGGACCGATGCATCTGGCAGAGACGCGTGAGCAGGCCATCGAAGAGGTGCGCTATGGCCTGGACGACTGGGCGAACTACACGCAGCATGTCCTGGCGGCGCCCCACTTCCGGGCGGCCGGCGACACCTTCGAGGAACGCGTCGCGTGGGTGAACGAGACAGGTCTGGGAGTCATCGGAACCGTCGATGACGCGATAGCCCAGATCGAGCGGCTGGAGCAGCAGTCGGGCGGATTCGGCTCCTACCTTCTGATCCATCACGAATGGGCGCGCCACGCCGCGACGCTCCGCAGCTACGAACTCTTCGCTGACTACGTGATCCCACGGTTCCAGGGAAGTACCGACCGCCTCTTCCAGGCACAGGAGTACGCAGTTTCACGGTGGGCCGAGCTCAACGATCGACAGGGTGCCGCGATCCAGGCTGCAACGGATCGTCACGCGAAAGAGCGCGAGGACGCGAGCTAGCGGCGGAGGTCGACTCGCCGACGGAGAGGTTGACGAATGATACGCATGCAGCAGGTGGTCGACAGCGGGCAGCTCCGCCGAGCGTTCGGTGCATTCCCCTCCGGGGTCGCCGCCATCTGCGCGCGCATCGATGGGCAGCCCGTGGGAATGGCTGCGAGTTCGTTCACCTCAGTCTCGGTGGACCCGCCACTCGTCTCGGTGTGCATCCAGAACACATCGTCGACCTGGCCCGTTCTACGGCAGCGTCCTCGCCTCGGCCTGAGCGTGCTGTCCCAATGGCACGACCAGGCATGCCGCACGCTGGCCAGCAAAGTGGGAGACCGATTCGCGGGGATCGATTGGGACGCCGGGCCTCACCAGGGCATCTTCATTCGCGGCGCGAGCGCGTGGATGGATGTCTCGGTCTACCAGGAGATCGAGGCCGGCGATCACACAATCGCGCTGCTCGAGATCCACGGCCTCGATGTCTCGCCTCACACGCCGCCCCTCGTCTTCTACGGCAGCAAGTTCCGCAAGATCACGCTCACGGAAGATGAGGAATTTCACATCGGCGCTGAGCAGTGGTGAGAGAAGAGTCTTGAGTCATGTACGCCACCATCAACCCTGTCACTGGCGCGCTCCTGCGGGAGTTCTCGCCGCTCACGGACGACGAGGCACGGTCAGCGCTTGAGGAGGCAGATCGTGCATACACCTCCTGGTCAGCGCTCACCCTCTTCGAGCGTGCCGACGTGGTGTGGCGCATCGGCGCACTTCATCGAGAGCGTGCGGAGGAGCTGGCGGCCCTCTTGACGCTGGAGATGGGCAAGCCGATAGCCCAGGCGCGGACGGAGGTCGCATTTGCGGCATCCATCTACGACTATTACGCCGATCGGGGTCCGGGCATGCTCGCGGACGAGGTGCTCGAGATCGCGGGGTCAGGCACAGCCCTCGTGCGGACAGCGCCGATCGGTGCCCTCCTCGGGATCATGCCGTGGAATTTCCCGCTGTACCAGATGGCTCGCTTCATCGCCCCGAATCTGCTGCTCGGCAACACCATCCTGCTCAAGCACGCGCAAAGCTGTCCGCAGACTTCTCTCGCGGTTGCGTCGATCATCGCGGAAGCAGGGATGCCCACGGGCGGGTATGCGAACGTCTTCGCGACGCACGCGCAGGTTGCCGAGATGATCGCGAGTCCACTGCTGCAAGGAGTCTCGATCACCGGCTCGGAAAGGGCGGGCCGCATCATCGGAGGGCTGGCAGGGAGCAACCTGAAGAAGTGCGTCCTCGAACTCGGTGGATCCGACCCCCTCATCGTTCTGCCGGATGCCGACCTCGAATCCGCCGCGGCCGCGGCCGCGACCGGGCGCTTCTGGAATGCCGGCCAGCAGTGCACCTCCTCCAAGCGGACGATCGTCACCGAGGCGGTGTGGGACGAATTCGTGGAGAAGTTCCTGGCCGAGGCATCGGGGTGGAAGGCGGGCGACCCGGCAGACCCCGAGACGCGGCTCGGGCCGCTCGCCACCGTCTCGTCACGCTCCGATGTCGCCGCCGTCGTGGACGACGCAGTCGCGAAAGGGGCAAGGTTGCTGCTCGGCGGCAGCGTTCCCGTCGGCGAGGGCGCCTACTATCCTGCGACCGTCCTCGCGGACGTCACGCCGGATATGAGGGCGTATCACGAGGAGATCTTTGGACCCGTTGCGGTGCTCTACAAGGTTGCCTCGGTCGACGATGCGGTGGAGTTGGCGAACGACTCGCCGTACGGGCTCGGC
>Ga0190271_10000197_pt1 | contig 30322 bp, 32 predicted proteins | sample Popmic356T_FD_133747 | JGI IMG/M metagenome (GOLD analysis project Ga0190271, IMG submission 133747) | Populus adjacent soil microbial communities from riparian zone of Weber River, Utah, USA - 356 T | ecosystem: Environmental > Terrestrial > Soil > Riparian zone | place: USA: Utah | collected...
CACTGACGGAAGGGTTGGCGACCCGCGTAAGCGGCATATCCATATCGACCTTGCAACTAGCGGAGATGGCGATGCACTCGGCATGGCGATGGGGCACGTCGAGAGCATTGTTGATATCGATGACGAGAAGAAGCCGTATATCGTTATCGACTGTCTCATGCGTATCAAGGCAACGCCGGGTACTGAGATCATGCTCTCGGACGTTCGCAATGTTGTCTACTACCTTAGGAACGAACTGAGGTTCAAGGTCTTCTCCGTGTCAATGGATGGGTTCCAGTCAACTGACACGATGCAGCAACTACGCAAGCGCAAGTTCCGCTCCGACTACCTTTCGGTTGACAAGAACACGCTTCCGTATGAAGACCTGCGTGAAGCGATCTACGAGCGTCGCATCGAGTTTCCGCCTTACGAAACGTACATTTCGGTAGGCAGTGGAGAGCTGGTGCAAATTGCAGTGAAGGAGTGCATGGAGCTTACCGACACTGGCAAGAAGATCGATCACCCGGCCAACGGCTCAAAGGACTTGGCCGATTGCCTAGCCGGTGTTACGAATACGCTCATGGGTGACAGGACATACCGCCGTGGGGTAACCTCATTCTCGGTGTCGTCCTCAGATGAGAACGAACAACTAGCACCAACTGGAACGACTGGCCAATTGTTGAGAAACGTGATCCCCTTCCCTGGTGGCAGTGGCGGACTTCAGGCTCCGCTTCCTCCTTTAACCACCGGCGGGTTCGGCGGACTTGCTATTCCCTCTCGGTTGCAGTCACGGCCTCGAAGGTGAGCGATGGAACTGCTTGGACCTAACGGCAAGCCTATTACCGACTACTTGGCCGAACGGGGGCAATTCACAAACAAGAAGGCGACTCCACCGAAGACCGGTGCAGCCTTCGGCGATTGGGCGGGGCGGGATTTCGAGTACGCTCAACTCCCAGGTGGGGGAATCGTTCAGTTTGATTTGAGTAAGCTCACGATCAGTGACTACCGGAACATGCGCGACCACTATCAGGTCAACGCTTCACTGGCTGTCCTGTCGTTCATGCAGCACCAATCAGACTGGCACATCGAGTGTGAAGACAAGAAGATCGCGGAGTTCTGCGAGGAGGAAATCACTCGCAACTGGACTCAGCTCAACCGAGCCATGGGGACTGCGAACTGGGCTGGGTACGCACCCAGCGTTTTGGACTGGGGGAACGATGTCAACAGTCGATCCATTGTACTGGACAAGGTCAAGGATCTCCCTCCGGAGGAGTGTGAGGTCAACTGGAAGCTGGAAGAGGGCTGGGCACCTCCGGGAAGAGTCAAGCCGAAGTTCAAGCACTACGACGGCATCAAGCACTACGCGACTCCGCAGTGGCCGATCCCGGTAGAGAACACCCTGTGGTATCCCATGCTGATGGAGCATGGAGACTACTACGGTCGAAAGCTTCTTCGCCCAGCGTTCCAGAGCTGGTACTTCAGCATCCTGATTCACCTGTTCGCCAACAGGTACTACGAGCGCTTCGGTGAGCCCACTCCGATTGGCCGCGCACCCTTCGACGAAGAGATCAACATTGGCGAAGACGGCAACGAGCAGTCTGTGCGGGGAAACCGCTTCATGGCACAGACGATCCAGCAACTTCGCAACCGTTCGGTGGTCGTTCTTCCCAACGAGAAGTCGCAGATCGGTAACGCCGGTCAGCTGTCCTACGACTACGAACTCGAGTACCTAGAGTCGCAAATGCGTGGCGCAGACTTCGAGCGCTACATGACGCGGCTGGATGAAGAGATCTCGATCGGTCTATTCACTCCCATCCTCCTGCTTCGTACTGCAGACGTTGGCTCCTACAACCTCGGTCAGGGTCACGAGCGCATCTATCAGATGATGATTAACGCGCTTAATGCTGATCGCAAGTTCTACATTGACAACTACATCTTGCGAAAGATGGTCAACTACAACTTCAGCGAGAAGGCTCCTGACGCTCGTATCATCTACCGCAAGATGGGTAACACAGATGCTACGATGCTGAAGGAACTCATCATCGCAGTCATCAACAGTGGCAAGGCAAAGGTGGACCTCGAAGAGCTTGGGCAGGCTGTTGGCCTGTCTCTTGAAGAGGTCAAGGAAACCTTGAAGCCACCTGCAGAGCCGGGTGCCGACCCCGAGGAAGACCCGAACGGCGACCCCGACGCAGACAACCCCCCTGCCGATCCAGCGAAGGACCGTGCTTCAATCACCACCCGAGAGCGGCACGAATCCACCGCCGTTGCTAAAGAAATCGGGCATCGCGTTCGTGGCCAGATGGAATCTGCATTCAGGCATGGCTCCTTCGATAACCTCACTGTCAGCATGGGGTTCAAGCGCAAGATGGAGAAGGCACTCTTCACCGACGGACACCCCTCTCCGATTCGGACTGCTAACGATGTCTACGTTGCAATGGACCTGTGGCTTGCTGACGTTCTCATGTCACTCAAGCCTTCCGACTTTGAGGGCGTCGAGGAGTTTATGACCGTGTTCAGTAATGTTCTTCAGAACACACTGGATGCCGCGAATGCCTAGTAGTCGCCGCACTCATAATGATCTTCGATGCTTCTGTGCTCGTAAGCCACTGCTTGCAACGTATGGATTAACTCAAGCAGGTAAGCTATACGTCCATATAAAGGTCTACAAGCAAAATCGAATCTACGGTGAGGTCGTCGTTACCGAGGGTATCGTTGAGCTTCACTGTCGCGAGTGTCTTCGCTGGCAGAGGGTGGTTATGCACCAACCAGGGAAGGCAGCACTGGAGGAAAGTGTTTTAAATCCCTCCGTTGCTGAAGTGTAGTCCCGTCCATGTTTGCGCCATTCGTGCGCCATCCTATAAGGTGCGTATCACTATGAGCCGACCGCAGGCAACGACCGCCTTCATCCCGATCAGCAACCGTGGAGTGCCGCCACGGTCTCACGCTGCGTCGTCGTTCATGTCTCCCGAGCTGGCAGCCGAGACGCACACTTGGTATGACATCAGCAGCAAGAAGAAGGCCGACAAGGTCGTCGCAGAGGTGATGATCTTCGGAGAGATCGGTTGGGAGATCACAGCGCGAGAGTTCGTCAAGGACTTGACGCTGCTGGACGCCGATCAGATCAACGTCCGAATCAACTCGGTGGGTGGGGACGTCTTCGACGGAGTCGCAATCTACAATGCGCTTCGTCAGAAGGACGCCAACGTCACAGTCTACGTCGAGGGCCTCGCCGCTTCAGCCGCGTCATTCATCGCGCAGGCTGGTGACGAGGTCATCATGCTGACTGGATCGCAGATGATGATTCACGACGCGAGTGCGATGGCCTGGGGGAACGAAGAGATCATGCTGGAGACGGCCTCCATCCTTGGCCGGATCAGCAACAGCATCGCTGACATCTACGCGCAGCGAGCAGGTGGCAGTGCCGAAGACTGGCGCGCCATCATGAAGACCGAGATGTGGTACTCACCGGCAGAGGCAGTAGTTGCTGGCCTCGCCGACAGTGTCCTCGCGGACGAGAACAAGGATGCACAAGCGGCAAAGGACACATGGACCCTTGAGGTCTTCAACTATGCCGGTCGAAAGAATGCGCCGAATCCCATCGAGGAGATGCGCAAGATCATCAATCGAGCCAAGGAGGCTCCAGTGACGCCCAAGGATCAGAACGACGAGGGAACGGTGTCTACCCCTCCGGTGCCTCCGGAGACTCCAGCCCCGCCGTCGCCGCCCGCACCTGCCCCGCCTGCCGAAGAGGCAGAGGAGAACGCCGGTTCGACCGGTTCTGGCGAGGTCATTCCCGAGACCCCCGCCGAGGTCGGCACGCAGCCGGTTCCCGCCCCAGCCGCACAGCCCGAGAACAGGGCCGGAGTGCAGCAGACTTTCATGGTCAACGGTGTGAGCACCGGCGACCCCAAGGCAGTCCAGAACCACATCACGGCACTGGAGACTGCTGCCAACGAAGCCCGCGCCGCAGCGCGTAAGGACTTCGTCACGAATCTTGCGACGACGCAGAAGATCGCCGCAACACAGATGACTGCGATGGAAGAGCTGGTCGCAGGTCTGGACGACAAGCAGTATGACCTGTGGGTTGCGTCGTGGGACGCCGCACCCAATGTCCCGCTGCTGGGGTCTCACGGAGATGTCAACGCTGGTGGTTCCGGGACCGGGACTGCAGCCGAGGCCATCGCCGACCGTGTTGGTCTTCTCGAAGAGATTGTCACGCACCACAAGCGCGGCGGCATGAAGGACGAGATCATCAAGGCAACGGACAGCTACAACGAGCTGATGAAGCTCAAGCCCGATTTCACCCTTGACAAGAAGTAAGGAGTCTCAGAGATGAGCACTTTCATCAAGGGCGGTAGCACTAGCACCCCGTTCGGTCGCAACGAGTTCCTGCGCAGCACGCAGGACGTGAAGACCGAGTCGTACACGCTCGCCGCCTCGACCGTCCCAGCTCGCACCATCGATGGTGTCGCTGGCCTCAAGATTCTTCAGCCCGGCACCGTGCTGGCGAAGATCACGTCCACCGGCGAAGCCGGCAAGATCGGCCCCTTCTCCGCAGCCGCACTCGACGGTCGCCAGACCGCGGCGAACATCGTGGGTCTGTGCATGACCTTCCTTCCGTGGCAGCTCATGGAGCGCGACGTGGAGGTCAGCGCCGTCTACCAGTGCACTGCCGTTCAGGCATGGTGCTTCGAGCTCGACGCCGCCTCGCTGGCGATCCCCCTGTCCAACACCACCGCTGATGCCATGCGTGGCGTCAAGGGTATGCACATCAACTTCAAGTGAGAGAGGACTGAACCAACATGGCAACTCCCCTTGGTCTTGACCGACTGGTTCGCAAGGAGGTCTCTCTCGGTGCTATCCGCGAGATGCAGCCCCCACAGGACCACGCAGGTCTTTCCATCGCCCCCTGGCTCGATGTCGAGAGTGACGATGTCATCTTCGAGTACATCAAGGGCGGTCTTCAGGACGGTCTCGCCCCCGCCCGTGCAGAGGACGCTGAGGCCGAACTGGCCCAGAAGGACGACCTCTACTACGGACAGGGCCGTGCGGCTCTGATCGACTGGGCCCTCAAGGACAAGTACACGGCTTCGGACGTGACTCGCTACCGTGAGGACCTCTTCATCCAGCAGCAGCTGGGTGCCATCCAGGCCGAGAACGGTCGCCCCCTCCTCTTCGCCGGTCGTACCGCGGCTGACTTCCAGGCTCGCGTGGCTCGCCACGACGCCCTGCGTCGTCGGAAGCTCGACAACCGAGTCGAACTCCTGATCATGGGAGCCATGGAGACCGGCCAGATCGCCTACAACGACGGCAAGATCAAGTTCACTGTCAACTACGGGCGACCGGGTGACCAGCAGAACGTGGTCCCCCCCGGCGGCCTGTGGAACCTCACGACCTGTGACCCGATCGGCGACCTCCTCGCCGCTCAGGATCTGTGCTTCACTCGCTACGGCGTTCGCCCGACGCGAGGCATCCTCTCGCGGAAGATCGTCAACAACTTCTGGAAGTCCACGAAGTTCCTCGCGGCGGTCGGTGTGCCTGTCGTCGGCGGCACGGTGAACGTTCCTCTCGACCCCAACTACCTCGGTCTCGCGGGCTACTCGCCCGAGGGTGCCCTGGCAGTCGTCGAGCGGGCAACGGGCGTCACGTTCTCGATCTACGACTCGGTGTACCGGACGCGCCCCATCGGTGGCACGACCTTCACGAACAACCGCTTCGTCTCGGACGACAAGGTGATCCTGTTCCCCGGCGAGGGCGACCTCGGCGAGATCGACGACACCCAGATCGGGTTCGCCAAGACGCTCACCAGCCCGCACCCCGAGGGCAACTGGAGCTCCGGCTTCTACGAGTGGGAAGACGAGACCCGAGACCCGTGGATGCACGTCCGCGGCACCGGCGTCAAGGCTTTCCCGGTCTTCCCGTACATGGAGTACTCGTTCGTCTACGACGTGCTCTGATCCTCAAGGGAGGGGCCTGGAACGAGCAGGCCCCTCCCGACCGGCCACAGACTCTAGAAGGAGAGTTTCACAATGGCTACTGCAAACAAGCCTGCTGAGGGCGTCGAGCTCGATGTTCCGAGCGCCCACCAGGTGTACCTCGAGTCTCTCCTCGGCGAGGAGGGGCAGGAAGCTCCCGCTCCGGTCTACGGCGGGGAGAGTGTCAACCCGAACGAACTGCAGGCTGTCACAGACGACGGCTACATCGGGACGGACCCGGTGTACCAGAACTACGCCGACGACACCCACAAGCCCCTCGCGGCTGACGGTGGCGTCGATCAGCTCGCCGAGGAAGCATACGTCGAGGCTGTCGAGGGTGAGCCCTCGGAGGCCGGCGATGACCTCAAGAAGCACTACGGCGAGGTCGCCAACACTCGCGAGGAGGGCACGACGATCGGTGGAGAGCCGGTCCACTCGACGCTCACCCCGCTTCCGCCCGAGGACAACGAGCACGCTGGCGTGACTTCGGGTGCCACTGGCGCGGCGGCTCCGGCCAAGAAGACCGGCGACAAGGCCGGCCCGAAGTAGGTCCAGCAAGAACGCTAGCAGGAGGCAAGTATGGTCGCGTACTCTGCGGTCGAAGATCTGCTGACCGGGAATGTCCCGACTCCGCAGTACCTTTCGCCGCAGAAGTATGTCGATGACGCTGCCGATGAGATCGATAGCAAGATTGGCTTCTTGTACACGACTCCCATCAACATCAGTACCGGCACAGACGTTCCGCGACCTGCTTGTCTCCTACTCAAGCGCATCAACAACTTCCTTGCCTCGGGGCGGCTGCTTCTAGCAGCCGCCGCCGGGCAGGAGGATTCTCAACTTCACGCCTACGGGTGGAGCCTCGTTCAGGAAGCCACTGCTGCGCTGAATCAGATCGCCAGTGGTGAGATTCCAATTGACGGTGCAGAGAAGATCGACACAGGGGACTTGGCTGTTGTTACTGCAGTCATCATCAACAACCTCGATGCTGAGTCAAACGTCGAGGCATTCTATGATCGTGTACTGAACCCTGCCTATCAGTATGGCTATGCAGAGTGGGAGCGTCGTGGCGCACCTTTGCATGGTCTCGGGGTGATTCGCTGATGGCAAGGGATGCTATTGTAGACATCATCCTCAAGGGTGACGCTAGGCAAGTTCATCGAATGCTCGAACACTTGGGGACTTCACTTGCACCGCCTGCCGTAGGCACATGGCTGGGAATGACGGTGGACCCTTGGATACGTCAACGAGCTCGTGAAAGATTCCGGAGGGAGGGCGACGATGTTACCGGCCCATGGGCGCCTCTCAAGATGGCAACTCAGCAAATTCGTTCGCAGCAAGGGTATGGTTCTGCTCACCCCATCAATCGGCGAACCGGACGCCTCGAAGCGTACATCACAGGTGGACCAAACAGAATCACAATCCACTCCCTCGGAGCGACGCTCTACCTCCCAGGAAACCCTCCCTTCGGAGAACTGAAGACGAAGGTCGAGACGGCTCAGTTTGGAAAGGTAAAGCCGAGTACTGTTGCTCGTCCTGTGATGGGAATGAACGAGCGAGATCTTCTTGCTGTGCTGACCGACCTGTCACTGTATCTTGCGGTTGGACAGTTCAGATGATAGTCGCCGACCAGACCCTCTTTCCTTACAACGCCGTCAATCTTCTGGCTAGCAGGTTTCAGACGATCGATCCTGAACTGTTTGTCTGCAAGCGTCCGTTGCGTGAGTCAGATCCAATTCAAGCTATTGCCGTCTTCGCCGAGCAGTGGGTTCCAGACACAGAGTCGCTAGAAATGCGTGGGGCTCTTGGGGCACAGGAACCGACACTCTCGACGTACTATATCTCCATACAGTGCTTCATCAAGGACATGGACGAGGAGCGGGGAGCTGCGATACACGCGACCCTCTCCAAGCGCGTGCGTGCCATGCTGTACCGCGATGATGTCATTCGTATAGGATTACACCTGCTGACCGCGACTGTGGAGGGCAGCACCGAAACCACCAAAGGTTACGGTATTCGTACCCAAAGGTACTTGAGTAATGAGCTGCAAGGTTCATGGCTCTACTTGTCACAAATCGAGTCCTGGCTGGAAACGGAGATCAACTGAGATGCCTACCACCGATGAAGAGCTCGCCAAGAAGGCTGAGCACGTCCAGAGGCTGCGGGAGCAGGTCGCGGCGGCACAGGCTCAGCGAGTTTCTCGCGAGGCCGAGGTCAGCAATGACATTGCAGCGGCACAGCTTGACGCCGAGGAGGTGCGCCTCCAGGCGCAGCTCGACGCGGCCAAGCACGAGAGCAAGGTGGCGTCCGTGAAGAGCGGTGCCGCCATCGTTCTCGACACGATCAAGGGTGACAAGGCGAATGCAGAAGCGTTCGCCAAGGCCCAGGAGGCTGCCCTCGCGGCGTCCTCTGCCGAGAAGGTCAAGGACGAAGAGTCCGAGACCCCTGACGACACGAAGGAGGTCTGACGGCTATGGGTTACTCATCCCAGTCTGGTCAGGTTCTTTTCAAGACCCAGACGGCGCAGGGTGTCTATGACCCCGCCACAGGTACTACTGGCGTCGCAATGAAGCTGAGGGGCGGCTCCCTCGCAGCGAACCGCGACCTCCTCATCCCAGACCCCGAGATCGGTGGCGGTCGAGATGTCGTCGATGCCTACCTCGGTGCAGTCAGCTGGAGTGGTGACTACGAGTTCTACGCCCGAATGGATGGGCTTGCGACCCTGCTGAAGGCTTGCCTCGGGTCGTCTACTCTCCTCACGACCACCGGCGTCACGACTCACACGATCACTCCTTCGGACGCCGCCCAGCTGCCCTTCCTCTCGATTGAGGAATCGATCAGCAACGGCCTGGAGACGTACAACTACACTGACGGTGTCGTCAACACGCTTCACCTCGAAGCGGAGGCCAACGGTTACCTCCAGGGGACTGCGGGTATCATCGCGGCCAAGCAGATCGCTGGTGCTGTTCGTACCGCGGCGCCGGTCTGGGACGAAACTCCCATGATCGTCGGCACCAACATCACCGTGACTTACAACGCGGTGACCCTGCCTGCCAAGTCGTTCAGCCTCGACATCAACAACAACTACGAGGACGATGACTTCCGGCTCGGGTCGTTCTTCGTCGGTGACCTCACTCCCAAGCGTCGTGAGATCACGGCCTCCTTCGGAATCCGTGAGTCGTCCAGCGCCCTGTGGCGTCAGGCGACCTACGGCCTTCCGGCTGCTACGGCTGTCGGTGGTCTGACGACCAAGAACCAGCTGGTGATCACCTGCAAGACCTACGAGACGATTCCGGCGGGCACCCCCCTCACGGAGTACACGCTCACGATCACCATTCCGAAGTTCATCCTCACGCCGTACTCGCTGGACGCCAGCGGTGACGACATCATCGAGTCGGACATCGAGGGTCAGGCGGTGCGCCCGCTGGCTGCAACGCCGATCACGACCTGCACGATCAAGACGAACAAGACCACCATCGCGTGATCTTCACCTAGCGGCGGTGCCCCACTGCACTCCCCTGCGGTGGGGCACCGCTTTGCAGTACCCATAAAGTAACAGCCACCTAGACTACAAAGGAGAGTCAGAGGCTATGGAAAGCACCACTGTCACTGAACCACGAGACACCCCCACCGACTTCTCGGAGATTCCGCAGCAAGTCCAGCACGACTACTTCGGCTTCACTCACACGGAGAAGTTCTACTTCCCCGACGGCATCACCTACTTCGAGATTCAGAAGATGAACGAAGGCCAGAAGTCGAAGTTCCAGAAGAGCACCCAGCGTGACCTGACCCTCGAGAAGGGTAGCGGCAACGCCAAGTTCAGCATGGACCCGGCGAGAGAGCGTCACGAGCTCATCAAGTCTTCCGTCATCTCGTGGAACCTGACTCGCGGCGGTCAGCCCATCCCCTTCGACGCTCGCGGTCGAGCCATTCAGGACTTCCTCGACCTTGGCGACCCGCAGATCGTGGAGGACATCGAGCTCTTCATTCGCAAGCTGAACCCCTGGCTCCTCAATGACCTCACCGTCGAGGAGATCGACAAGCAGATCCAAGAGCTGCAGGAGCTGCGTGTGACCGTGGAGGAGAAGGAGCGGGGGGAATCCTCCTAGCCCAGCAGGCTCGGGACTTTGTTCGAGGCAAGCCTGTCTCTGGAGCGGTGTCGATCATCCGAATGTTCTCGCTGTGTGAGCACATGAAGTGGGCGCACCTTCCAGCGGCAGGCGGCCTCTACGATCAGAACCCCGAACTGTTGGAAGGCTTCCAGCTCATCTTTTCCGAACGCACCGAGTTCGAAGTAGAGGAGCGAAAGAAGCAGGATCGCGAGTCGGGTAGACAGAAGGCGACTCAACGATCTCGCGCATCCCGACCGCGGAGGTAGTCGAACCGGCGTGATGCTGGACCCGGTCACGCCGGTTCTGCTATGCTCTGACGCCAGTAGGGTACTTGAGGCCCAATTAGGACTAGCAAGTCTGAAAAGGGGTGCCCGCCATTAACGCCTTTATGAACATTCGCGTTTCTGTGTATTCGGCACGGGCTCAGAAAGAGATCGCCGTTCTTCAGGCGAAGGTCAAGAGCCTAGAAGCGCAACTCGCAAGGGCTAATGGGGCAGCGGCTGGTTTGGGTACTCGGGGCATCCCCGGTATCACCAAGTGGGGCAACCAGCTACAGTGGGCTGGCCGGCAGCTTCAGTACAACTTCACGCTGCCAATTCTTCTAGCAGGAGCCGCGGCTACCAAGTTCGCTCTCGATAATGAGAAGGCGATGGTCCGCGTCGTCAAGGTCTATGGCGACGGCTCTGAAGCGATGAACCAGCTTTCAAAGACTGAGATTCCCGCTCTGGAAAAGGCGTTCGTTGCACTGTCCAACCGCTTCGCTATTGCACAGTCAGACGCTATCAACATTGCAGCAGACTGGGCTGCCGCTGGCGCCTCGGGGGTTGCGCTAGCCCGGTCGGTTAAGCTGACCATGGAGACGATGGTCCTCGGTGAGCTGGAGGCCAAGGAAGCCACCGAAGCCCTCATTGCAATTCAGGCACAGTATAACTTCAACACCAAGGAACTCATCGAGACGATCGATGTTCTGAACATGGTGGAGAACCAGACCGGTATTTCCATGGCTGGTTTGATTCAGGGCATGGCACGCTCCGCTGGTGTTGCGCGTGAGATGGGTGTCGATGTTCAGCACCTCGCCGCGATGATGGCTGCGCTTGTTCCCGCAACGGGTAGCGCAGCCGCCGCTGGTAACGGCCTCAAGACGATCCTGTCACGCCTCATGTCGCCTACGAATGAGGCGAACGAGGTTATGATGAAGATGGGGATTAACACCAAGGATCTCGCCTGGCAGAGTCTCAACGCTACCCAGCGTCTCGAGAAGATGGCGTCGGTCTACGTCACTCTGCATGACGCACAGAAGATCGTTGTTGCTAGCACTGCTGCTAGTCGCTGGCAGATTAACCGCTTCGGGCAGTTGATGACAGACATTAACAACCCGCTCGGTTACTATCACCGTTCGCTGCAGGCTACTGCTGACACGAGTAAGAACTTCGCACAGAGGCAGAAGGAGCTCAATACCGTTCTGGAGTCGAGCCCTCAGCGGCTCAAGCAGATCTGGGTGATGCTGCAGAACACGATGGCGAACGTCATTCAGCCGGCTATCCCAATGATCCTCATTCTGGCAGACGCTCTTGCCAAGGCCTTCAAGTGGTTCAGTAACCTTGATCCCGTCATCCAGAAGCTTGGCCTTGCGTTCCTAGTTCTCCTTGCGGCCATCGGTCCTGTCGTTCGATACATGGGCTCGGTTGGAGTCCTGCTTGGTGTCCTGCAAGAGGCGTTCCGGTTTGCCGCTCGTCAGGTTCTTCACTTTGGCGAAGCGCTGCTGTCGCTCATCAAGGGACCGTTTAAGCTGTTCGGCAGGGCTGCGATGGGGCTCGGTGGCCTGTTCATGAAGCTTGGTAGCATTATTGCCAGCGCATGGGGAAGCATTGTAGGAGCAGTGTCCACAGCCGGCACTGCGATCGTCGCAGGTTTCGCAACCTTCATGGGCGGGCTGAGAGTTGTCGGACTATTCTTCCTCGACATCGCGGCGGTGATGAAGACCTCACTTACCCTGATGGCAACCAATGTCGTGGCGATCTGGGCGGGTACTTGGAGAGCAATTGCTGTCTTGTTCCTCAATGGGACTAAGTTGCTCATGGCGATTCAGATGATCTTCACTCAGAACTTCGTCAAGATGTTCGCCGTTCTTGGGACGAACATCTTGGGGCTCTGGAGAGTCATCGTCCTTGGTCTGATACTGAACTGGGGCAGGTTCGTCGCAGCCATCCCAGCCATGCTGGCGGCAGTGCCTGCCGTACTTATGACGATCCTGGGCGGGATAGGAACCGCCATTGCAGCAGTCTTCACGAGTTGGGTAGGGCTGGCGGTCCTTGCCGTTACTGCACTGTTCGGTGTGATCTACTCCTTCCGCGAAGAGATTGCCGAAGCCTTCAAGTCGATTCCAAGGTACTTTGCGAGAAACGCTCAGAGCCTAAAGATCATCTGGCTCGGCATTACAGACTTCTTCGGTGCCGCCATAACCTTCATTCAGAAGATGTTCTGGAAGCTGCCGCAAGGTATTCAGGACGCACTGCTTTCTGTTCTGCGAATTGTGCAAACAATCGTGATGAAGATTTACGAATGGCTTACATATCTTAACCCCTTTGCAAAGCACAGCCCCTCGCTGGTCGAGCAGGTCACGAAGGGTATGGCGGTTATCAAGGCCCAGTACGCTTCCGTGGGCAACGTGGGCGGAATCTTTAAGAAGGCCGCCCGTGACATCGAAGCATACAAGAGCGCCATTGGCACCATGGGAGCGGGTCCGTTCAGTAACGAACGAGAGGACGTTGCTACCTACTTCAAGAGCGCCCTCCCCCTCTTCGATGCACTGATCAGCGACCTCAAGGTTCTAAACGGAATACTTGCACAGCAAGAAAAGGCTGTCAACGCACAGCAGGCTGTCGTGGATGCTTGGGAGGCTGCGCTAGACCAGGCGAACATGGCGCTTGATGAGGAGGAGAGGAAGCTCGATAGTCTAGAGGAGAAGCTCAACTCCCTCACCGACGCCTACACCGCTCATCAGAACGCGCTGGAGGCTTATGCGGACGCGCCGCTTCAAGGCATGGGCGCGATGGAAGATGCTATCTTTGCTAACCAGCAGGCGCAGAACCAGTTGCGTCTTGAGATGCTCAAGTGGGAGCAGGTCAACGGTAGCATCGAAGATGTCAAGAGTAACATGTCAGCCCTTGCCGGAAGCATGGAGGTGTTGCGTGGAGAGGCTGCAAGTCTCCGCGCCTCCGGTGCAGGTTCTGACATTCTCGGTCCCATTCAGGATGAGATCGCCGCCATGCAGACTGCCTATGATGCTATGGGCACGTCCATGAACAACAGTCCTGTTTCTGAAATGCAGGCAGAGCTCGCCCGCCTCGGCAAGGAGGGGGAGATCCTTGATCTTGAAAAGTCCCTGAAGTTCGATGGGATGATTCGAGAGATCGACAAGCTGGCTAACGCCACAACGGAACTCAGTTTCGAGCAGATCGTCGCAGGCATCAACGCCGAGAAGACGGCGATGGCAGCACTCGAGCCTCAGATCGCCTCCGCTACGGCAGCCGTCAACGCTCAGAAGGCGGCGGTCGATAGCGTCAAGGCTGCACGCGACAGTCTCCAGAGTGCATACGACGCAGAGAAGGCTAAGCTCGATGTGCTCAAGAACAGCTACGAGCAGACGGCCAACGCTATTCGGGACGTTGAGTCTGCACTCAATGACATGGGTTCCGCCGCCACAACTGCGGGCAGTAGGGCCTCGGCCACAGCCGCCAGCGGTTACCAGAGTCCTGGCGCAGAGAACTTCGACAACGCAGCGGGTGGCAACTTCCCCGACGTGTCTGGCACCGGCGCGCAGATCGGTCGTGAGGGGGACTTCACTGATCAGAGTGACCTGATCGACCAGTTCACCAAGGACACCATTGCCGAGATGGAAAGAACTCTTGGCGGCATCGATATGTTCGGTGGCATCAAGAAGAAGTGGGAAGAGTTCAAGAACTGGTGGACCATCAATGTCGAGCGCAACTTCATTCGCATCACCGAAGGTCTCAAGACGCTCTGGGAAGACTTTAGTAGTAGTTTTGGCGACAGCGGAATAGGCAGTACTGCTCAAGAGGTTTGGGGTAAGATAACCTCCGGTGCTCAGACGGCATGGGACGCGGTCAAGAGAATCTACGACCTCTTCGAGGATGACCTCAAGAAGGTCTGGAAGGAGATCGTCGAGGCGGGCAAGAAGATCTGGGAGGAGATCGGTCCCGAGTTGGAGAAGTTTAAGGAGCTTCTTCCGGGACTGACTATTCTATGGGACGCCCTGTGGAAGGGACTCAAGATCGCCGCAGGCATCGTCGGAGCCCTCCTCATTGGTGCATTCAAGATTCTTAGTAGCATTCTTGCTCACACGCTTGGGCCAGCGATTGATATTATCATCGGCGTCTTCAAGGCTCTTGTAAAGATCGTGCGAGGCGTTATCGAGCTTATCGTTGGCGTCTTTACCGGTGACCTTCAAATGGCGGTCAACGGTGTCAAGGATATCTTTGGTGGTCTCATTGGTGGCATTGTTGATGTCATCAAGGGCGGGTGGAACCTGATCTGGGGAGCCGTTGAGGGACTTGTAAATGGCGTAATTGATTGGGTTGTATGGCTTGCAGATGAGCTTGTCGGTCACTCGATCATTCCAGACATGATTATGGATATCGTGGACTGGTTTGCAAACCTTCCACAGTGGGTGTTGGACGCGATTAAGAATCTCGCAGTCTACATCAAGGACGTTGTCGTTGAGGCGTGGGATAACTTCAAGAAGGCTTCCACCGATAAGTGGAATGACATTGCAACCTGGCTCAAGGCTAGAGGGCAGGCTGCCTACGACAAGCTCATTTCTGTCAAGGACAAGCTGCAGACCGCCGCAAAAGAATCATGGCAAGCCTTCAAGGACAAGTCGGTCTCGATGTGGGACACCTTCATCACCTACCTCAAGGCTCGACCCCAGCAGGCTTACGACAACTTTATTGCTGTCAAGGACAAGCTCATTGCCGTTGCTAAGGCTGCCTTCGAAGCGTTCCAGACCAAGGCTAAGGACATCGTTGACGGTAAGAACGGCTTGATGACTTGGATTGGTAACATTCCCGGTCGCATCGCAGGACTCCTCGGAGCGGTCGGTACGAAGGTCGCTGACTCCGTGAAGGCTTCATGGAACGCTGCAGCCAAGTGGATCAACGACAACGGCATCGGAGCAATCAACAAGGTTACCACTAAGTTCGGATTCACCCTTGGAGACCTTCCACGGTTCGCAGGCGGTGGCGTTATTCCCGGCAAGGTTTCGGCGCGAGACAACACGATCATTGCAGCCCGTACCGGTGAAGGTGTTATCGTGCCCGAGTTGGTTCGTAAGCTCGGTGGTGCTAGAGGTCTCGCTCAACTGAACAACGCCGCTCGCTCCGGTAACAGTGGAGCGCTAGCCAGCCTTGGTGTCGAGCGGTTCGCAGACGGTGGGATTATCGGCAAGGTCACTGGTTGGCTGACCAAGGGAGCCGGAAACGCTCTCGGTAACATCATCGGCGCGATGAAGCAGCCTGTTCGCGAGATCATGCCCGGCAAGCCCTTCATGGAGGATTGGGCTGTTGGAGCACTGCAGGGCTGGCAGGACAAGGCGAAGGCTTGGGGTGACAAGCAGGAGTCGATGGGCAATGGAGTCCTGCCGGGCACTGGCTACCAGTGGCAGACGAAGGTTCTCAAGGAGCGGTTCCCGTGGGCACAGATCACGAGTGACTTCCGCCCCGGCTCGATGACTGCCAGTGGCTACACCTCAATGCACGCCTTGGGTCGAGCGATCGACGTTACTCCGAGTACCGCCATCTTCGACTGGATTTATAACACCTACGGCAAGAACACTAAGGAGCTGTTCTACGGTCCTAGGAATGGTAAGAACATTCGTCGCGGTAAGGACGTTACCATCGGCGGAGCACTGCTTGCAGATCACTACGATCACGTCCATTGGGGTTACGACAAGGGCGGAATCCTCCCTCCCGGAATGACGATGGCTCAAAACGGTACAGGAAGAAACGAGATAACCCTCACCGGAGCACAATGGGATACCTTCTCGTCGGTGGTCGCGCTCCTAGATAGCATGACCCTAAAGAGCGCCATGGGGGCTACCCCAGGGTCCGCAGCGGTGGCTCGCGTCGGTGCTACCCTAGCCACGGTGCAGGGTAGGCTCCGTGCAGCCGAGACTCGTGGCAACACATTGACCCAGGGTTCTGGCGGAACGACAGTTTACAACTTCTACGGAGACCTCGAGTTCCCGAATGTGAGGAATGGTTCCGACGCCGAGGACTTCCTCACGAACCTGAAGGGATTGGGAGGCTGAGATGGCTACTACTTATGGTACGATTGAGGGTAGGCTATCTGTAGGCATTGACGTTACGATGTCTCCGACCACTGTTACCAGCTCTACCGCCTCAGTCACGCTGACGTGGAAGGTCTATGCGAGGTCGGATTCCTACGGCTTCAACGACCCGCAGACGATGACGATGAGTAACGCACTCAGCGCCACCAAGAACTACACGATGGTATCTGACAGTGGTGCAGATGTCATTTTGCTCGTCGGTACCTGGACTCAGACCGTCAATACCTCCTACACTGCTACAACCACAAAGACGTTGGTGGCTGCGGCGAGTGGCCTCTTCAACGGTGGCACGCCTTCACACTCGCGGGCGATCATCGTTCCCAAGCGTCCGCCATCAGTTCCATCTGTTCCCACTGCGGCTACGGTCTCCCTGACATCGGCCAGCACTTCCCTCGTTGACTGGAACAGGGCATCCAACGCCGATGCAGCTGCAACCATCTGGACGAACGTTATCGTCCAGAGGTCTACGAACGGTGGCGCCTATTCTACTGTAGCGACACTTGCCGGCTCTGCTTCAAGCTGGGCTGATAGCGGCCTAGCAGTCAATACCACTTACGCCTATCGGGTGTACGCGAGCAACGCCAGTGGCAGCTCAGCAACTGTGGACGCGGGCGCAGTCCAGACCGCCCTTGTTGTACCGACTGTCATTACCCCTGCTGCTGCTGCGACAGTCACTATCCCGAACCCCGTACTCGGCGGCACGATGGCTGCGATTGCCGGTGGCGTACTCCAGAAGATGGAGTGGGAACTTGCTACCAACAGTGGGTTTACTGCTGGCAACAAGTACGTCGTCGAAAGTGATGGAGACCTCAAGGCTTCCGGTGCGACTACTGAATCTCCGTCTATCACCGCCCTCGCCCTTACGAACGGTACTTGGTATATCCGAGGTCGCGTCAGGACTGCAACGGGTGGCATCGGTCCCTACAGTGCTGGGCAGTCCTTTACCGTCAACGTCCCCGCACTGACGGCACCGACGACCGTAACCCCTGCAGCTGCGAGTACGGTTACGCTCACTCGTCCTCTCCTTGGTGCGACGATCGTTGCAGATGCAGCAGGTCGCCTCCAGAAGGCGGAATGGCAGCTCGCTACCAACTCGGGCTTCACTGCGAACGTCCTCAACGTCATTGAGCCTGACGCAGACCTCAGGGCATCTGGAGCAACCAGTGAGTACGTCACCGCTCCTCAGGGTGTCTCTTCTGTCCTTGCTACTACTTGGTATGTTCGAGCACGCAGTGTTGGTAACGATGGATCAGTCTCGGCATGGACTACGGGACAGTCGTTCACGGTTACGACCGTTGCACCTCCGGCTCCTACGAACCCGACTCCTGCAACTGGTGGTCCGACGGTTGTTTCCAATACTCCGACACTCGGCGTTACCATTGCAGCCGCCTCTGAGGGTCGGCTTTCCAAGGCTCAGTGGGACCTCGCCACCAATACAGGCTTCACAACAAACCTTCGAACCATAACAGAGTCCGACGCTGATCTTACTACTGCAGGAGCTACAACAGAGCCGGTTCCTTTTGCCAGTAAGATCAGTCAAGGCACTTGGTACATGCGTGCTCGTCAGATTGATGAGTACGGACAGGCTGGCGCTTACACAGCCACTCAGACACTGATCGTTTCCCACCCGCCTGCTGGTGTTCCTCAGTCGCCGATCAGCGACCTGATGTACCAGTATACGAGTCCTCAGCCTTTCACCTGGCTCTTCACCGACTCGTCGCCGCTTGATGTTCAGACTGCCTACCAGATCATCGTTGAGAACAACTCCTCAGGTGCGGTAGTTCTAGATACTGGCAAGGTCGTTAGTGCGACCAAGAGCGGCAGTCACGTCATCCCGGTTGGGTCAAAGGACGTTAAGCTCCGCTGGAAGATCCGTCTGTGGGACACCGACGATGTGGTCGGGACATACTCTTCCTATGGGCTGTTTACCCTCAGCGACCCGCCTGTCGTCACCATCACTTCCCCGACAGCCGGCGCTCAGCTCGCAACCGGGCAGCCTACCTTCACTTGGACGAATGACGGCTCGACCACACAGATCTCCAGACGGATCGTCGTTAAGCGTACTTCAGATGATGTCGTCGTCCATGACAGCGGCACGACCAGCACTGCGCTGCTTTCCTACGTTACTCCCGTTGTCATCCTTGAGAACACTGTTGCCTACTCAGTTTCCATCACGGTCACTGACCAGAACGGCATGTCGTCCACGACGACTCACAACTTCACTACCGTCTACCAGGCGCCTGAAGTTGTCCACTTCGTTCTTGACGAAAGCATGTACGACACTCGGGGGTATGTGAATGTTGACTGGAGCGAGACGGCTCCAGATGCATTCTTCGTTGACTGGAGACTGTACCGTCGTCCGGTCGAGTCAATTGATTGGGAGCTTCTTCAGATCATCACCGACCCTGCCGTGAGTTACTGGCGGGACTGGACTGCATCTGCAAACATCATCTACGAATACGGCGTGACTCAGAGAGCGGGTAGGTTCGGTCTTGTTCTCGAAAGCCCGACGGCCAGCACCCAGAGCGTCGTTGTCGAAGGTGAGCACTACTGGCTGATGAATCCCTTTGACGAGTCTGACAACATTCGACTCTCGCACGTCACTGGAGATAGTTTCAGTGACGAGTATGAAGAGGACGCGATGGTTGTTATCGGTCGAGGCCGGAAGGTCAATTACGGTACTCGTATTGGCTACTCAGGATCACTGACTGTTCAGTTGCGTGATGACGACTTCGGAACAGCTCGATCAAAGCGTGCTCACCTTCAGCTGCTGAAGGATGCTAGGACTTCCTACTACATGAGAACCCCGTTCGGAGACAGGTTCGAGGTCTCGCTCGGGAACTTGTCCTTCACTCGCGTAGCCGGTGTTGGAACTGCCGAGTTCCTTGACGTAACCATTCCATACTCGGAGGTGTACTAATGGGAGCTCCCCCTGCCCTTGCAGAGGCGGCAATCATTGGAGCGACCTCTGACCTTGTTCGCCGCATAGAGATCTACGAAGCTGATGGTGTTACTCACTGGAAGAATGGTGACAATGACAACAGGCTCATCGACGGCTCTGTCAACATTGACTATGGCCGGGACGAGCGTAGGTCTTTTGATCTCCTCTTGGATAACACTGACTTCGAACTAGAGCACGAGCCTGACGGTCTATGGTACGACAAGATCTTCAAGATCTTTCACGGGGTGAGGTACGTTGACGACACGCCCAAGGTTACCTACAGTGTTCGGACGAATCTCTGTCTGAACCCTTCGTTCGAAGTCAACACGACAAGCTGGGGAAACAGTAGCGCAGGTAGAACTGCTTGTACCATCGCTCGTGATATCACCTTTTGGAGCAGGGGCATTGCTTCATTGAAGATCACTTGGCCGACTGCAGCCAGTAGCGCTTCGCAGTATGCCGCAGTGGGGCTCAAGGTTGGCAAGACATATACCCTGAGTTGCAATATGTATGTGCCGGCTGGGTCGCCAGATGTTTTTTGGGGAGAGCTTTTCTCGGGCAACGTCATTATGTCAACCAAGGCTGTATGGACTAGGACGGCCTACACCTTCATTGCAACTGGCACTACTCACTACTTTGGTCCAGCGGTCTCGAATCCAACCACTGGTCAACTGTGCTGGATTGATGAGGTCATGCTCGAAGAGGCCGACAGGTACCTCGGTTACTTCGACGGTTCTAGTGAAGACTTTGCTAACCGCGATTACGCATGGGCGGGAACAGCTAGCAACTCTGCGAGCACTGAAACGATCACCGTCCTCACCCCCAACTTCGTTGAGACTATCTGGGAAACACAGGTTGGGGAGTGTATGATCGACCAGATCAGTGAGGATCACTTCCCCTTCACGGTCAAGGTCTCGGGTCGTGACTATACGAAGAAGTGCTTGCTCTCGAAGTTCACTACCGCTACCTCGCTCGCCAATGGAACGCCCATCGAGACCGCTATCCAAGCGCTGGCAGCCAACGCAGGTATCACCAAGTTCCTACTGCCATTGACTGGACATAACCTCGGGAAGGATTACTCCTACGAGCGTGGCGTCTCCCGTTGGGAGGCGATGAAGGATATCGCTACGGCCTTCGGGTATGAGATCTTCTTCGACGCACAGGGCTTCCTCGTGATGCGCGAGTATCACGATCCGACCACCTCTCCAACTGCCTACACGCTGGCTACTGGACCGATCGTAGGTAACCTTGTCACCTACGGGAAGACAGTTAACGACAATAGAATCTACAACAAGATTGTCGTTACTGGAGAATCCTCGGACGCTGAGATCATTCCAGTGTCAGCGACAGCTTCAAACACGCTGCTCGAATCACCTACGAGCATTGCAAAGCTCGGTGAGCGTGTCTATCAGTATACCAGTGCATTCATCACTACTACAGTTCAGGCGCAGGACGTTGCAAACAAGTTTCTGCAGCTTCACGCGCTGGAGGAGTTCGACTTGAACTTCAGTTCTATCGCCCTGTCATGGCTGGAGGTTGGAGAGATCATTGAGTTCCTCGATCCCCGGCCAAGCGAGGGTCAGCCGACGCGGTTCTTGTTGTCTGCGCTGAACCTCTCATTGGGGCTCGGTCCCATGAGTGGTAACGCAAAGAGAGTATCGGTGGTGAGCTGATGGGAATGGAAGACTATCGCTTTGCGCTGGAGTTCAAGGAGACCCTTGCAAGGCTGGTGAAGGAAGAGGTTGAGCGGACTCGGCCTCGCTACCGGATGGCTACCGTCGTCTCCTTTGACAGGGTTACGCGGAAGTGCGTCGTCAACTTTCCGGGGGATATCTCAAACGAAGTCGTCAACATGGGCTCGATCCAGCCAAACACTGCTGGTCAGGTTGTTCGCGTTGCCGGTCTGAGTGGAGACAGGTATATTGATGACGTGCTTGGACCGGCGGCTCCTCCACAGTGGTATCCACCTCTAAACCTAATCGACCCTGGGGCGGAAGCAAGCTATACGATTCAGAACGCCAGTGCTGACTTATCGCTGTATTCTAACCAGTATCGAATCGCCTCATCTACCATCGGCTCGGGTGGTAGCGTAGCTGCTCAGTTTAGCACAACTCTGCCGCATTCTGGTTCTAAGCATTTGCGCTTCGGGGTGTCAGGCACTGGAGCGCCGGGCAACTCGATCACTGTATTGAGTCCGAACTTCGCCGTTGAGCCGGGAAAGACTTATGCCTGTACGGTTTGGGTAGCCAAAGAGAACGCTACTGTGAGTAGGGTCTATGTGCGAGTGGCTGGAGGTAGCACCGACGCACTGGCGGAGTACCCCGCCACCAACATTGGGCTGTCACTACCCAGTATCGGAACCTACGAGAACCGCGATCAAGCGGCGATTAATACCTACTATCCAGTCACTCTACTGGTGACCATCCCGGCAGGTATCTATCGAGCCTCGTTCCGGGTCTGGAATTACCTGCCTACCGCTGTCATGGCAAACTACTGTGACGACTTCAGCGTGGTCGAGGTTGACAATGGCCCATTGTCTGATACCGGGAACCTCCTTCTCACTCACGTCGCCACCAACTTCGTTGAGTACGGGGTCGGATCGGGACCGAAGATCAGAAGAGTTGGCAAATCGGTCTACTTCGCTGGAGCTGTATCTGCGCTGACCGGTTCCGTTACCTCGGTCGATGGTGCGTCTGACCTGTCAACGAACAAGCTTTGTGACATTCCTGTAGGTTTTCGGCCTGGTTCGATATACCAAGGCCTCGATCCAGTGTGGGTAATGCAGGGTAGTCAAGAAGACAGATGGGTACTGCGTGTGCATGCTGACGGTCACGTCATCTGCCAGCGGTACGGTCCCGGTACGCCCTCGACTTCTTCATGGCTGCCGTTCATGGCATCATGGGTCACAGATTAGCGCCCATGCTTGACATACTCAATTCCAACCTGTAAGATAACACAACCCTACACGGACACTTGGAGGTCCAGCGTATGACCAAGTACGAGAACCCAGGCATTAACGATGCCGAAGAGAAGGGCGATCCTGACCAGCCGGACATCGGCGACGAGATCGATCTGGACGGGGACGGTATCCCTGACGAGCTTGAGGTCGAAGACCTCGATGACCTCGTTGCATCGGTTGACCCCGACAGCGACGAGACGCCCGAAGACGACGAGGTTGACGAGGAGGGTGAGAACTGATGGCGGTCCTTACCAGAGCTCAGGCCACGACGATTCTCCGCAACCTCGGCTGGCGAGTCCGCACCACGAGTGAGTACACTCTGTGCGTGAGGAACTTCCAGGCGGGCTGGAACCTCGGCACGGCACTGTCCGTCGATGGCAAGGCTGGCGCGAAGACCAGCGCCGCCCTGCTTCTCAGCGAGTCCCGGCGCAAGGCCGGCAAGCCCACCGCGTCAGCACACTTCTCCTTCTTGGAGGTTCGCTGTCGGTGTGGTGGCAAGTACAACAGCTGCCAGCGCATCTTCTTCAAGCGCAGCGCCTTCCAGATGCTGGAAGGCTACCGGACGAAGAGCGGCAAACCGCTCACTGTTGTTTCGGGGTGCCGGTGCCCCAGCCACAATGCAGCGGTCGGAGGCACGAGCACATCGCGCCACCCGAAGGGACTCGCCTGTGATGTCCCGGCACGCTACTCAGCGGCGACGGTCAAGAGCTGGCACGTCGCAACACAGATCGGCTACAGCCCCAGCCTGAAGAAGGTCTGCCACATCGACATGGGGCCGGGCTACACTCGTCTCAACCCCCGCATCTTCCCCGACGGTAGGTGACAGGCGTGTTCCTCGAAGGCGTCATTGTGACCGAGACTGTCGCATCCGACACTCTGGACATTCGGACTGTCGCAACGTTGGCCGCAGTGCTCCTTCCCCTGCTCGTCAACCTCGTCACGAAGCAGACCGCCAGTGACGGCCTCAAGTCGATCATCAACCTCGTCGGGTCAGCACTCATCACAGTGCTGTCACTCTGGATCAATCCTGACGGCCAAGATGTTACGGGTTGGCTAGCACTCAACACGTTCGTCTTTGCGATCCTGACTTCCGTTGTCGCCTACAAGGGCGTCTGGAAGCCGACCGGAGTTTCAGGTGCAATTGCCGCCAGTACTCCGAACCTTGGAATTGGAAGCCCTCCGGTACTAGAGACCTCAGACAAGGGGCAAGAAGATATGGGACAAGTAGACAACGATCCTCGGGAGTAAATCCCGTGAGGGGGTTACGCAATGAGGCGGCTCTTGGAGCGCCCCACCGGAGAGATCCTGGTACTGATAATTGCCGGGACCATCTGCGGTGGGGTCTGTGTGGGTGGACTTGGAATCATCATCTTCATGTTCCTTAACCCGAACGCTGAAACACTAGCCGCTACTCGACTGATTGCAGGTATCATGAATACCTTGATCGGTCTCCTAGCAGGTTTCCTCGCAGGGGCCACTCAGGCCGCTAACTCTCAACCTAAGAAGCCCGACGATGTTTCGAAGACTGAGTAGCAATCCAGTCCTTGGATTTGGAGTTGCCGTCTTGCTGGTAGGTATCTCGCTGTTGCTGTCGGTCTACCTAGCGTTTACCGATCTTCCATAGTCAGTTCCCGTCATCGATCGGGTTCTTGGACTCGACCTTCACAGACGGCTCCCCCTTGCGAATCCAGACCAGCCCCTTGAGCTGAACCTTCTGCTGGTCGGTCAACTCCGTGCCCTTGATGAGCTTGTCCACGTTGCCGACGGTGAATGACTTGCCACCGTACTTCTCGAACAACTGTGGCCCAATGACCTGCTCGACCCTCTCCGCGTCCACGTTACGCCGACCGGAGACTGTGATGCTCATTCGGTTCATCGTGGACTCGTATTCGAAGGCATCCTCGGCCTTGGCCTGCGCGAGGATCATTGCATCGAGATCCTTCATCGTAGAGTTGATACCGGCTAGTTGCCATTCCAGAGCGGCCCGTAGGTCGATAGCGTCCTGCGGGCTGGCGAAAGCCATGAGCCCCCCGACTGCAATGTTCTTCTGCAGGGCGGTGCAGTTGAACTTGCGGATACAGAAACGGCACTCCGCGTTCAAGGTCTCGGGAGTGTCCTCCTCCGAGGTGCCGATGATCCGCTCCGCGGTCTCCTGCATGAAGCGCCACATGCCGATGTTCTCTTCTCGAGAGAACACAATCCCCTTTGGTCCGTCGTGTCTGAGCATGTCGAACTCGACCCAGATCTTCTTGGCCTCGGGATACTGAATCTGTGCCGCTACCCCATAGGCACGCGCCTGAATCTTCTTCTTCAGGTCCAGCGGGTTGATGTCCCAGCGATTGCTCTTGTAGTCAACGACTCGGATGGTGTCAGCATCGATCCGGTCGAAGCGGTCCCAGATGTAGTTGAAGGGGATTGGACCAGCGCTGGTCGTGATATCGAACGAGGTCTTAACCTCACAGGTCAAGACCTCGAATGTGGTGAAGTCGGTGCGAGCGTGCCAGCGCTGAAGCATGTCAACGCCGTCTTTGTACTCCTCGGTCTCCACGTCTGAAGAACCAAAAGTCGAGGTGTAGGTCATCTTGAAGAACAGGAGGAGCGTGGCGATGGTGGCTGGGAACTCTCCAGCGAGGATGCACTTCGTGACATACAACTCCAAAGCTCCATGGACTGATGTACCGAGAGATGCCGCTGTGTTGGCAGGCCCCCCAGCCTTCTCGAACATTTCTGCTTTCCAGCGTGCCATGCAGAGCTGAGCAACGTTCATCGACGTTGCTGAAAGAGACTTTGGAATCATACTAGCCAGCTTCCTAATATCGGCATTGGTTGTTTCTCGGTTACTGTGAAGTCGTATTCGATCGGCCTATCTCCAAACACCTGACCCTCCCAAGAGTGGACATATCCTTCAAATATGGTCAGACCTTCGCTAAGTACTGTGACGTGATCTCCGGCTACTGCGCAGTCTAGCGACTTGAAGGATATCTGCTTGCCGCCGACTCCTACTGTTCGAGTATAGGTATCGTCGAGAATATTGAGAGGTCTAGAGAGTTCTTCTCGTGGACCGGGGTAGGGAGTGCTGTCAATCCACCAGTTCACTTCTCGCCTCTCTTGCTAAGTTCACCGCCCCATATACCATACTCTGAGTCGGTACGCCTCTTGTAGTCCTTGCATTCTCTGCGTACTGTGCATTGGATACAGACCAATTGAGCAGTGGCAGCCATGTCGGGTCGCCCCTTCTCGGGGAAAAAGATCTCGGGGTCTACTTCTCTACATCTGGCTCGCTCTTGCCACTCTTCGGAGCCGGGCTCTCGGATGAAGTTTGCGACCCACTCTCGCTTGGGCTGGGAGGTGTACTGGCCTTCTCCGCAGATGCAGTCGTCTCCTTTGTTCCCGACCAGTCTACGTCCCTCGTCTTCAGGGTCTCGTAAATCTCGGCGAGCGCAGAGTTCACTGCAGACGAGTCTTTTGGGTCGTCTACCTCCGGTGCCACCTCCTCTTCCGCCTCGGGCCTTGCGCGGAAGTCGAACTCGTCGAAGTCACTGGACTTACCCCACATGATAACGGGGTGCAACTCACGCACTCCGTCGTCCTCCACGCCACCCGCGGCTGGGGCCAGACCTTCTTGTTCAGGCTGGGCACTCACGCTATTCTTCTTTCGTTGGTTGGGACCGAAGCACCATGATAGACACACACCGGCCCATTATGATAGGGCACGCTCGAAATGCGAAACTATCACCCAAGTCCGAAGCCAGCGCCGTCACCCTCCTTGAACTTCTTCATGGCAAGATCGAAGTTAGTTTTGTCGAGTTCGATAGACACTGCACTACGGCGGCACCGTTCGGCTGCACGCACTAAAGAGCCGCTGCCACCGAACGGATCGACCACGAACTGCCCCTCTGATGTTGACGCCTTGATAAACAACTCGAGAAGAGCGGGCGGCTTCTCGTGGGGATGGATGAGCTCACCGGGCCGTACCTGTGGAATCCTGACCACACTGTTGCGGCGGCTCCAATGGGACTGCTTGAGCTGCCTACCCCTCTGGAAGAAGAGTATGAACTCACTGCCCTGTCCCCAAGGGCACTCGGTGTCCCCCATGCCGGGGCCTTCTTTTTCCCAGACGATGATCGCGCTACGCCGGTAACCGAAGGTGCCGAGGTACTCCTTTGTCATCTGCATCCACTCGTCCAGCACCTGCTGGGAAGTGAAGACGTAGAGGTCGGAGTCCGGCTTCGTCTTCGGAATCAGCACGTCCATGACAGCCTTGAACGTAGCAATGGCGATCTCAGGAGACTCGTCGTTGGCGATCTTCCGAGCATACTCCTTGCCGTGAGCGGTCACCGCTTGATTGCTCTGATTGTCAACACCGAAGGGAGGATCGGTGATGATACAGTCCACCCTACCCGGCTTAAAGCGCTGGCACAGTTCGACACTGTCGCCGAGCCAGATGTTGTGATGCAAGTTCACTACATACCTCCCATAGTATTCGGTTGACAGGTGTGCGTCTGTATTTCAGCACAAACAGGGCAGAGCATTTCTACATCACCCATCTCGGCGTGAATGTCAGTCACGACGCCGATGACTGTAATGTCAGCACGATTGATTTCATTAGCCTCGAGCCAGATCGTAACAGATGTGACGTTCTGAATCTCAGTGTTGTTCGCATCCAGAATCAGCGTCGTCGGCCCCATGCCGTCACTGATTATTCTGATTGGTCCTGACTTCATCGGGGAGGCCAATCGTTGTTGAGGGAGAGTGGAGCAAAGAGCTCTACGTCGGTCTTCTGGACGATTTCAAGAACCTCCATAGGCAGGTCCATTCCCACGCCGAGAGGTATGGGTTCCACACTGAACAGCACCTTGCCAAAGACCTCGGGGCCTTGCTCGACGATCACTGATCGTATGTCCCAGGTGTCTCGGTCGTTGTCGAAGAGGACGCCTTGCAGAGCATCTTCAAGTGCCTTCTGCATGTTGGTAGCGTCAGCCTCATGCTTCGTGTGTTTCCGTCCGCTGACTGTGACGTAAGACGCTTGATTACGCCAGAAGTAAAACCGAACAGCTTGCCTTCCGGTGAGCGGCTCCCGATATGCACCCTCCATCTCCTCTCGGATTGCTTCTTGGTATGCGGCAAGCTGTTGGTTCTGCCCCATGATCGGGAACATCTTACCGTTGCGCCTCCCCACGCTCAGTGGACCGACAGCCCACGGCTCAGGATTGATACCAAGGCAGAACCAAGTTCTACCTGCACCGTCCACTACGCTCCGACGAGCCACATTCCCACCCTCACTAGACAGAAGAATACCAGAGCAACCGCCATGGCAACGAATGCACACAGTGCGATGAAGGTGACAATGCCGAGACCCTTCTCTACCCACTCGGGAACTTCGATCGTGGGCTTTGGTCCTCCGAAGTCGTCGGGTGGCGGCTTCCAAGAAGGGTCGTCCTGAATGGGTCCACTCATTATATTACTCCTTGTGCGTTCATACTGACGAGTGTGTAATCGTCGTAGTAGTAGACTGGCCACTTGAGAGTGAGCGCAATCTCCAATTCGGCGCGAGCGCCCTTGCTAGCAGGCCAGCCTCTAAGAAGGATGATACCCTGACACTTCGCAGCCATCACCGCGAAGTCATTGGCGAGGAACTCGAGACCCTCGCCGGTGGCGACCGTACCTTCGGGCAGCTTCAGCTCGTTCGGACTCACAATGGTCAGCCCAGCGTCACGAAGCTCTTGAGCAGCCTTGGTGAAGGCTGGGAAGTTGAACTCGTGATAGCCTTGCATCGGACCCGACAGGTAGAAGGTTCTGCGGGTGTCCATGCTGTTTGAGACAGACCACGGATCTGTAAGTCTCATCAGTAAGCCTTACCGTGCTTGTAGGGACGGGTCTTGTTGAACTCCATCTTGAGATCGACGGCATCCCACAGGTCAGCCTGAAGTGAGATGGCGAGCCGATCTAGGTAAACCAGTGCGGCCACCAGCCACATGACGTTCTGCTCTCCGCGAAGAACAAAGGCGGTAGCCCTCAGAAGGTTCTCGGCGAAGTTGTCTCCAACGGTGTACTTGTTTTGCTTTACACCAAGGCTCAGCTGGCTCTTCATTTCAGACTTAACGTGCGTCCTAATGAGGCCGTGACGAACCGTGTCCCACTCTGAGTACACAGTATCGAGGATGCGAATTGCAGCATCGGCCAACTCGATAATGATACCCTCAGGCTTGCCGAGGTAGTTCCTGTAGAACAGGCTCTTGTTGTCGCGGTGCTCTTCAAGAGCTTCGGCCAGCTCGGAAACGATCAGCATGAGCATCTCGCCCATGTTGCGCTCCTCGTCCCAAAACCCACTCGCCTTCGCGGTGAGGTGAATCTCTTTCGCGAGGTCGTCGATGTGCACTTTGTTCACTTTTCCTCCTCAAGTCCTAGTGGAAGCACGTCCTGCACGGGGGTTCCCCGCCCGCTGGGGGGTTTGTCCCCCCGTATGCCCATACGGGCCGCAGAAGGCCGTGGTGGGCCGCTACCGGGCCGCGCTGGGGCTGGTGTAGGCATCGCAACCGTAGCCGGGTCCGTGATGATGTGACTGGCTATGATTTCCAGTGCATTGAGCATCTGGTACAACTCGGGCCAGATCACCTCGACATGGGCGCGATACTCCTCCCCGCCTTCCTTCCAGACCTGAACTAGGTTGTCGATCGGACTCATTGAGTGAGGCATTAGACTGCTACCACCTTTACTTTTCGGTGGAACTCGTGCATACAGCCACAGCTCACACAGGTCTTTCCGGCCGAATCCTCGTCGTCCTCAAGGAACTCGCAAGTCAAACACCAAGTTCCCGTAGCGAGGACTTCCTCTTCATCCATCATGCTCCTCCTTCTGCTTCGATGCCCTTGCGAGGCATAACCCAGGCTTCATAGCCTGATCCGCCGTCGATGTAAAGTGGGGACTTTGGGTTCTCCTTGTCGTAGCCGATGGTCAGTACGTCGTTGGGAACGTGCTCGATTGCGCCTATGATGTTCTGTGGACCGAACCGCGTCTCGATGCGAGGGTGGTCACAGTACCCCGGCACTTCCATCACGTCAGCGAGAACACCCACCTCTTTGGTATCCATCATCACAGCAATCTCTTCCTTGCCGAGGAAGAGTCGAAGGATCGGGAAGCGCTCGTTGCCGGAGAAGGCATTGGCACGCTGCATGATCTCTAGGATCGAGGCCTTGTGTACCTTGACCGTGTTGGGACGTTCGCGCAAGTCCTCGATGCGAGCGGTATTGGGGTACGGCACTGCGTAGACAGTGGACATGATCTGAACGGTCGGCTCGGGCATGATGAGAAGCAATCCGTCCTTGCTCAGCCCCATCTGAACTTCACCGGTCTGCTTGAGAATCTGCCCCAAGATTCCCGCTGGCACAGTGAACGGCTCTAGGAAGGATGATATCACCAGCGGTGCGGAGGCCAGCTTGTACTGGTCGGTTGACTTGACGTGCGTGCCGGTGAAGTGCACTCCCGACAGGGGAGGATCAGCTGTCTTGGAAGCGGCCCACTCAACCATTGCGATGCGCCCGCCCATGTCATCGCACTCGAACAGGTCGTCGGGGTTAAAGACATCCCAGACCGGGTAGTAGTCGGTGACCATCAGGTTAAACTTCGCCTTGGTCCTGCCCGACGTAAGCTGTACGAACTTGTTACGTCCGTTGCTGACCTCTTCGAGGGTCACAGTCCTCTCGCTGCCGATAGGTAGGCCGGCGAGGACCGTGGCAAAAAGCTTGGAGGGCACTCGCCATTCGACCGCTTCCTCGCCTTCGATACTCAGGGAGGTCACCCACTCCATGCTGTAGATGAGCAGGTCGGTAGCACGGACCACCACAAGGCTCCTGCTGGGATCGATGGTCAGAACAATCCCAGCGGCCTTATCAAAGGCAGTGCCCTTGGTGGGCGCGATGCGGTCAGCCTTCCTGATAGCATCAGCCAAGGTAGCGGTCTCGAAAACAACTTTTGTCATTCATCCACCCA
>Ga0190271_10000198_pt1 | contig 30155 bp, 25 predicted proteins | sample Popmic356T_FD_133747 | JGI IMG/M metagenome (GOLD analysis project Ga0190271, IMG submission 133747) | Populus adjacent soil microbial communities from riparian zone of Weber River, Utah, USA - 356 T | ecosystem: Environmental > Terrestrial > Soil > Riparian zone | place: USA: Utah | collected...
ACACATGCGCAGCCGCCCACCAAGGTGACCAACCTCGGGTAATCGGTTTAGAGTGCGGGCCGTGAAAGTCCCACTCCTCGATCTCAAACCGCAGTACCAGGCCCTGAAGCCGGCGCTCGACGCCGCGCTGCTGCGCGTCGCCGAATCCCAGTATTTCATCCTGGGTCCCGAAGTGAAGGCGCTGGAAGCCGCCACCGCGGCGTATTCGGGATGCAAGTTCGGCATCGGGATCTCTTCGGGAACCGACGCGCTGCTGATCGCCCTCATGGCGCTCGACATCGGCGCGGGCGATGAGGTCATCACCAGCCCTTATACTTTTTTCGCCACCGCCGGCACCATTGCGCGCGCGGGTGCGCGTCCCGTGTTCGTCGACATCGACCCCGGCACCTTCAACATTTCACCGGCCGCCATCGAGCGCGCCATCACGCCGCGCACGCGCGCCATCATGCCGGTGCACCTGTACGGGCAGATGGCGGACATGAGCGCCATCATGAGCATCGCGCGTCGCCACAACTTGCGAGTCATCGAAGACGCCGCCCAGGCCATCGGCTCGGAAGACGAGCAGGGCAGGCGGGCCTGCTCCATCGGTGACATCGGCTGTCTGTCGTTCTTCCCCACCAAGAATCTCGGTGCGTTCGGCGACGCCGGCGCCTGCGTCACCAACGATCCCGTCCTCGCCGCCAAGCTCATGAAGCTGCGTGTGCACGGCATGGAACCGAAGTACTACCACGAGCTCATCGGCGGCAATTTCCGCCTCGACGAAATCCAGGCCGCGGTGCTCAACGTGAAGCTTCCGCACCTCGATTCGTGGAGCGATGCGCGCCAACGCAACGCGGCGTTCTACGACGCGGCGTTCGCGCGCGCGGGACTGGGTAGCAAGGTGCGCACGCCGCCACCGGCGGCGAAGGGATCGCGACACATCTATAACCAGTACTGCATTCGCGTGGAACGCCGCGACGAGTTGCGCGCCTGGCTCGGCAAGCACGAGGTCGGGGCCGAGATCTACTACCCCCTGGCGCTGCACATGCAGCAGTGCTTCGCGTACCTCGGCCACAAACCCGGGGACTTTCCGGAGAGTTTGCGCGCCACGCAGGAGTCGCTGGCGCTGCCGATCTACCCTGAGTTGGCGGAGTCGCAACTCCAATACGTTGTCGATACCATCGCCGGATTCTTCCGCAGCTAAGTTCCGCTCCCGATGGCCAATGACAATCTGACCGCCGCGTGGCGGGCCCTCCAGGCCCGCGCCGCCGAAACCCGTGCCGTAAGCCTCCGTGCCCTGCGTGACGCCGATCCGGCGCGCGGCACCCGTTTCGCCTGTGAGGCTGTCGGCCTCTACCTCGACTTCTCCCGGCAGCGCATCGACGACGATGGCCTGCATCTTCTGGCCAGCCTGGCTGATGCCTCCGGCCTGCGTAGCCGAATCGAGGCGATGTGGCGCGGCGATCCCATCAACGCCACCGAAGGACGTGCGGTGCTGCACACGGCTCTGCGTGTGCCCGGTGTCTCCGCCGATGGTCCTGGTGGCGAAGCCATCGCGCGCGAAGTCCTGGACGAGCGCGAACGTATGCTGGCCTTCGCCGAAAGCGTGCGCGGAGGCGTGGTGCGCGCCTCGGGCGGCGAACGGTTCACCACGGTCATCAACATCGGCATCGGCGGCTCTGACCTGGGGCCGGCGATGGCGGTGCAGGCGCTGCATACACTGACCGCGAATGCGCCGCGCGTGCTGTTCGTTTCCAACGTCGACGGCACCGATCTCGCCAACGCGCTCGAAGGCGCTGACGCATCGCGCACGTTGTTCATCGTCGCTTCGAAGACCTTCAGCACGCAGGAGACGCTGGCCAACGCGCGCAGCGCGAGGACCTGGCTGGCTGCGAATCTCGGCGAAGCGGCCGTGCCGGCGCACTTCGCCGCGGTCTCCACCAACGAGCAGGCGATGGATGCCTTTGGCATCAATCCTAACTACCGCTTCATGATGTGGGACTGGGTCGGCGGCCGATATTCACTCTGGTCGTCGATCGGCGTCTCGCTCGCCATCGCCATCGGCGGCGCGGCGTTTCTCGAGCTGCTCGCCGGTGCGCACGCGATGGACGAGCACTTCAGGAGCGCGCCCTGGGAACGCAACCTGCCGGCGCTGATGGGCCTGCTTGGGGTGTGGAACATCAATTGCCTTGAGCTGCCGACGCTGGCGGTACTGCCCTACGACGGCCGGCTCGGCCGCTTCCCGGCATACCTGCAGCAGCTCGACATGGAGAGCAATGGCAAGTCGGTAAATTTCGCCGGCCAGCCGGTCGGTCATTCGACCGCGCCGGTGATCTGGGGCGAGCCCGGCAACAATGCGCAGCATTCCTTCTTTCAGATGCTGCATCAGGGTACGCCGCGCGCTGCCATCGATCTGCTGCTGCCGGCGCAGTCTTCCAGCAAGAGTCCCGGCCAGGCCGAACTTGCCATCGGCAATTGTCTTGCGCAGGCCGAGGCGTTCGCCTTCGGATATTCAATGGAGCAGGCCACCGCGGAACTTCAGGCCCGCAAGCTTTCCCCCGAGCGTGTCGAACTTCTGGCACGCCACAAGGTCCATGGCGGCAACCGTCCGGTGAGCGTGGTCGCATTTCAGCGACTCGATGCGCGCACCCTGGGTAGTTTGGTTGCGCTGTACGAACACAAGGTATTCACGCAGAGCGTGGTGTGGGGAATCAATGCGTTCGATCAATGGGGCGTGGAGTTGGGCAAGAAAATGTGTGAAGAAGTGTTACCGCTGGTGCGTGACGCCGATGCCGCGACTGGCACGCGCGCCATGCTGAAGCCGCTGATCAGTCGTCTGGCCAAGTGGAATCAATGATGCGTGTCGCGATGCTGGCGGCGCTACTTCTCGGCGTCGTCGCGGGCCCCGCAGCGGCCGATGCCGGATGGTTCGAACAAGGCGACATCGTATTGCGCAATGACCTGCTGCTGCTGAACGACGCCGAAGTCATCAGGCTGCCGGTCAACGAATGGCCGATGCCCCGGGCGGCGGTGCGTTATGCGCTCGAGCACGGCAAGGGACATTCCGCCACCAACGAGGCTGTGCTGGCGGCGCTGGCGCGTGTTCGCGCGCGGCTCGATGCCGTCGCGCCTGCGCGCCGCAACGGCGTCTCTTTCGATGCATCGCTCATCGCGGGTGACGCCGGCCTGCTGCGCGACTTCGACACCGTAGGCCGTGAGGACGGTGAGCTCACGGGTCGCGTCGCATGGGCGGCCGGCGAGCGCGCGGAGTTTTCACTGAATGCCGCGCTCGTCGCGAACCCCGGCGATGGCGACGAATTTCGCGTCGATGGTTCTCATGCCACCGTGGCGCTCGGCAACTGGCTGCTCTCGGCCAATACGCTCGATCGCTGGTGGGGTCCTGCCCACGAAAGTAGTTTGATCCTGTCGAACAATGCGCGCCCGATGCCAACCGTAATGGTAGAGCGGGCTGCCGCCATCCCGTTTGAAACCAGGTGGCTGGACTGGCTCGGGCCGTGGCGCTTCAGCTTTGGCATCAGTCAGATGGAGCACGAGCGCGAGGATGTCGATGCACCGCTGTTCATGGCCTGGCGCATCGTCATCATGCCATTCAAGGACATGGAGATCGGGTTTTCGCGCACGGCGCAGTTCTGCGGCGAGGGGCTGCCGTGCAGCCTCGAGAGCTTCTGGGATATGTTGATAGGCGACGACAACCTCGGCCACGATGCAACTCCTGAGACAGAGCCCGGAAACCAGATGGCCGGGTTCGACCTCCGCTGGAACTCGCCGATAGGTGACTGGCCGTACGCTATCTACTCGCAGATGATCGGCGAAGACGAATCGAGTTACGTGCCCGCGAAATATCTGGCCCAGTACGGAATAGAGGCATGGAAGCCCACAGTCGACGGCGGTCTGATGCAGTTTTTCGCCGAATACAGCAGCACCACCTGCTCAGCCAACTCCAGCAGCGGGCCTTACTACAACTGCGCTTACAACCAGGGGCTCTTCAACGTCGAGGGCTATCGTTACAAAGGGCGCGTCATCGGTTACACCGCCGATCGCGACGCCGAGAATTACTCGATCGGCGCGACTTACACCACGCCGGGAGGGGAGTTATGGACAGCCACCGCGCGCACTTCGCTGCTGAACCGTGATGATTTCGATGACGTGCGCAATACCGTGAGCTCAGTGCCGGCGGAATATCTCGCGCTCGAGTTCGGCTGGCGTGGAAAATTCCATGGACAGCAGATCGATTTCGATCTTGGCGTCGAGTCGGTCGAGCCGAAGGGCGGCGAGCGGGACTTACGGCCTTTCGGCTTCATCCGCTGGAGCCACGCATTTCAGCCGTGAGAGTCCGCCTGCTGCAAACGTTGCTGGGGGTGTCGGCCTGTTGTCTTGCCAGCTTCGCGCAAACCGCTCCCTGGCTGGCGCCGGGTGACGAAGGCCTGCGCAGCGACATCCAGTTGCTCGCCGATGCCGGCATCTTGCGCGGGCCAGTCACCACGTGGCCGATTTCATGGCCGGATATTGCGCGCGATGTGCTTGCCGCAAACGCTGCGACCGCTGACGGAGGCTTGCTGCCAGCTTTGCTCCGTGTACAGCGGCGAGCACGCGAAGCATCCGGAGGCGGTTACGGAGGTGCGGGCATTCGCGTGGGCGGTGCCCGCGAGCCAACGCCGTTGCGCACTTTCTCCGATTCGCCACGCGAAGAAGGCGAACTTGCGCTGCGCGCAAGCTGGCTGACGGATCATTTCGCGGTAAATCTCCAGGGGGCAGTGGTCGCCGAACCGGACGACGACCAGCAGTTTCGCGCCGATGGTTCGTACATTGGCGTGAATGTAGGCAATTTCATGATTTCCGCCGGGTTCATGGAGCGCTGGTGGGGGCCCGGATGGGACGGCAGCCTCATCCTTTCCACCAACGCACGACCCATCCCCACTATCACGCTCGAGCGCAACTACACCGATCCGTTCAAGAGCAAACTGCTCTCCTGGATCGGCCCGTGGCGCGCGAGTATTGCAATGGGCGAAAGCGAAGGATCGGACGTGGCCGTGCCCAACGTGAAATTCTTCGCCGCGCGCATAAATTTCAAACCGAGGCCCTGGCTCGAGTTTGGCATTACCCGAACGGCGCAATGGTGCGGCGGAGACCGGCCCTGCGACTGGGACACGTTCAAGGATATGGTCCTCGGCGAGGACAATACCGATCCTGGTGACGATCCGGCCGACGAACCCGGAAACCAGATGGCTGGTTACGACATGCGAATTCGCTCGCCGTGGAAGCGCCTTCCGCTCGCTTTTTATACGCAGTGGATAGGGGAAGACGAGGCGGGTGGGCTGCCGAGCAAGTTCCTCGGGCAGTTTGGCCTCGAGTTCTGGGGTTCGAGCCCGCTGGGCGGTTACCGCCTCCGGGCTGAATTCGCCGATACGACGTGCATGTTCAATGACGAGAACCCGCAGTTCAACTGCGCCTACCGCCACAACATATACCCGCAGGGCTATACCTATCGCGGTCGTATCATAGGCCACTCGCTCGACAACGACAGTCGCATGTTTTCGGTCGCCGGGCACCTGACGAGGTCAAATGGCGACGTTCTCAGCATCCTGGTGAGGCGCGCGAAGCTGAACCGTGACGGCGCGGGCACACACGCGATCAGCGAGGTGCCGGCCGATCTCGACGATGTAGAATTGCGCTTCTCGCGGGAGTTTGGCTTCGGCAAGGTAGGCGTCGGTCTCGGATACGACGACCTCACTTCGAGCGCCGCCGAAGACAATAACGTGCGTGTTTTCATGACTTGGAGCCAGGGATTTTGATGCGTAGCAGATGCTTGTACCTGATGGCGGTGCTGTTATTCGCAGTGATTCCGACGACTTGGGCGCAGACCCCCACGGCCGAGCAGCTCGAGATGCTGCGAAACATGAACCCCGAGGATCGCGAGGCGTTGCTCGAACAGCTTGGTCTCGGAGGAGCCCTGGTCGATGAAGGTTCCTCGGGAAGCTCTGACGAGCGGCGCGACACCACGCGCCGCGAACGTACCAACGAACGCGAGCGCGGACTCACCGATGCCGAACTGGTGGCGCGCGACAAGACGCTCAAGCCCAATGACACCGTGCTTGTCACAATCGACTTCAAGAGGGACAAGCCCGCGCGAATCGAAAGTGGGGCGCCGGGCCAGTCCCCCATCACGATTCCCGCCGAACCCGCGCCGGAAGTCAGCGATGCCGAGCGGGTCGAGCTCGACCGGCTCATCGCGCTGGTGCGCCTCAAGAATCCCTATCAACTCGATCGCGAAGGCGAACTGGCGCTTCCGGGCTTCGCACCCATAGCCCTCGCTGGCCTGAATGACATCCAAGCTACACAACGACTGGCAGCGATCAGCGCTTTTCATAAGCTGGAAGTCAAAGTCACCACGTTACCGGTGCGCAAGACGGGCCCCGCCGGTCTCATGCCCTTCGGTTACGACCTCTTCAAGGAAGCGGCATCCACGTTCGCACCGGTCACCGACGTGCCCGTGCCTGCCGACTACATCGTCGGCGCTGGCGATCAGCTCAACGTGCAGTTGTTCGGCACGCAGAATCGCAATCTGAAACTCGTCGTCGGCCGCGACGGGCGCGTCAGCTTTCCAGAGCTGGGTCCCATCCAGGTCGCCGGGCGCTCGTTCGCGCAAGTCTCCGCGGACATCGAGAACCGCGTCGCGCGCCAGCTGATCGGCGTGCGGGCTAGCGTCGGCATGGGCGACACCCGTTCCATTCGTGTGTTCGTCATGGGTGAGGCCAGCCGCCCGGGTACTTACACCGTTAGTGGACTCGCGACCATCACATCGGCGATCTACGCGGCTGGCGGTGTGCGGCCCATCGGCTCGCTGCGCGACGTGCAGCTGAAACGGCAAGGCGCGATCGTCCGGCGCCTCGACCTGTACGACCTGCTTCTTCGCGGCGACACGAGCGACGATGCCAAGCTAGTGCCCGGCGACGTCATTTTCATTCCGCCGGTGACCTCGACAGTCGCTGTGGCGGGCGAGGTACGGCGTCCCGCCATTTACGAATTGAAGGGCGAGTCCACCATCCTCGACACGATCCAGCTCGCCGGTGGTTTAACCGCCGAGGCGGATTCGAGCCGGGCCGCGCTCGTGCGAGTCAATGAGAAGCGTGCGCGCGTGGTTGTGAACGTCGCGCTCGACGGCACGGGCCCGGCGCAACATCTGCGCAATGGCGACAGCCTGCGCGTACTGCGTCTGCGTCCCACGCTCGATCAAGGCGTCACTGTGAGCGGGCATGTGTTCCGTCCGGGATTCGTCGCCTGGAGCGAAGGAATGCGGCTGAGCGACGCGTTGCCGTCGTTCGACGAGCTCATGCCGAATGCGGACGGTCACTACATCCTGATTCGCCGCGAGTTGCCACCCGACCGGCGCGCCGCAGTGCTTTCGGCCGACCTGGCGGCGGCATTGCGCGCGCCTACTTCGGCCGCCAACGTGCCGCTTGCGCCTCGCGACCAGTTGTTCGTGTTCGACTTCGAGTCCGGCCGCGAGCAAATCATGGTCCCACTACTCGAAGAGCTGCGGCGCCAGTCACATCTGCAGGCGCCCAGCGAAATCGTCCGCGTCGACGGCCGCGTCAAGGCTCGCGGGGACTATCCACTCGAAATCGACATGCGCATCAGCGACCTGTTGCGCGCCGGTGGCGGACTGCAGGACGCTGCCTATGGTGCCAAGGCCGAACTCACGCGTTATCGCATCCACGGCGACCTGCGCACGACCGAACTTCTGGATATCGATCTGGCGGCGATCCTCGCCGGCGAAGAAAGTGCTGACCTCAAACTTCAGCCCTTCGATTTCCTCAACATCAAGGAGATTCCGGAGTGGAGCGACCAGGAGCAGGTGACATTGCTCGGTGAAGTGAGGTTCCCCGGCAACTACCCCATCCAACGCGGTGAGACTCTGCGTTCCGTTCTCCAGCGCGCTGGCGGCCTCACAGGTCTCGCGTTCCCGGAGGGTTCGGTATTCACGCGCCAGGAACTGGCGGAGCGCGAACAGCAGCAGGTAGATCGTCTGGCGGAGCGACTGCAGAGCGATCTTGCCGCGGCGGCATTGCAATCAGCGGCAGCGAATCAGGGATCGGCCGGCCAGGCGCTGACCGTCGGCCAGTCCCTGCTCAACCAGTTGAAGAACACCAAGGCGGTGGGACGGCTCGTCATCGATCTTTCGGAAATGGTGGCGGCGCCGGTAGGTTCGCCGATGGACGTAGTGATGCGCGACGGCGACCGTTTGATCATTCCCAAGCAGAAGCAGGAAGTCACCGTCATCGGTGAGGTGCAGAACACAACCTCGCATTTCTTCCGCGAGAATCTCTCCCGCGACGACTACATCGGCCTGAGTGGCGGGACGACCAACAAGGCTGACCGCGGTCGCATCTACATCGTGCGCGCAGACGGCAGCGTGGTTTCCAGCGAAAACAACGGCTGGTTCCGCCGCAGCGCGCAAGTCGCGATGAAGCCTGGCGATACGGTCGTGGTTCCGCTCGATACCGAGCGCATGCCGCCGCTCGCACTCTGGACGGCCGTGACGCAGATTCTCTACAACCTCGCGATCGCTGCCGCGGCCGTGAATTCGTTCTGACGTGACTCCGCTGTAATGTCAAAGCGCAGGGGAGTCATCCTCGCCGGAGGTTCCGGTACCCGGCTGCATCCGATCACGTTGGCGGTCAGCAAGCAGCTGCTGCCTGTGTACGACAAGCCGATGATCTATTACCCACTGTCGACACTCATGCTGGCGGGGATTCGAGACGTCCTTCTGATTTCGACGCCCATCGACCTGCCGCACTACATCCGGCTCTTCGGTGACGGCAGCCGCTGGGGCATGTCGATCTCCTACGCCGAGCAGCCATCGCCGGACGGACTCGCGCAGGCGTTCATCATCGGGCGTAGTTTCGTCGGCAACGACAACGCGGCGCTGGTGCTTGGCGACAACATTTTCTACGGGCACGGCCTCCCCGAGCAGTTGCGCTCCGCCGATGCCAGCACCAACGGAGCCACCATTTTCGCGTACCGCGTGCGCGATCCCGAACGTTATGGCGTGGTGCAGTTCGACGGTGCCGGCCGCGCACTCGACATCGAAGAGAAGCCGCGCCAGCCGAAATCCAACTTCGCGGTCACCGGCCTCTATTTCTACGACAACGACGTGCTCGACATCGCGGCCGACCTCAAACCTTCGGCGCGTGGCGAGCTCGAGATCACCGACGTGAACCGTGCTTACCTGTCACGCGGTGACCTGCGCGTCGAAACTCTGGGGCGCGGCGTGGCCTGGCTCGACACCGGCACTCACGTGTCGCTGTTGCAGGCGTCGATGTTCATCGAGACCATCGAAACTCGTCAGGGCCTCAAGGTCTGTTGCCCCGAGGAAATTGCGTTTCGCGCCGGATACATCACCGCGGCGCAGCTCGAGGTCCTGGCAAGGCCGCTGGCCAAGACTGAGTATGGCCAGTACCTGCTGGAAATCGCCGCCGGGAAGGGTTGAGCGTGGACTTCGAGCGGCAAGCGATTCCCGATGTCGTGTTGATCCGGCCCAAAGTGCACGGCGATCACCGAGGTTTTTTCTATGAATCCTGGCATCGCCGCGAATTCGCGGCAGCGGGCATCGACGCTGAATTCGTTCAGGACAATCAAAGCCGCTCGAGTCAATTTGCGTTGCGCGGGCTGCACTACCAGGTCGAGCAGTCGCAAGGAAAACTGGCGCGCGTCGTGGCTGGTGAGGTGTTCGATGTCGCCGTCGATCTGCGCCATTCCTCGCCCACCTTCGGCCGGTGGGTTGGCGCCATCCTGTCAGCCGAGAATCACTGCCAGCTCTGGGTGCCGCGCGGATTCGCACACGGATTCCTGGTGCTGAGCGAAAGCGCAGACTTCTGCTACAAGTGCACTGACTACTACGCGCCAGCGCATGAGCGCTGCATACGCTGGGACGATCCGACGCTCGCCATCGAGTGGCCGCTGCCCGCAGGCGTCAACGCAAATCTTTCACGCAAGGACGCCAGCGGCGTTGCCTTTCGCGACGCACCGACATTTCCGTGAAAGCACTCATCTTAGGGCGCCAGGGACAGCTCGCGCGCGCATTGCAGGATTCTGTACCGAGCACGGTCGAACTTTGCGTGCTCGGCCAGTCGGATCTGGACATCAGCGACAAGGCCGCCGTGCGAGATTCCTGTGCGGGTTTGCGCCCCGAGGTGATCATCAACGCGGCCGCGTTCACCAACGTGGATGGCGCGGAGAAAGACCCCGCGCGCGCGTTCGCTGTCAACGCACAGGGCGCGCGCAACCTCGCGCTCGCCGCGCAGGCCACGAATGCACGGTTTCTGCATGTGTCGACGGACTACGTATTCGCGGGTGATAGCTCCGATCCATACCAGGTGTCGGACCCCACCGGTCCGCTCAATGTATATGGTCAGAGCAAGCTCGAAGGGGAGCACGCAGTCACGGAACTGCTGCCGGCACGCTCGATCATCCTGCGAACCTCGTGGGTCTACTCGCCCCATGGTCACAACTTCCTGAAAACCATGCTGCGCGTGATGGGCGAAAAGCGCCGCGTGCGCGTGGTAAACGATCAGCGGGGCACGCCCACCGCGGCGCACTCCATCGCCGAAACCCTGTGGGATTTCGCGCAGCGCCCGCAGCTCCATGGAATATTTCACTGGACCGATGCGGGTGCGGCGAGCTGGTACGAATTCGCCGTGGCCATCGCTGAAGAATCGCGCGCGCTCGGTCTGCTGCCGGAGGGCGTGGCGGTCGAATCCATTACCTCCGCTGAGTATCCCGTGGCCGCGCGGCGGCCGCGTTTCAGCCTGCTCGACTCGCGCGCCACTGTTGAGGCGCTCGGTCGCACGCCGATGCCTTGGCGTGAGAGGCTCCGGCAAGTCCTGAAGGTGTTGCAAAATGCGTAGGCTCCTCGTCACCGGCGGCGCCGGCTTCATAGGTTCCAACTTCGTGCGGCACTGGGTCGGCGCGCACCCGGCGGACCGGGTGGTGGTGCTCGACGCGCTGACCTACGCGGGCAACTACGCCAACCTGCAGTCCGTCGAAAAGGCGCCGGGAATGCGCTTCGTGCACGGTGACATCCGCGATGCCGCACTGGTCGAGCAGCTGCTGCGCGACGAGGCTCTCGACACCATCGTGCACTTCGCGGCCGAGTCTCACGTGGACCGTTCGATTTCGGGACCCGACGCGTTCATCGACACCAATGTGCTGGGCACACACGCGCTGCTCAAGGCGGCGCGCAAGTTGTGGCTGGGCGAGAAGCCAGTGGCGCACCGGTTCCATCATGTGTCGACCGACGAGGTGTACGGATCGCTCGGCCCAGGGGATGCGCCATTCAGCGAGACGACACCGTACGCGCCCAACTCGCCCTATGCGGCCAGCAAGGCCGCCTCGGATCACCTGGTGCGCGCTTACCACCATACCTACGGCCTCGCGACGACTATCAGCAACTGCTCCAACAACTATGGCGCGCTGCATTTTCCCGAGAAGCTCATCCCGCTCGTCATCGTGAACATCCTGCGCGGGTTGCCGATTCCGGTGTACGGCGACGGCCGCAACGTCCGCGACTGGCTGCATGTCGAAGATCATTGCCGCGCCATCGACCGGATCCTCGAGCGTGGCAAACCTGGTGAGGTCTATAACGTCGGTGGACGCGCGGAACGGGAGAACATCACCATCGTGAACCTGCTCTGTACGCTCGCCGACGAATTGTTCGCGCGCGACGCATCGTTGGCGAGCCGGTATCCCGACGCACCGGCCGCGAGCGGAAGGCACTCGTCAGGCCTCATCCAGTACGTCAAGGACCGGCCGGGACACGATCGCCGTTACGCGATCGACTGCAGCAAACTGGAACGCGAGCTCGGCTTCGTGCCGCAGACCTCGTTCGACGACGGCATTCAGCGCACGCTCGCCTGGTTCGCATCGAACCAGGATTGGTGGCTGAAGGTCATGGATGGGTCATACCGGCAGTGGATCGAAGGCCACTACCAGGCTTCGGCAAACGCGACTAACCAGTCGCGCGATTGAGCCCGAGCTGAACCTCGAACGCGGAGGCGATGCGCGCCGGCATCTCCGCGAGCGGGAAGCTGCCGGTGCCGGTCGCGCGCGGCGCGCCCGAATCGATGAAATAACCGATGCCGTCGTGTTCGCCATTCTTGATGGCGACGAACGCCACGTCGGCGTCGAGATCATGAAACGTCTCTCCGGCGACTTTATAGCTGAACCCCTTGGTGATCTCGCGCGGATAGGTGAGCATCACGAACAGGTCGATGCCGCGATTGTCCACTTCGAAGAGGGGCGTGCCGTCTACGGCGACGGCGGCCTCGAGCCTGGCTGCCGCGGTACGCGCTTCGGTTTCCGACGCGCAGGTCACCAGGAAGTCGCGCGACATGCGCGGGTCGACGCGCTGGAATGGCACGCGGATCTTGCGCAGGAACTCATCGTGCGCGCGCAGGCGCCAATAGAACGTGAGTTTGTCCTGCGGATTCTGGTGGAGTCCGGTAGCGAGCATGAGGCGTGCGCCAGGCATCTTGCGCAATACGCGGCCAAGAATGCGGTCGTAGAGGTCGTAGACGTCGAACACCGGATCGTGGGCGGGATCGACGTACCAGGCCGGGTTCCGATGCGGGCCGCCGTAGGGGGCGGCGGAAAACATGTAGTGGTGCTGGATATGCGCGCCGGCATTGAGGAACAGTGTGGAGAAATCCGGCAGGGTACGGCGATGCTCGGCCATGAAGACGTCGGCCAGCATCAGGTCGAGGAACATGGCGCGATACCACGGACGCTTGGCGCCGAGCGCGGCGTACCGCGCATAGGTCGAGTAGTTTGATGGCGAGGCGTAGGCGGCGAACCCGGACAACAGGTCGAAGATTGTGCGATTGGCGAGGCGCCCTTGAGCGTTGTCGTTCACTGCCTGCACGATGGCGCGGTACAGGCGAACAAGCACCGGCCGCGCGGTGATGTGCGTCGGCGTCCACGGGTCGGGCACGAAGAACGCCGGCTTGCTCAGCCGGTTGGCGGCATTCATCGGACTGATCGCGCCCACCCTGAGTCCGCAATGCTCGAGCTGTTCCCAGATCTGTGGCGCTTTCGAATGAACGAAGTCACCGAGCCGGAAGACGCCATGTTCGTTGAACGGCTGGCCGGTGTGCGCCGTGACCCATTGGATCCAGGGCTCCAGATGCGTGTAGCTGTCTTCCGAAGTGGTCTCGCTGACGCCGTGACGATCGATCATCGTGCGGAAGTTAGGGAGCTTGCCGTCCGCCGCGTATTGCCGGACGAAATCGAAATTTATCTCGTTGAATTCAATGAAAATCAGCGGGGTCACTTTGAAACCTTGGAGCGTTCCGAGGGCGGTAAGAATGCCGCCAATGGCCTGAAAAAGCGAGTTAACCGGTCACCTTTTCGGGGGCGCGGCAGCAGGCGTAAGGGTATTTCCGGCTGCCTTCAACAACGATCAGCGTTCCAAATGCTGGCGCAATCCTTTCGCGCGTGTCAGCGCGCGCGAGCGTCCGGCAGGACGGCGTTGCATATACCGGCGGCGAAGGCTTCCGGCGAGAAGCGCGCGGCGTTGGCGCGTGCGGCAGCGCTCGCGGCTCTCCAGAGCGACTCGTCGGATTCGAGCGCGGTGATCCGCGCACCGATTCCGGAAATATCGCGGGAATCCAGATGCCAGCCACCGTCGCCGTCTGCGAACAACTCGACGCAGCCTCCGACGCGGGGTGCGATGACCGGCACACCGCAGGCCATGCCCTCGAGCAGCGTCATTCCGAAGGATTCGACACAGGCTTCTGCGTGGCTGAGGTTCATCACGAGTCCGGCGTCACAATAGTGCGCGTAAACGTCGCGCGGTCGGATCACCACCTCAACGTTGCCTGCGATGTGCATCCCGCTCGAAAACTCTCGCCACTCACCCTCGGTACAGTTGAGCAGCAGACGAAAACGCGTGCTGAAGTTTATCGACGACTCCAAGGTGGCGGCGATCGCCAGAAACGAATCGATCCCCTTGTACCACTTGAGGGAACACGCCATGACGACGAGAAAATTTCCATTCGGGTGACCACCGCTGCGTTTTTCGGCGTACGCATACGCCTTGTCCCACTCGATCGGAGCCAACGCATTGTGGACAACCATCGCGCGATCAGGCGGTATCCGAAGAGTTTGCCGGACGTATTCGGAAACGCAGATGAGACGATGCGAAAGATGGCGGGGGATCCCGGAAAACAACCGAAACAGCAGCGGCGAGCCGAGGCCCACCTCTTGCAGATGCGTGACGACCCGTCGCCCGCAAAGCCTTCCTGCAAGCACCGCGGCTGGAGTCAGCACCGTATTCGCATAAACCACGTCTGCCCGCCACACCACACAAAGACGCAGTACGCGCAGGAACAGGAGTAGCTGCGCGAGCGCCAGGAAGAACATCTGGCCGATCTTGTTTTTTCCAAACCGGTAGAAAACGGATTCGGTCGAATGTGCATCGCGGATGAACCCCGCGGTGCCGGCGGACCCGATCGTCACACGAACCTGACAGCCGGCCGCCTCGATCTCGCTGATCGCATGAGCAAAGATCTTGGCGGAGCCGGTGTAATCATCGAACAGGTGGACGCACGCGACGCGAAGTCGCCGCATACGGGCATTCATGGCGACAAGGCTGCGGGCGCGGGTGCCTGCGCAGACTGCTCTATGCGCGTATTAGTCAGCATCAACATGCAGCCGATGCCGAAGATCACGACTTGGCTCCACTCGGTGAGTCCGTGCAGAGTCAGCGCCTTGCCCAGACAGATGAGTACGATCCAGCGCCCGGCGCTGCGCAAGGGAGCTCCCGGTGCATCCTTGAACGCCTGCGAGCGCCGCCACGTGGCGACAATGTAGCCGATGACCAGCAACACGCCGAACGCCCCGCATTTCAGCGCGATCGTTCCGAAGCTGTCGTGCAGCGTGGGAATGGAAGTGTTGTTGTTGAAATCGACGATCCCGGGCGGCAGCGGCACGCGGGCGCCAAGGCCAAAACCGAAAAGTGTTTCCGCGGTGGTGCCCCGCACGAAGTGATCGTAGAGCGCGATGTGTTCCATGAGTCGCCACCCGACAGACTGGTCGCCTTCACCCACGCCACGCGCGATGCGCGACTGGACCACGTCGAGTTGCAGCAGGAGAGGTGCGAAGAGGGCGAGAACCGCCAGCGCCGTCCCGATCTTGAGCAGCCCGGCGAAGCGCAACAGGAGTTCGCGTCGGAAGCGATAGAGCATCGCGAGCCCAAAGACGATCTCGAGCAGCAGGTCGGTTCGCGAAAGCGAGGCGACCGTAGCGCAGAAACAGAGCATTGCGTACAGGATCCGTTTGCGCGCAGTTGCCGGGTCGATTTCGGCGAGATAGATGTTGGCGATCAGCGCAAACGGAATCCACTGATGGGCGAAGGGAACATATTCGCCACGCCAGATGTACGCCGACGCGCCCGCGGCGAACGCGACGAGGGCCGCGATGATAGTGGCGATCGAGACCATGACACCCATTGCAGACAGCGCTTCGAGCGCTTCCGTCTGCAGATCCTTGCCGCGATAGGCGACGAACAAGTGGCGTCCCACGAAAAACGCGAACATCGCGCCGAGGTCACGCAGCAGGTCGCGCAACGCCGGACCATGAGAAAGTGTGACGCCCGCGATGAGCAACGTCACCAGCGCGTAGAACAGCGTGCGAAGCGAGACGCCTACGCGTAACTGCATCGGAATCCCGTGCCATTCCGACTGCACGAGCAGCAGTGCCACGAAGGCGACGAGAAATCCGTAATAGGCAGGCTCGACCAGCCTGGGCGAAATCATCAGGGCAGCGAAGAACAGCGCAAACGTGAGAACCCGTTTGTTCATAGCCCAGGGTTGGCCACGTACCACGCTTCCAGGCGCTTCGCGAATTCTTGGGCCACGCTCTTCAACGCAGCTTCGTCGCCGAGCGAGCCGCGGAAGTCGAAACTGCCGGGGGCGCCGAACTCCACATATGCGGCCGTGGCTTTCAGCAATTCGGCCGGAGGCACGGGTTGATAGTCAACCACCCACTTGAGCGCAGCATCGAGCGCAGAATACTCGCGGATCATGCGGACATTTGGGAAGTAGCCGTACAAGACGTCGCCAAAAGAAATGACCGGCTTGTTGAGCACCGCTGCCTCGAAGCCGAGTGTGCTGGTCACGCAGACAACGCCGCGGCTACGGCGGATCAACGCCTTGGCGGACATGCCCGAGGCCAGCAGTCGAACGTTCGGCAGCGTGGCGAGCTGCTTGTAGAAAGACCGCGGTTGCAACGCGACCGCCGATGGATGCTCCTTGACATACAGCCGCATGTTGGTCGGCAGTCGGAATGCAATTGATTTGATGAGACTCAGCTCATCGATGAAGTCCTGCGCGAGCACCGAAGTGGATGCTTCAGGATGAAAGTGCAGTGGATAGAGCAGGAAGGATTCGTCGAGCGCCGTCGTCTGGTAGTAGCGAGTGATGGAAAGGGCCCGCAGGCGGCGAAGCGCCGCCCGCTTGAAGTAAGCGACGGAAAGACGCAGCGGGTTGCCATGCTGGAACGCGAGCGCGCAGTCTTCTTTGTGATTTCTCACGTAACGCAGGCTGCGCATGACATGGCGGAACTTTTCCAAGCGCAGATATTTCCGCGTGATGCTCATTTCGGCGATCGCGTGACCTGCTCCGCGGGGCTTCATGTAGTCGGGGACTTGCTGGTCGATGGTCCGAATGTAGTTCTGGGCAATTTCGATCGCTTCTTCAGATAACGTTCCCTTGTCGGCATCGCGATAGGTTCGGCCGACTTCGACGTGATCCTCGAGCCCGCCGGTCATGCTGATTTCGATGCGACCGGCGATGCGCGACGGAAACAGGCTGGCGAACGGGATATGCGCCTGCAGCGCCGCGTGATATGCCGCGAACGCATAGCAGTTGCTCACTGCTTCGTAAAGCACGGCGCAGGGTTTCTCAACCTCGAAGATCCTGGCAAAAAAGCGCCGCATCAGCTCGGGGACTTGCGAGTACCTCAAAGGAGAGGCATTTCCGAGCGGAGGCGGGATATCCATCGTGAGAAATCGGTCGAAGTCCGAGAACATTGTGTTCCAGGTGAGATTTCCCTCCGGCAGTGTTTCGCCGCCGCGCAGGAGATCACGCGTGAAATCAGTCAGGTACCAGCTGTTGGGCAGCTTGCGCGTGTCGTCATAAAAAACGTCTGTGAGGTGTGAATCGAGCGCGAACACCACATCGAACCCGAACGCGTTCAGATGCGCCTCCAGTTGTTCGAAGTACGGACGGCTGTAGGGCGCCGCGTTGATCAGAACCAGAATCCTTCGGCGCATGAAAGTATTACCGGGTAGTCGCGCGTGAGGCGCGACCCCGAGCCCGCAGCACCGCCAAAAATACCGCCAGGATCCCGCCAGCCGCCGTTCCCAGTATTACCACCTGGACCCTCTTGGGACTCGAGCGCCACTTCGGTATCCGGGCACTATCGATGACCCGGAACGAGTATTCCGTATTGCCGCGCGCCACCATCATCTTCTGCATCTCGTTTTCGAGCAGTCTCGTGACGGATTCCTGCAGTGCCAGGACGTCGGCCTTCGCAAGTTCCTGGCGCAGGTAGGTCACGTTCCGTTCGGCATCCAGCAGCGCGCGCTCGCGCATTCGCGAGTTGAGTCTCTCGACCAGCATGTTGGCCCACTTGGCAGCCGTGGCCGCATCGGTCCACTCGATGGTCAGCGTGACAAGACGAGTTTTGGGGTCCTCTGAGACGTCCTGGATTCGCTTCGAGAAATAGCGGATGCCGTCACGCACATCGGGCCAGTGTTTCTGGTCGGACCCTTTCCATCGCTTGGCCTTGCTGTCCCATTGGTTTGCAAACAGGACTGGCAGCAGATTCTGGTCCTCAATAAAGGCACGGAGGAACTCGCCGGACTTGAGCGTCGCGACCGGTTCGGTCGTGTTGTTATCTCCCAGGTTGATGCCGGCGATACCCGCGAGGCCGCCGAGCGCGCCGAGGCTGCCTGCGAGACCTGCGTTCTTCTGCTCGGCGGGTATCAGCACCACCTCAGCCCGGAACCACTCGGTGGCCAGTTTCGCGTAGGCGATCGAAAGGCTGGCCGCCAGCACGGTGATTGCCACCAGGATCCAGATCTGCGTGCGCAGCAGCAGTAACAGTTCCGATAGGGTGATTTCGTCTTTGTTTGGCGGAATGTTCAACCTGGATCTCCCAAGGTTCGCGCGCGCCAGTCGAGCGCGCTCAGCAATTTATCCACGATCATGCGCGTTGAATACTTTTCCCGCACCGCCTGGCGCTCGGGCGCCGGGCCGCGCTCGGAGTCGATGAGTTTCCCGAGGTCGGCGGACGAAGAGAAGAAGTGCGCCGCCGTGCCCGTCGTGGCGCGGTTGAACGAACAGTCGAGGCAGAACACCTGGCAGTCGAAGAACAGGATTTCCACGAGCGAGGGGTTGGTGCCGCCCACGGAATGGCCGTGCAGATAGGCGCTGCATCGGTTGCGCAGATCGAATATCCGCGCCGGATCGTAGATGGCGTCGAGCAGCTTCAGGCGTGATTCGCCGGCGTATTTGCGCCGCAGCTCCCTTCCGTACTCCGACCGATCCCAGTTGCCGACGAACACGTAAAGGGGCAGCGAGGACTTCAGGAAGCCTTCGATGATGAGATCGCAATTGTTCTCGGGCTCGATGCGGCAAACGGTCAATGCGAACGGCGATGCGGGCTCGGCGCTGGCGGGCCCGCGTGCGGCAAGCGCCTGGTCGCCGCTGTATTCGACGCACACCGCCTTCGAAGGATGGCGAACGTAGCTCAGCAACGCGACGTTGTCGTAGATGGTCACGTGCGCGAATCGCTGGGCTAACCAGTCGGACCAGAACAACACGAATTTCGCGAGCGCGCTGAACTTGGAACGGCGCCACTCGACCCCGTCGATGTTCACCAGCAGGCGTGAGCCGCGCAGTGCGCAAACCAGGCGAAACAGCGGGAAGAAGATCCCGCCGCTGACGCCGAGCGAGAGGATGTAGTCGGCCTTGCCGGCCACCGCGAAGAACGCCAGCAGGTCGTGCAGGATCGAACGCGCGCCGTTGGCGTTGACGCCGATGTATACGCGGCGAACCCCGCGGAATTCGTCGGTGCGGTCCGGGTACTTGGATTTGTCGCAGGTCACAGTGACCTCGAAACCCTTCTCGACCAGCACCGGGGCGATGCTCTCGGCGAATGCCTCGGGACCGCCATACCGGTTGGGTATTCCCGCGGAGCCGATGATGGCGATGTGTTTCCTGGCGCCCGCAGGGGCCGAGAGTGTATTCAAAGGATCGGAGTCGGGCATGTCTTCATGGGGGCGGGATGATAACAATTGTCGGATGCGGCCAGCGCCACGAGTGTCAGGCCAGTCCGCTGGCTTCGAGGCGGCGGAACGATCGCCATCGCACGTATGCGATCGCGATGCTGACGAAGACCGGGGCTACTGCCGCGCCGGCAATGCCGGCCAACCCGATCAAGGCGGCGCTGACCGCCAGCGAGACGACCAGTGCGCTGAGCGTGATGCCGAGCAACAGGTAGTCGTGATGAGCGCCGTACAACGCGAGGTGCACGGGCTGGGTCCACATGAGGATGGTCTGTCCGGCCAGCAGCGCCGGCAGCACCCAGAAGTAGCTCAGATAGTCGGCATGCCGGGTGAGCTGCACGATGGGCACCGCCATCGCGAGAATCGCGACTGACATGATCAGGCAGATGACAAGGGCGCGTTTCATGGCTTCGTCGAGGAAGGCGCGCCGGTCCGGCTGCAGGCCGCCATATCCCACCAGGAGGCGTGGCAGGAAGATGTTGAGCACGCCAGCCTGGATCAATGCGGTAAGCGTATTAGCCAGCGTGAGGAATAGTGAATAGATACCAACTGCCGTGGGGCCGAGCATCACCTGCAGCACGAATCGCTCGACGTTGGCCTGCACCACGCTGGCGGTGGCGACCGCGTAGTAGCTGAACGAGCGGCGCAGGGCGTAGAGCACGTAGCGCGTGCGCATGCGCAAGTGACGCGAAAGGGCGCTGCGAACCGCGTGCAAGCCCCAGCTCATTGCCAACAGCGACGCCAACATCCATGCGATGAGTATCGCGCGCAGGGATTCCGCCTCGGCGCCGATGAGCGGAATCACCACTGGCATCCAGGCTGCTGTCCGGAGGAACGACATCACGACGGAGCGCACGGGCTTGTGCATCAGCACGAGGTATCGGTTTACCTCCTGCGTCACGGTGCCGGTGGCGGCGATGACCGCGAAACACGCGAAGCCGAGCGCCTCGAGCTCGACGTCGAAAACCCAGGCGGACCCCATGGCCACCAGCGCCGCCAGCGGCGCGGAGAAGCGAAAGATCCGCAGGTGAGCGCCGAAACAGATGCGCAGTTGCGAGGGGCATGCGTGCCGCGCATAGCGGCGAGTGCTGAACGTATGTAGCTCGAAACCCGCGAAGTAGATCGAGATCATCTCGATTGCGATCAGCAGGCCGACGTAGCCGAGTACGGCCGGGCTGCTCTGGCGCACGAGCACCATGACGAACAACAGGCGTATTGCAAGCCCAAGGCCGTGTACGCCCGTGGAGATCATCGTTGGGCTGAGCAGGATGGAAAGGCGCATCGGAGGACGAGCGGCGCGCCGGCCGAAAGCCGGCGCTACCGCGGTGTCAAGCTACCGGCTGACCCAGGTGTTGCCAGCCGAGCGGCGTGCCCGCCGCGATGTCGGCATTGACGGGTTTTCCCAGAACGATGTCGTAGAACTTGGGTTCGAGGCCGAATCCGGGGCGGACGATGCGGCAGTTTTCCCGATCGAGGATTTCACCCTTGCGCAACGCGCGGGCAACGTAGATAGAACGGCGAAAGGCGCGGGACTTTGCCTCTGCGGCCGTGCCACCGTAGGTGATCTTGCCGAGCGCCTGCCAGGCGCGCTCGGTTTCCGCGCGCAACAGTGCGAACTCTTCGGGCTCCAGCGAAAACGTGGAATCGACGCCACCGTCCGCGCGTCGCAGCGTGAAATGTTTTTCCACCACGGATGCGCCGAGCCCCACTGCGGCCACCGCCACGCCGACGCCCATGGTGTGATCGGACAGCCCGACCTCGCATTGAAACGCGTCTCGCATGTTGGGGATGGTGCTGATGTTCGTGTTGGTGGGCAGCGCCGGATAGGTGCTCGTGCACTTGAGCAGCACGAACTGTGTGCAGCCGGCCTTGACGGCCGTTTCCACCGCTTCGCCGATCTCGACGACGGTCGCCATGCCCGTGGAGATGATCATGGGTTTGCCGGTGGAGGCGACCTTGCGGATCAGCGGCAGGTCGGTGACTTCGAACGAGGCGATCTTGTAAGCCGGCACGTTGAGCGTCTCGAGGAAATCGACCGCGGAATCGTCGAACGGCGTACTGAAGCAGTCCATGCCGAGTTCGTTGGCGCGGCGGACGATCGGGCCGTGCCAATCCCACGGAGTGTGTGCCTCGGCATACAGGTCGTGAAGGCGCCGGCCCGCCCAGAGGCTCTTGGGATCGTCGATGACGAAACCGGGCGCGTCGACGTCGAGCGTCATCGTGTCGGCAGTGTAAGTCTGGATCTTCAGGGCATCGGCGCCGGACTTCGCGGCCGCATCGACGATGGCCAGAGCCCGCTCGAGGGACTGGTTGTGATTGCCGGACATCTCCGCAATCAGGTAGGGGCGCGTGTGCGCACCGATCTCGCGTTTGCCGATTCGTATCATCCGGAAATTCCTTTCAATTCAGCGGGTCAACGGGTTCTTTGAGCCAGATTCCAGGCGCGGCTCGAAGGTAGCCTGAAGCGACGAACATTGCCTGCGACGGCAAGTTGTCTTCGACGACCTTCGCACGAAAGCGGGCTGTGGGGCCGAGCGCCGCTTCACCCGCGCGCAGCATGCGCCAGCCCAAGCCAAGTCCGTGCAGCGCCGGGTCCAGAAACAATGATATCTCCTGGTATCCATCGTCGCGAAGATCGAATCGGATCACACCAGCGGCCCGACTGCCGATCATGGCGACAAATAACGCGCGGGATGCATCGGCGAGGGCGCGCTCATACCAGGCACGGTGCGTATCCCAGCTGATCTCGGCGTCGTCGCCGGATACCGCGCGAGTCGACGGATGATTGCGCCACTGGTAGATGCGTTGCGCATCGCCGGGCTCCGCGCGGCGCAGTGTCAGCGTGTCGGCGGCGATGCGCAGCGCGACGCGCACTGTGCCCAAACCATCGACGAGGCGCATCGCGTTTTGCGATAGCGTCTGGCGCAGGGATTGGTCGCTGAGAAGTTCCTGGATGGCCTTTCCAATTGCCTCGACATCCGGGCTCGCCATCGGAACGGTGGCTGCCGCCGCCTGAGCGCGCTTGAGCTCTTCGACCACGATGGTCTGGTTGTCGGCCGTGGCTATGAGGAGCGTCGGGACACCAATGCAGCAGCGTTCCCATGAAGCTCCGCCGCCGGCGCCGACCTCGAGATCCTGGCGCGCGTGGAACGCGGCAAGGTCCGGAAGATTGGCGCAGAGCCGCGTGTTCGGCTGGCGCTCGCACATTTCGCGCAGCGCGGCCAGGTGCGGATTGGCGTCGGTCACCGCGATTTCTATGTCGCCCGTGAATCCGGCCACTTCCCGGCACGCGCTCAGCACGCGCAGCGAGTAGCCAGGCAGGTCCGCGCCACCCATGAAAATACCGACGCGCGTGACCTTGGGTATGACGCGCGCGCGGGTGGCTTCGGCGTAGCTGGCGTCGAGCAGCGCGAACGCCGGACCCCCGAGCAGCGGCCGCTCGCGTGGCCATCGCACGCCATACTTCTCGCGGTGATTACCGGCGAGGTTGTGATCGACGAGCAGCGTGCCGTCGAGATCGCGATCCGCGAGATCGTCGATGACGATTAGCGCGACGCCGAGCGCCCGCGCGACCTTGCGGTGCCAGCGCGCATCGAATGCATAGTGATCGACGACGAGATGGGAGGGCGCGAAATCACGCGCCGCAGCGATGGTCGCATCGGCGTCGGTTTCCCAGTCGACCTCGGCCCAGGCGGCATGCGGGACCGGGCCGCGAATGTCGGCTCGGGCGACCGGTGAAGGTAGATAGACGAAGTCGAGCGAGGATTTCAGCAGCGGTTCGACTTGCACGCCGAGCGGCCGGGAAAACAATCGGGAAGTTGCGCCCAACGTAGCCAGCGCACGCGCCAGCGCGGTACAACGCGTGATGTGCCCGGTGCCGATCTGCGGCGAGACATCGGCGCGAAGGGCTACTCGCAATGAAGCTGGCATCACGTGGCCTGGAAGTTGCGGCGAACCGGTATGCCGGCGGCGTGCAGGTGTCGTTTGGCTTCGGCCGGGGTTTGTTCCGTGAAATGAAAGATGCTGGCCGCGGCGACCGCGGATGCGCCGCCATCGCGGATCGCTTCCACCATGTGCTGGTAGTTGCCAGCTCCGCCGGACGCGATCACGGGGATATCGACCGCGGCGGCGACTTCGGCGATCAGCGGGATGTCGTACCCGGTCATGGTGCCGTCACGTTCGATAGAGGTAAGCAGAATCTCGCCCGCACCGCGATCGGCGAGTTCGCGCGCCCAGGCGACGGGTGACTTGCCGGTCTCGCGCGTGCCCGCGTGGCTGAAACACCGGCAACTTCCGTCGGCCAGGCGTTTGAAGTCCACGCTGGCTACCACGCACTGCGCACCGAAACGTGCGGCGGCCGCATCGATGAGCCCCGGATTCGAATACGCGGCGGTGTTGATGCCTACCTTGTCGGCGCCGGCCTTGAGCAGGTGAACGATCTGGTTCAGTTCGGTGATGCCGCCGCCGACGGTGAGCGGCACCGCGCATTCATCGGAAAAATCGCTGACGGACTCGTGATCCGGCTGCGTGAGATTTTGCGAAGCAGTGATGTCGACGAGGATGAGTTCGTCAACGTCGCGCGAGTGATAAACCTTGAGCGCGGGCACCACCGGGCCGACGCGGCGCCAGCTGTCGAAGCCCACACCCTTGACCAGGCCGAAGTCACGCCACAGCAGCGTGGGAATGACGCGTACCTTCAGCAAGAGCGGACCTCGAGAAAGTTGCGCAACAGCTGACGTCCGGCCTTCGAACTCTTTTCAGGATGAAACTGCGTGCCCCATACGCAGCCGCTGTGCACGGCCGCGACCAGCCGCACACCGTATTCAGCGGTGCCCGTGGTTGCCGGTGCGCTTCCGGCATCGAACGCGTAGCTGTGCACGAAATAGAAGTCGGAAGCCTGGGGAATGTGCGCAAACAGCGGATCGTCCGCGACGTAGGTGAGCTCGTTCCATCCGACATGAGGAATTCGTGCCGTGCAGCCAAGTTCATCGAGGCGCCGGATCGTGCCCGGAATGAAACCGAGACCCTCGGTGGCGCCGCCTTCGGTGCCCTTGTCAGCAAGCATCTGCATGCCGAGACAGATGCCGAGCAGCGGGCGCTGCTCCTCTCTTACGAGCTTGCGCAGCGTGTCGGTCCACCCCGCTTCATTGAGCCGCGCCATCGCGTCCGGGAACGCGCCCACGCCCGGCAGCACGATGCGATGCGCCTCGTGCAACGCGGCCGGATGATTGGCTATGAAGACGTTCGCCGCGAGATCTTCGAAGGCCCGGCGCACCGAGCCCAGGTTTCCCATGCCGTAGTTGACGATCCCGATCTTCATGAATTGTCGTAGTTCAATTTCTCCAGGTTCCCGTGCGCATCCTTGGCGAGCGCGCCGTCAGCATCACGCTTGAAGATCTTCTTGTTGGTGAACTGGTCGCAGACGCGCACGAATTCGTCAACGCTCATCTCGAGCGGCGCGAGGATGTCCGCGAGCGGCTTGCCGAGATAGCTCCACGGGAACTTGCCGTCGCGCTTGCGCACGATCTCGAGCGCGTCAAGTCGCGAGATGCGGCCGCGGCGCACGTGAAGGCAGGCGATGTCCGTGGCTCGCGAGAAGCCGAACTTCAGGTACTTGTAGTAGTCGTGAATGCCGGTCTGGTGGTTATCGAGGTTCTCGTAGTTGACCATCGAGCCCTCGACCGCATGCTCCAGCGACGTGAAGCCGTTCGCCTGCGCGATGAGCGCATTCGAGAGCCCGTCCCAAGGCAGGTAGTGGCCGAGGAACATGCCGGTGACACCCACGCGCTGCAGGTCTTCGTCGGTGGGATAGTGGTACGGGATGAGTTCGCGAGCCGTGAACCCGTAAGTGGAGATCAGGTCCGACACGCGCAGGCCTAACAAACCTCCGAATTCCTCGAGCCAGCGCCGCGTGAGGACGTTGTTTTCCGCGGCCGCCGCCGGCCCACCGTATTCGTTCTGCGAGTTCTCACCCCAGACGATGAGCGGCACATTGAATTGAACGGCGGCGCGCACCGGAATGGTAAAAATGCCGACATGCTCCGGCCAGGAGATGTCGCCAACCTGCGTGAGGCCCAGCCGGTTGAGGCGTGCGCGCACCCGCGGGTTCGGTGAGAACTCGACGTAGTCGACGCCGAGCCGCTTGATGTTCTCGATGTTCTTGCGGCCGATGTCGGCAAGGTCGCATGTGGTGGCGGTCACGCACAGCGGATTCATGCCGAGTTGCAGCATGCGGATGACCTGGTAGGTGCTGTCCTTGCCGCCGCTCACCGGCACGATGCAGTCCCAGTTCGTGCCTGGCTTGCGATAACGCTCGATCAGCTTCTGAAGCTCGACGCGGCGGGCATCCCAATCTACTTCCTTGCGGCTCTCGTACGCACGGCAGGCGTTGCACACGCCCTGTTCGTCGATGCGCAGGTCGGGCTTGGTGTGCGGCATGACGCATTTGACACAGTATCGGAGCATCTTCTCAGGCCTTCTTTTCCATTAGGAACCACGTGATGTCGTCCTGCGGATAAGCAGGGTCGCGACGGTAGCCGAATCCATAATCGATGAGCGCGAGATCCGGGAACATGTCGAGCATCTCGCCGGCGAAGTCACGCTTGAAGAGGCGGTCGTTGTGCCCGCGGTACGGAATCGCGGTGGGCGAGGGGTTGTAGTACTCGCAGACCAGCACGTAGCGTGACGAGGCGGCGTGGATCTTCTGGTAGGTGAGAGGGAGCTTGTCGGGGTTGATGTGTATCAGCACACCCTTGATGAAGGCTAGCTCGGATTTCTCCGTTACCGGGAAATCGAAGATCGATCCGCAGTGCACGCGGTCTTTGCCGAGAAACCCGGCGAGCTGTTCTGCTGCCGTACTGTTGATCTCGATGCCGTACTGGGCCATCTCCGGCTGCAGCAGCTTGAGCGCGCGCAGGTTCATTCCGATGTTGGCGCCGAACTCGATGCACGAATTGATGCGTCCCGCGCGCCGCAGGGCCTGCGCGAAGAAGTTGAGATTCGACGCCAGCAGTTGCTGGCTGGCGTTGCGCCCGATGTAGTCGTTGCCGAACTGACCGGCCCAGAAGGCCTCCTGGTCAGTGCTGAATTTGGGCGGGGCGGTCAAGTTAGTTCTCCTTGCTGGCACGGAAAAGAAGCTCGGCATGGCGCCAATCTTCGGGAGTATCGATGTCCTGCACGCGCGATCTCGGCAGCATGTACGGCAGCGAGCCGCGCGAAAAAATGGGCCGCTGTTCGAGAAAGGCTTGCGCCGTTCCCCAGTAGAATTGCCCGGCATCATGAAACATTTCGGGCAGATCCTGCGACCGGCTGGCGATGAATTCCGGGAATGCAGGCACCGCGAAGCCCGCGTCGTCGAAGCGCAGCGAACGCGCCGGCGGGAACGCGAAACTCGTAGCGGTGAAGACGTAGTTCGCGCCGCTGCTTTTCAGCTTGTCGAACGCCGCGCGCAGGTCGGCGGCCTCGATGAAAGGCGCGGTCGCGTAGATGCAGCAGGCTAAGCGCGGTTCGACGCCCTGTCCGCCTAGCCAACGCAAAGCATGCTCGATGACCGGCAGCGTCGGAGTGCGATCGTCCGACAGTTCGGTCGGGCGGCGGAAGGGCGCCTCGGCGCCCGCGGCCTCGGCCTGCGCGGCAACTTCGTCGTCGTCGGTGGATACCACGATGCGATCGAAGCACGCGCTGTCCCTGGCGGCGTGAATGGACCAGTGGATCATGGGCTTTCCGCAGAACTCGCGGATGTTCTTGCGCGGAATGCGTTTGCTCCCGCCGCGCGCCGGGATGATCGCGACGTTCATGACAGCGCGCGCCGCAGGGCGTCGATTACCTGGTCCTGTTCCCGATCGGTGAGCGCCGGGTACATGGGCAGCGTGAGCGCGCTGTCGTAATAGGCTTCGCTGGCCGGAAAGTCACCACGCTTGAATCCGAAGCGCGCGTAGTCGGGCTGCAGGTGCACGGGGATGTAGTGCACGTTCGGCGCGATTCCGGCCTCGCGCAGCCGTGAGTACAACGTGGCGCGATCGATCTTCGACTGGGCGGTGACGCGGATGACGTACAGGTGCAGCGCCGAATAGCGGTCGGCGACGCGAGTCGGCAGCATCAGCGGCAGATCGCGCAGCGCGGCATCGTAGCGATCCGCGATCGCGTGGCGGCGCTCGAGCCAGGCGCCGATCTGTGGGAGTTGCGAGGCGCCGAGTGCCGCCTGCACATCGGTCATGCGGTAGTTGTACCCGAGTTCGATCTGCTCGTAGTACCAGGGGCCATCGGGAGCGCGCGACATTTCCGACGGGTCGCGAGTGATGCCGTGGGAACGAAGGCGTGCGATCCGTGCCGCGACGCCGGGATCGCGCGCGGTGGCCATGCCGCCCTCGGCCGTAGTGATGATCTTGACCGGATGAAAACTGAAGACCGTGACATCGCTGTAGCGGCAGTCGCCGATCATGGTATCGAGATATCGCGCGCCGATGGCATGAGAGGCGTCTTCGATCACCCGCACACCATAACGCTGTGCGAGAGCGTGGATCTCCCGCAGGTCGCAGGGCTGCCCGGTGAAGTGCACGGGGATCAGCACGCTCGGCAGCCGGTTCTCACGGCTCGCGATGCGCAGCTTCTCCTCGAGCGCCTGTGGGCTGAGGTTCCAGGTTCGCGGGTCGATGTCGACGAAGTCGACCTCAGCACCACAATAGCGCGCGCAGTTGGCACTGGCGACGAAGGTGATGGGGGTGGTCCAGACCTTCTGCCCCGGACCGACACCGAGCGCCAGGCAGGCGATATGCAGCGCAGAGGTCGCGCTGTTGACTGCCGCCGCAGAACTCGCCCCGCACAGTTCCGCGACGGCCTTCTCGAAGCGGGGCACGGCCGGACCCTGCGTGAGGAAATCCGAGCGCAGCACCGTGGCGACGGCGTCGATGTCCGCCTGTGAAATCGTCTGTTTGCCGTAGGGAATCATCGCGGTGTCATTGACCCGCGACCGCGCCTTTGACGTGACGAGCGATCAGTTCCTGAATTTGCGGCACGGTGAGGAAGGAGGGGTTGCTGCCGGAGTTGTACGAGAAGCCGGCAGGCACCGCCTGCGCGCCGGCGCGCGCCAGGTAAGACTGGCGAAGCGCCTGGTCGGAGGAGGGCAGGATGGCGAAGTATTTGCCGATGTCGATGGTGTTGTGGCTGTCGCTGGCCGTGATCATTTCTTCGTGAATCTTTTCGCCGGGGCGGATCCCTACCACGGGGTGCTGGCAATCCGGGCCGATCGCGGTGGCGACATCGGTGATCCGGTAGCTCGGGATCTTCGGCACCAGGATCTCGCCGCCGATGGCGTGTTCGATGGCCCACATCACCATATCCACGCCTTCAGCGAGGGAGATGTTGAAGCGGGTCATCGCGGGATCGGTGATCGGCAGGACGCCGGTGCGGCGTTTGTCGAGGAAAAACGGGATGACCGAGCCGCGGCTGCCCATCACGTTGCCATAACGGACGACGCTGAAACTGAGGTCGCGATTGCCGCGAATGTTGTTAGCGGCGACGAACAGCTTGTCGGAACACAGTTTGGTGGCGCCATAGAGATTGATAGGCGCCGCCGCCTTATCCGTGGACAGCGCGACGACCTTGCGGACCCCGGAGTCGAGACAGGCCTCGATGAGGTTCTGCGCGCCGAGCACGTTGGTCTTGATGCACTCGAACGGGTTGTATTCGGCGGCCGGAACCTGCTTGAGGGCAGCCGCGTGGATGACGATGTCGATTCCTTCCAGGGCACGCCGCAGCCGGTCGGCGTCGCGGACGTCACCAATGAAATATCGCAGGGCGGGATAGGTGTTCTCGTTGAACTCCTGGCTCATCTCGAACTGCTTGAGTTCGTCCCGGGAGAACACCACCAGGCGGCGGACGTCGGGATATTCGGTGAGAACGCGTCTTACGAAGGCTTTTCCAAAGGAACCAGTGCCCCCGGTGATGAGGACAGAGCTGACATTGATCATGAATTGGTGACTTTTTCGCTGGCGGGCGCCCATTTGCGCGGCGCGATTCTAGCCTACTCACGGACGCCGATTCGTCACCTTCTGTAGCCGGAATCCGGTCGGTCTCAAGCCCGGCAAAAGTTGTTTGGTCCGGGGTCCCTCGGGGATTGGAGGGCGGGTTCGGCGTCGCATGGATCGGGTCTAGGCCACCGGCCGGTGGATTAGGCGTTCCATGTCGTACCGGAGCGACATTTTTTCGTGAAATGTGGGAGAAAACCCAGACTCGTGACAGAAAGCTATCTTTGAAGCGCACGGCTCAGGCGGGCGGTATTGGACGGGTGCAAGGTCTGCCCATGGGTGGCTGCAAGACGACTGATGCACTAGTTTGAGAAATCTGCGATTGAGCGTAGTACGTTTGCAACTACAATGCGTCGCGATTTGTAATGACTGAGGTTTTATCTTGATTAGCGTGATTGGCGCCGCGGTGGCGTGTTTCTTTGCGACCTTGCTTGCAATGGCGGCATTGAGACCAGTTGCCGTTGTCATCGAACTCGTGGACAAGCCGGGCGGGCGAAAGACCCACCATGGCGACATTCCCGTCGTCGGCGGCATCGCGATGTTCATCGGCTGCACCTTCGCCGTTGGCCTGCTGCCCCCCAGTCAGCTGGTTTCGGCGGGGCTCCTGTCCGCCGCGGCTCTCGTCGTTCTCGTCGGCATGCTCGACGATCGATTCGAGATTTCGCCGCTTGCCCGTCTCACGGCGCACCTGGTCGCGGCGCTGATCGTGCTCTCGGCGTCGAACTTGTACATTCAGACACTCGGCCGGCCTTTCGGCGCGGACGAGGTCGTGTTCGGCACGT
>Ga0190271_10000199_pt1 | contig 29983 bp, 41 predicted proteins | sample Popmic356T_FD_133747 | JGI IMG/M metagenome (GOLD analysis project Ga0190271, IMG submission 133747) | Populus adjacent soil microbial communities from riparian zone of Weber River, Utah, USA - 356 T | ecosystem: Environmental > Terrestrial > Soil > Riparian zone | place: USA: Utah | collected...
GACAACGTGACGGTTTCGGTCGAGCTGATCGTGCCGATCGCCATGGAAGAGAAGCTGCGCTTCGCCATCCGCGAAGGCGGCCGCACCGTCGGCGCCGGCATCGTGGCTTCGATCGTCGAGTAAGAACAAGAAGAAAAGATCTGTCGCGGGCGCGGTTCGCCCGCGCCGCGCCAGAACAAGGATGAAGACGAAATGAACGGCCAAAATATTCGCATACGCCTCAAAGCGTTCGACCATCGGGTCCTGGATGCTTCGACGCGCGAGATCGTGTCGACCGCCAAGCGCACCGGCGCGAATGTTCGCGGGCCCATCCCGCTGCCGACGCGGATCGAGAAGTTCACCGTGAACCGCTCGCCCCACATCGACAAGAAGAGCCGCGAACAGTTCGAGATGCGTACCCACAAGCGTCTGCTCGACATTGTCGATCCGACCCCGCAGACGGTCGATGCGCTGATGAAGCTCGACCTCGCCGCCGGCGTGGACGTCGAAATCAAGCTCTGACGAGCGATGAACATGAGCCGGCGGTTCGCCAATGGCTCCTCTGAAGGAAGAACGAGAAATGCGTTCAGGTGTGATTGCACAGAAAGTCGGGATGACCCGCGTCTACAACGACGCCGGCGAACACATCCCGGTCACGGTTCTCCGCATGGAGAACTGCCAGGTCGTGGCGCAGCGCACGACCGAGAAGAACGGCTACACCGCCGTCCAGCTCGGCGTCGGCCTTGCCAAGGTCAAGAACACGTCGAAGGCGTTGCGCGGCCATTTCGCCAGCGCGTCTGTCGAGCCGAAAGCCAAGATGGCCGAGTTTCGCGTCTCCCCGGAGAACATGCTCGACGTTGGCGCCGAGATCACGGTTGATCACTTCGTCGCCGGCCAGAAGGTCGACGTGACGGGTACTTCGACCGGCAAGGGCTTCCAGGGCGTCATGAAGAAGTACAACTTCAGAGGTGGCCGCGCGACGCACGGTAACTCGGTGTCGCACCGTACGCACGGTTCGACCGGCCAGCGTCAGGACCCGGGCAAGGTGTTCAAGGGCAAGAAGATGGCCGGCCATATGGGCGCCACTCGTGTCACCACGCTGAATGTTGAAGTGCACGGCACGGACGCGGATCGCGGCCTCATCCTGATCCGCGGCGCCGTTCCCGGCACCAAGGGCGCCTGGATCCTGGTTCGCGACGCGGTGAAGATCGACCTGCCGGCCAATGCGCCGAAGCCGGCCGGTATCCGCGCTGTCGCTGCCAAGAAGGACGAAGCTCCGGCCGCCGAGGGGGCGCAGTAATGGACATCAAGATCACCACGCTCGCCGGCAAGGAAGCCGGCAACGTCAAGCTCTCGGAAGAGATCTTCGGCCTAGAGCCGCGCGAGGACATCCTGCAGCGCGTCGTGCGTTGGCAGCTGGCCAAGAAGCAGCAGGGCACGCACAAGGCCAAGGGCCGCGCGGAAGTCTCGCGCACCGGCGCCAAGATGTACAAGCAGAAGGGTACGGGCCGCGCCCGTCACCATTCGGCTCGCGCGCCGCAGTTTCGTGGCGGCGGCAAGGCGCACGGACCGGTCGTTCGCTCGCATGAGCATGACCTGCCGAAGAAGGTCCGCGCGCTCGGCCTGAAGCATGCGCTGTCGGCCAAGGCCAAGGGTTCCAGCATCATCGTCATTGACGAGTTGAAGCTGGCCGAGGCCAAGACCAAGGTGCTGGCCGCCAATTTCGAGACGCTGGGCCTGACCAACGCGCTCTTCATCGGTGGCGCCGAGGTGGATCAGAATTTCGCACGCGCCGCCCGCGCGCTGCACAACATCGATGTGCTGCCTGTCCAGGGCATCAACGTCTACGACATTTTGCGCCGCGGCACGCTGGTCCTCTCGAAGGCCGCTGTCGAGGCTCTCGAGGAGCGCTTCAAATGACTGATCTCCGCCACTACGACGTGATCGTCAGCCCGGCGATCACCGAAAAGTCGACCATGGCTTCCGAGAACAACCAGGTCGTGTTCAACGTTGCCAAGAAGGCGACCAAGCCTGAGATCAAGGCGGCTGTCGAGGCGCTATTCGGCGTCAAGGTGACCGGCGTCAACACGCAGATCCGCAAGGGCAAGGTCAAGCGCTTCCGTGGCACGATCGGGCGCCTGAGCGACGTCAAGAAAGCAGTCGTGACGCTGGCCGATGGCCACTCGATCGACGTAGCGACCGGTCTCTAAGGGCGGTTGAGGATAGAACAATGGCATTGAAAACCTACAAGCCAACGACGCCGAGCACCCGCCAGCTGGTTCTGGTCGACCGCTCGAGCCTCTACAAGGGCAAGCCGGTCAAGGGCCTCACCGAGGGTCTGACGAAGTCCGGCGGACGCAACAATTACGGCCGCATCACCGCCCGTTTCATCGGCGGCGGTCACAAGCGGACCTACCGCATCATCGACTTCAAGCGCACGAAGTTCGACTTGTCGGCGACCGTCGAGCGGATCGAATACGATCCGAACCGCACCGCCTTCATCGCGCTGGTCAAGTATGAAGACGGCGAATTGTCCTACATCCTGGCGCCGCAGCGTCTGGCCACCGGCGACAAGATCGTCGCGGGTGCGTCGGTCGACGTGAAGCCGGGCAATGCGATGCCGCTGCAGGCGATGCCGGTCGGCACGATCGTCCACAATGTCGAGCTGAAGCCCGGCAAAGGCGGCCAGATCGCTCGTTCGGCTGGTTCTTACGCCCAGCTCGTGGGCCGCGACCAGGGCATGGCGATCCTGCGGCTGAACTCGGGCGAGCAGCGCGTCGTGCACGGTTCGTGCATGGCCACTGTCGGCGCCGTGTCCAACCCGGATCACGCCAACATCAATCTGGGCAAGGCCGGCCGCAAGGTGTGGCTCGGCAAGCGTCCGCATAACCGCGGCGTTACCATGAACCCTGTCGACCATCCGCACGGCGGCGGCGAAGGCCGCACTTCGGGCGGCCGTCACCCGGTTACCCCGTGGGGCAAGCCGACCAAGGGCAAGAAGACGCGGTCCAACAAGTCGACCGACAAATTCATCATGCGCTCGCGCCACGCGCGCAAGGCCTAAGAGAGGTAGTCAGACGTGACCCGTGCAGTTTGGAAAGGCCCGTTCGTCGACGGCTTCCTGCTCAAGAAGGCAGAGAAGGTCCGCGAGGGTGGGCGCTCGGAAGTGATCAAGATGTGGACCCGTCGTTCGACGATCCTGCCGCAGTTCGTCGGCCTGACCTTCGGCGTCTACAACGGCCAGAAGCATATTCCGGTCTCCGTTTCGGAAGAGATGGTCGGCCACAAGTTCGGTGAGTTCGCTCCGACCCGTACCTATTACGGCCACGGCGCGGACAAGAAGGCGAAGAGGAAGTAACATGAGCAAGCCTAAAGCCCCGAGGCGGCTTGCCGACAACGAAGCGCGTGCGGTTCTCCGCACCATTCGCGTCAGCCCGCAGAAGCTGAACCTGGTTGCCGCGCTCATCCGCGGCAAGAAGGTCGCGACCGCGCTCAACGATCTTGAGTTTTCGCGCAAGCGCATTGCCGGCACCGTCAAGAAGACGCTGCAGTCGGCGATCGCCAATGCCGAGAACAACCACGATCTCGATGTCGACGCTTTGGTTGTTGCTGAAGCGTTCGTCGGCAAGTCGTTGGTGATGAAGCGCTTTCATGCCCGTGGCCGCGGCCGCGCCAGCCGCATCGAAAAGCCGTTTGCCCACCTCACGATCGTCGTGCGTGAAGTGGAAGAGAAGGAAGCCGCATAATGGGTCAGAAAGTCAATCCGATTGGCCTGCGCCTCGGCATCAATCGTACCTGGGATTCGCGCTGGTATGCGAACACCGGCGAGTACGGCCAGCTGCTGCACGAGGACATCAAGATCCGCGAGTACCTGAAGAAGGAACTCAAGCAGGCTGCCGTCTCCAAGGTGGTTATCGAGCGTCCCCACAAGAAGTGCCGCGTGACCATTCACGCCGCGCGTCCGGGTCTCGTCATCGGCAAGAAGGGCGCCGACATCGAGAAGCTGCGCAAGAAGCTCACCGAGATGACCAGGTCGGAAACGCACCTGAACATCGTTGAAGTTCGCAAGCCGGAAATCGACGCGACGCTGGTCGCCCAGTCGATCGCCCAGCAGCTCGAGCGCCGCATCGCTTTCCGCCGCGCCATGAAGCGTGCGGTGCAGTCGGCCATGCGTCTCGGCGCCGAGGGCATCCGCATCAACTGCTCGGGCCGTCTCGGCGGCGCCGAAATCGCCCGCATGGAATGGTACCGCGAAGGCCGCGTGCCGCTGCATACGCTGCGCGCCGACGTCGATTACGGCACCGCCGAAGCCCAGACGGCCTATGGCATTTGCGGCGTCAAGGTGTGGGTGTTCAAGGGCGAAATCCTCGAGCACGACCCGATGGCGTCCGAACGTCGCGCGACCGAAGGCGATCACTCCGGTGAGCGCTCGACCGGCCGCCGCCGGCCCGAACGCGAAGCCGCCTGAACGGCTAGAGAATTTGGAGAACAAGAACAATGCTGCAGCCAAAGCGCACAAAGTTCCGCAAGCAGTTCAAGGGCCGTATTCACGGTACCGCGAAGGGCGGGACGAATCTCGACTTCGGCGGTTTTGGCCTGAAGGCGCTGGAACCCAACCGCGTCACCGCGCGTGAGATCGAGGCGGCCCGCCGCGCGATCACCCGCGAGATGAAGCGTCAGGGCCGCGTGTGGATCCGGATTTTCCCGGATGTGCCGGTCACCTCGAAGCCGACCGAAGTCCGCATGGGCAAGGGCAAGGGCGCCGTCGACTACTGGGCGGCGCGCATCAAGCCTGGCCGTATCCTGTTCGAGATCGACGGTGTCGACGAGGAAACGGCGCGTGAATCGCTGCGTCTCGGCGCGGCCAAGCTGTCGGTCCGTACGCGCTTCGTACAGCGCATCGCGGAATAAGGAAGGGCCGGGACGATGAAAGCCACACAAGTCAGAACGAAGACGCCGGACGAGTTGGACGCCGACCTTGCCGACCTGAAGAAGGAGCAGTTCAACCTGCGCTTCCAGAAGGCAACCGGGCAGCTGGAAAAGACCGGCCGCGTGAAGGAAGTCCGCAGGGACATCGCGCGCATCAAGACGATCGCCGCCGAAAAGGCGGCCCAAGGGCGTAAAGCCAAGGCTTAAGGACAAAACAATGCCAAAGCGCGTTTTGCAGGGCACCGTCGTCAGCGACAAGAACGAGAAGACCGTGGTGGTCAAGGTCGAGCGTCGCTTCACGCACCCTGTCATGAAGAAGACCGTGCGCCTGTCGAAGAAGTACAAGGCGCATGACGAGACCAACGCCCACAAAGTTGGCGACCAGGTGTTCATCCAGGAATCGGCTCCGATTTCCAAGGACAAGCGCTGGGTCGTGCTGACCGCCGAACAGGCGGACAAGGTTCAGGCGTAAGAGAACGAATTTAGGACAAGCCGGGGAGGGCCATTGGCGCCCCTCTCGATTAGAAGAAAAGAAGGCGGCCAGTCATGATTCAGATGCAAACAAACCTCGACGTGGCGGATAATTCCGGCGCACGTCGTGTCATGTGCATCAAGGTGCTGGGCGGTTCGAAGCGGAAATATGCCTCCGTCGGCGACATCATCGTGGTGTCGATCAAGGAAGCCATTCCGCGCGGCCGCGTGAAGAAGGGCGATGTGATGAAGGCGGTCGTTGTGCGCACCGCCAAGGATATCCGTCGCCCGGACGGCAGCGTGATCCGTTTCGACAAGAACGCAGCCGTTCTCGTCGACAACAAGAAAGAGCCGATCGGTACGCGTATCTTCGGGCCGGTGCCGCGCGAACTGCGCGCCCGCAACCACATGAAGATCATCTCGCTCGCGCCTGAAGTTTTGTAAGGAACCGGACCAATGCAAAAGATCCGTAAGGGCGACAAGGTCGTCGTGCTGACCGGCAAGGACAAGGGCCTCAATGGCGAAGTCCTGCGCGTCATGCCGAAGGACGACAAGGCCGTGGTGCGTGGGGTCAACATGATCCGCCGTCACCAGAAGCAGACACAGTCTCAGGAAGGCGGCATCATTTCGAAAGAAGCGCCGATCCACCTGTCCAACATCGCCATCGTCGATCCGAAGGACGGCAAGGCGACGCGCATCGGTTTCGAAGTGCGCGACGGCAAGAAGGTGCGCATCGCCAAGCGCTCGGGAGCAGTTATCAATGGCTAAGGCAGCAGAGGCCGCTAAGGCCAAGATCGAACCGCGTCTGAAGAAGGTCTACAACGAGACCATCCGCAACGCGCTCAAGGAACAGTTCAACTACGACAACGAGATGCAGATCCCGCGTCTCGACAAGATCGTGCTGAACATGGGCGTCGGCGAAGCGACCAGCGATTCCAAGAAGCCGACCGTGGCTTCCGAGGACCTGGCGATGATTGCCGGCCAGAAGGCCGTGGTGACCCGCGCGCGTAACTCGATCGCCAGTTTCAAGGTGCGCGAGAACATGCCGATCGGCACCAAGGTGACGCTTCGCAAGGAGCGCATGTATGAGTTTCTGGATCGCCTCGTGAACATCGCTCTCCCGCGCGTTCGCGACTTTCGCGGCCTGAATCCCAAGAGCTTTGACGGCCGTGGCAACTACGCCATGGGCATCAAGGAGCACATCGTGTTTCCGGAGATCAACTACGACAAGGTCGATCAGATCTGGGGCATGGACATCGTCGTTTGTACGACCGCCAAGACGGATGATGAAGCCCGGGCTTTGCTCAAGGCCTTCAACTTCCCGTTCCGGCAGTAACGGCAGCGAAAAAGGAACGAACGAAACATGGCAAAGACCAGTTCAGTCGAGAAGAACGAACGCCGCCGCAAGCTCGCCGCGCAATATGCCGGCAAGCGTCGCGCGCTCAAGGCGATCATCATGGATCAGAAGCGTCCGCTGGAAGAGCGTTTCCAGGCGCAGTTGAAGCTGGCGGCGTTGCCGCGCAACTCCGCGAAGATTCGTATCCGCAATCGCTGCGAGATTACCGGCCGTCCACGCGCCTATTATCGCAAGCTGAAAATGTCACGTATCGCACTTCGCGAGCTTGGCTCGCTGGGCATGGTGCCCGGCCTGGTCAAGTCGAGCTGGTAAGGAGGGCTGAGAGATGTCTTTGAGCGATCCCCTCGGCGATATGCTGACCCGCATCCGCAACGCCTACGGCCGTAACAAGTCGTCGGTGTCCACGCCGGCTTCTCGCCTGCGTGCCCGCGTTCTGGAGGTGCTGAAGTCGGAAGGTTATATCCGCGATTTCAGCCAGACCGATTTCGACAACGGCAAGTCGGAGATTTCGATCGAGCTGAAGTATTATGACGGCAATCCGGTCGTCCGCGATATTTCGCGCGTGTCGAAGCCGGGCCGCCGTGTGTACGTGTCGGCGAAGTCGATCCCGAACGTTGCCAACGGCCTGGGCATTTCGATCCTGTCGACGCCGAAGGGCGTGATGGCCGATCACGAAGCGCGCGAGCACAACGTCGGCGGCGAAATCCTTTGCCAGGTATTCTAAGAGTGAATGGTCAATGGTGAATAGTAGATGGTGATACGGTTGTCGGCTTCCGGCCTCCCCCTCACCATTTTGCCATTCACCATTCACAGTTGTTAAGGAAAGAGGAGACAAATATGTCTCGTATTGGCAAGAAACCGGTAGCCGTGCCGGCCGGCGTTACCGCCGTCATCGACGGCCAGACCGTCTCGGCGAAGGGCCCGAAGGGCGAGTTGAAGTTCGTCGTCAACGACGAGGTTCTGGTGAAGATGGAGAACAACGAGATCTCCGTTCAGCCCAAGGACCAGACAAAGGTCGCGCGCTCGAAATGGGGCATGTCGCGGACGCAGATCCTCAACATTCTCCAGGGCGTGAAGGACGGCTTTGAGAAGAAGCTTGAGATCACCGGCGTCGGCTATCGCGCCGCGATGCAGGGCAGGAACCTTCAGCTCGCACTGGGCTTCTCGCATGACGTGGTCTACGACACGCCACAGGGCATCACCATCGCCGTGCCGAAGCCGACGGAAATCACCGTGACCGGCATCGACAAGCAGCAGGTCGGCCAGGTCGCCGCCGAGATCCGCGAGTATCGTGGACCCGAGCCTTATAAGGGCAAGGGCGTCCGCTATGCGGGCGAGAAGATCGTCCGCAAGGAAGGCAAGAAGAAGTAATTGGTGAACGGTGAGTGGTGAATGGCGAAGTGGTAAGCGAATAGGATCGGATCGGCGTTAGCCGGCTTCCCGTTCACCATTTTTCCATTCACCATTCATCTCACTTTAACGCCACGGAAGGCGATCGCGGGAAACGCATATCGGTTTACCGCAAACGATCGCCACCGTTTTTCAAGGCAAGGAAGAAGACATGGCCGACAAGGCAGCAATCCAGAAGCGCGCGCAGCGCATCCGCCGTACCCTCAAGAAGGTTGGTGGCGGTCGTCCGCGCCTGTCCGTGCATCGCTCGTCGAAGCACATCTACGCTCAGATCATCGACGACGCGCAGGGCCACACGCTGGCCGCGGCATCGACGCTGGAAAAGGACAACAAAGGCAAGACCGGCGCCGACACCGCAGCAGCAGCCGCAGTGGGCAAGCTGATCGCCGAGCGCGCCAAGGCGGCGGGCGTCAAGGAAGTGGTCTTCGACCGCGGACCGTACATCTATCATGGCCGCGTCAAGGCGCTGGCCGAAGCCGCCCGCGAGGGTGGCCTGACCTTCTGATAAGTGTCCGGCGAAATATCGCCGGCCAATTTTCAGTTGAAACCGATCCGGCGACGCACTAGACGCCGGATTTCCATTTTAACCCGTGCTTCCGGAAAAGAATAAGGAACAGGATATGGCACAAGAACGCAGGGAAGGCGGCCGTGATCGTGGCCGTGACCGCGAAGAGCGCGATGACGGCATGGTGGACAAGCTCGTCCACATCAACCGCGTCGCAAAGGTTGTGAAGGGCGGCAAGCGCTTCGGCTTTGCAGCACTCGTCGTCGTCGGCGACCAGAAGGGCCGCGTTGGCTTCGGTCATGGCAAGGCGCGCGAAGTGCCGGAAGCCATCCGCAAGGCCACCGAAAGCGCCAAGCGCGAGATGATTTTCGTGCCGCTGCGCTCCGGCCGTACGCTGCATCATGACGTCGAGGGCCGTTGGGGCGCCGGACGCGTGCTGCTGCGCGCCGCCAAAGCCGGTACCGGTATCATCGCAGGCGGCCCGATGCGCGCTGTCTTCGAGACGGTCGGCATGCATGACGTCGTCGCGAAGTCGATGGGCTCGTCGAACCCCTACAACATGGTTCGCGCCACCTTCGACGCGCTGAAGAGCCAGATGCATCCGAAGGATGTCGCTGCCGCTCGCGGCATCAAGTACTCGACCTTGCAGGCGCGTCGCGGCAATGCCGTGACGACCGAGGAGTAAGAGACATGGCCAAGAAAGCAGCAGCCAAGCCGGCCGCCGGCAAGACTGTCACCGTGGAGCAGATCGGTTCGCCGATCCGTCAGCCGCAGGGACAGCGCGCCACATTGGTGGGCCTCGGCCTGAACAAGATGCATCGCCGCCGCACGCTCGAGGATACTCCGTCGGTGCGCGGCATGATCAATGCGATCCCGCATCTCGTCCGTGTCGTCGACGAGAAATAGCGCAGGAGAGACATCATGAAACTCAACGAACTGCGCGATAACGAAGGCGCGACGCATTACAAGAAGCGTCTCGGCCGGGGCATCGGCTCCGGTACCGGCAAGACCGGCGGCCGTGGCGTAAAGGGTCAGAAGGCGCGCTCCGGCGTCGCCATCAACGGCTTCGAGGGTGGCCAGATGCCGCTCTATCGGCGTCTGCCGAAGCGCGGCTTCAACAGGCCGTTCTCCAATTCCTACAACGCCGTGTCGCTGGGCCGCATCCAGACCGCGATCGACGCCAAGAAGCTCGACGCCAATGAAACGGTCAATGCCGAAGCGCTGGTCAAGGCCGGCGTCATCCGCCGCGTCAAGGACGGCGTGCGGCTGCTGGGCAGCGGCGAGTTGAAGGCGAAGGTTGCCTTCGATATCGCCCACGCCTCCAAGACGGCGATCGCCGCCGTCGAAAAGGCAGGCGGGTCGGTGAAGCTGCCGGAAGCCGCCAAGGCCGCCGAATAAGGCACGAACGAAGAGCGGCGCCCAAGTGGCGCCGCTCTTGCGTTCACGGCTTGCATGTCGCGCGCCGTGCGCCTATTTCGTGGCGACCTTTATCCGCTCCACGCGGACAATCCAGCCTCAGAGAAGTCAGTCGATACTGACTGACTCATTCTCACGGAGACCAGGTGCATGGCATCGGCTGCTGAACAATTAGCCTCGAATCTGAATTTTGCCGCCTTCGCCAAGGCGGAGGACCTCAAGAAGCGCATCCTCTTCACGCTGGGAGCGCTGCTTGTCTATCGCCTCGGCACCTATATCCCGCTTCCGGGCATCAATCCGAACGCCTTCGCGCAGGCCTTCGCGAATCAGAGCGGCGGCGTGCTGGGCATCTTCAATGCGTTCTCCGGCGGGGCGGTCGAGCGCATGGCGATCTTCGCGCTCGGCATCATGCCCTACATCTCCGCTTCCATCATCATGCAGCTGATGACGTCGGTTGTCCCGACGCTCGAGGCGCTGAAGAAGGAAGGCGAGCAGGGCCGCAAGATCATCAACCAGTATACCCGCTACGGCACCGTGCTGCTGGCCATGGTTCAGGCCTACGGCATCTCCGTCGGGCTGGAAAGCGGCAACCAGATCGTCAGCGACCCAGGGCTTTTCTTCCGCATCTCGACCGTGATCACGCTGACAGGCGGCACCATGTTCCTGATGTGGCTGGGCGAACAGATCACGGCGCGCGGCATCGGCAACGGCATTTCGCTGATCATTTTCTCCGGCATCGTCGCGGGCCTTCCGCATGCGCTCGGTCAGACCCTGGAACTTGGCCGCACGGGTGCACTGTCGACCGGCCTGATCCTGGCGATCCTCGTGCTGGCTATCGTGGTGATCGCGGCCATCGTCTTCTTCGAACGCGCCCAGCGCCGCCTGCTGATCCAGTATCCGAAGCGCCAGGTGGGCAATCGCATGTTCCAGGGCGATACGTCCCATCTCCCGCTCAAGCTCAACACCGCCGGCGTTATCCCCCCGATCTTCGCATCGTCGCTGCTGCTGCTGCCGGCAACGCTGGCCGGTTTCTCCAACACGACGACGCTGCCCGGCTGGGCCAGCGCGATTCTCGCCGCGCTCGGTCACGGCCAGCCGCTCTACATGCTGCTCTATGGCGCGATGATCGTGTTTTTCTGCTTCTTCTACACGGCGATTGTCTTCAATCCGAAGGACACCGCCGACCAGCTGAAGAAGCATTCGGGCTTCATCCCAGGCTATCGTCCCGGCGAGCGCACGGCAGAATATATCGATTATGTGCTGACCCGCATCACCGTAGTCGGCGCGATTTACCTGGTCATCGTCTGCCTGCTCCCGGAGTTTCTGATTTCACAGGCAGGTGTGCCTTTCTACCTTGGTGGCACTTCGCTTTTGATCGTCGTCAGTGTAACCCTCGATACGGTTGCCCAGATACAAGGACATCTGATTGCCCATCAGTACGAAGGGCTGATCAAGAAGTCCAAGCTCCGTGGAGGAAAGAGGGGACGATGAGGCTAATTCTGCTTGGGCCCCCAGGGGCAGGAAAGGGGACTCAGGCACAGCGTCTCGTCGAAAGCTACAACATCCCGCAACTCTCGACCGGCGACATGCTTCGTGCCGCCGTTAAGGCCGGCACGGAAGTCGGCAAGCGCGCCAAGGCGGTGATGGATGCTGGCGAGCTCGTCTCCGACGAAATCGTCAACGCGATCGTGGCCGAACGCATCGACCAGCCCGACTGCGCCAATGGCTTCATCCTCGACGGCTATCCGCGCACGCTGCAGCAGGCCGACGCTGTTGGCGATATGCTGAGCCGGCGCAAGCAGAAGCTCGACGCAGTGATCGAGTTGGTGGTCGACGACAAGGCGCTGGTGGGGCGTATCGTCAAGCGGGCCAAGGATGCGGAAGCCGCCGGCCAGTCCGTGCGCAAGGATGACAATCCGCAGGTCTTCGACGAGCGCCTGCGCGAGTACTACAAGAAGACCGCGCCGCTGATCGGCTACTACTATGCCAAGGGGCGGCTGGAAGGCGTCGACGGCATGGCGAGCATCGACGAGGTGACAAGCCAGATCGAAGCGCTGCTGCGGGGCGTGAGGGGCAAGGCGAAAGCCGACGCTTAATGGAAAGGCCGGCGATTTAGCCGAGGTCTCTTTAGTGCGCGCGCGATACGCGACTTGTCGGTGCCAATTTTTGGACAGCTGTTGACTCCGCGCAAAACCTCCACTATCTCCCGCGCACATTCCAAATCAGGTTTGTGACTGGCCACCCTTCCGGGGCGCGCCAGTTTTTTGATTGGGATCATCCGCAAGGGCCGGCCTCCACCGGACGCGGGTTCAACCAACGCCGGTTAAACCTTTCAGGTCGCCCGGCTTACATGGAGCGAGAGAAGATATGGCCCGTATAGCCGGCGTCAACATACCGACCAACAAGCGCGTCGTTATCGCGCTTCAGTACATTCACGGAATCGGCAAGAAGTTCGCCCAGGAAATCGTCGACAAGGTCGGCATCCCGGCGGATCGCCGCGTCAGCCAGCTGACGGATGCGGAAGTCCTGCAGATCCGCGAAGCGATCGACAAGGACTATCAGGTCGAGGGCGACCTGCGCCGCGAAGTGTCGATGAACATCAAGCGTCTGATGGATCTCGGCTGCTACCGCGGTCTGCGCCATCGCCGTTCGCTGCCGGTTCGCGGCCAGCGCACGCACACGAATGCCCGTACCCGCAAGGGGCCTGCCAAGGCGATTGCCGGGAAGAAGAAGTAATTTGAGGCAGTAGGCAGTAGGCAATAGGCAGTTGGATTTTACCACTGCCTACTCACTACTGCCTAATGCCTTCAGGTGGAGCCGCTGGAACTACGGCGGTGTCGAGATCAATCGGAAGGACTTTTGAATGGCTAAGGAAGCCGGCCGCGTTCGCCGTCGCGAACGCAAGAATATTTCCTCGGGTGTGGCGCACGTCAACTCGAGCTTCAACAACACGATGATCACCATCACCGATGCGCAGGGCAATTCGATTGCCTGGTCGTCGGCTGGTGCGCAGGGTTTCAAGGGCTCGCGCAAGTCGACCCCGTTCGCGGCGCAGGTCGCGGCCGAGGACGTCGCCAAGAAGGCGCAGGAGCACGGCATGCGGACCCTCGAAGTCGAGGTGTGCGGACCGGGCTCTGGCCGTGAATCGGCGCTGCGCGCGCTGCAGGCCGCGGGCTTCACGATCACGTCGATCCGCGACGTTACGCCGATCCCGCACAATGGCTGCCGCCCGCGCAAGAAGCGCCGCGTCTAACACAATTCGAACTGCCGCGTGAGCGGGCCGCGAGGGCCGCTCCTCCACGGCTTTCCACGCAGCCCGTCACGATTGGATGGTGCGGGCCAACGGAAGGAAGACAAGATGATCCAGAAAAATTGGCAGGAACTTATCAAGCCCAACAAAATCGAGTTTTCCTCGAAGGGCAAGACGCAGACGACGCTGGTCGCCGAACCGCTCGAGCGTGGCTTCGGCCTGACGCTTGGAAATGCGCTTCGCCGCGTGCTGCTGTCGTCGCTTCGGGGTGCCGCGGTCACCGCCGTGCAGATCGACGGCGTGCTGCATGAATTCTCCTCGATCGGCGGCGTTCGCGAGGACGTCACCGACATCGTGCTGAACATCAAGGAAATCGCAATCAAGATGGAAGGGGATGGCCCCAAGCGCATGGTTGTGCGCAAGCAGGGCCCGGGCGCGGTCAAGGCCGGCGACATTCAGACTGTCGGCGATGTCGAGATTCTGAACCCCGACCACATCATCTGCACGCTGGATGACGGCGCCGAAATCCGGATGGAATTCACCGTGGACACCGGCAAGGGCTACGTGCCGGCCGACCGCAACCGTGCCGAGGACGCACCAATCGGCCTTATCCCGGTCGACTCGCTGTACTCGCCGGTCAAGAAGGTCTCCTACAAGGTCGAGAACACCCGCGAGGGCCAGGTGCTCGATTACGACAAGCTGACCATGACGCTCGAGACCAATGGCTCGGTTACCGGCGAGGACGCAGTTGCCTATGCAGCGCGCATCCTGCAGGACCAGCTTGGCCTGTTCGTCAACTTCGACGAGCCGCAGAAGGAAGTTGCTTCCGAGACGGTGACCGAACTGGCGTTCAACCCGTCGCTCCTCAAGAAGGTCGACGAACTGGAGCTATCGGTGCGTTCGGCCAACTGCCTGAAGAACGACAACATCGTCTACATCGGCGACCTGATCCAGAAGTCGGAAGCGGAAATGCTGCGCACCCCGAACTTCGGCCGCAAGTCGCTGAACGAGATCAAGGAAGTTCTGGCCGGTATGGGCCTCCATCTCGGCATGGAAGTGCCGGATTGGCCGCCGGACAACATCGACGATCTCGCGAAGCGTTACGAAGACCAGTACTGAATGGTGAAGTCGTGAATGGGGAATGGTGAATAGTGAATGGCAGGTCGGACCTGGTTCCGGCTTCGCAACGCCACTTGATCCATTCACCATTTTACCATCCACCATTCACCAATTGAAACAAGCGGGCGGAGTTGCCCGGGAACCTAAGGAGAAGAGCCATGCGTCACGGATTTGCCGGCCGCCGGTTCGCCCGCAGCGTCAGCCATCGTAAGTCGATGTTCGCCAACCTCGCGGCTTCGCTCATCGAGCATGAGCAAATCGTTACCACCTTGCCGAAGGCGAAGGATCTGCGTCCGATCGTCGAGAAGCTGGTTACGCTGGGCAAGCGCGGCGACCTGCATGCCCGCCGTCTGGTTATCGCCCAGATCGGCAACGAGCATCTGGTCAAGCGTTTGTTCGACACGATTGCGCCGCGCTATGCGCAGCGTCAGGGTGGCTACCTGCGCATCATGAAGGCCGGTTTCCGCCATGGCGACAATGCGCCGATGGCCGTGATCGAGTTCGTCGACCGCGACACGTCCGCCAAGGGCGCTGCCGACAAGGCACGCGCTGAGGCCGAGGGCGCCGAGCAGGCCGAAGCAGCGTAAGACTGCCGATTTTACGATGCGGAATTGCTGAAGCCAGCGAGGCGATTGCCTCGCTGGCTTCTTCTGTACAAAAAGCCGCCTCTCGGCGGCGATGGTGGGGAATGAATATGACGGATGCGGCCGAGACCAGACTTTCCTTCGCGGTTGACCTCGCCCGCCGTGCCGGCGAGCTCGGCATGGGCTTCTTCCGTGAAATCGAGAAACTGACCATCGAGAGCAAGGGCCATCAGGACCTCGTCTCGAATGGCGACCGCGAGGTCGAGCTGTTCGTGCGCGCGGCGATCAGCGAGGCTTATCCGGACGACGGCATCGTCGGTGAAGAACATGCACCGACCAAGGGCAGATCCGGGCATATCTGGGTGATCGATCCGATCGACGGCACGGCCAATTTCGTCCGCGGAATTCCGCAATGGTGCGTCATCATCGCCTGCATGAAGGATGGCACGACCCATACCGGCGTCGTTCACGAGCCGGCCAGCGGCGAGACGTTCTATGCGCGCAGAGGCGGCGGCGCGTTTTGCAACGGCCGGCCGATCGCCGTATCCAGCGCGGATCACGTCAATCAGGGCTCGATCGGCGTCGGCTTCAACAATCGCACCACGGCGCAGAACATCGTGCCGATCGTGGCGGCCATCATCGATGCCGGCGGCGTTTTCTTCCGCAACGCATCGGGCGGACTGATGTTGTCCTATGTCGCTGCCGGGCGGCTGATCGGCTACACCGAAGAGCACATGAATGCATGGGACTGCGTCGCCGCGTTTCTCATCATCGAGGAGGCGGGCGGCGTGGTGGAGCCGTTCAGCCGCGACGATGTTCTCGCCAATGGCACGGTGGCGATTACCGGCGGCAAGGGCGTGTTCGCGTGGATCAGAGAAGAATCGCGCAAGGCCTACGACTGGTAGCCACCCGGCTCGGCCCGTCGCCGCCGATCTATTCGCCGATCAGCACCGGTCCGCTGGCCGGAAAGCCGACGCCCACTTTCGTCTCCGGCGCGTGAATCTCGTCAACATTCTGCGAAACGATGAAGACATCGCCGGCTTCCGTGGACACGACATACTCCGCGTGGCTGCCGACATAGGTCGATTTCGAGACGGTTCCAGGCACGGTGTTGGCCGCCCCCGCCTTGAGCAGTTCTACGCGGCGCGGCCGCGCGGCAAGCTTTGCCGGGCCGGGCAGGCGGCCACGGGCCGGCAGTCTCAGGGTAACCGGGCCGAGCTTTACCGTGGCGACATCCTTGGCCACGCTCTCAATGGCGCAGTCGAAGATGTTGGCCTCGCCGATGAAGTCGGCGACGAATGCATCGGCCGGTGCGTCGTAGAGGTCGCGCGGCGTACCGTCTTGAGCGATGACGGCGTTGTTCATGACGATGATCCGGTCGGAGACGGCGAGCGCCTCTTCCTGGTCATGGGTGACGTAAACGACGGTCAGGCCGAGATTCTGCTGAATCTCGCGGATCTCTTCGCGCACGTGCCGGCGCAGTTTGGCGTCGAGGTTCGACAATGGCTCGTCGAAGAGAAGGACCTGCGGTTCAAGCACCAGGGCGCGCGCAACGGCGACACGTTGTTGCTGGCCGCCCGACAACTCGCTGGGCAGCCGCGCGCCGAATTTGGAGAGGCCGACCAGATCGAGTCCGGCCTGCGCCTTCGGCGCGATGTCCTTCTTGGGCACGCCGGAGAAGCGCAGGCCGTATTCGACATTCTCGTTTACCGTCATATGCGGAAATAGCGCGTAGGACTGAAACACCATGGAGACGTCACGGTCGGTGGCGGGCAGGCGGGTGACGTCCTTGCCGCCGATCATGATCTTGCCCTCGCTCGCCATTTCGAGCCCGGCGATCATGCGCAGCGTCGTGGTCTTGCCGCAGCCGGACGGGCCGAGCAGCGTGACCAGCTTGCCGGCCTCGATGTCCATCGAAACATCGTTGACCGCTGTGAAAGCGCCATAGCGCTTGGTGACGCGGTCGAATTTTACCGAAGCGGCGTTGCTACGAATTTCTGGCATGGTCTATCCCGAAATTGCGGTTTTCCCGCCGGCCGGCGGCAGACTGACATTGGTGCGCGACTGGGCGGTGTCGACGTGCAGGCCGCGCCGGCCGATGCGGCGCGAACCGACCAGCAACTGCATGATGCCGATGACGACGAGCATCACCACGATAAGCACTGTCGAATAAGCGATCGCCACGCCGTATTCGTTGTTTTCAACACGTCCCACAATGTAGCTCGTCGACATGTCGTAGCGCGCGCTGACCAGGAAGATGATGGCGCTGATCGCCGTCATGGCGCGCACGAAGGAATAGACCAGCGCCGCCAGGATCGCCGGGCGCAGCAGCGGAAGGATGACTTTTCGGAAGGTCTGCCAGGAATTGGCGCCCAGCGTCAGCGAGGATTCGTCCAGGCTCTTGTCGATCTGGGACATCGAAGCGACGCCGGCGCGAACTCCGACCGGCATGTTGCGGAAGATGAAGGACAGCACCAGGATGATGCCGGTCCCGGTCAGTTCGATCGGCGGTACGTTGAACGCGATCACATAGGACACGCCGATGACGGTGCCGGGGATGGCGAAGGACAGCATGGTGCCGAACTCGAAGGCGTCCTTGCCCTTGAAGTTCTGTCGCACCAGCAGATATGCGGTAAGCAAACCGATTGCGGCGGTGAGCGGCGCCGAGATCAGCGCAATTTCAATCGTCGTCCAGAAGGAGCTCCAGGCCGAGCCGGAAAAATGCAGGCCAAACTGGTTCCAGCCGACCGAAAACGCCTTGATGTAGTGCAGCAGGGTCAGAGTGTGGTCGATGCCCCAGCGCGTGACGAAACTGCCGTAGAGAATGGTAGCGTAGACGAACAGCGTAAAGGCGGTCCAGAAGCCGGCAACGCCATAGACGCCGAGTTCAAGCCCGCGCGGAAGTCTCGGGTGGACGCCGGAATCGCCTTTTCCGGTCATCGTCGTGTAGCTCTTCTTGCCCAGCCAGAAACGCTGCGCGTAAAAGGCGCCCAGCGTGAAGACCAGCAAGACGACGGCCAGGATTGCTGCTTGTGCAGGGTCGTTCTGGGCGCCGACGATGGCGAAGAAGATCTCGGTCGACAGCACATCGAAATTTCCGCCGAGCACCAGCGGATTGCCGAAATCGGCCATCGACTCGATGAAGCCAAGCAGGAAGGCGTTTGCCAGGCCGGGCCGCATCAGCGGCAGCGAGACATTCCAGAAGGTCTGCCAGCGGTCGGCGCGCAGGGTCTGCGAAGCTTCCTCCATCGAGGGGGAAACGCCTTCGACGACCCCGATGAGCACCAGGAACGCTATCGGGGTGAAAGCAAGCAATTGTGCGATCAGCAGGCCGGGCAGGCCATAGACCCAGCGTGTCGGCTGCATGTCGAAGATGCCGGCGAAAAACTGGGTCACTGCGCCGGAGAGGCCGAAGAGAAGAATAATCGCCAGGCCGATGACGAAAGGCGGCGTAATGATCGGCAGGATCGTCAGCGCGCGCAGGGCCTTGCCGTAGCGAAAGCCGGATCGCGTGACGACCAATGCGAAGACGAGGCCGAGGACGGTGCTGAGCGCCCCGACAACAATGGCGAGGAACAGCGAATTCAGCGCCACGCCGCAGCGGCTGCCCGCGAAGCAGCCCAGGCTCCAAAGTCGCTCGCTGAAGATTTTTGCGATGAAAGTCCCGAACGAATATCCGCCGTCGGTGGTCACCAGCGCATTCGCCAGCATTTGAATGAGGGGGATGAAAATGAAGACGGTGACCATCGCCACCACGAAGCCGATGGCGCTGACGACGAAGACATCGCCGCCAACCGCGCCGCGCGCCGCAATTCCAAGCGTGAGCAGGAAAAGGAAGGCACCGCAGACCAGCATTGCGCCGTAGCCCATGCCAAACTGCCGGTCGTCGAGTTCCCCAAAGAGCGCCGTCAGCCACTCGAAGCGCCAGCCCCGCATGCTGATGGCGTAGCCCTGGAAAAAGAACCACGCCAGCCCGGCAATGCCGACCCATATCAGGATCGTGCCGAACCACGGATCGGCCTTGCGCCTACCGTGGAGGAGAAGGGGGAGCAGCAGGAGACCGCCAAGCGGGGCAAGCCAGAGCTTTTGCCCCTGCAGCACCAGAAAGAGGGCAGGGGCGACGTCTTCACCCAGGGGGTAGCCGTCGGCGAGCCAGCCGAGTGTGAAGAAATTGTCGTCCAGTCCGTACCAGGGCAGCAGTGCATAGCCGAGCCAGCCGACTGCCAGCCAGATCAGGAGTGCGGGATGAAAGCCTGCTCGACTGGCTTCAGCGCGCATGACGCTGCCTTGTCGCTATCCGGCAAGAGAGGCTTGATCCATGCGGATTGATGTGGGGATCGGAGGAGATGTTGGTATGATGAAGTAGCGTCAAGTCTCGCACCCGATCGATCGCGCCTGTCGTCTCCGTTCATTTCGGTGGATCGCCCGACCCCCTCGCTTGGTGGGAGCCGGGCGAGACCGCTTATTGAGGCAGCGACGCGACTTCGTTGTCCCATTTCGAAAGGAGACGCTTGCGCTCCTCGCTCGAACCGTACTTTTTGAAATCGTAGTCGATCAGCTTGATCTTCGAGATGTCCGGGATCTTGTCGGAGAGCTTGGCGTTTTTGTTCGACGGGATTTGGAAGGAGTTCACCTCCGCCGCCTTCTCCTGAACCGCCGCTCCCAACACCCAATCATAGTATTTCTTGGCGGCTTCCGGATTGCGCGCTCCCTTGATCAGGGACATCGAGCCGATCTCGTATCCGGTACCTTCGCATGGCGCGACGGGAACAATGGGAAAGCCAGCCGCGGTCTGTGCTACCGCATCATGCAGGAAGACAATGCCGATCGTGGTTTCGCCGAGGCCCGCGGCCTTGATCGGTGCGGAGCCGGACTTGGTGTATTGGTTGATGTTGGCGTGAAGGGCCTTCAGGTACTCGAATGCCTTGTCCTCGCCCATCAGTTGAACCAGCGTTGCCAGCATGGTGTAGGCGGTACCCGATGAGTTCGGGTTGGCGACCTGAACCTGGCCTTTGTATTCCGGCTTGATCAGATCCGCCCAGCACTTCGGCTCCGGCAAGCCGTTCTTGGCCAGCAGATCCTTGTTGTAGCCGAAACCGAGCGCGCCGGAGTAAACGCCGATTGTCTTGTTGTTGGCGGCCTCCGCCTGCTTGATCGCCCAGTCATAGAGTTCGCCGCGCATCGGTGAATCGGGATATGCCTCGGTCAGATCCTCCTCTGCGGCCTGCAAATGCGGGTCGCCAGTGCCGCCCCACCAGACGTCACCCTTCGGGTTCCCGGACTCGGCCTTGACCTGCGCGAAGGTTTCGCCGGAGCTCTTGCGCGTCATATCGACGGTGATGCCGGTCGCTTCTTCGAAGCCGCGCGCCAATTGCTGGCACCATGCTTCGTCGGCGGCGCAGTAAAGGGTCAGGCTTTCCGACTGCGCCACGCCGGCGCTTGTCAGCGAACCCACTGCGACGCCCGCCGCCAGAAGCAGCTTGTTTAGTTTCATGAAGTTCCTCCCATCGTCCTGTTTTGCCGCCACGAAAATCCTCGGTTTTCGTGGCGGTTCGGGCACAAGGTGAGGTGTTTTCGCTGCGATTGCAACCGGCTTTCGATCCACGTTCAACTTTCGCCGGCAAAGGAGTTTAGCCGTCCGAAACGCCGGCCTCAGCGAAGCTCGCCATGCCCGTGTGGCAGGCGAGCGCGCCGCGCAAGATGTTGATCGCGAGACAGCCGGCCGACCCTTCGCCGAGCCGCATGCCGAGATTGAGCAACGGTTCGAGCCCAAGGGCCTCAAGCAGGGCCCGATGCCCGGCTTCAGCTGAGACATGGCCGGAAAGAGCGTGCGCCAGTCCCGCAAGGTGAAGCTTTGCGAGCGGCGCGACAGCAGCCGTGGTGACGAAGCCGTCCAGCATCAGCGGCACGCCCAGCTTTCGTGCGGCAAGGGCTGCGCCCAGCATTGCCGCGAGTTCACGCCCGCCGAGCGCCGCGGCGATCCGTAGCGGATCGCTGAGCACGTCGCCATGCAGCGCGATGGCCTTTTCGATTGCAGTCGTTTTGCGATAGAGCCCGGCATCGTCGACACCGGTCCCGCGCCCCACCCATTTCAGCGCGCCGCCGCCGAAAAGGGCAGTTGCGAGGGCTGCCGCAGTGGTCGTGTTGCCGATCCCCATTTCGCCGAGGCACAGGAGATCGAGGTCGGCGCTGACAGAATCGTATCCGGTTGAGACGGCGGCGAGGAAATCCGCATCGTCCATGGCAACGGTTTGCGTGAAGTCGCCGGTCGGCCGGTCGATCTCCAATGGAACGACGAGAAGCTCCGCCCCGGCCTGCCGCGCCAATTGATTGATGGCCGCGCCGCCGCCGGCAAAGTTTGCCACCATCTGGGCCGTCACTTCCGCCGGAAATGCTGATACGCCCTGTGCCGTCACCCCATGCGAACCGGCGAACACGATCACCTTGACCTTGTCCAGTTTGGGCATCGGTCGGCGCTGCCAACGGGCGAGCCAGCCGACAAGTGTCTCCAGCCTGCCGAGGCTGCCCTGCGGCTTGGTCAAAGTGTCCTGGCGTGCCGCCACTGCGCTGGCGGATCCTTCGTCCCCATCCGAGAGGGCATGGCAGGCTTCGCGCAGTTCATCGAAAGTTTTGAAAGGCATAGGCAAGAAATCTCCGAAGTCAGGTTAGGAAAATACAGCGGCCGCGGCGACCAGGATCGTCATTTCCGCGAATTGCTGAGAGGCGCCCAGCGTATCGCCCGTAATGCCGCCGATCTGGCGCAGGCAGAGCTGTCGGAAGGCGAGTGTGACAACCCCCACCGCCAGCGCGGTGACGAGCGCCCCGAACACGCCGAGAAAGAGCAATCCCGCGATGCCGATCGCGAGCGAAGCGGCAGCACCGATCGCGGGAACCGGGCCGACAGTGGCGGCCAAGCCTGAATGGGTGGCCAGTTGCGTGTCGCGGATCAGCCGCGCGAAAATGGCGCGCGAAGCGACATGCGCGGCGATCAGCCCCGCGAGCACGGCGCCGTGCGAAGCAAGGGTGGCAAGCGCGCTCCAGCGGATCAGCACCGACGTCATCAGCGCCACTGCGCCGTAGGTGCCAAGACGGCTGTCATGCATGATTTCCAGCTTCCGCTCGATTGTCTTGCCGCCGCCGAATCCATCGGCGACATCGGCCAGGCCGTCTTCGTGCAGGCACCCGGTGAGAAGCATCATGGCGGCCAGCGTGATCGCCGCCGCCGGCAAGGTGGGCACATCCAGCGCATCGACCAGGGCAAAGACGATCGCCCCCAGGAGCGCGACCACCAGGCCGACGAGGGGGGCTGCCCATATGACCTCGCCCAGCTTCCGGTCCGACATGAAAGAGGGCAGCGGAAGCCGGGTGAAGAAGACGAGCGCCACGAGGACGTCGGAAAGGCGCGGCGTCATGTCACCGATCCCCCCGCGCGATCGCGTGAAAAAACGTGCCGCTGACCCAACCCCGGCGGCCGCCGGAAAACCCCAGCGGATTGCCCAAGCCGTCAGCCAGTTCCGCCACCGGCTGGTCGTCGCCCGCGGCTATCACACGGACATAGTGGAATTCATGACCGCGAATGACAGTCTGCGCCTCGCCGAGCGGACAATCCGCCAGCAGCCGCGCCTGCCGATAGCCGAGATTCATCTTGCGCTGGGCAAAGCTGGTCGAATGGCCGAGCAGCCCCAGCATCGGGTGGGTGGTGCCGGCAGCGTCCTCCAGACTCCGCCCGAGCACCATGAAGCCCCCGCATTCGCCGTGGACCGGCTTGCTCTCGGCAAAAGACCGCATGCCTGCCGTGAAATTTTCCGCCGCGGCGAGGCGGCCTGCGTGCAGTTCGGGATAGCCGCCGGGCAACCAGCAAACATCGCAATCCTGGCGGGGACCTTCATCGGCAAGCGGAGAGAAAGGCACCAGTTCGGCCCCGGCGTCGCGCCAATTGGCGGCGACATGCGCATACAGGAAGGTGAAGGCAGCGTCGCGGGCCAAAGCAATGCGTTGTCCCGGCGGCGGCAGGTGGGCATCGGCTTTCGGCGCCGGCAGCTCCAGAGGAGCCGCCAAGGCGAGGATCGCGTCGACATCGAGCGAACGCTCCATGACATCCGCCAATCTCTCGAGATGCGCGTCGAGTGCCTCATGCTCCTCCGCCTGGACGAGGCCGAGATGGCGCTCGGGCAGGGACAGATTGGGATCGCGCAGAATGCCCCCGACAACCGGCAATCCGATGGCGGCGATGGCGTCCCCCGCCAGCCTCTGGTGCCGTTCGCTGCCGAGCTTGTTAAGGATGACGCCAGCCATGCGCACGCCGGGGTCGAAGCTCGCAAAGCCCTTGGCCACGGCGGCCGCCGTCTGCGATTGGCCTGAGACGTCAAGCACAAGCAAAACAGGCACGCCGTAGAGCCGAGCGATGTCGGCTGCCGCGCCGGAGCGTCCCGGCTCCGCCGGGATGCCGTCGAACAGGCCCATCGCGCTTTCGATAACGAGGACGTCAGTGTCGGATGCCGCTTCCGCGAGCAGCGAGCCGATCATGTCCGGCGGCATAGCCCAACTGTCGAGATTGATGCCGGGCCGGCCGGTGGCGGCGGCGTGAAAGCCTGGATCGATGTAGTCGGGGCCGGATTTGGCGCCGCGAACGCGCAGGCCGCGCCGCGCCAATGCCCTGAGCAGGCCGATCGTGACGCTGGTCTTTCCGGACCCGGAGCGCGGCGCGCCGATGATGATGCAGCGGGCGCTCATGCGCCGCCCCGCAGTTCTTCGCGAAGCGCCACAATGCCGCCCACGACGATCAGCGCGGGCGAGACGATGTTCTCACGCGCCGCTGCCTCGGCCAGCGTGCCAAGCGTCGCCACAACCGTGCGTTCCTGCGGCAGGGTAGCGTTCTCGATCAGTGCGGCGGGCGTTTCGGGCGCGAGGCCGCCATCGCGCAACGCCGTCACCGTATCCGCCATATGCGTCAGGCCCATATAGATGACGATCGGCTGGCCGGTACGGGCAAGCGCTTGCCAGTCCGGACGGTCGTCGGACACAGCGGCGAAGCCCGTGGCCAGGATAATCGCGCCGTTGATCCCGCGCATGGTCGCTGGAATGCCGGCTGAGGCGAGGCCGCCGAAGGCCGAGGTGACACCGGGAAGCACGCGATAGGGGATACTTGCCTTCACCAGCGCCAGCACTTCTTCGCCACCGCGCGCGAAGACAAGGGGGTGCCCGCCTTTCAGCCGCAGAACCTTGCGGCCTTCGCCCGCCAGCCGCACCAGCAACTGATTGATCTCCTCCTGCGGGATCGAGAGCCTGCCGCCGCGCTTGCCGACATAGAATTTCTCCGCCTGAGCGGCGATTGCGATGATCTCCGGCGACACCAGCGCGTCATGAACCAGTGTGTCGGCCTGATCGAGCGCCGACAAAACCTCCAGCGTCAGCAGCCCAGGGTCGCCGGGGCCGGCGCCGGCCAACCAGACATGGCCCGGCTCAAGGGGGGCTCTGCCGCGCAAGAGCGTCTCGATGCTGGAGGAAAGCGTCATGCGCGCCGCCTCGAAGCCGGCATCGAACTGATAGATCGCGACATTTGCGGCCTGTGCAAGACTGCCCCGGCGCGCCTATACATCCGCCCATGGCATCGACCGAAAAACCCCTGCGGCGCGGCTGGACGACTGGAGCTTGCGCTACCGCCGCCAGCAAGGCTGCATGCGCGGCGCTGCTTACCGGAGAGTTTCCCGATCCGGTGGAGATAACGCTGCCCGGCGGAAGCACGGTCGCATTCGCCCTGGCGCAGACCGAAATCGGCGACGGGTTCGCGCGCGCCGGCGTCGTGAAGGACGCCGGCGACGATCCGGACGTCACCCATGGCGCGCTGATCCTCAGCACCGTGCGGCGTGGCCGGCCCGGCAGCAGCGTTTCCTTCGCGCGCGGCGAGGGCGTCGGACTGGTGACGCGGCCGGGCCTTCCCATTTCTCCCGGAGAGCCGGCCATAAATCCGGTGCCGCGCAAGATGCTCGCCCAAGCGATCGCCCAGGTGGCAGGCGCGGAAGCCGATATCGAGATCGAGATTTCGGTTCCGGGCGGCGAAGCGATGGCCGAGCGTACCCTGAACGGCAGGCTGGGCATCGTCGGAGGCATTTCCATCCTCGGCACGACGGGCGTCGTTATCCCGTATTCCTGTTCGTCCTGGATTCACTCGATTCACCGCGGCATCGATGTCGCACGGGCCATGGGCTTCGCCCATGTTGCCGGATCGACCGGCAACGCCTCGGAGATCGCCGTGCAGAAGCGATATGGCTTGCATGAAGTGCAGCTCATCGACATGGGCGATTTTGTTGGCGGCATGCTGAAATATCTGCGCGATCACCCCGTGCGACGCGTCACCATCGCCGGCGGCGTCGCCAAGATGACGAAGCTCGGGCAGGGAATGCTCGATCTGCACTCGAAGCGAGGCATGGCGGATTTGGCAGCGCTCGCCGCTGTGGCGGAGAGGGCAGGAGCGTCGGAAGAGCTTGGCGGCCGCATGCGCCGCGCCAATACCGTGGCTGAGGCCTTTGCACTTGCCGGTGAGCAGGGCATTGCCGTCGGCGATGCGATTGCCGAGGCCGCCTGGGCGACCGCTGCGGCGGTCGTCGAGGGGGCGGGGATCGACCTCGAAGTGTTGGTGTTCGACCGTGAGGGCGAGTTGCGGGGGCGTTATGCAAGCACGCGGGCGGAAAGCTGACGTCGCGTTCATTCGCCGCGCCCCCTGAAGCGCCGCTGATAATAGGCGTCGTAGAGCGAGGAGTCGCGGAAATCCTCGGCCGCTAGGCTGGGACCGACGAAGATGACGGCGCTGCGCTCGATCGGCTCTTTCGCCAGTTCCCCAACGATCGTCGCGAGACTGCCCCGCACGATGCGCTCCTCCGGCCAGGACGCTCGAAAGACGATGGCAACCGGGCAGGCGTCGCCGTAGTGGGGCGCCAGTTCGGCTGCAACGCGCCCGAGATCGTGAATGGCGAGATGAATTGCCAGCGTCGATCCGGTCGCTGCGAAATTGGCGAGCGTTTCCTTAGGCGGCATTTTCGAAGCGCGGCCGGAAACCCGCGTCAGCACCAGGCTTTGCGCTATTTCGGGTATGGTCAGTTCGCGCTTCAATGCCGCTGCGGCGGCGGCAAAGGCGGGAACGCCGGGGGTCATCGTGTAGTCGATGCCGAGCGTTTCAAGCCGGCGTATCTGTTCGGCCACCGCGCTCCACACCGACAAATCGCCGGAATGCAGCCGTGCCACGTCATGCCCGGCGCGATGCGCGGACAAGAACTCGGCCTCGATTTCATCGAGGGACATCGGCGCCGTATCGACGATCCTGGCTCCGGATGGGCAGTAGTCGAGCAGTGCCTTCGACACGACCGATCCGGCGTACAGACAGATCTGGCAGCGCGCGAGCAGGTCTCGTCCGCGCACTGTGATGAGATCGGCAGCGCCGGGGCCGGCTCCAATGAAATGAACCGTCATCGGCCCGCCTCCGAACCGCCGCGGGCCAGGGCGCAGGTGACCCCGTCGAGGACAATGCGTGGACCCAGCAATGCCGCCCCATCACCCGCCGCAGCCAGCGCGGAAGCCTCGCAGAGCGATGGCACTCCGGCATGCCGCAACGATGTGTCGGACTGGGTCAGGCAGTGCGGGGCGGCCTGCTGCAGTTCCATGTCTCCGACAATCACCAAAGGCAGCTTGAGCCGCCGAGCGATCGAGTGAATCGCCGGCTCGTCGCGTTTCGAACCGCCTGTCGCCAAGGTTCCCACGTCGGCCAGAGCCAGCCCCCCGGTTGCCAGCGCTGCTTCCAACGCCGCCGCCAGCTGAGCGTCGGATGTGCCTTTGCGGCATCCCAGGCCGGCGACAATCATGACTTCGTCCATGCCCACTGCGTTACCGGCATTGCCGGACGCCAGCCCTGCATCGATCCAATAGGCGCTGCGTGACTGATCGCGATGCGTCGAAGTTCACCGCCAAGGCGTGCCTGGGCACCCAGAAGCAAAGCCTCCATCTCCAGCGTGACCGCATTTGCCACCAGGCGTCCGCCCGTCTTGAGCGCGGCGATTGCGGCGTCTAGGACGCCTTCGTCGCTACCGCCGCCGCCTATGAAGATCGCGTCCGGCTCGGCAAGGCGGGCAAGCGCACTTGGCGCAAGGCCTTCGACGATCGTCAGGCCGGGCACGCCGCAAGCGGCAGCGTTTGTGCGGATACGAGCGGCGCGTTCGGGATGGGCCTCGATGGCGATGGCGCTCAGGGAAGAATGCGCCAGCATCCACTCTATGCCGATCGAGCCGGAACCGGCGCCGACATCCCACAGCAGTTCGCCGCGGCGCGGCGACAATGCCGCCAGCGTGACTGCCCTGACATCGCGCTTGGTGATCTGACCATCATGCTCGAAAAGCCCATCGTCCAGACCGGCACTCAAGGGCAGCACCCGCGCCCGCTGTTCCGCTTCAGTTTCGATGGCCAAGACATTGAGCGGGTTGATTTTCTGGAGGTCAAAGAGTGCCGCCGAAGCGGAGCGAATGCGCTCGTGCTCACCACCAAGCGCTTCCATCACATGCAGCCGGGAAGCACCGAACCCGCTTTCGCGCAGAAGGGCGGCGATCAGCGCCGGCGCCGCACCGTCCGATGTGAGCGCCAGGATCCGGCTGCCCGGGTGCAGCAGCGGGCGCAGGAGATCGATCGGCCTGCCATGCAGCGATATCGTCTCTATGTCTTGCAGCGCCCAGCCCAGCTTCGCGGCGGCCAGGCTGAAGGCTGAAGGCGCCGGGTAGACGCACATTTCCGCCGGCGCGATATCCCTTGCAAGGGTCGCGCCGACGCCGTGCAAAAAGGGATCGCCGGAGGCAAGAACGCAGACCTTCTGCCCGCGCCGGGCAAGAACCGGCTGGATGCTGAAGGGGCTCGGCCACCGTATCGCCTCGCCGTGGATCAAGCTTCGCGCCAGTGTCAGGTGGCGTTCCCCGCCAAACACGAAGTCGGCCTGCGAGATTGCATTGCGCTGGCGCTCGCCAAGGCCCTCCATCCCGTCTTCGCCAATGCCGACGACGCTTAGCCAACTTTCCGCAGCGAGTTGCGTCATGCCGCACTCCCAAGTCGGGCCGGAATGCGATAGGCAGGGTGCGAAGCGGCAAGCCCGCCAAGGAAATGCAATCGATGTCGACGAAGATTCTCTTGCTGGGTGGCACCACGGAAGCACGGCAGATCGCCGACGTGCTGGCAAACTGCGACGAAACCGAGACCACGATGTCGCTGGCCGGCCGCACGACATCCCCCGCTTCTTTCCCGATCCCGGTGCGTATCGGCGGGTTCGGTGGCGTAGAGGGGCTGGCAGGCTATCTCAAGGTGCAGGACATCGCATTGCTTCTCGACGCCACCCATCCCTTCGCCGCGCAGATGAAAACCAATGCCGTGGAAGCGGCGCGCCTTGCCGGCATTCCGATTGTGCGGCTCCATCGCCCTGCCTGGGTGGCGGCGGCGGGTGATCGTTGGACCACGGTCGAAAACGTTGCCGGCGCCATCGAGGCGCTTGGGCGCAGCAAGGCACGCAATGTCTTCCTGCCGCTGGGGCGCAACGAACTCGTTCCCTTCGAAGCCGCGCCGTGGCACCGCTACCTTATCCGCAGCATCGAGGCGTTCGTTCCGCCTCTCAACCTGCCGAATGCCGAATACATCGTCGCCCGGCCGCCCTACACCAGGGACGGCGAGATCGATTTGCTGAAAACGCGCGCGATCGATGTGATGGTGGCCAAGAACAGCGGCGGCGCTATCAGCTACGCCAAGATTCTCGCGGCGCGGGCGCTCGGCATTGAGGTGATCGTGATAGACCGCCCTCGCGTTCCCGACGCGCCGTCGGGGCAGACCATCGCCGAGGTGCTGGCCATGGTAACCCATCAGCTCGGCCTGCGGGCAAAGCGAGTGGCGTAGACCAGATCCGATTTGCCGGGCCGTTCGACGATCCTCGTCTGCGGCGAGCCGATGATGACGCAGGTGGACATGTCGGCATGCTCAGGGCGCGCATCGCGCAAAGCGTGAACGGTGATCTGCTCGTCGTCGCGGCCCGCCGCGCGGCCAAAGATCACCGGCGTGTCCGCCGGCAGGATCGCGGCGACGCATTCGAAAGCGCGGCCGAGCTGCCAGGGACGCGCCTTCGAGATCGGATTGTAGAGCGCGATCACGAAACCCGCTCCGGCCGCCGCCAGCAGCCGAAGTTCGATCAGGTCCCAGGGCTTGAGGTTGTCGGAAAGAGAGATGGCGCAGAAATCGTGCCCAAGCGGTGCGCCGATGCGCGCGGCGACGGCCAGCATGGCCGTCACGCCGGGAACGATCTCAAGATCGATGCCGCGCCAGGCAGAGGGACCGGTTTCGATAGCCTCGCAGACTGCCGACGCCATGGCGAACACACCGGGGTCGCCGCCGGAAACCACGGCCACGACCGCCCCGGCGGCAGCGGCGTCCAGCGCCTCGCGAGCCCGGGCGAGTTCTTTGCGATTGTCGGAGGCCACGGCCTGCTGATGCTCGCCGAGGTCGAGCCGGTCAAGATATGGCTTGTAGCCGTAGAACAGCGTCGCGTCGGCCACTGCCTTCAAGGCCTGCGGCGTGATTTGGTCCTCATTGCCCGGCCCGAGGCCTATGACGAAAATCTTGCCGGTCATCCGACCGCCTCGACTTGTCCGGGACGCGACGACCAACCCGGTACAAGGACGATCGAGAAGTAGGGTGCGCGGTCGTCGGATTTCGTCGTCAGCGGCAGGTTGCGCGTTTCCGCCATCGTCCCACGCTCGACATACATCGCGTCTGCCAGCTTTCCCGCGGATTGGAGAGCACGGCGTATCTTGGGCAAATTGCGCCCGACTTTCATGATCACGGCGGCGTCGGTGTCGGCCAGCCGCCGCGCCAGTTCATCTTCGTTCATGGTGCCCGGCAAGACGGTGAGGACGTCATCGCCCTGTACAATAGGAGTGGCCGTCTGCGAC
>Ga0190271_10000200_pt1 | contig 29974 bp, 29 predicted proteins | sample Popmic356T_FD_133747 | JGI IMG/M metagenome (GOLD analysis project Ga0190271, IMG submission 133747) | Populus adjacent soil microbial communities from riparian zone of Weber River, Utah, USA - 356 T | ecosystem: Environmental > Terrestrial > Soil > Riparian zone | place: USA: Utah | collected...
ACCGAAAGGCCGCCGCGCTTACCAGCGCGCGCAGGAACAGCGCCTTAGCCGCTTCGCCGAGGTTCTGGATTCCTTGAGCGACGAGCAGGTGGGCGCCATGCGCAACCTGTCAGAGGCCCTCGACCGGCTGACGGTGCTGCTCCATAAATAGAGCTATGGCTCCTCGGCGGCGCCATCCAAAGTGCGCCGCACGGTCCCCGCGAGATCCGCGAGCGTGAACGGCTTCGTCAGCGATGCCGTCTCGAGCCCATCGATGCGCTCGGGCCCGCGGCCGGGATCTACCGTTGCGATGATGCGCAACCGCGGCCGAGCCGCGCGGACGCGGCGCAAAACGTCGGCGTCGACGCGGCCGAGCCCGTCGATCACAAGGAGGTCCGTTGGCTCTGCGGCAACGGCCGCCAGCAAGCTCTCCGCATCTGCCGCAACATCGACGCGGTAGCCGAGCACCGCGAGCGTCTCGTGGATCGTCGCGCGGAGGGCTTCGTCGAGCGCGAGCACGACGACGCGTTCCGTGCCGGTCGACAACGTCGACAACGGCATCGTCCTGTCGTCCGCTTGGACGGCGTGCCCGCCTTGCTGACGAGGCAGCAGCAGAGTCACGACCGTTCCCTGCCCGACCACGCTCTCGATCGCCGCGCAACCTCCCGAGCTCTCCGCGAACCATCGAACCATGCTGAGCCCGAGACCCGTTCCGCCCCGCTCGCGCTTCGTCGAGAAGAACGGCTCGAAAACGCGGTGGAGCGCGTCGGGCGCAATGCCGGCACCCGTATCGCGAACGACCACGGCGACGTAACGCCCGCCCCGCGCGAGCCCGCGTAGCGGTGCTTCCTCGTCGGCAACATCGACTGCCGTCACCTCGATCGAGATGCGGCCGTTACCTTCGATTGCGTCGCGCGCATTGACGGCGAGGTTGACGACGGAGCTCTCGAGCTGTGCCGCGCTCGCGCGCACGGCGCCGATGTGCTCCGGCAGCGTCGTCTCGAGACGGATCCGCGGACCGAGTGCGCGACGCAGAAGCGGCAGCACCTCACCGACGACCTTCGCCGGGTCGATGATGCCGACATCGATCTCCTCGCGCCGAGCGAACGTCATGAGCTGCTTGATGAGCTCGGTGCCGCGTTTGCCGGCGTCGCGTGCCGCTTTGAGCTTCTCGAACACACGTGGCCGTTCGCGCACCTCTTCGCCGACGAGGTAGAGGTTGCCCACCAGCACCGTGAGTAGATTGTTGAAGTCGTGAGCGACACCGGCAGTGAGACTGCCAAGGGCCTCCATGCGCGCGCTGTGCTGCGCCGCCACACGCAACGCCTTGTCGTCGTCACCGTCGACCAGGATGCCGACGAAACGGCGGTTAGTACCTTCACCCGTCGCGCTCACGTCACCGCGAAAGACCTTCGTCACGCCGTCGAAACCGCGTAGCTCGATTTCGACAGATCGGCCCGTGCGCGCAGCATCGCACCAAGCATTCCATGCGGTCCGGTCGACGCAGTAGTCGGCGAGCCGCTTGCCGCTTCGCGCCGCCGCATCGCCGCACCCAAGGAAACGCCGCATGCGCGCGTTGGCGGCGCGAATCGTGCCGTCGGCCGCAACGACGATCGCAGCGACGACGGTGCTCGCCTCGACGAGGGCGAGGTCGATCTCATCGCGCTCCGGCTTTTTCCGGATGGTTGGCTGCGACATTAGCTCGTTTCCGACGACAGTGTAGATTCGTGTGTGGCGAACGTATCGGAAGGCTAACTACTCGCCGCCCCGGCGCTATGGACGAGTGTCACACTTTGCGGGATCCCGCACCGTCGACACTGCGAATCACCGCCTTTGCAAGCGAGACGTAACTCACAGGTGCGCCTCCGGACGCGAGTTACAGTTAGGCCACGCCTAAGTGCCAGAGATCCTGGCCCGGAGACTCGTGAGCGATACGCTTCTCAGTCGAACCATTGCGAGCACCGCGACGCTCAAGATGGCCAGCATCCCTTGGCTCGACTTGTTCTACACGCCGCTCGAGGAGCGCTTCGAGCGGATCACGCGCATCGCACGCCGCGCCCTGCATTCTCCCGTCGCGGCGATCTCGTTGTTGAACGAGGACAAACAGTGGTTCAAGTCTGCGGCTGGCTGGGGAATCTCCGAGCTGCCGCGCGACCAGGCAATCTGCAAGCTCACGGTCGAAGCAAACCAAATCGTCATGATCGGCGACACGCTCGCCGATCCGCGCGTCGCGAAACTGCCGATCGTGGCAGCGGCGCCGCGGTTTCGCGCCTACGCCGGTCATCCGCTCGTCGACGAGCAAGGTGTTTGCATTGGAACGTTCTGCGTCCTCGACCTCAAGCCGCGCGAGTTCGCGCCCGTCGACCGGCAGGCGCTGACGGACCTCGCCGCACTCGTGCAGCGCGAGCTGCTCTCGGATCAGGTGAGGAACGCGAACGTAGCCCTTACGTCGAAGCTCGGCGTAGCGCGCCGCGAAGCGCTCATGGATCCGTTGACGCACTTGTGGAACCGCCGCGGCGCCTCCGTGCTGCTCAAAGGCGCTTTCGCGGGAGCGGATCAACGCGGGACACCGCTCGCGCTGGCGTTGCTCGATCTCGACAACTTCAAGCGCATCAACGACACGCGCGGCCATCAGGCGGGCGACGAGGTGCTGCGCCGCGTTGCAAGTAGGCTCTTGAGCACGGTTCGCGGCGACGACGCGATCTGCCGCCTCGGCGGCGACGAGTTCTTGGTGCTCATGGTCGACACCGACGCTGCCATCGCGAGCCGTGTCGCAGAGCGCATTCGCCAGGCGATCACGAGCACCCCCATACCGACGCGCGACGGCGCAGTCTCCGTCAGCGTCAGCGTGGGCTGCACGGTTCGCGCCCCTCGTGACCCGGCGGCCGTGGACACCTTGCTCGAGCGCGCCGACCAGGCCTTGATGCAGTCGAAGGCCGCGGGCCGCAATCGCGTTCAAATGACGAGCTGAGCACGGCCTCGTACGCGGCGACGGCGTCGCCAATTCCGTTGCGGTATCATCTTTTGACGGCGCGGCTCACCGCCGCCCGAATCATGGGGGATACCGTGGCCAAACCAGTCGATAACGCCTCGACGGGCTCCGTCGACCGTCGCAAGTTCCTCAAAGGCGCGGCTGCCGGCGCTGCGGGCGCTGCCGGCGCGATCGTCGGCAGCACCGGCTCTGCTCAGCAGGCCGCACCGGCGAGCACGCGCCCTGGCGTCACACGGCCCACGGAAGCCGACGCACGCGCGGACTTCGTACCCCCCGAACCGCGCGTCGGCGCGCAGTTCATTCAACACCCGGCGTCGGACTACATGGTCGACGTGCTGAAAGCGCTCGACTTCGACTACGTTGCCGTCAATCCCGGCTCCGCGTTCGAGGGCCTGCACGAATCTCTCATCAACCACGGCGGCAACCGCAAGCCCGAGATCCTGACGGTGCTCCACGAAGAGGCCGGCGCGGCCATCGCACACGGCTATGCCAAAGCAGCCGGCAAACCGATGATGACGTTGATGCACGGCACCGTCGGCCTGCTACACGCCTCGATGGGTCTGTTCCAAGCGTGGTGCGATCGCGTTCCCGTGTTCGCGATCGTCGGCCAGCCGCGCAACCCGACGAGCGTCGTCAATCGGCCACACAGCGCGCAGGACATGGGCGCGATCGTCCGCGACTTCATGAAGATGGACGACGAGCCGACGAACCTCGACGTGTTCGCCGGCATCGCGATGCGCGCCTACACGATCGGCCGAACGCCGCCGATGGGGCCAACGTTGCTCGTCGTCGACTCGGCTCTCCAGGAAGAGTCGATTCCGGATCCCAGTAAGCTGACGATCCCGCGTCTCTCGATGCCGAGTATGCCGCAGGGTGATTCGGGTGCGGTTCGCGAGGCGGCGCGGCTTCTCGCGAACGCCGAGCGGCCGTTGATTCGCACGGGCAAGCTCGCGCGCACGTCAGCCGGTTGGGACCGACTCATCGAGCTCGCCGAGCTGCTGCAAGCGCCCGTCGACGTGGGCGGCTACGCTTCGTGGCAAGACTTCCCGTCGTGGCACGCGTTGTACGGGACGGGCGGCCCGGGCTACCGCCCCGACGTCATCCTCGGCCTCGAGCTCAACGACATGACGGCGTCCGTCCGCGCGGTTGGGGCGACCGGGGGGAAGACAATCAGCATCTGCTCCGAGTACCTCTCGCAGGGTCACAATATCCACGACTTCGGCAGCTACTCCGAAGTTGACGTCGCGATCGCCGCCGACGGGGAAGCGACACTGCCCTCGTTGATCGACGAGGTCCGAAAGCAGAGCACCGGCAACGCCGCGCGGCTCCGCACGGCTCGCGGCGAGCAGATTGCGACGGCGCACAAAGCGATCCGCGAAAGCGAAATCGACGCCGCTCGCTACGGTTGGAATGCCAGCCCGATCAGCGTGCCACGCATGGTCGCCGAGCTCGGGCGGCAGATCCAGAACGACGACTGGGCGATCGTCTCCGGGCATCAGTTCACAGGACAGTGGCAGCGGCGCCTGCTGAATCACGACAAGTTCTACCGCTACAACGGCGACTGCGGCGGCTTCGGCATCGGCTACGACACACCGGCGTCCGTTGGCGGCGCCCTCGCCCACCGCGAGCACGGCCGGCTCTCGATCGGAATCGTCGGCGACGGCGACTTCAACTTCGTCGGGCCCGGCGCTCTCTGGACGGCGGCCCACCACAAGATTCCGCTGCTCTTGATCGTTCACAACAATCGCGCTTACCACGCGGAAGTCATGCTCGTGCAGCGCACGGCGGCACGCCGCGGCCGCGGCAACGACAGCGTCGACATCGGCAACGTCATCCGCGACCCGGCACCGGATTACGCGAAAATCGCGCAGGGTTACGGCATCTACGCCGAAGGGCCGATCGAAGACCCCACGGCGCTCGCGCCGGCGCTCGAACGCGCGCTCGCGCGCGTACGTGCGGGGGAGCCCGCGCTGCTCGACGTCGTCTCGCAACCGCGTTGAGGCCGCCATGAAGAATCGAACGCTCCGCACCGCCCTCGCGTGCGCCGCCCTGGCGAGCGGCGCCGCTATCGCGCTATCGCTGTCGGCTCAGCAAGGCCAACCTATCGCCGGCGATGCCGCGCGTGGCCAGCCGCTCTTCGCCGACACGTTCAATTGTTACGCGTGCCATGGGTTCGATGCGCAGAGCGGCGAACGCCGCCTCGTGCCGCTGAACTACACGCAAGAAGGCTTCATCACCTTCGTGCAAAGCTCCCCGCTACCGAACATGCCGGCATTCCCCGACGCGTCCGCCCAGCAGCTTGCCGACATCTACGCGTACATTCGCACGATTCCCGCCGATGCGCCCGCGCTCGGCGATGTACCGCTGCTGCGCGACATACTCGAACGAAAGACGCGTGCCGCGGGAGAAGATCGTCGATGATCCCGAGGTTGTTGATTGCCGTAACGCTGACCGCTGCGGCGCTGACGGCCGCGGCGCAAGTGCCGTCGGCCGAGAAGCAGCGAATGATCGACCTCGGCATCGAGCACGGCACCGCGCGTGCTCTCTACGAGCACTTCAAGACGGAAGCGAGCGGCGGCGAGGCGCTCAATTGGCGCGCGGTGCCCGACTGGACCGGCATCTGGACGCGCGAAGCGAGCCCGTTCTTCTGGGACCCCGACCAAGCGTCACCGACGGCGCCGCCGACCGCGAAACTGACACCCGAGCACGAGCGGCTGCTGCGCGAGAAGCTCGCCAATGTCGCCAAAGGCATCGAGTTCGACCCGCTCAGCAACTGTGAGCCTGCCGGCATGCCGCGCTGGCTCGTCGAGCCCTTCCTGAAGGAGTTCGTCGTCACGCCGCACCAGGTGTGGCTCATCAACGAGATGCAGAACGAGATCCGCCGCATTTTTACCGACGGCCGCGATCACCCGAGCGACGCCGACGCTTACCCGCTCTGGGAAGGCGACTCGATCGGTTTTTGGGACGGCGACAAGCTCGTGATCCATACGAGCCAGATGCGCGCCGGCCAGTATCAGCGCATTCAGCCCTTCTACACCGAGCAAGTGGAAACGGTCGAGATCTGGCAGAGAGCCGACGCGACGACGATCGTCGTGGACGTCTGGGCCTTCGATCCGCCGGCGCTCGCAGAGCCCTGGTACACTAAGCAGGTTTACAAAAGACTGTCCAACGACGACTCGAGTCTGCGAATCAGGTACTGGCACTGCGGCGAGAATCAGAACAACGTCGTGGAGCAGACGGAGACGGGAACCTCGGATTTCTCGAACTTCACGTTCACTGAGCGAGACGACCAGTAAGGAGATGGCGATGAGGAGAGTCATGGCAGGCGTACTTGGGCTGGCAGCGTTGCTGGCGGCGCCGACGTTCGCCCATCACTCGGCGGTCATGTTCGATGACCAGAAAGAAGTCACCGTCAGCGGCACCGTCAAAGAGTTTCAATACACGAATCCGCACTCGTGGCTGCTCGTCGACGTCAAGAACGACGACGGCACCGTCACGACGTGGGGGTTCGAGGCCGAGGGTCCGAGCACGCTGACGCGCGCCGGCATCCGCAAGAGCGATTTCGCTGCGGGGACACAAATCACGATCACCGGCAACCCGATGCGCGACGGCCGGCCGGCGGCAGCCTGGATCAGGGCGAAGCGCGGCGACGGCAAGGACTTCGATCCACGCGCGGGCTTTGCGATCAAGTAACGCTGAGAGCTTCCGAACGACGAGGCCCGAGACGCTGAGCGCCTCGGGCCTTTTTTCTTTTTAGCTCAAGGCGGTGGAAACTCCGCTGCGATGCACTCGGCCGCGTCGACGGCGCGCGGCAGGACGCCGAGCGAGCCGAGCGCCGCGCATGCTTGGCCGACGTCGCTCGCGGCAACGCCCACGCGCGCGCTCCAGCGCACGGTCCCGAGCCAATCGGCGACGTCGCCGGCGCGGAGACCGTAACGACGTGCGATCAACTGCGCCGCGTCCGGCCGCGCGCGCAAAGCGCGCGCCTCGTCGAGCACGAGCGCGAGCGCGCGGCCGAGCGCAACCCGCCCGTCGCGGTCGAGCGCACGCGCAGCACAAACCACGAATGCCGGCCACGGCGCCGTGAGCTCATCGATGCGCCGAAACTTCCCCTCGTCGACGAGCGGCTTCGTCATGAGCTTCTCCCACAAGAACACGTCGGCATTACCGGCGGCGAAAGCCTCGACTGCCCCTTCGAGGCTGCCGACCGGGACGAGCTCGAGCTGCTCCACCGGCCAGCCCTGCGCGCGCGCGTGCACGAACGCCATCAAATGCGACCCCGAGCCCTTTCGGCTGATCGCATAGCGCGCGCCGGCGAGGTCCGCGACGGTGCGAAAACGCGAGGCCGCCGGAACGTGAATGCCCCAGACGAGCGGCGAATCGGTGTAAAGACTCACGATCTCGAGCGGGATGCCGCCGGAGACGGCCGCGACAGCGCCCTCCGTCAACAGCAACGCCGCATCGAGCTCGCCGTCGCCGAGCGCCTTCGCCATCGCCCCGGAGCCGCCCGGATAATCGCGCCAAGCGACCTCGATGCCGAGGGCCTCGAACCGCCGCGTCTCGAGCGCCAAATGCCACGGCAGATTGAAGTGCTCAGGTACGCCTCCAATACGTAGCTTTATCATGACGTTATAGGATATTTATCAGACGTTTTGTACGCATCGTGCGAGTGGCACGCGCACCGCGTGCGGCCGCCGCCGCTCGCACGAGCGCCCTACGGCGTCTTCGGCGCGAGATACGCCGCGAGCGCGTCGAGATCAGAGTCGCTGATTTCCGTCTTGCGAAACGGCGGCATGACCGAGACGCCGGTACGCACGAACGCGCGCGTCAGATCCGGCAGGAGATCCGTGCGCTGCTCGAGCGCCGCCGGCTTGGCGCCTTTGTAGAGCACGTCGAGCGCTTGCGTACCGGGGTGCCGCGGACCCGGAGCGTGACAGGCCGCGCACCAGTATTGGAACACCTCGTTGCCGCGCGCCGCGAGCGAGTCTTGCGCCTGTGCGGCACCGCCGGCCGCTGCGACGACGCCCGCGAGCCACACCGATCTGCGCATCATCCGAGTACCCCTACGCACGCTGAACCGGTGCTATGACCCACGAGAACAACGCTTCGGAGGACGGCGGCAGGGCAATGCTCGCCGTCGACGACTGCGCTGCACCGCGCTGCGCGCGATCGCGCGGACACTCGACCACGACGTCGGCCAATGCCGCCGCCCACGCCCCGTCCGCCGTCGCCGCAGCGGCCGCGGGCAGCAACTGCGCCGGACCTTCGAAGCGATGCGCGACGCAGCCGCCTGCGCCGGGGGCGTGCTCGCCGCGGTAGACGACGCGCATTCGCTGCTCCCACGCCAGCCGTTCGAGGCAGAACAATGCGCCCTGCCCCGTGAGCCCGGCGATCGCTGCCGGCCCTTGCCGCCAGCGGTGGTAGAGATCGTCGTACCAGAAACGCGTCATGTCCCCCGCCATCGCATGTACGGCAAAACCGCGGGACGCCGCGCGGCGCGCGAACGCGATGCTGGCGGGGAAGCGCGTGTCGTAGAGGACCTTGTAGAGGGAGACCGTCGCCGCCGAAGGCTCCGCCGCGCCGACGTCCGCCCGCGCGGCGATCTGCAATGCCGACGCGGCCAACCCGGCTTTCAGGAACTGTCTGCGGCTCGTCATCGACGCCTCGGAGAGGGCTTGCACTGCGCCCGTATCATACCGCGCTGCTCTGCGGAATCGACGGTGGGGGGCGCTGCTACACTTGCCGCGTCATGACGCGCACGCAGGATCCCGCCGCTGAGAGCAGCGAGGCGCCTTTTCGGCAGCGCCTCGCGGCTGCCCGCGTCGTCCCGCTGTGGGGCTTCTTCAAGGAGTGGTTCTCCGCGGAGCCGCGCCCGGCCGCCGTGCCGCATCTGTGGCGCTACGCGGACCTGCGCTCCGTGGTCATGGAATCGGCGGCCGTCGTCTCGACGAGCGATGCCGAGCGGCGCGTGCTCGTGCTCGAGAATCCCGGCCTCGAAGGACGGCATCTCGCGACCGACGCGCTCTACGCGGGCTTGCAGCTCATCATGCCCGGGGAGTTTGCGCGCGCGCACCGCCACACGGCCGCGGCGCTGCGTTTCATCGTCGAAGGCGAAAATACCTACACCGCCGTCGCCGGTGAGCGCTGCTACATGCGCCCCGGCGACTTCATCGTGACGCCGTCGTGGACCTGGCACGACCATCGCAACGAGAGCAAAGAGCCGACGATCTGGCTCGACGTGCTCGACGTGCCGTTGATTCGTTTCTTGGGTGCCGGCTTCTCGGAGCACTATGTCGAGCCCGAGTATCCGACCGCCGTGCCGCCCGGCGACAGCCGCCTGCGCTACGGGCGGAATCTCTTTCCGGTCGGTTTCGAGCGCGGCGCCGGCGCGTCGCCCGTGTTCTCGTATCCGTTCGACTACGCGTACGAAGCGCTCGATCACCTGCGTGCGCACAGCGAATGGGACCCCTGCCACGGCGTCAAGATGGAGTACATCGATCCGACGACGGGCGGCCCGGCGATTCCGACGATCTCGACGTTCCTGCAGCTCTTGCCTCGAGGCTTCGCGACCGCGCCGTATCGCTCGACCCCGTCGGCGATCGTGACGGTCGTCCGCGGCCGGGGCCGCGTCACCGTCGGCCGCGGCGCCGACGCAGTGACGTTCGAGTATGGCCCCAAGGACCTGTGGGCCGTGCCGAGCTGGCAGGATGTCAGCTTGAGCGCGGCCGAGGAGTCGGTCCTGTTCTGCGCGTCCGACGAAGCCGTGCACCGTAAGCTCGGTGTCTGGCGCGAGCAGCGCGGGTAGTGAAGAATCAAAAGGCGAGCGAGAGCAAGCGATATGACACGACAATGGACACGGCTCGCGACCCTGCTCGCGGTTCTCGTAGCGTTTCCGGTGGCAGCACAGCGCGAAGTCGTTCCGGTCACGGACGCGATGCTCGAGAATCCGGATCCCGCCGACTGGCTGATGTGGCGCCGAACGCTCGACAGCTGGGGCTACAGCCCGCTCGATGGCATCGATCGCCGTAACGTCGCGCAGCTCATGCTCGCGTGGTCCGTCGATCTCGATGCCGCGCCCTCGCAGGAGGGCATCCCGCTCGTGTACGACGGCGTCCTGTACTTCCCGAGCCCATCGGACGTCACGACGGCGTTCGATGCCGCGACCGGCGAGAAGCTTTGGGAGCATCGGCGCGCGCTGCCCGCAGATCTCGGACAGTTCGTGCCGTTCCCGCAAACGAATCGCAACCTCGCGATCTATGGCCGGCTCATCGTCGACAACGGCGCCGACGACTTCATCTATGCGCTCGACGCCGCGACGGGCGAGATGGTCTGGGAAACCAAGATCCTCGACTACAAGATCCATCACGTGAAGCAAGGCTCCGCGCCGCTCGTCGCGAACGGAGTGCTGATCGCGGGACGCAACTGCCAGCCGAACGGCGGCCCCGACGCGTGCATCATCACGGGCCACGACGCGCGCACGGGCAAGGAGCTCTGGCGCAAGCGCACGATTCCTCGGCCCGGGGAGCCTGGCGGCGACAGCTGGGGCGACGTGCCCGACGGCGAGCGTTGGCACGTCGGCGCCTGGATGATCCCGAGCTACGACCCCGAGCTCGACCTCGTCTACGTCGGCACGTCGGTCACGGCGCCGGCGCCGAAGTTCATGCTGGCCGGCAACGACAAGCAATACCTCTATCACAACTCGACGCTCGCGCTCAGGCCCGCCACCGGCGAGACGGTCTGGTACTACCAGCACGCCGTCGATCATTGGGACCTCGATCATCCGTTCGAGCGCATCTTGGTCGACACGGCGGTCGCGCCCGACGCGAGCGAGGTGCCGTGGATCAATCCGCGTCTGCGCCGCGGCGAAGAGCGCCGCGTCGTCACCGGCATTCCCGGCAAGACAGGGCTCGTCTACACGCTCGACCGCGCGACGGGCGAGTTCCTCTGGGCACGCCCCACGATCACGCAGAACGTCATCGAGCGCATCGACGGTGCGACGGGCGCCGTCACCGTCCGTGCCGATGCGCTGTTCACGGGCCCCGACGAAAGCCGCCTCATCTGCCCGACGACGAACGGCGGCAAGAACTGGCCCGCGGGCGCCTACAGCCCGCGCACGAAGACGATGTACTTCGCGATGGCGAACACCTGCGCGTGGACGACGTCGGCCGCGACGGCGACGGCGACGCCCGAGATGCTCTACGCGATCGACACCGCCAACGTGATCGCGCCCGACGCCAACGGCAACGCGGGCACGCTGCGCTCGATCTCCGTGGAGACGGGGAAGACGGCGTGGCGCTACGACCAGCGCGCGGCGCTCATGGCGCTGCTGGCAACGGGCGGCGACCTCGTGTTCGGCGGCGACCTGGCCGGCGTATTGCGCGCCTTCGACGCCGAAACGGGCAAGGTGCTCTGGGAGACGAGCCTCGGCGCGCAGGTGACAGGCCACCCGGTGACGTTCGCCGTCGACGGCACACAGTACGTGGCCGTCAGCACGGGCCGCTCGAACATGACGGGCGGCCTGACTCGTCTCACGCCCGAGGTCGCGCCGGCCGAGAGCCCGAACAAGCTGTTCGTGTTCGCCCTGCCGGACTAGGCCTTTGCTCGGTTGGTGTACCCTAAAGTCCCATTACCGCCTGGGCGAGCCACGGCGATAGTGTCGAACGGAGGTTTGCAATGCCCCTGATCCGCTGTTCCTGGATGTTTCGCGCCACTGCACCGCTCGGTGTCGCCACTGCCCTGCTCATGGCGAACGGCGCCTGGTCGCAGCAACCGCCAGCCCAGCCGGCGACGCCGCCCGCGCCGACTCAAACCGCGGCGCAAGCGCTGAGTCAGCCCCCGACCCCGGCCAAGGCCGGCACCTTCCTGCCCGAAGAGCTCGAGCAGATGGTCGCGCCGATCGCGCTCTATCCGGATCCTCTCATTGCGCAGGTGCTGATGTCGTCGACGTATCCGCTCGAGATCGTCGAGGCGGCACGCTGGAGGAAAGCGAACCCCGACCTCACCGGCGACGCGGTCGAGGCGGCACTGACGGATCACGATTGGGATCCGAGCGTGAAATCGATCGCGACGTTCCCCGACGTCCTCGCCATGATGGACGAGAAGCTCGACTGGACCCAAAAGCTCGGCGACGCCTTCCTCGCTCAACAGGCCGAGGTGATGGCCGCCGTGCAGAGACTGCGCGCCAAAGCAAAAGCCGAAGGCACGTTGATGTCGAGCAAGGAGCAGACGGTCACGGAGGAGCCCGCGCCGCCGCCGGCGGCCCCCGCCGCTGACGCTGCTGCGGCTCCGGCTGCTGCTGCGGCTCCGGCTGCGCAGACGACGACGACGATCATCAAGATCGAGCCCGCCGATCCGGAAATCGTCTACGTGCCGACCTACAACCCCACTATCGTCTATGGTGCGTGGCCGTATCCGGCGTACCCGCCCTACTACTACTACCCACCCATGTATCCGCCCGGCGCGGCGTTCTTCAGCTTCACGGCCGGGGTCATCATCGGCGGCGCTTTCTGGGGCAACTGCAATTGGGGAAGCAGCGACATCGATATCAACGTCAACCGCAACACCAACATCAACACGGGCAATCGGAACAACGTCGGCAACAACGCCGGTAACCGGGGCGGCGCCGGCGTCAGCGACAACGCCGCTAACCGGGGTGGCGCCGGCAACAACGCGGCTGGCGTCAGCAACAACGCAGCCGGCGGCGGCAAGTGGAACCACGACCCCAGCCATCGCAAGGGCGCGGGGTACCGCGACTCCGCGACCCAAGACAAGTACGGCCGGGGCCAGAGTGCCAACAACGTGCAGTCGCGCGAACAGTTCCGCGGCCGCGCCGAACAGGGCCGGCAGGATATCGCGGCAGGCGGCGCTACTCGGGATCTCGCCGGCAATCAGCTCGGTGGGGGCAATCGGGCGGGCACCCAACCTGCCGGCGGCAATCGCGCCGGCGGCGGAGCCGCGGCCGGTACCCAACCAGCCGGCGGTAATCGTGCCGGCGGCGGAGCCGCGGCCGGCACCCAACCTGCCGGCGGCAATCGTGCGGGCGGCGGAGCCGCCGCCGGCACGCGGCCGACGCAGGGTTCATCGGCGGCCAATCGCGCGTCCACCGCCAATCGTGGGGCGAGTAGTGGGTCGAACGCCTTCCGGACCAACAGCGGAAGCTACACGCGGTCGACAAGCCAGCGCGGCTACTCGAGCCGAAGCTCTGGAGGATTCTCCGGCGGAGGCATGTCCCGAGGCGGCGGAGGCCGACGCCGATGATTGGCGGTAAACGCACCGGCGGCGCGCTCGCCGTCGCGGCCCTCACGATGCTCGCCGGCTGCGACTTCTTGGGCGGCGGGCAAGCGCGTTACGACTCACCGGATCAGGCAAGCGAAGCGCTGCTCGCTGCGGTGACCTCCGGCGAGCTGAGCGCGATGCTGCGCGTTCTCGGCGAGGACGCTCAACCGGTCGTAGAATCCGGGGATCCGATCGATGACGCGAACGTCCGAGACGACTTCGTTGCCGCGTACGCCGTCGCACACCGCTGGGAAAGCGAGGAGCCAGACTTCTCGACGCTTCTGGTCGGCGACGAGGAATGGCCGTTCCCGTTCCCTCTGGTCAAGGAAGAGCAGGGTTGGCGCTTCGACACCTCGAATGGCATCGAGGAGATCCTGGATCGGCGTATTGGCGAGAACGAGCTCGCTGCGATTCAGGCGTCGCTCGCGTACGTGGATGCGCAGCGCGAGTATTACTGGTGGAATCCCGAAGGTGCTCCATTGCTGCACTATGCGCGCACCCTCGTCAGCGCGGAGGGTCGCAAAGACGGGCTATTCTGGGAGGCGGCCGAGGGCGAAACGCCAAGCCCGCTCGGCCCCCTGTTTGCTTCCGCGCGCGCCGAAGGTTACCTCGTCGACAGCAACGTCCGGCCCGTGCCGTACTACGGGTACCACTTTCGCACGCTGACTGCGCAGGGCGCCCACGCCGCGGGCGGCGCCTACGACTACATCGTCGGCGACCGCATGATCGGCGGCTTTGCCCTGCTCGCCTATCCTGCGGAGCACGGCTTGAGCGGAGTCATGAGCTTCATCGTCAATCACGACGGCGTCGTGTTCTCGAAGGATCTCGGGGCGGACACGGCCAAGGTCGCTGCTGAAATGACGACCTTCGATCCCGACGAGACCTGGAAGCGCGAGGAAATCGAAGCCATCCCCTTCTAGAGCGTCAACCGCCTAGAACGTCAACCGAGGCGCAGGCACGGCGAGCACGGGGCAGCGCACGCGGCGCAGCACGCGTTCCGTCGTGCTGCCGCGCAGCGCGTCGAACACGCCGTGCCGACCCTCCGTAGGCATCACGACAAGGTCCGCTCGGACGAGCTCCGCGGCCGCCGCGATCTCGTCGACGGGATCGCCGTCGCGATGCATTCGCGCGAAGGTCCACTGCGGCCCGTCCGCTGTACGAACGCTCGGCATTTCCGCCTCGTCGCCGACGTGCAGCAGCGTGATCGTGGCCTTGTCGTCGCTCATGACCTCGGCCGCGCGGCGCGCAAACTCGATCGCTGTGGCCGGATCAGGCGTCCGATCCACGGGCATCAGCACATTGGCGAGCGTGAGATTTCCGTCGGCCACGGCTACGAGATTTCGCTCCGCGTCGGCGGGCACGAACAGCGTCATCGTTCGCGACCACCGCGCCATGGCTTCCGCGACCGATCCGTGCAACCAACGTGCGACGCCTTCCCGCCCAGCGGTCCCGACGACGAGCAGGTCGGCCGGTGCGGCGTCGAGATGCTGCGCTATCGCCGACGCAGGGAAGCGACTGTGGACCATCGCCTTCTTGACCTGCACGCCGAGCTTCTCGAACACGTCCTCCTGAGCGCTTCCCCGCTCGAGCAGATTCCAACGCTCGAGTGTCTTGCGAACGGCCGGGAACCCCCGCCAGTCGCTCGACGCGTCAGACGTCACGTGCAGGATCGTGAGCTCCGCTTGACGCAGCAGCGCGACGCCCAGCGCGTGCGCGAATGCGCGCTCGTCCGCGGCCGAGAAATCCGTCGCGTGGACGACCGACTGGATGAACGGGACCTTGGATGACTTCTTCGGCTCGAGCACGTGTGTCTCCCTGTCTAACTGCCCGGCGGACTAGGACGGACGATCATGATCGCCTCGAGCGAATCTTGATCGAGCGGCAAGTCGGTTGCACCGCTCGGCAAGCCGTACACGCTGAAGATGTACGCGAGGACGTCCGCATAGTCCGCGAGCCGCAGCGACCCCGGATCGTCCTCGGGCATCTCGGCCGAGACGTACTCGAACGTCTCCCAGAGAGGTTGCCCTTCGACGCCCTCGAGATAGGCGCCGGCCGCCGTGAAGTCTGTGATCTCGTGGCAGTTCGTGCAGATCGACTCGAACAGCCGCGCGCCGCGCGCGGCCTGCGCCGGCGAGTACACGCCCTCCCGGACCGTGCGCTCGCGGTCCTGGGCAGACAGCTTCCACGCCCCTGCGAGGCCGAGAGCAACCGCGCCGACCGCAACCACCGTCGCAAGGTTGCGTTCCATCGCTGCAGCTCTCAATCCGCGCCGGCTGCGGCGAGAGGCAACACGCCGGCCGCGACGAGCTCGTCCTGAAACCCGAACGCCGTCATGTCCTCGATTCGCTGCGGATAGAGGATGCCGTCCAAGTGGTCGCATTCGTGCTGCACGACGCGCGCGTGAAAACCTTCGACGGTGCGGTCGATCGGCGCGCCGAGCTCGTCGAAACCGCGATAGCGCAGCCGCCGGTATCGCGGCACGACACCGCGCATCCCCGGCACGCTCAAGCATCCCTCCCACCCGAGCTCGCGCTCGTCGCCGAGAATTTCGATCACGGGATTCACGAGCACGGTCAGCGGCACGGGCTCCGCGTCGGGATAACGCGGGTTCGTGGTGAGCTCGAATACGACGACGCGCTGCAACACTCCGATCTGGATCGCCGCGAGCCCCGCACCGTCGTTGGCGCGCATGGTATCGAGCATGTCGTGAACTAGATCACGCAGCGCGGCCCCCCCGAGCTCCGTTACGGGCGCCGCAATTTGGCGCAATACAGGGTGACCGATGCGCAAAATGGGCCGAATCGCCATCTCGAAAAACCGTTCCCGACCTTTGATTTCGACCGATTATAAAGAGGGCCGCGGCCCAAACGCCGCAGCCAGACCCCTGTTTTGCATAAGTTGTGACGCGGTATCACGACCGGGATAGTTCGGCGCGGGACACTTTGCCCTCTCAAAGCGCCAAGCGAAGGGCACCGGCGGCCATGTACCAAGCGCATTTCGGTCTCGATCGGGGTCTGTTCGACGAAGGTATCGCGGCCGATGGGGCCGTCTTCCGGAACTCGAAGCACGACCGACTCATCGCCCACTTCAAGCTCGCGCTCGCCTCTGCGAGCTCGGGCGTCGTGCTGCAAGGCCCGGCGGGTGTCGGCAAGACGACGCTGACGTCGACGGCGCTGCGGGCGACCAGCACCCGGCTCGCGCTCGCGTGGCTCAACGGCATGCCGACGAATGCGGCCGAGTTGCTCGAGCTCATCCTCATCGAGCTCGGCGTCAACACGCTTCGCACGACCCGCATCGAGCGGCTCCAGCTCTGGCGTCAATTCCAAGCCGAGATGCGTGCAACCGATTCGCGGCTCTTCCTTGTTGCGGAGCGCACGGAGGATCTGTCGCCCGACGTGCTCCACGCCCTCGACCAGCTGACGGCGCCGGATGCCGTCGGCAATCCGGGGGCCAACCTCGTGCTGCTCGGCCACGCCGGCATCAACGAGCACCTCGCCGCCCCCGCACTCGACTCCTTACGGCAACGGATCCGGCTGCGAGCCGAGCTCGAGCCGTTCACGGAAGCCGAGCTCCAGGACTATCTGCGGCATCAAACAGCGCGCGCGAAGGGGCACTACGATCAGATCTTTGCGCCCGGCACCGTCGCCGCGCTCCACCGCTACTCGAGCGGCGTCGCACGTCTCGTGAACACTCTGTGCGAGAGCTCGCTCGACATCGCCGCCGTCCAGCACCAGAAGCAGCTGACGCCGGAGATCGTCGCGAGGACGGCCGTGTCGCTGCTCGGCCTCGCGGACCCCACACCGGCCGCGCGCCCCGCTGCCCCGCCTGCGCCCGCCCCCGCTCCACCCGTCGAGACGCGTCCGGCGCCGCGAGCGGTCACGCCTGCGCCTTCGGCCATGATCGTCGAGCGGCGATCCGAGCCGCGCGCAATCGCGGTCCCGGCGTCGCCGCCGCCAGCCCAGGCTGCTGAGCTGCCGCCCGCGCCTCGGCCACCATCGCCTTCACCTCCGGCGCCGCCTTCACCGTCGCCCGTTGTGCCAACGGCCACGGCCCCAGCGGCTCCCGCGAAACCCGTCGCGCTCGAATTCGACGGCGGCGCGACCGATGTCGCCGACGTGGCGGTCGCAGACTTCCCGGTCCTGACCGATGCGATCGAGCCGCCGGCGCCCGAGAAGCCGGCCGCGCCCGCCCCGCAACCCGCGGCGACGGCGCCGCCGCCGGCAAAACCAATCGTGCCCGCACCGGCTGCCGTCGCGCCCGCTATGACCAAGCCCACTGCGAAACCCGCGAGCCGTGTCGAGACCGCCTATGCAGCAGCTCGGCCGGCAACGAAGCCGTCGCCGACGCCAGCCGCACCTGCCCCGGCGCCGACCACGACTCCGCTGCCGCACGTCGCCGCCGCGAAGGCGAAGGCCGCCGCGGACGCGCCGTCGGCCTCGGATCCCCACGCCGACGACGAGCTGCGCCAAACGCAAACGATGCGCGCGATCGCCGGCGCGAAATCGATCGGCGACCTCTCGGAGTTCGATGCGGAGACATTGTTCAGCGACGCCGAGCTCGATCTCGTGTCGGCCGCGCTCGCGTCGGCCGCGGACTGGCCCGACGACGACGAACCGACCGCCGCTCCGACACCAGCACCATCGGCAACCCCTCCGCCGCGCGCCGCCACGGCGAAAGTGCCTCCGGCGCCTGCGCCGTCGCGGCCCGCAGCTGCGAAGGCAGCGCCGGCCGAGGAAGATCCGTTCGATCTGTTCGGCCTCGGCGACGACGCGCCGCTCGAGCTCATCGACGATTCGACGCTCCCGCCGAGCACCCGCAAGACCGCGGCGCGCTGAAAAGCGCCCGCGCCGACGCTCAACTCTTCTTGCCGCGCCGCCGCACCGGCTTGCGCGCTGAGCGCGCTCGTGGACCGGGTCTTTTCGCGAACAGCTCGTCGAGCTTGCGCTCGTAGGTGTGATAGTCGAGCACGGCATACAGCTCGTCGCGCGTTTGCATTGCGTCGAGCACCGCGCGCTGCGTTCCGTCGCGGAGAATCGTCTCGTAGACATTTAGCGCTGCACGGCTCATCGCGCGGAACGCCGACAGCGGGTAGAGCACGAGCTTGACTCCGGCCTTCTTGAGCTCCGCGACCGTGAACTGCGGAGTCAACCCGAACTCCGTGAGGTTCGCGAGCACGGGCACGTCGACCTCGCGTGTGAACGCCGTGTAATCGTCGAGCGTGTAGAGCGCTTCCGCGAAAATCATGTCGGCGCCCGCCTCGACGTACGCCGCAGCGCGTTCGAGCGACGCCGCGCGCCCCTCGCGGGCAAACGCATCGGTGCGCGCCATGATCACGAAGTCGCCGTCGCGCCTCGCGTCGACGGCGGCCTTGAGCCGATCGCACATCTCTTCGACGGCGACGGTGGCCTTGTTCGGGCGATGGCCGCAACGCTTCGCCTGCTCCTGATCCTCGAGATGGATCGCGGCCACGCCGGCGCGTTCCATCTCGCGCACGGTGCGCGCGATGTTGAACGCGCTGCCGAATCCCGTGTCGACGTCGACGAGCAGCGGCAGCTGCGTCGCGGCCGTGATGCGCCGGGCGTCCTCGAGCACGTCGCCGAGCGTCGTTAGCCCAAGATCGGGTAGGCCGAACGAGGCGTTCGCGACTCCCGCGCCGGAGAGATAGAGCGCCTTGAAACCGGCCTGTTCGGCCAACAGCGCGCTATACGCGTTGATGGCGCCGGGGATCTGCAGAGGCGCCTGCGTCGCGACGAGGCGGCGGAACCGCTTGCTCGCGCTCACTGCTGCGGCACCCACAACGCCATGAAGTCCTCCACGGGTAGCGCTTCGAACCGGGCTTGATCGGCGCACTCCGCCGCGATCGCCGCACGCTGGTTCGCGCCGAACAGCGTCGCGAGACTGCTCTCGAACTTGGCCACGAGTTGCGGAATCCCCTCCTCGCGCCGGCGCCGATGCCCGATGGGGTAATCGACGGCCACGCGCTCGGTATGCGTGCCGTCGGCGAACCACACCTGCAGCGCGTTGCCGATCGCGCGCTTCTGCGGGTCGAGATAGTCGCGGCTGAACTCCGCGTTCTCGGTGACGACCATTTTCGCCCGCAGTGCGTCGATGCGCGGATCGCGCGCGACGTCGTCCTCGTAGTCCTCCGCCGTCAGGCGGCCGAGCAGCAGTGGCACGGCGACCATGTATTGCAGGCAGTGATCGCGATCGGCTGGATTCGCGAGCGGGCCCGTCTTGTCGATGATGCGCACACCGGGCTCTTGCGTCTCGACGGCGATGCGCACGATCTCCGCGATGCGCGGCGCGACGATCGGGTGCAGCTTCAGCGCTGCTTCGACGGCGGTCTGGGCGTGAAACTCGGCGGGAAACGAAATCTTGAACAGCACGTTCTCCATGACGTACGAGCCCAAGCGCCGCTCGAGCGCGATCGTGCGACCCTTGAACAGCACGTCCTGAAAACCCCAGCCCTTTGCGGACAGCGCGGACGGATAGCCCATCTCGCCGGCGCGCGCAAAGAGCGCATGCCGCACCGCGCGGCTCGTCGCGTCGCCCGCCGCCCAGCTCTTGCGCGACCCCGTGTTCGGTGCATGCCGGTACGTTCGCAGGGCACCGCCGTCGAGCCATGCGTTCGAAACCGCATTCACGATCTCGTCGCGGCTGCCGCCGAGGAGCCGCGTCGCCACGGCCGTGCTCGCGACGCGCACGAGCAAGACATGGTCGAGACCCACCCGGTTGAAGCTGTGATTCAAGGCGAGCACGCCTTGGATCTCGTGCGCCTGGACCATCGCCGTCAGCACGTCGGCCATCGTGAGGCCAACGCTGCGGCGGCTCGAATAGTCGGCGACGGCGAGAATTGCGCCGAGGTTGTCCGACGGATGACCCCACTCGGCCGCGAGCCACGTGTCGTTGAAATCGAGCCAGCGGACCATTGCGCCGATGTTGAACGCCGCCGCGACGGGGTCGAGCTCGTAGCGAGTGCCCGGCACGCGCGCCCCGAGCTCGAGCTCCGCGCCAGGAACGACGGGCCCGAGCAGCTTCGTGCAGGCAGTGAATCCGAGCGCGAGAATGCCGCAGCCGAGCGTGTCCATGAGGCAATAGCGCGCAATGCGCCGAGCCTCGGCACTCTCGGCCTTGTGCTCTAGGACGTAGTCGGCAATCTCGGTGAGTAGCCGGTCCGGCGCGGGGCGTTCCGCGCTGCGGATGTCGTGGGCGCTCATGGGTCGATGGTTGTCGTTGCTTCGAGCCGGCAATATAGCACCGTCATGCTGAGCTACCTGCACGGCTATCACGCCGGCAACCACGCCGACGTCCTGAAGCACACGGTGCTCACCGCGTTGCTTGCGCGGCTCATCGCGAAGGAGAAGCCGCTCCGCTACATCGACACGCATGCCGGCGCGGGTGCCTACGACCTCCGCACGGGAGCCGCGCAGCGCAACCGGGAGCACGAAACCGGCGTCGGCAAGGTCTGGACGGCCGGCGACGCACCGCCAGCCGTGGCGCGCTGGCTCGCGCTCGCGCAACGCTTCAACGGCACCGGAGCGCTGAAGCGCTATCCGGGCTCGCCGTGGCTTGCGAGCGAGTCGCTGCGGCGAATCGACGACCTGTTCCTGTTCGAGCTCCACCCGGCCGAGCATCGGGCACTGAAGAGAGCCTACGACGCGGATCGACGCACGACCGTGCTGCGCGAGGACGGCCTCGCGGCTTCCATCGGCCTCGTGCCGCCGCCTTCGAAACGCGCGCTCACGTTCATCGATCCGTCGTACGAGCTGCGCGACGAGCACCGTGACGTCGTCGATGCCGTCGTGAAAATGCACAAGCGGTTCGCGACGGGCGTCGTCGCGATCTGGTATCCCGTCATCGAGCGGCGCTGGGTCGAGCGCTACGAGCGCGCGTTGCGAGCAGCGGGCATCCCGAATGTCGCAACCTTCGAGCTGTGTGTCGCACGCGAGCGGCCGGACGGCGGGCTCGTGGGCAGTGGCGTCTTCGTGATCAACCCGCCGTGGCAGCTCGACGACGACCTAGCGGCCGCCCTGCCCTGGCTTGCGGAACGCCTCGCCCTCGATGACGGCGCCAGCTACCGCGCCGACCCGTCCGATGCGACAGGCCCGACGCCGAAGCGGCCCTAGCCCCGAGATACTGCTCGGGGCGTAGCGAGAAACATCGACAGAAGAAAATTCGACACGACGCCAATCGCCACCGGCAACCCTATCGCGCGCAAGACGGGCAGTGACGACGTCGCGAGCAACGCGAATACCATCAATGTCGACACCGAGCACGTTAGCACCGCGTGGAGCGTGCGCAGCTGCTCGCCGCGATCGCGGGCTGCGTGCTCGAAGAACAGCGCATAGTCCAGGCCGAGGCCCGCAACCAATATCAGCGATATCAAGTGAAACAACGTCAGCGAGAACCCGAACGCTGACAGCGCCGCCGCCACTACCAGCGTTGTGATGACCATCGGCGCGAGCACCCGCAACACGCGCGTGCGGCTACGCAGCGCAAGCGCGACGACGCCAACCAGGAGCACGGCCGCGAAACCGAGACTTCTGAGGATGCCCGAGCGCTGTCGAGCAACCAGCGATTCGGACGCTTCGCGGACGTCGAGCAGTGTGACGCTCGCAGACGCTGCCACCTCTCGCAACTCGTCGACGTTCGACACGCCGCCGAGCGTGACGAGCCCCGCGCGCTGCGCGCCGCTCGGTCGAAGCAACGCGTCTACGCGCGCCCCCAGCCCGGCCGCGCGAAGCTGCTCGATCGTCAGCGGCGCGAGCGAACGAGCCGTAGCCACGTCGGCGACGAACGGTTCGAACACGTCGTCGCGAAACGGCATGGTGGAATTCGCCTCGTGGAGCGCGCCGCGCAGCGTCTCGGTATCCGGCAAACGAGACTGACGCCGCCGTTGCACCGCCGCGGACGGCAAATAGCGCGCGGCGTGATCGAATTGCGCGATGGCGCTGCGGTCTATGAGGCGCCGCAAGTCTTGGTCCAGGGCCTCGAGCCGCTCCAGGACGGAGTCGTCATCCGCGGCATCGACAACCAGCATGTAGCGGAGATCCGCGGCGCCAAGCTGCTCGCGGAGCTCACGATCCGCTATGAGCAGGTCGGCCGGCACGGGCGTTAAGCCGACGACGCTATTCTCCCAGAACGGCTGCGGCGCCGCAGCGAGGACGATCGCGCACACAGCGGCCACCGCGGCCGAAACCCACAACGGCCGCGGCAGCGCCGTGATCTTGTCCCATAGGCGTGCGAGGTTCGGCGAGTCGCCGTGATCACGAGGGGACGCCATCATCGCCGGCAACACGAACCGGCTCGTAAACGCGGCGACGACGAGACCCGTTACTGCGAAGCACGCGAGCTGCTGTAAGCCCGTGACGCCGGAGAAGACGAACGTGAGATACGCGATGCACGTGCTTACTACGCCCGTGGCAAGCGTAGGCCACAGCTCCCGAGCGACCTCTCGCGACTTCCGAGTGGGACGGCTATGGCTCAAGAGATGCAATGGGTAGTCTTGCGCGACTCCGATCAGCGTGAAACCAAACGCGAGCGTGATGCCGTGCACGGACCCAAACACAGCGGCAACCGCGGCGAGCCCAGCGAGGCCGGCGCTCGCCAGCGGCAACGCGCTCAGAAGAACGGCTCCAACACTGCGATAGGCGACCAGTAGTAGGACGATCATCCCGACTGTAGCGGCCAGACCGAGATGCTGCGCATCCAGTCGCGTGCGCTCTTCCATTAGCACGGAGAACCTGCCGGCACCGGTCGCGGTCATCCGGATGTCCGCGTCGCCAACCGACTCGAGCGCCCCTTGCAGCTTCGCCAGCGCCACACGCTGACCGGCTGGATCGAAGGCGGGTGCGCGCGTCTCTGCTATCAGCAGCGCGCGTCTCCCCTCAGCATCGAACCAGACCTCGAGCTCGCGACGTGGCTCTCGAGCCGATTCCCAGCGCTCGAGCACGTTCACGATCTCGAGCGTCGGATCCCGCGGTAACAACGGCTCGAGAAATACGCCTGCCGGAGACGCGAGATCTTGTGCGCGTGCGGCCAGAGCGGCTGACAGAAAATCGACATCGAAACGTCGCGTGTCGAGCGTCGCAGACAAGAGGTAGCGGTATGGGAGCAACGCCTCGGGGAACGCATCGGCGGCGAGATCGCCATTGGCGACAAGCACGAAGGCGTCGTCGCCGCGAAGCGCGTTGACGAGCGCGCGCGACGCATCAGCGAGCCGCTCGGGCGGCGCACCCTCGAGGGCGACTACGAGCACGCGAGCCGCGGGACCTTCGCCGATACCCTCCATCACCAACCGCTGCTCGGCCGTCTCCGGCGCGGGGAGGAACAAGCGAAGGTCCGAGCCCACCTCGAGATGGCGTTGCGCAAACACGCCTGCGGCGACGATGCCCGCTATCCAAACAGCGAGCAGCAGCAGCGCCGTCGCCGAGCGCTTCATCGCTCGCGACAGTGGGCGAGCAGATCGTCGAACGAGCTTGCAGGCGAGATCGTCGCGGATGTTTGGTCGCCAAGCAGCATGACACTTCCGGTTTCTTTCGTGTCGATTGTTGCAAGGCAATGTAGCTCGTCGCCGTTGCCGTAGATCCTAATCATGCTCACGCGGCGCCGAGCACGCTCATTGAGCGGTGTGAGCTCGAGGGTCCAATTTGCGGCGTCGTCGCCGTTCGCCGCGATCGCGAAGGTCTTTTCGAGCGCGATCGAATCACCGGCCAGTAGTGCACCGAACGCCCTCAGGAAGCCTTCGAGCTCGGGCGCTCGCTCGAGCGCGAAGCTGCGCACCTCTTCCCCCTCCCGCTCTATGCGCACGGTACTGCCACGAATCGTGATCGTTTCTCGGTATGGGCTCGTCACACGACGATCGAGGCCGTCCGAGCCGAGGTAGGCGAGCTCGCCCGACACCACGAGCGGCTGGCGCAGCAAGCTCGAGAACCGCGCCTCTGTGAAAGCCACGCTCGAGGGCGACTCGCGCGCGAGCTTCTCCACGAGCGTTCGCGCGTCCGGCGCGGCCGGCGCGGCTGCGGCCGCAAGACATCCGAGGGCGACCAACGCTGTCTTAAAGGCGCTCATCGTCGCTTCGTGCAATGCAACAACGTATGTCCGAGCCCGAGATCGTCGTGCTGCGCGGCGACCTCGAAGCCCGCCGCGCCGAGGACGCGGAGAAGACTCTCCGACCGGTACATCCGACTCACGCCGTTCGCGACGCACGTGAAATACAGTGACGTCGCATTCAAGCTGTAAGCAGCTGCCCCGTGCCGCTGACGATCGCTGAGCAGCTCGAGCACGAATAGCGCACCGTCCTCGGGTAAGGCCCGCGCGACCCGCGCGAGAATGCTCGCGATTTGGTCCTCCGCGAAGCAGTCGAGAAACTGACTCATCCAAACGGTATCCGCTCCGCTCGGAAGCGGTTGCGATTCGTCGAGAACATCGGCTGCCCAAAACTCGATGCGATCACGATGCGGCGAATCGCGGAGGTGCTCGCGTGCCGCTGCGATTTGCTCGGGCAAATCTACGATCGTTATGCGAACCGAGGGATCGTAGGACACGCACGAAAGCGCCCATGCACCCGTATTGCCGCCGACATCGACGACGTGCCGCGGCGAGCGCGCAAATACCACTGGCAGGGCTTCTGCGAAGGCGGCATTGGAGTAGAACTGATCGAACGTGAACCAGCTCGAGCGCGCCGGCTCCGGTAATTGCGTAAGGCCGGGGTAGAGCGTGCGCCAATCGCCAAACTCCCGGAGTCCGCGCGGTGCTTCTTGCTGCACGGATTCTTGGAGCCGGCTCATCGCGGTATAGCAAACGTCCGCGACGAAATTCATGTTGACGCGGGTCATTTTGTCGTTGAGGAGAAAGTGGCCGACTTTGTCGAGCACATAACGATCGCCGCGCAGCCAGACCAGGCCGATGCTCGCCCCCATTTCGAGCAGCACGCTGACCCCGTAAGCTCCAAGCCCGACGTGCGCCGCAATTTCCTCCACGCTCGCACCGTCAGTGCCGGCATGCTCGACCACGTCGAGGATCTCGAGCCGAACCAACGCGATGCTCGCCTGGAATGCGATCGGCGAGAATGCCAGCTTTTGCGCTTCGGAGATGGCTTCGAGCGCCGTGATGCTCGCTGGATGGTCGTAAGAGATCATCGGCGGCTAGCTTAGCTCATTGCCAACGGATGCATGCCGAGCTCGCGTCTCTGGGCGCCACGAAGCGCGTTAGTATATGCAGCCGTAGTTGGGGGGACTCATTGGCCGAAGGCGACGTGATCCACGAGCTGGATGTCGAGCGTTGGGCGTTTTGGTCGCCCGAATCTGCTGATCCCGCGGTCTGGCGCACGCGCTGGGCTAGCGGAATACCCGAGGCATCCCCAGCGGAAGTTCCCGACGATGCGATCCCGGCGGCCCACCGGCGCCGCATGAGCTCGCTCATGCGGCTCGCAGTGCAGATCGGCACCGAGGCTGCGGGCGATTGCAAGCCGGACTTCTTGATTTTTTGCTCGCAGCACGGCGACCTCACGCGTCTGCGCGAGATGCTCGACGACATCTCGTCCGGAGTCGAGCTATCGCCGACGACTTTCAGCCAGTCGGTGCACAACGCGAGCGCCGGTCTGTTCACGATCATCACCCACAGCGCCGCGCCGGTGAGCGCCCTTGCAGCAGGATCCGGCACGTTTGCCGCCGGCTGGCTCGAAGCCGAGGGATTCTTGGTCACTCATCCTGAGGCCCGCGTTCTATTGTTGACCTACGACGAGCCGCTGCCGACTGAGTACGCAGGCTACTCCTCGCAAGCTCCGTGCGCGTACGCGGTTGGGCTTCTGCTCCGCCGCGCGGCGGCACGACGCGGCGTCGCGCTGCGGCCTGCGCCCGTGAAGCAAGACGACTCCCTTCCGTTGGCTCCGTTGTTCCTAGCCTGGATGCTTTCGAGAGACGCCTCGCTGCATGTGAGCGCCGACGGCCAGGGTTGGGCGTGGACACGCACGGCGAAATAGCCCCGAGCCACTGAAGCGTGGAACACCGCCTTGTTCCGCGCGAGACCCGGTGATAGGTTACCGCCGCCGTTCCGGTCATCGGCTCGCGGAATGGCACACGCCGCAAGGAGATCTTTCTCGAATGAATGCCCTGGAACAGGAGCTCAAGCACCTGCTGATCGAGGTCCTGAATCTGGAAGACATCACTGTCGAGCAGATCGATAGCGCAGCGCCGCTCTTCGGCGACGGGCTCGGCCTGGATTCCATCGACGCCCTCGAGCTCGGGGTCGCGATTCGCCGCAAGTACGGAGTGCGCATGGATGGGGATGCCAATGCCATGCGAAATCACTTTGCGTCGATCGCGAATCTCGCTCGTTTCGTGAACGACGCGGCCACCGTCCGCTAGATGCGATCGCCGGGCGAGCCCCGCGAAGGCAACGGGCGTTGGCTGCGCGCCGGGCTCTCACTCCTCGTCGCCGGCGCGCTCGTGCTCTATCCGCTGCTGATGTACATCGGCGAGAGCCGTCTTGGCGTGCAGTCGATGGCCATCGGCATCATCGCCGTCTGCGTGCTGCGTCTGGCCATCTCGCGCTTCGGCGCATCTGCCCTCGATGCGCGAGCCGCTTTAGGCATTCGAGAGCTGCTCCTGATTTGCTGCGGCGCCATCGCGCTCGCGCTCGTGACCCTATGGCGCGGCTCGTCGAGCGCAATGCTCTATTATCCGGTGCTCGTGAACGGTGTGATGCTTGTTGCTTTTGCGGGCAGCCTTCTCTCCCCGCCGACGGTCGTCGAACGAATTGCGCGGCTACGCGACAAGGATCTTCCTGCCGAGGCGATTCCGTATCTACGCCGCGTGACCGCCGCCTGGTGCGTGTTCTTCATCTTGAACGGTGCGATCGCGCTATACACAGCGACAGCCAGCTCGTTCGAGACGTGGGCGCTCTACAACGGATTGATCGCCTATATCTTGATCGGCGCGATGTTCGCCGGCGAATTCCTAATACGAATGCGCGTCATGCGAGGGGTCCGCAAGTGACCTCGTCGACGGCGCTAGCGGCCGCACTCGCCGCCGATACGGACCACGTCGCGTGCTTCGATCGCGACGGGACCGAGCGTCGTTGGCCCGAGCTCGTAACCGCGGCTGCTCGCGTCCACGACCAGCTGGCCCACAGCCCTGCGCGCCGCTGGGTCTTGAATCTCGATGGCGCCTTCGAGTTCGCAGCCGCCATATTGGGCTGCTGGGCCGCGCGCAAGACCGCGGTGCTGGCACCCCAGACGCTGCTCGCAGGCGTGCCGCCGATCGATTTCGACGGAGTGATCGAGCCCATAGGGTCGCTGACGACGGCACGAGAGCGGCTCGTCTGGGAGCGGCTGCCCGAGACGCGGCAGCGCATTCAAGAGATCGCGCCGTCCGCGCAGCTCGTGCTCTACACCTCCGGCTCCACAGGCGTGCCGAAGGAAGTGCAACGAGAGGTCCACAACGTCGAGGCAGAGCTCGCGGTGCTCGAGACGCTTTGGGGCGACGGCCTCGGACAGGCTCGCTTCTTCACCACCGTCTCGCACCGGCACGTCTATGGGATGCTGTTCGGCGTGTTGTGGCCACTGCTGAACCGACGCCCGTTTGCGAATTTTCTTCTTGCGTATCCCGAGCAACTGGCCGATGGCCGCGGCAACGCGCAGGCGCTCGTATCGAGCCCCGCGCTGCTGAAACGCATCGGACACTTGCCGCGCGGGTCGACCTCATGGCGGGCGGTGTTCTCCTCCGGTGGACTGTTGCCGGCCAGCGCGGCAGCCGACACCGAGGATGTGCTCGGCGTGTGCCCCGTCGAGGTGCTCGGCAGCACGGAGACGAGTGGCGTGGCTTGGCGCAGCCGAAGCGTCCACAAGGCATGCTTCAGAGTGATGCCGCGGGTTGAGACTCGCTTGGGTCCCAACGACCTCCTCGAAGCGCGCTCGCCATTCACCGGCCAACCGGATTGGCTCACGATGGGCGACCGCGTGCGGTTCGCCGGAGACGGCTCCTTCGAGTTGCTCGGGCGCGGCGACCACCTCGCGAAAATCGAGGACAAGCGCGTATCGCTGGCCGAAATCGAACGCTATCTGCTCGAAACGCCGTGGATCAAGGACGCCGCTTGCCTCGCGCTCGAGGACGGGCGTCGCCAGTACGTCGGCGCGATCCTGCAACTCAATGCCGAAGGTGCCGCCGAAATTGCACGCGTGGGCCGACGTCCGTTCAATGAAGGTCTCAAAGCGGTGTTACGCGGGCGCATCGACGGCGTCGCAGTGCCGCGAAAATTCCGTTACGTCGACTCAATTCCCGTCGACACGCAAGGCAAGAGGCAGCCCGCGATGATCGAACGGCTGTTCGGCAAGCGATGACAACCGCTTCACCGCGCGTCGTCGACCCCATCGTCGTGGAACACCACGTTCGTGCCGGTTGCGCCGAGATCGCGCTCGTCGTGCCGCGCGACCTACACTTCCTCAGAGGCCACTTTCCCGGCGCTCCCGTGGTTCCGGGTGTCGTGCAGATCAAATGGGCGATCTCGCTGGCGCAACGGTACCTCGGGATCAGCCACGACTTCGCGGCCATGGAAAAGGTGAAGTTTCAGCGCACAATGACGCCGGAATCTCGCGTGACGCTCACGCTGGAGTACGTCGCGGCCGCACACACCCTCCGCTTTTCTTTCGCGTCTCCTGACGGTCGCTACAGCAGTGGCCGGCTACGATCGAGCGCCGCGCCATGAGCACCGAGCAGCATTGGGCGGAGGTCCCGGAACGCGGCCAGACCTCAGGCCTCAAGATCATGTACGCGACGTACGCCACGCTCGGCCGCTGGGCGTTCGCCCTGCTTCTATATCCGGTTACCGCGTATTTCTATTTGACGGCGCGACGAGCGCGGCGAGCGTCGCAGAATTACCTCGCACGCGTCCGACAACGCATGCTCGAGCTCGGCCAACCGCCGCAGGCTATTCGAAGCACGTTCGGCCACTTCCTGGATTTCGGCCATTGCCTCATCGACAAGGCGGTGACCTGGGGCGGCGGGCTGCCGCCGTCCAGCATCGAGATCGACAATCCGAGCCTCTTCAAGCGGCTTCGGGAATCCCGCGAAGGCGCCCTGTTCATCGGCTCCCATCTCGGCAACCTCGAAGTGTTGCGCGCGTATGCACAAGTCGACCGGCACATCGCAATCAGCGCGCTCGCCTCGACCCGCAACTCCCCGAACCTCAACAAGCTGCTCCTTTCAATCAATCCGAGCGCCTTCGAACGGCTCATCGAGATCGATACGCTCGGGCCCGAATCGATCGTGCGGCTTCAAGACAAGTTGCACGCCGGCGAACACATCGCCGTCGCCGCCGACCGCGTCTCGGCGCGTCACAGCGAGCGCTCGATGCACGTTCCCTTTCTCGGCGCGCCGGCTCCATTCCCGGAGGGCCCGTTCGTTCTCGCGAGCCTGCTCGCCTGCCCGGTGTACCTGGTTTTCTCCCTGCGTATCGACGGACGCTATCGAATTTACGTCGAGCCCTTCGTCGACCGGCTCGTGCTACCGCGCCGCACGCGGCGCCAAGCACTCGAGCATGCGATCGCGAGATACGCACAGCGGCTCGAAGCTCATTGCTTGCTGGCCCCAACCCAATGGTTTAACTTCTTCGACTTCTGGGGCCAAGCCGACTCAACCGAGCAGCGAACCAAAATCCGGTGAGCTATTTTTTCTCGGATCTCGGGATCGTGAACGCGCTTGGTGCAGGCAAAACCGACGTGCTCCGCGG
>Ga0190271_10000201_pt1 | contig 29718 bp, 33 predicted proteins | sample Popmic356T_FD_133747 | JGI IMG/M metagenome (GOLD analysis project Ga0190271, IMG submission 133747) | Populus adjacent soil microbial communities from riparian zone of Weber River, Utah, USA - 356 T | ecosystem: Environmental > Terrestrial > Soil > Riparian zone | place: USA: Utah | collected...
CGAGCGCGGCCGTCCCGGCGACCGCGAGCCGCTGCTCGGGCCGGACTCGATGTTCCGGCTCGACGTCCTCCGCCGCCGCGCCGCCCGGCTCGGCGAGCGCAGCCCGGCCGGGCTGGTGGCGGCGCTCGGCAGCCACCTCGGCGGCGGCGGCGCGATCTGCTGCCACCCCGAGCCCGGCGCCGGGCTCGGCGACCGCTACGCGACCCTGGCCACGGTCACGGTCGAGCCGGCTGCACGGCGGCTGCGCTTCGCCGCCGCCGGCCCCTGCGAGGCGACGGCCGCGGACTGGACCGAGCTGCAAGCGCCCCTCGACTCACCTACCGCAAAGGAGACCGATGTTCGCCCGAATTGACAACCTCGACCTGCTCTGCCGCGACGTGCAGGCGATCGTCGACTTCTACCACGGGGTCTTGGGACTGCCGTTCCACCTGCCCTACGAGCCGGGCTCCGGCTGGGTGGCGCTCGATGCCGGCAACCTGACGATCTACGTCTTCGAGACCACCAACGAGGAGCGCGAGCCGCGCCGCACGCCTGAGAACGAGGTCAACCGGGCGGGCTGGGACTCGATCGCCTTCGAGACCGACGACCTCGACGCGACGATCGCCGCCCTCGACGGCAGGGTCGAGTGGGCGGCGCCGGAGCCGATCGAGTGGCGCCACCCGAGCGGCGCCTGGTACCGCTACCGGCCGATCTACGACCCCGAGGGGAACATGTTCTACGTCACCGAGCCGCACCGGGCCTAGGGGGTTCCTAGGCGAGGCGGGCGCGCGGCAGCGGGAAGCGCATCCGCACCTCGGTGCCCTCGCCTTCCTGGACGATCGTCAGCTCGGCGCTGAGGCTGGCCATGATCGAGAGGCCGAGCCCGAGGCCGTCCGAGGAGCCCCGGTCGAAGCCGGCGCCGCGGTCGCGGACGCGGACCTCGAGCCAGCCGTTGCCCGCCTGGGCGGCGAGCTCGACGGCGCCCTTGCGAGCCGTCCCGGGGTAGGCGTACTTGACGGCGTTGGTGGCCGCCTCCGAGACGGCGAGGGCGACGTCGGCGGCCAGCCTGGCACCGGCGCCGTGGGCGGTGGCGAACTCGGCGACCCGGTGGCGCAGCGCCGCGATCGCCGTCGGCGTCGCCGCCTCTGTCAGCGCCATCGACTCGGCCAGTCGGGCGCGGCCACCCGCCGTCTCCCAGCGCTCGGAGCCGGGGCCGTACCCGGCGTTCTGTGCGGTCACTCGTATCGGTATTCCCGCCCCGGGGGCCGCGCAAACCCGCATCGGCATGCCGTTTGCCGCTAGGGATGGACGGCCAGGAAGAGGAACGAGGCGAGGATCGCCAGGTGCAGGGCGCCCTGCTGCGGGGTGGCGCGGCCGGGCTGCAGGGTCATCGAGCCGATCACCGCGGTCAGCAGCAGCAGCACGATCTGGGTCGAGCCGAGGCCCAGCACCAGCGGCCCGGAGAGCCAGATCGAGGCGATCGCGATCGCCGGGATGGTCAGGGCGATGCTGGCCAGGGCGGAGCCGTAGGCGAGGTTGAAGCTGACCTGGACCCGCTCGCGGCGGGCGTTGCGGAGCGCCGCCAGGGTCTCGGGCAGCAGCACCAGCAGGGCGATCGCGACGCCGACCGCCGACTGCGGCGCCCCGATCGCCTCGACCCCTTCCTCGATCGCCGGCGAGGCGGTCTTGGCGAGGCCGACCACGGCGACCAGCGCGACCAGCAGGAGGCCGAGGCTCCAGCGCGCCTCGCGGCCGCTGGGGGTCGGCGGTTCCGCGTCGGGATCGTCGCCCTCGGGCAGGAAGTAGTGGCGGTGGCGGACCGTCTGGATGACCAGGAAGGCCCCGTAGAGCACCGCCGAGGCGGTCGCGGCGAAGGCCAGCTGGGTCGAGGAGAATTCGCCGCTGCCGCCGCCCTCGGTGAAGGTGGGGAGGACGAGGCTGAGGGTGGCGACGACGATCACCGTCGCGAACGCGGTCGCCGACCCTTCGGCGTTGAAGTTGGCGACCCGGTTGCGCAGCGCCGCGACCAGGATCGAGAGGCCGACGATGCCGTTGCAGGTGATCATCGCCGCCGCGAAGACCGTGTCCCGGGCCAGCTCCGAGGTGTCGCCCTCCTTGGAGATCATCAGGGTGACGATCAGCCCCACCTCGATCAGCGTCACCGCGACCGCCAGGACCAGCGACCCGAACGGCTCGCCGACCCGGTAGGCGACCACCTCGGCATGGTGCACGGCGGCCAGCACCGCGGCGATCAGCAGCGCCCCGATCCCGATCAGCACCAGCGTCGCGGGCTTGCTGCCCCAGGTCAGGGCCAGCGCCAGCAGCGCCACGGGTGGGACCCAGGTCCTCCAACTTGGCGCGGCCGGCATCCCAGCCCATGATCGCAGAGCGCTGGGCGGGCCCTAGCGGACCTGGGCTTCGAGCCAGTCGAAGACGCGTTCGTTGCGCAGCTGCGGGGCCATCGGCTCGCAGTGGTACTCGCCGCCCTCGGCGACGGTGAACTCGATCAGCGTGCTGGGGGCGCGCAGCCATCTGTGGACCGTCTCCGGCTGGCCGGGGAAGAACTGCTCGAGCTGGGGCGAGAGCAGCGCCGTCGGCGTGGTCACCATCCGCGCCTCCTCCTGGCTGAGGACGAAGCGCTGGGCCAGTTTCAGCTTTTCGTAGCCGCCGCCGTTGCCGTAGATCTCGCTGCGCTTGCGGAGCCCGACCCGACCGTATTCGTTGAGGTATTTCGGCAGCGAGTCCCAGATGCCGTTGGCCTCGTCGCGGTTGCCGGCGTCGAAGGCTTTCCAGAACTCGGGCGGCAGGCCGCCCTGGCGCCAGTCGACGAAGCAGTCGTGGACGCCGGGGTCGGCGGCCAGTGCCGCCAGTCGGTGCTCGCGGGTGGCGGCGCGAACGATCAGGTAGCCGCCGAAGCTCTGGCCGATCAGCGAGATCCGTTTGCGGTCGACCTTGGGGTGCGCCCGCAGCCAGTCGACGACCGGGACGATCACCGTCTCCCAGTCCGGCACGAAGGGCTGGTTGCGGAGGAAGAGGTTGGCGCCCTGGCCGGGGCCTTCGAAGATCAGCGCGTTCCAGCCGCGTTCCAGGGCCGCGGCGCCGCCGTAGACCCACATGTCGATGTTCTGGGCGTCGCTGCCGGTGTTGAGGATCGCGGTCGGCCGCTTGCCGGGGCCGGGGCTGAGGAGCCAGCCGGGCAGGTCGCCGCCCTTGCGGGGGATCTCGATCGGCTCGAAGCGAGGCCGGAAGAGGGCGCCGGCGCTGGCCCAGGTGGCCTCCATCTCGCGGTAGAGGGCGCCCTCGTGCACGCGCGTGGGGGTCTTCGAGGCGAGCGCGTAGAAGAGCGCCTGGTCGAGGTACATCGTCGCCCGCAGGTAGGCGCGGCGGGCGCTCTCGCGGCGGCCGGCGTTGCGCTGGCGGTCGGCGCTGGCGCGGACCTGGCGGCCGAGCCGCAGGAACTCCTCGTAGACGGCGCTGAGCTTGTCGCCCTTGCCGTGGATGCGGTCGAAGGTCGCCAGCACCTCGCCCACCTCGGAGGCCCCGTAGGGAGCGCCGCCGAGCGCGAACAGCATCTGGAAGTTCAGCCCCGGTTCCTCGAAGAAGGTGACGGCCGGCAGCTTCCGCTTGCCCTTGCCGTCGGCGGTCGGGTTGCCGTCGCCGCCCTTCGGCGCGGCGGCGCCGGCGCCCGGCACCTGGGCCAGGACCCCGGCCGCGCCAGCGGCGGCGGCGCCGGCGAGCAGGCTGCGGCGGCTGAGGATCGGCTGCGTCTCCGGGCTGGTCACGGGCGGCATCTTGCCGGCGCCGCCGGATGCATCCGCAAACCGTACTGTTACCTGCGCGAGATGGGGCGAATGAAGTAACGGTATGTGTGTGTATTTGGCGCTTACACTCATTCGCCTGATGCCGGCGGACGAGCAGAAGAGCGGTTCGACGGACATCGACGTCGAGGAACTGGTGGTCGAAGGCGAGATCTCCGACAAGAGGCTCGGGGAGCTCGCCAAGCGCGAGTGGTTGTACGCGGTGTTCGGGATGATCCTCGGCGCTGTGCTGATCCTCGCCGGCATCGTCCTCACCGCCCTCGGGGTCTCCGCGTCCGTCGACGTCACCTTCCAGCACGGCAGCACCGGGGGCCGGGTCGTCACCGGGGCGGTCGGCGTCGTCGCGATCGCGATCGGGGGCGCGATCGTCTACTTCACGCGCCTCCAGATCAAGCTGCTCGGGCAGAAGAAGTGAACTCCGAGGAGTTCGCCGGCTGGGCCGAGTCGCTGGTCTGGGAAGAGAGGCTGACGGCGCAGCAGGCCGAGGAAGCGATCCGCCAGCGCGCCAACTTCGACCGGGTGCGCGACCGGGTGGAGCTGGAGCTCGGCGGTCGGGTCGTCGGCTTCGTCGCCGATCGGCTGCTGGTCGCCGAGAGCACGGCGGGGCTGCTCGACGCCGCCGCCGAGAGCTGCGGCCCGGACCGGCAGGTGTACTTCGAGCCGATCGGGATGCCGGCCGAGTCGGCCGAGGTGGGGGCCGAGGCGGAGTGGGCCTCGGCGCCCCCGCGGCCGCTCGCTCGGGTTCCCGAGCTCTCGGGACGGGTCGCGGCCGCCACCGGCGCCGTCGCCGTGCTCCTCGGTTTCGTCGTCGGCCGGCTCGCCGCCCGGCGGCGGCGCCGGCGGCGCGAGGAGCGCTCCGAGAAGGAGCTGAGCTGAACCTCTGGCCCCGCTACGGCTCGACCGGGGGCTCGCGCCCCAGCCAGCCCGGCCGGCTGCTCGGCCACGGCCTGCGACGGCGCGTCGCCGCGGTCGAGTGGCTGGTCGACACGGGCGCCGAGCTGACCACGGTGCGGTACGGGGTCGGTGCCGAGCTCGGCGGCAGGCCAACGGCGCTGACGGCGAGCCCGACGACCGGCGGCGGCGGGATCCAGGTCGTCCGCGGCCTGGTCGCCGAGTTCGAGGTGGAGGCTGGCGGCGGCTCCCGCCAGACCGTTCGCGCGCCGGGCTACGTAGGTATAAAGGCCAACGATGCTGGGAGCGACGTCCTCGGGATGGAGCAGCTCGCGGCCGTGAACGCGGCCGTGTCCTGGAATCCCGGAACTGGCGAAGGCTCTCTCCATGTCCCCGCAGACGACCGGAAGGACCGAGGCGAGCCGTAGCTCGCGCCTGGCCGCGGCGATGGCCTTCGGCTCGACCGTCTCGGTCCAGTCCGGGGCGGCGGCGGCGACGACGCTGTTCGACTCGGTCGGCGCGCTCGGGGCGGTCTTCCTGCGCGCCGTCTTCGGGGCGCTGCTGCTGTTGGCGCTGGCGCGGGGCAGCTTCGCCCCGATCTCGGGCCGCTTCCCGCGCGACGTCGTCCTCTTCGGGATCGCCGTCGCCGGGGCGACGCTCTTCTTCTACGCGGCGATCTCGCGGCTGCCGCTCGGGATCGCCGTCACCCTCCAGTTCGTCGGCCCGCTGGGGGTCGCGGTGGCCGGCTCGCGCCGCCGCCTCGACCTGCTCTGGGTGGGGCTGGCGGCGGCCGGGATCGTCCTCCTCTCCGGCCTCAGCGGCGACGGCATCGACGCCCTCGGCGCCGCCTTCGCGCTCGTCGCCGGCGGCTTCTGGGCCGCCTACATCGTCCTCAGCGCCCGCGTCGGCGCCAACTACCGCGGCTTCGGCGCCGCGGCCGCCGCGGCGGTCGTCTCGGCCCTGGTGCTGGCCCCGACCGGGCTGGCCGTCGGCGGCGCCGAGCTGCTCGTGCCCGCCCATCTGGCGGTCGGCCTCGCGGTCGGGCTGTTCAGCTCGGCGGTGCCCTACGCGCTGGAGATGGAAGCGCTGCGGCGGCTGCCGAAGGCGACCTTCGGGGTGCTGATGAGCCTCGAGCCCGCGGTCGCGGCGGCGGTCGGCTTCGTTGCCCTCTCGCAGGGCCTCAGCGCCACCGAGGCGGTCGGCATCGCCCTGGTCGTCGTCGCCTCGGCCGGGGCGCTGCGCGAGGCGGGAGCGCTGCCGGCGCCGGCGATCGACTGACCCGTCGGGCCGCTCAGCCGTGGGCGCCGGCGTCGATCTGAACCGGGTAGCCGGCGCGCAGGGCGGCGAGGCTGGCGGGCGGCGTGATCGTCGTCGCGGCGCCGCGCCGCGGCCGCGGCCGACTCTCCCGGTAGCCCGCCCGCGTCCACTCGACGATCCGGTCGCCGCGGACCAGCGCCGGCGCCCCGTCGAGGAGGACGAAGGCGCCGTCGGGCAGTCCCCGCCAGGGCAGCTCGTGCAGCCGGCGACGATGGGTCCCCCTGACGATCCGCTCCCCGTGCAGGCGCCGGTTCATCTCCTTCGCCCCGGGCGGCTCGCCGCCCAGCCCCGCCGCCCAGGCCTCCCGGTAGGCGTTGTAGCTGTCGCGCCGGCACTCGCCGCAGGGCCGGTGCCCGGCCGCCAGCGAGACCGCCTCGTCGTGGAAGTAGAGGAAGGTGAACCGCCCCGGCAGCCACTGCTCCCGCCACCGCCCCCGGAACTCCAGCGCGCAGACGATCCAGAGATCGCCGCCATGAAACCGCACGATCTCCCGCCCCCTGTGCAGCACCCCCCGGTTCCCCGTCCAGGCCCCGCGCAGCGCAAACGCCTCGACTTCCCCCAGCGGCGTGACGCGGTTGCGCGCCGGCGACACGCCTACAGCGAGATCACGTGGGCGCTGCTGGGCGGGACGCTGCCGTCGAGCAGCTCGCCGTAGGCGGCCTCGAGACCCTCGAAGCCCTCGCCGCGGCGGATCTGCAGGCGGGGGGCGATCCACTCGCAGAAGGGGTGCCAGGCCGCGGCGACGCGTTGCTCGAGGGTCGCGGGGCCCCAGTCGCGGGAGCGCTTGGTGACGCGGTCGGGGGCGAAGAAGAAGACCGGGGCCGGGCCGGGCAGCTCGCCGCCGCCCCCGGCGCCGAGGCGGTCCCAGTGGGAGGCGCCGACGGCCATGCTGTGGACCAGGTCGTCGCCGAGGCGCTCGTGGACGGCGCGCCGCACCTCGCCGTCGCCGGCGACGTCGACGAAGGTCGCCGGGCCGCGGTCGAGGCTCCCGATCTCGTCGTAGGGGACGGTGCGGCCGTAGATGCCGAGGCCCTCGACGAACTCGGCGTTGCCGGGCGAGGTGAGGCCGACCAGCTCGACGCCGTCGCGCCGCGCGAGCAGGAAGGCGGCGGCGATCGCGGTCTTGCTGGAGGCGCTGGAGACGACGACCGGGCCGCGCTCGACGAGGCCGTCGTCGGCGAGCTGGTCGTCGATCAGGAAGGAGGTGAAGAAGAGCGGCCGCAGCAGCATCTGCACGTCCTCGGTGTCGGGCCGGTAGAAGGGGTCGGAGCCGCTCGCCAGGTAGCGGTGGTAGGCGGAGGGCAGCGCCGCCCGGTGCGGCGAGCCGTCGCTGAAGCCGGCCTCGTTGACGCTGGCCGGGGTGACCGGCATCTGGGACGAGGGCGGCAGGTAGCCGTAGACCCGCGTCCCCGCCTCGACCCCCTCGGCCTCGCTGCGCTCGACCTCGGCGAAGCCCCAGACCGGCATCCGCCCCCAGCCGTCGGCGGCGGGGAAGAAGTCCCAGTAGGACATCGCCTCGCCCATCACCGCGTAGGTGACGTTGTTGGCGGTCAGCCCGAAGGTGTCGACGCGCAGCAGCGCCTGCCCGGCGCCGAGCTCGATCGGCTCCGACGCGGCGATGCGGCACTCGCGCAGGTCGTCGCGCTTGACGAGGAAGTCGGTCATCTCGACGCCGATCCTCTCACGCGCTCGCAAACGCCGACCGGGTGGTACGGTCGGCTCGGTTCGCTGTGGACGGTGCCGACGCACAGCCGAAGACGGTTCTGGTCACTGGTGGCTCCGGCTTCCTGGGCGGCTGGTGCCTGGCCGAGCTGCTGCGGCGCGGGTACACGGTGCGGACGACCGTCCGCGACGGCCGGCGCCGGGCCGAGGTCCGGGAGCGGCTGGCGCGGCCCGACGACCCCGGCGAGCGACTCTCCTTCCACGTCGCCGACCTCACCGCCGACGACGGCTGGGCCGAGGCGGTGGCCGGCTGCGACTACGTCCTCCACGTCGCCTCGCCCTTCCCCCCCAAGCAGCCCAAGGACCCCGACGAGCTGATCGTGCCGGCCCGCGAGGGCACCCTGCGGGTGCTGGGCGCGGCCCTCGACGCCGGGGTCGAGCGGGTCGTCGTCACCTCCTCGGTGGCCGCCGTCCGCGGTGGCGTCAGCGAGTCGGCGGAGCCGCTCGACGAGCGCACCTGGACCGACGGCGACGACGAGCGGCTCGAGCCCTACACGCGCTCCAAGGCGATCGCCGAGCGGGCCGCCTGGGACCTGGCCGAGCGGCGCGACGCCCGCGAGCGGCTGGCGACCGTCAACCCCGGCGCGATCCTCGGCCCGGTGATGGGCGAGGAGCGCTCCTTCTCCCTGCAGATGGTCGAACGGCTGCTGGGCGGCCTGCCCGGGGTGCCGCGGATCGGCTTCAGCGTCGTCGACGTCCGCGACGTCGCCGACCTCCACATCCGCGCGATGACCACGCCGGCGGCCGGCGGCGAGCGCTTCGTCGCCGTCGCCCGCTTCCTCTGGATGGCCGACGTCGCGGCGATCGTCCGCGAGCGCCTCGGTCCCGAGGCGCCCAAGGTTCCGAAGCGCCAGCTGCCCGACTTCCTCGTCCGCGCCATGGGCCTGGTCGACCCCAGCGTCCGCTCCGTCGCCAAGCAGCTCGGCCAGCGCGTCGAGCTCTCCAACCAGCAGGCCTGCACGGTGCTGGGCTGGGAGCCGCGGCCGGTCGAGGACACGGTCGCCGACTGCGCCCGCAGCCTGCTCGGCGCGGCGGCGGCGACGCCGGCGGGTGGCCGATGAGAATCCAGGCGGCCGTGCTCGAGGAGTTCGGCGCGCCGCTGGCGGTGCAGGAGGTCGAGCTGGCCGAGCCGCGCGGCGGCGAGGTGCTGGTCCGGCTCGCCGCCTGCGGCGTCTGCCACACCGACCTCTACACGGCCTCCGGCGCCGACCCGTCGGGATACGCGCCGACCGTGCTCGGCCACGAGGGCGCCGGGGTGGTCGAGCGGGTCGGGCCGGACGTCGCCTCGCTGCGGCCGGGCGACCACGTCGTCACCCTCTTCTCGCCGCAGTGCCGCGAGTGCCAGCACTGCCTCGACCCACGCACCAACCTCTGCCTGGCGATCCGCGGGCCGCAGAACGAGGGCCACCTGCCCGACGGCACCACCCGCCTCTCCCGCGACGGCGAGGGCATCCGTCACTTCATGGGCTGCTCGACCTTCGCCGAGTACACGGTGATGCCGGAGATCGCGCTGGCGAAGGTGAGTCCGGAGGCGCCCTTCGAGCACGCCTGCCTGTTCGCCTGCGGCCTCTCGACCGGCCTCGGCGCGGCGCTCAACACCGCCGCGGTGAAGGCCGGCAGCACCTGCGTCGTCTTCGGGGCGGGGATGGTCGGCCTCGGCGCCGTCGCCGGCTGCCGGCTGCGCGGCGCCGAGCGGATCGTCTGCGTCGACCTCTCGCCGCGGCGGCTCGAGCTGGCCCGCGGCCAGGGCGCGACCGATCTCCTCGAGGGCGGCGAGGACGCCGTCGCCGCGATCCTGGAGATGACCGGCGGCTTCGGTGCCGACTACACCTTCGAGGCGACCGGCAACGTGGCGGTGATGCGCCAGGCGGTCGAAGCGGCGCGCATGGCCTGGGGCCTCTGCACCGTCGCCGGGGTCGCCGGCCGGGGGGAGACGCTCGACGTCGTCCCGCGCCTGCTGATCACCGGTCGTCGCGTCGCCGGCTCCTCCTTCGGCGGCGTCAAGGGGCGCGACCAGGTTCCGCAACTGGTCGACCGCGCCCTCGCCGGCGAGCTCGACGTCGAGCCCTTCATCTCGCACCGCCTTCGCCTCGACGAGGTCAACCGCGGCTTCGAGCTGATGGAGGCCCAGGACGGAATTCGCAGCGTCATCGAGTTCGCCTAGATGAGCGGGAAGGGGGACGCGAGGGCGGTGCGGGCGACGGTGCGCGGGGCCGTCCAGGGCGTCGGCTTCCGCGAAGAGACGGTGCGGCGGGCGGAGGAGCTGGGCGTGCTGGGCTGGGTCCGCAACGGCGAGGACGGCAGCGTCCAGGTCCACGCCGAGGGGCCATCCGCGGCGGTCGAGGCGTTCGTCGAGTTCCTCCGCGAGGGCCCGCGGGCGGCGCGGGTCGAGAAGTTCGACGTCGCGGACACGAAAGTCGAGGGGCACGAGCAGTTCGCGGTGCGCGGGGTCAGCGCCGGCGTCTTCGTCGTCCAGGAGCACGCCGCCACCGCCCATCACTTCGACCTGCGGCTCGAGGTCGACGGGGCGATGCGCTCCTGGGCGGTGCCGAAGGGCCCCTCGATGGACCCGGCGACGAAACGGCTGGCGGTCCAGGTCGAGGACCACTCGCTCGCCCACAACGACTTCGAGGGCACGACCGACGGTGGCGGCGCGATCGTCTGGGACCGCGGCAGCTACGAGCAGGGCGGTCGCGTCCCCTGGCCGGAGGCGATCGAGCGCGGCCACGCGGTCTTCGTCCTGCACGGCGAGAAGCTGCGCGGCGGCTTCGCCCTGCAGCGCACCCGCCCCGGCGAGAAGCCGCAGTGGCTGCTGATCAAGCGCCGCGACGAGGAGGCCCGACCCGGCTCCGACGTGGTCGCCGAGGAGCCCCGCTCGGTGCTGAGCGGCCGCAGCCTCGACGAGCTGCTGGGCGGTTGAGCTAGCGGGCCTGGCGGATCGGGGTGACGCGGGAGTCGGCTCGCTCGATCTGCACGGCGTCGCGCACGGCCCAGCCGACCCGCTCGACCAGCTGGTCGGAGAAGTGCGTCGACTCGAGGTCGGTGGAGACGATCCGCTCGCGGTAGACGACGGAGCTGTCGCGCTCCTGCTCGGGGTCGGTGACGATGAGGATCTGGGGCATCGCCGGGCTCCTTTCGCTTGGGGACGAGGGCAGCGTCGCCGCCCGGCCTCAAGGCGAGGTCAACGGGGCGTAAAGATCGACGGATTGACTAGCCGTTGGGCAGGTGCGGAAACGAGTGATGCTCGTGGGCGTCGAGCCCGCGGACGCCCTGGTAGGGCGCTCGATCGCCTCGCGGATCTGCTGCTCGTCAGCGCTCATCGCTCGCCTCGCTTCCTCGGGTCCGGACCGCTCGGGGCATGATCGCGCCCGGCGAGCGCTCGCGCAGGGCGCCGGCCCAGAGCCCGGCCGCGTAGGCGGCGCGGTCGAGGGCGCGGAGGAGGGGGAGGGGCGCTGCCTGGGCGGGGCGCGGGGCGAGGTCGACCGCGGCGGCGAGCGCGGCGACGCGGCGGGCGCGCGGGGAGATGGCGCAGGCCAGCGCGGTCAGGGGCAGCCAGTCGCGGACGATCGCGCGGGCGAGGTGGCGGCCGCTCTGCAGCTGGCCGCGGGCGGCGACGCCGGCGAGGGCGCGGCGGGACGCGGTGTCGCTGCCGCGCCGGGCGACGGCGGCGATCGCGAGCGCGGCGGCAGCGCCGGCGCCCCGCCAGCCCAGCGCCGCCCCGGCCGCCCAGGTCGCGGCGCCGTAGGGATCGAGCCGCAGCGGCGCCACCTCGCCGGGATGGAGGCGGTCGAGCGCCGCCGCCGAGCGGCCGTACTCGAAGCGCTGTCGGGCCAGCGCCGCGGCGCTGCGGCGGGGCCGGTGGAAGGCCTCGGCCTCGGCTGCGTAGCGAACCCGCCAGCCCGCGGCGACGAGGCGCCAGACGAGGTCGACGTCCTCGCCGAAGCGCAGGCGCTCGTCGAACCCGCCCAGCTCCAGCAGCGCCGCGCGCCGGGCGACGAGCGCGGTCGAGGGGACGTAGGCGAGCCGCCGTCCCGGCCCGACCAGGCTCGGCGCCGCGCCCAGGTCGAGCGGCGAGCAGGCGCTCTCGTAGCGGGCGATCGCGCCGGCCCCGGGCTCGCTGCGCACCCGCGGCGCCGCCAGCGCCAGGCCGGGATCGTCCTCGAGCAGGCCCGCCAGGCGGGGCGCCCAGTCGCTGCCGGGCAATCGTGCCGAGTGCGGCCGTGCTTTCCCTCGCATAGCGGAGGAAATCGCGACCGCACTCCCGGGAGGCACCGGGCCGGCCCCGACCGAGCAGTCGGCGTCGACGAAGGCGACCAGCTCGGTGGCGGCCGCGCGCAGGCCGGCGTTGCGGGCCGCGGCCGGGCCGGGCGGTCCGTCGTTGGCGATGACTCTGGCGCCGGCGGCGCGGGCCCGCTCGGCCGAGCCGTCGGTCGAGCGGTCGTCGACGACGATCGTCTCGCCCCAGTGCCGCGCCGCCGCGACCAGCGCCGCCAGCGACTCGCCGCCGTCCCGGACCGGGATCACCGTCGTCAGCGGCGCCGCGGAGGGCCGCTCCGCCAGCGGGTGGATCAGCCCCGCGTCGCGCAACCGCATCTGCAGCCGCTGGCTCGCGCTTCCGCTCTCGCCCGCGAGCAGCCCATCGAGCGCCCGCGAACCCGCGTCGCTCAGCCGCACCAGCCGTGCCGGCGCCCCGCCCGCCAGCAACCGCCCGCCATCGCTCCGCCGCACCCAGTCGTCGAGCACGAAGCGGCGGCCGCTCATGCCGTCGCCGGCACCGCCTCGGCCAGCGCCTCGCCGAGCAGGAGGAAGGCGCGGTCGAGGCAGCGGCCGAGGTCCTCCTCGGGGTCGGCGACCCAGCGGTCGAAGCCGGCTCTCGAGCAGCCGAGCGCCGCGTAGGAGACCGCCTGGGGGCCCAGGCCCTCGGGCGGTTCGCCCAAGCGCGGTGCCGCGTACTCGGCGACGACGCCGCGCCAGGCGTCGTAGCGGAGCATCGAGTGCGCCTGCAGGGCGGGCACGGTGGTGATCAGGGTCATCCGGATCCGCAGCTCCGACAGCTCCTCCTCCGGGTAGGAGTTGGAGAGGACGACGGCCCGGCGCAGCGCCTCGGCCAGTGGCACCTCCGGACCGCTCTCCTCGAGGTGGGCGCGCAGCCGCTCCATCACCCACTCGAAGTTGCCCCAGACGATGTCGTTCTTAGAGGGGAAGTAGCGGAAGACGGTGCGGCGCCCGACCCCCAGCGCCGCGGCGATCTCCTCGACCGTCGTCGCTTCGAACCCGCGCTTCGCGAAGAGGTCGAGGGCGACGCCGGCGATACGGTCGTGGCTGGTGCTGGGCGGTCGGCCGGTGGAAGTCATTTGGCACTCGGTGCTATAAGTATGCCGGAGGGGGCGCAGGAGATTCCGACATAGGAGGTTCTCGTGACCGACCCCGCAGCCGATCCCTCACAGCCGCCGCAGACCGAGACCCCGGCCGCCGCGCCGGAGCTCGTCGAGGAGGAGCTCCTCGTCGAGGACGTCTCGATCGACGGCATGTGCGGCGTCTACTAGCTGGGCGCCGGATGCCCACCGCCGCCACCGAGGCCACCGCCGCGACCGACGGCGCCGAGGGTTTCGACCTGGGCCGGCCCTGGCGCCTGCACCCGCAGGTCGCCCTGCGTCCCGAGTCCTTCGGGGCCCTCGCCTACCACTTCGGCACCCGCCGCCTCTCGTTCCTGAAGAGCCGTCGCCTGCTCGCCGTGGTCGAGGCGCTCGGCGATTCTCCCGACGCCGCCGCAGCCTGCCGCGCCGCCGAAGTCGAGGCCGCAGAGCTGCCGAGCTACCGGCGCGCCCTGGCGGCGCTCGCCGCGAGCCAGACGATCGTCCCCGCGGAGCCCGGATGACCGGAGCGACCGACGTTTCCGGGCACAATCGAGCAAAAGGTAGGTCGCATTCGGCGCCGACCCTGGTCGAGCGCTTCGAGGCGGGGCTGGCGGCGCCGATCTGCCTCACCTGGGAGCTCACCTACGCCTGCAACCTGGCCTGTGTGCACTGCCTCTCGAGCTCGGGGCGGCGCGATCCCCGCGAGCTGAGCACGGCCGAGTGCCAGGCGGTGATCGACGAGCTGGAGCGGATGCAGGTCTTCTACGTCAACGTCGGCGGCGGCGAGCCGACCGTGCGGCGCGACTTCTGGGAGCTGCTCGACTACGCCGCCGCGCACCGGGTCGGCGTCAAGTTCTCGACCAACGGCAGCCGCATCGACCGCGAGGCGGCGGCACGGCTGGCGGCGAGCGACTACGTCGACGTGCAGATCTCGCTCGACGGCGCCGGCGCCGCGGTCAACGACCGCGTGCGCGGCCCCGGCTCCCACGCGATGGCGATGAGCGCCGCCGCCAACCTCGCCGCGGCGGGCTTCGAGGGGTTCAAGCTCTCCGTCGTCGTCACCCGCGAGAACGCCGGGGAACTCGACGAGCTGAAGGCGATCGCCGACGCCCACGGCGCCCAGCTGCGGATCACCCGGCTGCGCCCCTCCGGCCGCGGTGCCGACGTCTGGGACGAGCTGCACCCGACCGCCGCCCAGCAGCGCCAGCTCTACGAGTGGCTGCTGGCCCACGGCGAGGAAGTCCTCACCGGCGATTCCTTCTTCCACCTCGGCGCCTACGGCGAGTCGCTGCCGGGGCTCAACCTCTGCGGGGCGGGGCGGGTCGTCTGCCTGATCGACCCGGTCGGCGACGTCTACGCCTGCCCGTTCGCGATCCACGAGGAGTTCCTCGCCGGCAACGTCCGCGAGCCGCGCGGCTTCGAGGGCGTCTGGCGGGACTCGGAGCTGTTCCGGGAGCTGCGGCGGCCGCAGTCGGGCGGCGCCTGCGAGTCCTGCGGCCACTACGACGCCTGCCGCGGCGGCTGCATGGCGGCCAAGTTCTTCACCGGCCTGCCGCTCGACGGTCCCGACCCCGAGTGCGCGCTCGGCCACGGCGAGGAGCTGCTGGCGGCGCGGGGCGCGGCGCCGGCGATCCCGGCCCCCGCGGTCGACCACTCGCGGACGAAGCCGCGCCGCCCCGGCGCGACCGTCGTCGCCCCGCCCGCCCGCGCCTGCGACGAGGACCCGCTGGCGGACTTCTGGCGCCGGGCGGGGGCCTAGGCGATGGCCAGCAGCGGCGAGTGGTTCGAGAGCGTCGCCGAGGCACAGCGGCGGGCGAAGCGGCGGCTGCCGCCGTCGGTCTACGGGGCCCTGCTCGCCGGCGCCGAGCGCGGCGGCACCCTCGACGAGAACGTCGCCGCCTTCGGCCGGCTCGGCTTCCTGCCGCGGATCGCCACCGGGGTGGGGGGCGGCCGCGAGCTGGCGACCTCGGTGCTCGGCGAGGAGATCGCCCTGCCGGTGCTGATCTCGCCGACCGGCGTCCAGGCCGTGCATCCCGAAGGCGAGCTGCCGGTCGCCCGGGCCGCCGCTGCGGCCGGCACCGCGATCGGCCTCAGCTCCTTCGCCAACAAGCCGCTGGAGGATGCGGTCGCCGCCAACCCGGCGCTGTTCTTCCAGGTCTACTGGATGGGCGACCGCGGCCGGATCGAGCAGATCCTCGAGCGCGCCCGCGGCGCCGGCGCCAAGGGGCTGATCGTCACCCTCGACTGGACCTTCGCCCACCGCCGCGACTGGGGCAGCCCGACGATCCCGGAGCGGCTCGACCTGAAGGCGGCGGCGGCCTTCGCACCGCAGGCGCTGCGGCGGCCCCGCTGGCTCTACGGGTTCCTGCGTGGCGGCGGACCACCCGACCTGACCGCCCCGAACCTGGCCCGGCCAGACGGCACCGTGCCGACCTTCTTCGGTGCCTACGGCGAGTGGATGGCGACGCCGCAGCCGAGCTGGGACGACATCGCCTGGCTGCGGGAGGCGTGGGGCGGGCCCTTCATGGTCAAGGGGGTCGGCCACCCCGAGGATGCCCGCCGCGCCGCCGCGATCGGCGCCACCGCGATCTCGGTCTCCAACCACGGCGGCAACAACCTCGACGGTACCCCGGCCGCGATCCGCCTCCTGCCGGCGATCGCCGCCGCGGTCGGCGACGAGGTCGAGGTCCTGCTCGACGGCGGTGTCCGCCGCGGCTCCGACGTCGTCAAAGCGCTCGCCCTCGGCGCCCGCGCGGCGATGATCGGCCGCGCCTGCCTCTGGGGCCTGGCCGCCAACGGCGAGGCCGGCGTCGCCAACGTCCTCGAGATCCTCCGCGCCGGCATCGAGGAGACCCTCGCCGGCCTCGGCCGCTCCTCCGTCCACGACCTCTCTCCCGAGGACGTCCTCGTCCCGCCCGGCTTCGCCGTCGAACCCCCGGCCCCCTCCGCTCCGCTGTGACTTCGCGCGCCATAGTGGGGCAAAGTCACAGCGGAAGCGCAGAGCTGGGGCAGGCGACCTGGCCGGAGGCCGAGGCCGCCGCCGACGCGATCCTGGCGGTCCCGCTGGGGGCGACCGAGCAGCACGGGCCGCACCTGCCGCTCGACACCGACACGCGGATCGCGGTGGCGCTCGCCGAGCGGGCGGCGGAGCGCGACGAGCGGATCGTCGTCGCCCCGGTGCTGCCGTACGGATCGAGCGGCGAGCACGCCGGCTTCCCCGGCACCCTCTCGATCGGCCGCGAGGCGACCGAGCTGCTGCTCGTCGAGCTCTGCCGCTCGGCCACCGAGACCTTCGCCCGCGTGCTGCTCGTCTGCGCCCATGGCGGCAACGCGGTCCCCGTCAACCGGGCCGTGCGGCGCCTGCGCGAGGAGGGACGCGATGTCCGCGCCTGGAGCCCGCGCTGGGACGGCGACGCCCACGCCGGTCGCCTCGAGACCTCGCTGATGCTGGCGATCGCTCCCGAGCTGGTCCGCCGCGACCGCGTCGCCGCCGGCAACACCGAGCCGATCGAGGACCTCCTCGCCGACCTCGTCGCCGCCGGCGTCCGCCCGCTCAGCCCCAACGGCGTGCTCGGCGACCCGGCCGGTGCTGCCGCCGCCGAGGGTCGCGAGCTGCTCGAGTCCGCCGTCGCCGGCCTGCTTGGCACCGTCGCCGGGTGGTCGCGGCGCGAGTGTGGAGCTTTACTCGGCCATACGCCCGGAAACGCTCCACACTCGGAGATCGCGTGAATCGTGCGGCGATCGTCACCGGAGCGGGGCGGGGGATCGGCGCGGCGACCGTGCGGGCGCTGGCGACCGAGGGATGGAGCGTGGTCGCCCTGGACCGCTGCGAGGACGATCCGCGGCTGCCGTACCCGCTCGCGACCGAGGCGGAGCTGGAGAGCGCCGTCGCGGTGGCCGCCGAGGCGGCGAGCGGCGGGGCGGAGGTGATGCCTTTCCGGGGCGACGCGGCGGACGAGGCGGTGCTCGCGGCCGCGCTGGCGGAGGCGCGCCGGCTCGGTGAGTTCGACGGGATCGTCGCCGCGGCTGGCGCGATCGCCGGCGGGCCCGCCTGGGAGTTGCCGCTGGAGCAGCAGCAGGCGGTGCTGGAGATCTGCCTCGGCGCCACGATCGCCGCCGCCCGGGTCGCCGTCCCCGCCCTCCTGGAGCGCCCGCAGCCGCGCCGCGGTCGTTTCGTCGCCGTCGCCTCGGCCGCTGCCCAGCGCGGCATGCCGGGACTCGCCGCCTACTCGGCGGCCAAGGCCGGCGTCGCCGGCTTCGTCCGCGGCCTCGCCGTCGACCTGCGCGGCACCGGCGTCACCGCCAACGCCGTCGCCCCCGGCTCCACCCGGACGGCGATGCTCGAGGAGAGCGCCCGCATCTACGGGCTCGACTCGCCCGAGCGGTTCGCCGCCCAGCAGCCGCTCGAGCGCCTGCTCGAGCCGGCCGAGGTGGCGGCGGCGATCGCCTGGCTGATCGGACCGGCCGCCGAGGCGGTCACCGGAGCGACGCTGCCGGTCGACGGCGGCCTCGCGCTTTGACGCCAGCCGGTCGCCCCCATTTAATGGGGCCGTGCCCGCGCCCACGATCGACGAGCTGACCGTCGCCGACGAGCCCGCCGCTTGGGCCGAGCTCGGCTTCGCGGTCGAGGGCGACACCTGCGTCCTCGGCGAGGTCCGCGTCCGCCTCGCCGGCACAGACGCCGGCAAGGGGCTCTGCGCCTGGTCGCTGCGCGACCTCGCCGCCACCGAGCTCGACGGCCTGCCGACCGGTCGCTCCGAGCGCCAGCCGCCGCCAGCGGCGCCCGCCCACCCCAACGGCGTCGCCGCGATCGACCACGTGGTCGTCATCGCCCCCGAGCTCGAGCGCACCGTCGCCGCCGTCGAGGCGGCCGGAATCGAGCTGCGCCGGATCCGCGAGGAGCCGACCCCGGCCGGCGCCCCGCGCCAGGCCTTCTTCCGACTCGGCGCCCCGATCCTCGAGGTCGTCCAGGAGCCCGGCGACGTGGTCGAGCGGGCCGGCCGCGACCGGCCCGCGTTCTTCTGGGGACTCGCCCTCACCGCTCCCGACCTGGAGGCGACCGTCGCCGGCCTCGGCGACCGCGTCAGCGAGGTTCGCGCCGCCGTCCAGCCGGGCCGCCGCATCGCGACGCTGCGCCGCAGCGCCGGCCTCTCGGTCCCGGTCGCGCTGATCACGCCGCCGCCCAAATAACGCTCGGACATACGCCGAACGCGTCCCCCGCCGGCAATAGGTTGCGCGGCCCATGAATGGATCGAGAAGCTCTTCCAATCGGGGCGGGCGGTGGACGGCGCTCGCCGCGGTCCTCGCCGCCATCATCGCGAGCGGCGTCGTCGCGGCGCCGTCGGCCCAGGCCGGGCAGGGCGTCTGGATCTCCGTCCACAACGAAACCTCGGCCCTGGTGACCCTGGTCGCCCGCGAGGGCAGCAACTGCTGGGAAGGCCAGACCCTCGGCCACCCGCTCGATCAGAACTACGTCTCGCCCCGCCAGACCGTCGTCTACTCGAGCGAAAAGAAGACCGGCCGCGGCTGTGGTGGCGACGCCCACCAGAACGTCGAGTTCCGCGTCAACGACGGCCCCGGCTGGCTGCTCCCCAACGGCTCGCCGCCCAACTACCGCCTCTACTGGCAGGACGGCGGCAACGAGAACTACGGGGTCAACCTCTACGACGGCCTCGGCACCTGGCTGCCGCGCGAAGACGGCAAGGGCTTCTTCTGCCTGCACGGCGAAGTCAAGGACGCCAACCACGCCGACGTCTGGGTCTACGGCGACAGCCACTGCAACGTCGAGGTGCCGACCACGATCCAGCACAGCTCGCCGAAACCGCCCAAATCCCCGCGCTCGGCGCCGCGCGCCGGAACCAGCGCCGTCAACGGCGAAAAAGAAGAAGAAGAAAAGAAGAAGGAAGAAGCCGACTACCCGGGCGTCGTCAACGTCCTCAGCGCCGTCGGGGTGACCTGCCCCTGGTTCACGTTCCCGAATGAACCGAAGCGCTGCGAGGAGCTGAATCCGGGCGACCCGGAAAAGTGGTCGGTCGACAACCTCGGCAAGCGGGTCAAGAACTTCAAGATCAAGGCGTCGGCGGCGGCGAAAAACGAAAAAGTCGCCGTCGCTTCCGCGCAGACCACGGTCCAGCCCGACCTCCCGCCCGGCCAGGTCAGCGTCAACGAATCGGTGGGGGTCTCCGAAAGCGCCACGACCACCACTCAGCGCGGCGGCAAGATCGGCGTCAAATTCGGCTTCAAGCAGTCGATCAAAGCCAACATTCCCTTCATCGGCGAGGGCGGCGTCGAGTTCAGCCAGGAGCTCAACGAGGAGTACAACTGGGGTCGCACCGACGGCAGGACCACCACGCAGACGAAGCAGAAGACGATCGCGATCAGCAACGGGGCCCTGCCCGGGTTCACCACCCACCTCGACGTCTACACCTCGCGGCGCAACGCCAACTACACCTACGAAGCCGACCTCGAATTCGGCAGCGACGACGGCAAGCCGCAGAACGTGACGACGCCGGCCAGCGTCGCGCTCGGTCAGAGCCCGGCCTGGCGGCAGCCCTGCCTCGGCTACGCGATCGGCGACGACGGCGTCCACAACAGCCTCGTCAACATCGGCAAGACGCTGATGCGGGCCGGCTACAGGCCGGACGACTCCTCGCTGCCGCCCGAGCGGCGGGCCTTCCTGGAAAGCATCCCCTTCTACAACAACGGCAGCGTGCCCTGCGCCGGCTTCCCGGCCGGGTACTCGTCCTCGGCGGGCTTCAAGGGCACCGGCGTCGGCACCTACGCCAACCTCGGCTACGACCTGCAGGGCAACCCGGTCGCGGTGATGATCGGCTGCGTCTACGCGGAGCCGCTCAAACCGAAGGCCGCGGCCGGCAGCGCGGCGGACGAGCGAGCCCGCCTGGCGCTGGCGAAGCCGACCGTCAAGGACGCCCCCTGCCAGTCGGTCCCGGTCAAAGACGGCAAGCTGGCGGTCGAGGCGCCGGGACTGCTGGTCGACGACGCCGACCTCGGCGGGGCCGGCGCCGAGCCGGGCTTCGCCGGCCCTACCAGCGCCGGCAGCCCCGGCTCGGACCGGATCTTCGGCCCCGAGCGCGGCGGCACGGTGCGGACCGGCGGCGGCGCCTTCGACGCCGTCGAGACCGGCGGCGGCGACACCCGCGTCTTCGCCGGCGCCCGCGAAAACCTCGTCGAAGCCCAGGGCGGCGACGACCTGCTCGTCGCCGAGCGCGGCATGAGCTACCTGCACGGCGGCGGCGGCGGCGACACCCTCCGCGTCGACGGCGCCGCCGCGGCGCTGTACGGGGAGGGCGACGACGACACCTTCGAAGGCACCGACATGAAGGGGGCGATGTTCGGCGGCGGCGGTGACGACGTGATGATCGGCCGCGGCGACCTCTCGGGGCTCTCGATGAGCGACGAAGGCGGCGACTCCGTCTACGTCCTCAAGGGGCACGGCACGCCCTCGATCGTGCAGATGCCCGGCCCCGGCGAGGCGACGCTGCTGACCACGCGCAGCTTCGCGGTGCCGGTCAACGTCGACGTCGCCCGCGCGATCGGCCCGCGCCGCGTCACCCTGCAGGGCGGCGAAGCCCGCAAGCTGGTCGCGGGGGAGGGAGGCGCCACCCTCGTCTCCGGGCCCGGGCCGACCGTGCTGCGGGGCCGCAGCGCCGCCGACACGATCGTCTTCGACTACCTCAACGGCGACTCCGCCAGCGGTGGCGGCGGCGCCGACCGCTACGTCTTCACCGGCAGCCCCGAACAGGGACAGCGCCCGGCCGGCCTGCGCCTGCCGGCTCGCCGCGCCGCGCCGCTGGTCGCCGACTTCATGCCCGAGCAGGGCGACCGCCTGGTCATGCGCGCCTCCGTCTTCGGCCCCGAGGTGAGGCAGCTGCGCGGCCGCTTCGCCGCCGTCAGCGCTGCCGACCCCAGTCCGGGGGCGCCGCGCCCGACCCTGCTGCTCGACACCGACGACGGCGTCGTCAGCTTCGACCGCGACGGCAGCGGCCCGACCTCCGACCAGGTCGTCGTCATCCTGCCCGGCCGCCAGGGCCTGCAGCCCGGCTGGTTCGAGTTCAGGCGCGGCTAGTCTTTCCGCGATGCTGATCGACGGGGTCCCGCTCGACGCGCCGGCGGCGCCGCTCGCCGACCTGCTGCGCCTCGGGCTCGACGCCGGGCCCGACCAGGTGGCCCTGGTCAGCGCCGACCGCTCGTTGACCTGGTCCGAGCTGGAGGCCGAGAGCGCCGCCCTGGCCGGCGGCTACCGGGCGCTCGGGCTCGAGCCGGGCGACCGGCTCGCCTCGCTGATGCCGAACCGCAACGACCTCGTCGTCCACTACCTGGCCTGCTTCAAGGCGGGGCTGGTGGCGACGCCGCTCAACTACCGCTACACCCACCGCGAGATCGACCACGCCCTCGAGGTCAGCGGCGCCCGGGCCCTGCTGGCCCACGCCGAGCGGGCCGAGGACGTCGCCGCCAGCGAGCTCGCCGGCAGCCTGCCGGTCGGCACGATCTCCTACGAGGAGAGCCTCGAGCCGCTGCTCGGGGCGCCGCTGCCGCCCGACCCCGAACCGGGCGACCCCGCCGACCCCGCGGCGATCTTCTTCACCTCGGGCAGCACCGGCCCGGCCAAGGGCGTCACCCACACGCGCGAATCGCTGCGCTGGATGATCGCCAGCGCCGCCGCCGCCTTCGAGCTCGGCCGCGAGGACGTCTTCCTGCCCGGCTCCTCGATGTCGCACATCGGCTCCTTCCTCTGGGCGCTCAGCACCCTCTCGGTCGGCGGCCGCGTCGTCGTCGCCCGCACGATCGACAGCCACGAGCTGCTGCCGCTGCTCCGCGAGCAGCGGCCGACGGTGCTGGCGATGATCCCGGCGGCGCTGCTGGCCCTGGTCCGCGACCACGACCTGCAGCCGCACGACTTCGACTCGCTGCGGATCTGCCGGGCCGGCTCCGACAAGGTCTCGACCGAGCTGCTGACCGAGTTCGCCGCCGCCGCGGGCTTCCCGATCGTCGAGGGCTACGGGATGACCGAGGTCGGCCTGGCCACCCTCAACCCGCCCTCCGGCGTCGTCAAGCAGGGCTCGATCGGGACCCCGATCGGCGGCTACAGCATCGCCCTGCGCGACGAGGCGGGCGAGCCGGTCGAGGCCGAGGACACGGTCGGGCGGATCTGGATCCGCACCCGCAGCCGCATGTCCGGCTACTGGGAGGCGCCCGAGGCGACCGCGGAGATCCTCCGCGACGAGTGGCTCGACTCCGGCGACCTGGCTCGCGCCGACGCCGACGGCTACCTCTGGTTCTTCGGCCGCAAGAAGCAGGTGATCGTCCACGACGGCTCCAACATCAGCCCCTACGAGGTCGAGGGCGCCCTCGTCGAGCACCCGGCCGTCGCCCTCGCCGGCGCCGTCGGCGTCCACGACACCGTCCACGGCGAGAACGTGCGCGCCTACGTGACCCTGCGCGAGGGCGCCGAGCCACCCGGCAGCGGCGACCTGATCGTCTTCTGCCGCGAGCGGATCGGCTACAAGGCCCCCGAGGAGATCGTCTTCCTCGCGGAGATGCCGCTCAACCCGACCGGCAAGATCGACCGCGTCGGCCTGAAGCGGATGGCCGAGGACCACCTGCACCCGCACGGCCTCGACTGAGCGGGGTGAGCCGCCAGGTGTGACGAATGCTGCCCGCCATTCGGGCAGAACTCGTCACGCGCCCGGCGCCGAGACGGCGATCTCGCAGCCGGCCCGGTCGGGGTCTTGCGGCTCGAACTCGGCCAGGCTGCGGTCCGGGGCCAGCTCGGCGAGCAGGCCCGCGGTGATGCCGCGGTGCAGGCCGCAGACGATCGGCTGGTTCTGGCGCACCGAGTCGCGGTAGGGGCAGTTGCCGAGGGTGCAGGCGAAGCTGCCGTCGGGCTTGACGTCGAGCGTCGGCTGGAAGCCGAGTGCCGAGAGCGCCTGGTGGAAGCCCTCGACGGGGTCCTCGGCCCCCTCGCCGGCCAGCTCGCGGCCGATCTCGCGGCCGACCCGCTCCACCTCGGTCCGGCGCGAGCGGTTGTCGGGGATCGCCTGGGCCAGCCACCCGGCCAGGTCGGAGTAGGCCCGCGGGCGCATCCCGCCCGGGTGCGCGTCCGGCGAGATCGCCCAGCTGTCGCGCGGTCGCCCCTGGCCGGCGCGGACCCGGGTGCGGACCACGAAGCCGCCCTCCTCGAGCCGCTCCAGGTGGCGCCGCACCCCGTTGGGGTGGAGGCCGAAGTGAGCCGCGACGTCGTCGGTGCCGGCCGGCGCCCGTCTCTCGACGAGGAAGTTGAAGATCTGGGCGCGGGTCGGCTGCGCCAGGGCGCCTTCGGCGACGGGCAGGTCCATCCCGCCCAGCTTTGCACAGCCGCGCTCGAAGCAATGCGCCTGGCGCCACCAGGGCCAGCGTGCCCGGATGGTATTTTCCCATTCCAAGTGTGAAAATCGTCCCGCGTCAGGAGGACCCGTGGCCTACGTCATCACCGAGCCCTGCATCGGCACCAAGGACAACTCCTGCGTGGAGGTGTGCCCGGTCGACTGCATCCACCCGACCCCCGACGAGGAGGGCCACGAGGCCGCCGAGATGCTCTTCATCGACCCCGACGAGTGCATCGACTGCGACGCCTGCGTCGAGGCCTGCCCGGTCGACGCGATCTACCCGGAGGACATGGTCCCGCACGACTTCCAGAAGTACATCGCGATCAACGCCGACTACTTCAAGGCGCCCTCGCCCGGCTAGCGAGGGCGCCCGCTCAGATCGCGCACTCGCCCTCGCCGCGGATCACTTCGTAGGGGCTGGTGCGGTTCCAGTCGATGAATTCCTGCATCGTCTCGAGGCTGAACTCGGCCGGCAGGGTCAGCTCCTTCACCTCGGCTTCGAAGCGCTCGTTGCCGACCCGCTCGGCGAAGGCCTCGAAGCTCTCGCCGTCGCCGTCGCGCTCCGCCTCGTACATCCGCAGCCAGCGCTCGACCGCGTCGGGGACCCGCTTCGCGGGGAGGCGGGATTTCAGCCGCTTGCCGAAGGCCACCTCGCCATCGGCGGCGCGGCCGCCGATGTGGGGGATGTAGGCGGGCATCTGCCGCTCGCCAAGCTTCAGGGAGGCGCCGTAGAACCCGATCGTGCCGATGTGGTGCTGGCCGCAGCCGTTCGGGCAGCCGCTCATCTTGATCTGCACCGCCCGGGTCAACCGGTCCTCGATCGCCATCTCCTCCAGCCGCACGGAGATCGCCTCGTTCAGCCCCATCGAGGCGGTGATGCCCATCTTGCAGCTGTCGGTGCCGGGGCAGCTGATCACGTCGTCGATTTCGAAGGCGCCGTCGCCGCCGAGGTCGAGCTCCTCGAGCCGCGACCAGACCTCGTAGAGCGCCTCGTCGCGGACCCAGCGCAGGACCAGGTTCTGCTCGACCGTGGTGCGGGCGAAGCCGCCGCAGTACTCGCGCATGATCGCCGCCAGGCCGCGGAACTGGGCCGGGGTGAGATCGCCGCGGACGATCTTGACCGCGACCGTCGAGAAGCCGGCCTGGCGCTGGGCCTCGACGTTGCGGGCGCGGAAGGTCTCGAAGCGCGAGCGGTCGCCGTTCGGCGAGCCATAGTCGGCGCCGGCGGCCGGTGCCGCGGCCTCCTCGTCGACGTCGAAGCTGAGCCGCGCCAGCTCGGCGGCGAAGTCGCGCTCGCCGACCCACTCGCCCTGCAGCTCCTCGTCGACCAGGGCCCGGAACGCCTCCGGGCCGATTTTGTCGAGCAGGACCTTGATCCGGGCCCGGGCGCGGTTCTTGCGCAGCCAGTCCTGGCGGTCGAAGATGCGGACGATCGCCTCGGTCACCTTCAGGTAGGAGCCGTCGTCGACCGGGACGAAGTCGTAGATCCGGTGGGCGAGCCGCGGCATGATCGCGGTGCCGCCGCCGACCCAGACCTCGAAGCCGCGCTCGCCGTCGCGCAGCACCGGCAGGAAGCCGATGTCGTGGATCGGCACGATCGCCCGGTCGGCCGGCGAGGAGGAGAAGGCGGTCTTCCACTTGCGCGGCATCGTCTGGGTGACCGGGTGGCGGACGAAGTAGCGCACGTAGGCGCCGGCGTAGGGGGTGGGGTCGAAGACCTCGTCGGGGGCGACGCCGGCGTAGGGGTCGGCGGTGACGTTGCGGACCGTGTTGCCGCAGCCCTCGCGCGAGGAGAGCCCGGACTTGCCGAGCTCGCGGATCAGCTTCGCGGCGTCGGCCAGCGGCACGTGGTGCAGCTGGATGTTCTGGCGGGTGGTGACGTGGCCTTTGCGCATCGGCACCCAGCGCTCGATGACGTCGGCGAAGGCGTCCATCTGCTCCGGCGAGACGCCGCCGAAGGGGAGCTTGACGCGGATCATCTGCACGTCGGCCTGGCGCTGGCCGTAGACGCCCTGTTTGAGCCGGAAGGGGATGAAGGTGTCCTCGCCCTGCTCGCCGGCGAGGAACTCGCCCGCCTCGGAGTTGAAGTCGTCGAACTCGTCCTCGAGGATCGGGATCACGTGGCCGGGGACGTTCTCGAGCCGCTCCGGGTTCTCGCGCGAGCCCAGCGGCCCCTTGCGGCTCCGCCCTTTGCCGTGGTCGACGTCGAGCCCGTCGAGCACCGCGGTCGCGCTTCCGGCAGGCGCCTCAGTATCCATTCGCTTCCGTCCTCCTCGGTCGATTCGCCCGCCGGGCGAGTAAAAACACAGTCGAAGTGTGAAAAATAGCAATCCTGACCGGGATTCAGGTATTTCGCTCTGGGAGCCGCCTAGACTGGGAATGTGGACCTTCTCGAGCGCCTCGGCGTCGAAGCGCCGGTCGTCCAGGCCGGGATGGGCGGCGGCATCAGCCGCCACGAGCTGGCGGTCGCGGTCGCCGAGGCCGGCGGGCTGGGGACGATCGCCGTCAACGGTGCCGCGCCGATCCGCGCCGAGCTGGCCGCGGCCCGGTCCCTGACCGACCGACCCCTGGCGGTCAACGTCCTGCTCCCGTTTGCCCGCCGCGACTGGTTCGCCGCGGCCGCCGCGGCCGACGTCGTCGTCACCTTCTGGGGCCGGCCGCGCCGCCGCACCCCGGGAGTCTGGATCCACCAGTGCGGCTCGGTCGAAGAGGCGCTCCGCGCTCACGCCGCCGGCGCCGACGCGGCGATCCTGCAGGGCGTCGAGGCGGGCGGCCACGTGCGCGGGACGACGCCCGCCCTGGAGCTGCTGGAGCGGACGCGCCGCGCCCTGCCGGACGGCTACCCGCTGCTGCTGGCGGGCGGGATCGCCGACGCCGCCGACGTGCGCCGGGCGCTCGACGCCGGTGCGCTCGCCGCCGTCGCCGGCACCCGTTTCCTGCTCAGCGAGGAGAGCCGCGCCCACCCCGGCTACCGCGAGCGGCTCATGGCGGCGCGGGAGACGATCCTCACCGAGCTGTTCGGCGCCGGCTGGCCGGCCCCGCACCGGGTCGTCGCCAACGCCGCCACCGAGCGCTGGCTGGGCGACGACCCGCGCGGGCCCGCCGCGAGCCGGGCCCTCAACCGCCTGCTCGCCCCGGGCGCGCGCTACATGCCGGCCGCCCTGCAGGCCCGCCTGGTCCGCGCCCAGCGCCCCGGCAGCCGCCTGCTCACCCCGGCCGGCCCGACCGACGACGGCCCCGCGACCCTGCTCGACGCCGGGCCGCTCTACGCCGGCGAGACCGTGGCCCGGATCGCCACGGTGCGTCCCGCCGCCGAGTTGGTCGCGGAGCTGACCCCCTAGCCCTCCCGGCTCAACGCTTGACGTTGAACTTGATCCACTTCGAGCTGCAGCGGATCCGCTTGCTGCCGAAGCGGTCTTCGAGCCGCACCTGCCCCCGCACCGCCGCGGCCGTCACCTTGCCGCGGAAGCGGACCGTGTCGGTCTTGCCGAACTGGGTGTCGCGGAAGCTGCCGTTGCCGCGGATCCGGGTCGGCAGGAAGCCGCTCTCCTCGAGCTGCAGGACACTGCCGTCGCGGCAATCGAGATCGGCCTTGAAGCGCAGCAGCGTCAGGCTCTTCTCGCCCTGCATCGCCAATCTCAGCGGGTAGCCCTGGGCGGTCTTGCCGCGGTGCACGCTGCGCCCCGCCGCCTCCGCGAGGCTCGACATCTCCACCCCGACCAGGCCGCAGATGGCCAGGCCGCACAACACGAATCTCAGCAACATCTCTTCCCTCCCTGCGTTGGACTGTTGTCTTCGCAACAGGGCCGACACGGTGTCGCTGCTGCGCCCTGTCAGTTAGCTGACAGGGCCTGGGGGCCGGTCGAGCAGCAGCCAGCGGCCGGGGGAGGGCATCGTCAGGGCGCCGCGCCGGCGCAGCTCGCCCAGCGCAGTGCTGACGGTTTGGCGGCGGGCGCCGACCATCTCCGCGAGCACGCTCTGCGGGACCCTGACCTCGAGCTCGACGCCCCCGGGCGCGGCGCGCCCCCAGCGCTCGGCCAGCGCCCAGAGCAGGGTGTGGAGCCGCGCCTCGGTGCCGACCATGCTCATGATCGCGGCCTGCACGGCGAGCGCCCGCGAGCGCGCCACCGCCCGGTCGAGGATCGCCGCCGAGATCGCCGGCCAGCGCGAGAGGGTCGAGCCCTGGCGCAGGTCGACGACGGCGAGCCGGCTCGCTTCCAGCGCCTGCCACTCGGCCCGCGCGAAGGAGGTGCCCTCCTCCTGCCAGGGCAGCAGGCAGTCGCCGGGCCCGAGCAGCTCGACGCTGCTGCCTCCCTCGACCAGGACCCGCCGCAGCAGCATCCCCTCGTAGAGCAGGTAGCCGATCGCCGCCGCCTCTCGCCGCGGCGGCCGCCACCGCCCGGTCTCCAGGCGCAGCGCCGGCGCCCGCACCGTCCGCTCGGCCTGCCGCCGCTCCTGCCGGTCGAGCGCTGCCGCCAGGGCCGGTTCCGCCTCGAGCAGGGCGACGCTCTCCACGGCTACTCCGGCGGCCTCAGGTGCTCGACCTCGAACCCGTAGCGCTCCCGCAGCCGCGCCGCGACGAGCGAGCGGTGGCAGGCCTCGGGGTCGCGCTCGACGCAGAACAGGGCGGCGTGGCTGGCGCCGATCCAGCGCACCGCCTCGTCGAGGTCGGCACGGTCGAGCACGCCCTCGGTGTAGAGGCGGGCGTACTCGGAGGAGATCTCGGTGCGGGAGCGCTTGCCCTCGCCGCGACGGTCGTCCTCGCGGTACTGCGCTTCGCGCATCGCCGTCGTCGGCGCCAGCTCCTTGAGGTGGGTGTAGCGGACGCCGGCCCCGGCCAGCGCCTCCTGCAGGCGAGCGGCGTTGGCCCAGGCGTACTCGCTGCCGCGCACGCCGCGACGCTGGCGCAGGTCGAGCAGGAGGTCGACGCCGGCCGCGTCCAGGGCGGCGAGGAAGGAGTCGCGGTCGAACCCGTAGACCCCGACGGTGGCCAGCGATTTCGCCATGCCCACATCCTTACCACCGTCCGAGATATGTCGAGCGGGGTTATCGAGCGATGTACGGTTAGCCCAGTGACGCGCCTGGCCCGAGGACGAGCGACGCACCTGACCCGCGCCGAGATCGTCGCGGCGGCGCTGCGGCGCTTCGACGAGGGCGGCGAGGTCAGCATCCGCGAGCTGGCGTCGACGCTCGGCGTCGCCCCCAGCGCCATCTACCACCACTTCCCCTCGCGGGCGGCGATCGTCGACGAGGCGCTCGGCCTGGTCTGGCAGGAGGCGGCCGAAGAGGGCCTGCGGCTGATCGACGGCAAGGCCGACGATCCCGTCGAGGTGCTGCTGGCCGCGGCGCTGGCGACCCGGCGCGCCTTCGGCCGCCACCACGCCCTGGCGCCCTACCTGGCCGCGACCCAGGAGGCGAACGATCGCCTCGCCGCCAACCTCGGCCTGCTCGCCGGCGCCTTCGAGGGCATCGGCCTCAGCGGCGAGGCGGCCGCCGAGGCCTTCCACGCCTACGGCTCCTTCGCGATCGGCTCGACCCTGGTCCTCGCCGCCCGGCTCAACCTCGGCCAGGAGGAGGCCGAGCCGCGCTCGCCGGCCGCGGCCGAGACCGACGATCCCGGCGCCGCCACCCGCGGCGCCCTGGAAGCGATGATGGACCTCTCCTACTCCGATCCCGAGCGCGACGAGCAGCTCTTCCTCGACGGCCTGCGCCGCCTGATCGCCAGCTTCGCCCCCCGCTGACGCTCCCCGGGTGGGGCTATCCCCACCCCGAGGACGCCGGCTCGGCCGAGGCCGGGCTCGGGCACCTTCCCTTCGTGCGATTGTGCAGTTGACCCCGCTATAGCGGGGTCAAGTAACCAAGTCGTCTGCGTCGCGGCCGGCTGGGGCGCGCGGCTGGGCCCGTTCGGCGACAACCCCCTGCAGTGCCGCGGCGAGGATGGCGACGACGCCGGCCACCATCGCGCCGGCGACGACGTCGGCGTGGGCGGCGGCGGCGCCCAGCGCCGGGTCGTGCTCGGCGATCGCGATCAGCGCGTAGGTCTCGCCGGCGAGCAGGATCGCGACGGTGACGAGGCTGAGCAGCCAGTCGACCGGTCGGGCCCGCCAGCGCAGCGCCCCGGCCTCGATCGCGTAGCCGATCAACAGCACCGGGAGGATCTGCGAGGCCTGTTCCTGGAAGGCGACGTTGGGGACCTCCGAGGGCAGCGCCAGGGTGACCGCGGCGAAGGCGATCGCCGGCGCCAGGAAG
>Ga0190271_10000202_pt1 | contig 29663 bp, 26 predicted proteins | sample Popmic356T_FD_133747 | JGI IMG/M metagenome (GOLD analysis project Ga0190271, IMG submission 133747) | Populus adjacent soil microbial communities from riparian zone of Weber River, Utah, USA - 356 T | ecosystem: Environmental > Terrestrial > Soil > Riparian zone | place: USA: Utah | collected...
TGCCTGTCGGCGACCGATCTCGACCAGCTCGCTGCGCTGCTGCGCGACCGCGACTGCCGCGTACTGTCGGATGAAGTGTACGAGCACATGGTGTACGGCGCGCCGCACGCCAGTGTGCTGGCACATCCGGAACTGCGCCCGCGCTCGGTGGCGGTGTTCTCGTTCGGCAAGACCCTGCATGCCACCGGTCTGCGCGTGGGCTACGCGGTGGCGCCTGCACCGCTGACGGCCGAGCTGCGCAAGGTGCATCAATTCAACACTTTCACCATTGCCACGCCGTTCCAGCATGCCATTGCCGGCTATCTGGCCGAACGGCCTGACTGCGGTGCGGATCTGCCGGCCTTCTTCCAGCGCAAGCGTGATCTGCTGGCGTCGCTGTTGAACGAGGCCGGGTTCAAGGTGTTGCCATCGGCGGGCTCATACTTCCTGCTGGCCGATTACTCGACATTCAGCGATGAAACCGATACCGCATTTGCAGAGCGTCTGCTCAACGAAGCTGGCGTGGCCGCCATTCCACTGTCGCCGTTCTTTCGCGAGCCACCGAAGCTGCGGCTGCTGCGGTTCTGCTTCGCGAAGCGGGATGAGACGTTGCGGGAGGCGGCGATGAGGGTGTCACATTGGAACTCCGGAGGCTGTAAATGAAGACCGATACTTTGCTGGTTTACATCGCCTGGGCGGCGGTCGCTGGCGCGCTGATTCCGGTGATGGCCGCATTGCAGGGCACGATGGGGCGCAGCCTGCAATCGCCATTCCATGCATCCTTCATCGGCGTAGGCATTGCGTTCGTGGCGGTGGGCGTTGTGTTCGCGATCGCGCGGCCGGCCATGCCTTCGGCAGAGCTGTTCGCGGCCGTCCCGCGGATGGCGTGGCTCGCGGGGCTCGCCATGGCGGTCTATGCGCTGACCGTGACCTTCCTCACGCCTAAATTCGGTGTGGGGAATGTGGTGATGTGTGTGGTGGTGGCGCAGCTGGTGATGTCTTCGCTGATCGACCAGTTCGGCCTGTTCGGCGCGCCGGTGCATGTGGTCGACCTGAAGCGGGCGGGTGGGCTCGCGCTGCTCGCGGGAGGCGCGGCGCTGGTGGCGATGAAATAGCCCGGCCGTAGCCGCGCGGCGCATCGAGGAGTAGCCTTCGGGGGCACTTCCCTTGCGGCGTCCAGCTGCGGGTCAACACAGGAGGCAGGCACATGAACTTTGTCAGACGATTCCTGGTGGCATTCCCGGCATTGGTGTTACTGGCAGGACCGGCGCTCGCGGATGAATACAGCGACGCCCTCGACGTGTTCAAGAAGGCCGGCGAAAGCGCTGCATTCTTCGGCAAGTCATACGGTTACGCGGTGTTTCCCAGCATTGGAAAAGCAGGCCTGGGCATTGGCGGCGCGCACGGCAGTGGACGTGTCTACCAGGGTGGCAGCTACGTGGGCGACACCTCAATGTCGCAGGTGACGTTTGGCCTGCAGGCCGGCGGACAGGCCTACCGGCAGATCATCTTCTTCGAGAACAAGGAGACCTTCGACAAGTTCACCGGCGGCAATTTCGAGTTCGGCGCACAGGCCACTGCCGTGGCCCTCACTGCGGGCGCCTCGGCATCGACCTCCACGGCCGGCTCCGGTACCAGCGCCAGCTCCAGCAGCGCCAACGCCACGGCCAAGAGCGGCTATCAGAACGGGATGGCCGTATTCACCGTGGCCAAGGGCGGCCTGATGTACGAGGCCACGCTGGGCGGCCAGAAGTACCAGTACAAGCCCAACAAGCCCAAGTAGGCCTGGGCATGAAGAACCTGCTTGCCTTGCCGCTGCTGCTGGTCGTGGGCGCCGTTGCCTCGACGCAGGCTCTGTCGCAGACGCCGGTGGCCGGCAAGGACTATGTCGAGATCCAGAATGGGCGTCCGCTCGATCCTGCTGAAGGCAAGGTGGTGGTTGAGGAGTTCTTCAACTACATCTGTCCGGCGTGCAACAGCTTCGAGCCCCACTTCGTGGCGTGGACGCGCAAGCTGCCGGCCTATGCGAGGGTCGTCCACATCCCGGCGTCATTCGGCCGCGCGGATTTCACGCAGTACGCGCGTGCGTATTACGCGGCGGCGGCGATGGGCATCGCCGGCAAGACGCATCAGGCGGTGTACGACGCCATCCATCGCACCCACACGCTGCCGGCCGAAGGCGACAAGCCGGACGAGGAACGGATTGCGCGCTTCTATGCGGGCTACGGCGTCAGCGCACAGGATTTCCTGGCGGCCATGCGCAGTTTCGGTGTCGAGACGAAGCTGCGTCGCGCCGCCGAGCACATGAAGACCAGCCAGATCGGCGGCACACCCTCGGTCCTCGTCAACGGCCGCTATCTGGTGCGCGGCGCGACGTATGCGGACATGCTGCGGACCGCAAGCTACCTGATCGAGCAGGAGCAGGGGCGCAAGTAGCGCGCCGATCAGGTCAGCTTCAGCGCGGCAAACAGCATGCCCATGCTGACAAACATCATTGAGCCGAGACGAATCGTCATCGAAGACCGCAGCAGATCGAGCTTCTGTTCCAGATGAATTCGGTTGCCGTCAATCTGCTGCTGCAGCGATTCACGCACGACGGCGATTTCCTTCTGCAGCGAATCACGCACGGCGGCGATCTCCTTCTGCAGCGAATCACGCACCATGGCGATCTCCCGCATCAGGGAATCGCGCACAGTGGTGATTTCCTGCTTCAGTGAATCGCGCACAGTGGTGATTTCCTGCTTCAGGGAATCGCGTGTGGCGGCAAGCTCCTGCTTCAGTGAGTCGCGCGTCGCCACCAGCTCCTGACGCAACAGTAGCTGGGTGTTCTGCAGATCGGCCTTGGTTGCCAGTACGCTGCTCATTTCCTGCTCCAGGGCGCTGACGACGGCCTTCGCCTTGTCGGCGGGAACGTCAATGCTCAGGAGCGCATCGTACAACGAATACAGGGCGTTCATGCCGGCCAGCGTAGGCCCCGCGTCGGCGATCCTCCACCTGCATTTCTGGCTTGCACATCCAGTTTCCCTGTCGCTGGGGCGTCGCCGCTAGAATGACGCCGTGAAGCCCCCCACCCAGGTCAACCATCCGCCCGAAGTCGCCGTGCCAGCCGACAATCGGCCGGTGGTGGCGCCCATCCACCAGACGGTCAAGTTCGAGTTCGAGAGCATCGATGAGACGCTGCGCATGTTGCGTGGCGACCGGCCGGGCTTCTTCTACCAGCGCAGTTCGAACCCGACGCTGCGACAGCTGGAGCTCACGCTGGCGCAGCTGCAAGGCCGCGAGGAGTGCGTGGTGTGCGCGTCGGGCGTGGGCGCCATCGCCAATGCGCTGCTGTCGCTGACGAAGCAGGGCGATCATGTGCTGTGCTTCATTGAGACCTATGGACCGACGCGGCAGCTGATCCGCCGGCTGCTGGCCAAATTCGGCGTCGCGCATACGCTGCTGTCCATCGAGGATCTGGCGGGTGTGGAGCGGGTGCTGGCCCAGACGCCGACGCGACTGATGATTTTCGAGAGTCCCACCAATCCGCTGAACCGCATTGCGGACATCGCGGCGCTGACGCGACTGGCGCGTGGCCATGGGGTGCTGACGCTGCTCGACAACACCTTCGCCGGACTCCACCAGCAGGGGCAGTTCGAGATCGACCTGTACCTGCACAGCCTGACCAAGTTCGCGGCGGGTCACGGCGATGTGATGGGCGGCGCGGCCATCGGCAGTGCGGAGCTGATTGCGAAACTGCGTCCGGACTTCACGCTGCTGGGCGGGGTGCTGGATCCGCATGCGGCCTTCCTGATCCAGCGCGGACTGAAGACCTATTTCGTGCGCTATCGCGAGCAGTGCGCCAATGCGCAGCGCGTGGCCGAGTTCCTGGCGGCGCACGCCGCGGTCGAGCGCGTGCACTATCCGGGGCTGCCGGATGGGCCGCGCGCTGTGCTGGCGCGCGCGCAGATGAGCCAGTTCGGCGGCGTGGTGACCTTCGATCTGCGTGGCGGGGCGGAGGCGGCGCGGCGTTTCACCGAGGCGCTGAAGCTGTTTGCCATCACCGCCAGCCTCGGGTCCACCGAGTCACTGATCATTCCGCCGCAGATGATGGGCTCGCGCGACCTGACATCGGAGCAGGTACGCATGGCGGGCCTGGAACCGGGCACGGTGCGGCTGTCCATCGGACTCGAAGACCTCGACGACCTGCTGGCTGATCTGCGGCAGGCGCTGGCGGCAACCTGATGGGCACCACTGTGACACCCGCCGCCGACGGCTTCTGGATGCCGGCCGAGTTCGAGAAACACGATGGTTGCTGGATGCTGTGGCCGGAGCGCGTCGACAACTGGCGCGATGGCGCACGGCCGGTGCAGCTGGCCTTCGCGCTGCTGGCGGCGGCCATTGCGCGCTTCGAGCCGCTGACGGTGGGTGTGTCGCGGCGCCAGGCCGCCTTTGCGCGCGAGGCGCTGCTGCCGCAGGTGAAGCTGGTGACCCTGGCCAGCGACGATGCCTGGATGCGCGATGTGGGCCCCACCTTCCTGGTCAACCGGCGCGGCGCGCTGCGCGGTGTGGACTGGCGGTTCAATGCCTGGGGTGGGCTGTACACGCCGCACCGGCTCGATGACGCGGTGGCCGCGCAGGTGCTGGCGCAGGAGAACGCCACGCGCTATCGCGCGCCCATGGTCAACGAGGGCGGTGCCGTACATGTCGATGGGCAGGGCACGCTGCTGGTCACCGAACAATGCCTGCTGAATCCGAACCGCAACCCGTCGATGAATCGTGCGCGCATTGAGACGCTGCTGAAGCAGCACCTGGGCGTGAGCTGCGTGATCTGGCTGGGCGAGGGCGTGGTGGCCGACGAGACCTCGGGCCACATCGACAACCTGGCCTGCTTCGTCAAGCCCGGCGAGGTATGCCTGACCTGGAGTGATGCGCGGCGCGACCCGCAGTACAAGGTGTCGCGTGATGCTTACGAACGCCTGATGGACGCGCGCGATGCGCGTGGCCGCCAGCTGAAGGTGCACAAGCTGCCCTCACCGGGACCGCTTTACATGACGCGACGCGAAGCCGCCGGCATTGCGCACCGGCCCGGCATCCGCACGCTGCGCGCCGGGCAGCGACTGGCCGGCAGCTATGTGAACTTCTACCTGGCCAATGGCGCGGTGATCGTGCCGCTGCTGGATGACGCAACGGACACGGAAGCCCTGCGTCGGCTGCGGCGCATCTATCCGCGCCGTCGCGTGGTGGGCGTGCCAGCGCGCGAGATACTGCTCGGCGGCGGCAACATCCACTGCTTCACGCAACAGGTGCCGGCGCGGCGCGCGCGCAAGGCGCCGGGAGGCTGAATATGGCGAAGGCCCGGACTCATCTGCCCGCTGCGCTGCGCGTACGTCCCGGCCGCCGCTGCCCGCTGCATGATCGCGATGCCGATCGTACCTTCGGCTGGTCCGAGGCCGAGGCGCGCATGGTGACGGCGCAGATGGCCATCCGCCTCGAGGAGCTGCAATACAAGATGTATGCCGATGGCCGCTACGCACTGCTGGTGGTGCTGCAGGCCATCGACGGTGGCGGCAAGGACAGCACCATCCGCCATGTGTTCTCGGCCTTCAATCCGCAGGGCTGCACGGTGACGGCCTTCAAGGCGCCATCGCCGGAGGAACTGCGGCACGACTACCTGTGGCGCATCCACCGGCATGCGCCGGCGAAAGGCGAAGTGGCGGTGTTCAACCGCTCGCACTATGAGGATGTGCTGGTGGTGCGCGTGGACAATCTGGCGCCGCGCGCGGTGTGGCAGGCGCGCTACCAGCAGATCAATCAATTCGAGTCGTTGCTCACCGGCTGCAACACGCGGGTGGTCAAGCTGTTCCTGCAGATCAGCCGTGATGAGCAGAAGCAGCGCTTCCAGCAACGCGTCGACGAGGGGCGCAAGCAATGGAAGTTCGACCCCGACGACCTGCGCAAGCGCGCGCAGTGGCCGCAGTACCAGCGCGCCTATGAAGACATGCTCAGCAAGTGCAGCACCCGCGCGACGCCGTGGTATGTGGTGCCGGCCGATCGCAAGTGGCTGCGGGATCTGGCGGTGTCGCAGATCCTGCTGGAGACGCTGGAATCCCTGCCGTTGAGGTATCCGGCGCCGAAGTACAACCCGAAGACGGTGCGCATTCGCTGATTTGATGCGCGCCCGCCCGCGGCCTCGACCGCGGTTCGCTCGCTCAGACGGCGCGCGGATCAGGAATTTTCGCAGCGAAAATTCCTGCCGTTCCCTCGGTCGGTCGGGCGCCTCGCAAGGCAAGCTTGCTCGGCGCTGATCCGCCTTCCCTCGGCGCGCCTCATTCGCGATCGCCCCGCGGTCGAGGCCACGGCCGGGCGTGCGCCATCGTGGTGGGTGCGACGACGTTACGCCGGCTGCGAGGAAGAGCCGCCCTTGTCTGGCTTCTGCGCGGCCGCGCCAAAGCTGATTTCATGAATGAGTACGGCGAGCCACGCCATGGGAACGCCGAACAACACAGTGCCAAAAAAAGCTTCATTTGCCGTCCCGGAAAAAAACGCGAATCGTGCGGTGACTACCACTGCTGCGACGCCTAGAGCAGCAAGCACTACAGCCATAACAGGGTGTTCACGATGAGAGAGAGGATAGAAAGCTCGCCTCCTGTACAGGCGACCGAACGGTGGCCAAAGCGGGATGGAAACAACAAAGGAGAGTATGGGACCGAGTGGATCGAATCCGTCTTCGAATGCTGACGTCCACATCGGGACGAGGGCAAGGACGACGACCGCCACTGTGGCTCCATAGACAAGTCGAAACGGCAATCCTGAAGTCATGGGTCAACTCCGCGCCGGTGAGTGCAGCCTTACTTATACCCCACGCTCCCGGCCACCTGCGTCGCGCTGAGCTTAAGGTGATCCGAGTCCGATACCATCCACGCCATGCCCAAGTCATACGCACCGTTGGTTCTATGCAGCCTGTTGGCGAGTGGCACGCTGCCCGCGGCCACGCAGGACAGCCAGGTGGTCTGTCTGGTGCTGGAAATCACGGGCTCGCATGCCTGGTCCTCCGACAGCCTGTCCCTTGCCTTCCGCTCGCGTACGCCCGGCCTCCATATCCTGTCGCTGCGCGACCTGCGCGTGCAAACCGTCGATCAGCTGGCGGACGGTGAGGGGTGGCGCGCCGATGCGCTGAATGCCAGGGGCGTGGCGGTGATCCGTGCGCCGAACGGCGGACTGGCGCTACGCGATCCCGGGACCGGCGGTCTGCGCCAGCTCACCAGCGATCCGCGCGATCGCGATCCGAAGTGGTCGCCGAATGGATCTTTCATTGCCTTCTCGAGGTCGGTCGGGCGCGATGCGGAATCCATGAGCAGGCTGTGCGTGGTGCCGGCGCCCTAGGACCTTCCTGCCCCCGCGCTCCCGTCCGCGTCACTTCTCGACTATGATGCCCCGCATACCGCAACAAGCCGGTTCGGGGGAAATCATGTTACGCATTGCAATCCTGCTGCTTGCAGCCACCACAGCCTTCGCCGCCACCGCGCCGGCGCCACGAAACAACGTCACGCCCCGCGACCTGATCGTCGAACCCCCGACGCTGATCGCACTGGGCTTCGAGTGGTATGTCGACGGCGACGAGAACACCAATGCCATCGTGGCGGTGAACTATCGCAAGAAGGGCGCCGCCGAGTGGCGCGATGCGCTGCCGCTGCTGCGCATGGACCGCACCGATCATTCCGGCCAGTACGGTCCGCCGGTGGCGCTGGCCGACCGGCCCAACCTGTTCGCCGGCAGCATCTTCGATCTCGAGCCCAATACCGAGTACGAAGCGCGTTTCACGATGGCCGATCCGGACGGCATCACTGGCAACCGCACGCGCACGGTGACGGCACGCACGCGCGCAGAGCCGATGCCGGCGCCCGGCGGCAAGGTGTTCCACGTCTATCCACCGGACCACAAGGGTGCGGTGATCCAGCCGGCCTTCGTCGGCATCCTGTCGGCGTACTACAACGGCAACAACATCGCGGCCGACCACTACAACGTCTATCCGCCACGGGTGCAGGCCGGCGACACCATCCTGGTGCATGCCGGCCTTTACAAGGACGATCACCACTACTACGCCACCAGCTCCATACCGATTCCGAACGGCATGCCGGCCAACCAGCCCACCTGCTGTGGCGCCACCTTCAATGGCACCTATCACCTGATCGCCGACGGCACGGCCGAGAAGCCCATCGTCATCAAGTCGGCCGGCGACGGCGAAGTGATCTTCGACGGCGACAACAACGGCATCCTGTTCAACCTGATGGGCGGCAACCATCACTATTTCGAAGGCATAACCTTCCGTAACACCGAGGTGGCCATCGAGGCCGGCCGCAAGGGCATCACCGGCTCGGTGGGCCTGACGGTGAAGCGCAGCAAGTTCGAGAACGTGGGGCAGGGCATCCACACCGACTGGGAAGGCTCGAAGAACTTCTACATCGCCGACAACACCTTCCTCGGCCGCCACAATCCGAACAAGCTGGTGCCGTGGAATTTCAACCCGAACAATGTGCGCTATGCGCCGACGGGCATCACCAAGCAGGACACCGAGCTGAAGTCCGAGTACGCCGTCAAGGTGTATGGCTCGGGCCATGTGGTGGCCTACAACAGCGCCCGCAATTTTCACGACGGTTTCAATCACGCCACCTATGGCATTCCGTTTGGCTGGCCGAAGACGCCGCGCGAGTACATGCCGGTGTCGAACGACTTCTACAACAACGATGTCTCGAACGTGCACGACGACTGCATCGAGGCCGACGGAACGCTGTACAACGTGCGCGTGCTGCGCAATCGCTGCGCCAATGCGGCGGGCACCAACATCAGCACCCAGGGCATGCACGGCGGTCCGGTCTACATCGTCCGCAACCTCGGTTATCACGTGCCGGGCAACTTCGCTTCGCTGAAGACCACCAATGCGGCCGGCCTGCTGGTGTACAACAACACCTTCCTGTCCGCGGTGCGCATCAATGGCGGTTCGCTGACCTCTGACGTGCGCAACAACATCATCATCGCGAACTTCGCCGATGAAGTGGCCTACCAGGCGCGCCTCACCAGCGGTTCGCCCACTTCCGACTACAACGGCTACATGGCCGGCGCCAACGCGCCCGGCGTGGTCGCATGGACGGTGCCGCCGCCGAATGCGGGTCCGCCGCCGGGGCTGGGTGAGGGTGGGCCGGCCGGCGGTGCCCCGCGTGGCGGCGGTGGCCCCGCTACTCCGGCAGCCGGTGGCGCTGGTGGCGCTGGTGGCGCTGGTGGCGGTGGTGGTGGCGGCCGCGGCGGTGGCCCGCCGCCGCAGATGTTCAAGACCGTGGCCGAGTTCACCGCCGTCAGCAAGCAGGACGCGCACAGCAAGTTGATCGACTACAGCGTGTTTCGCGCCATGACGCCGCCGGATGGCAGCAATCCGACCAGGGTCTACGACCCCACCACCATCGACTACACGCTCAATCCCAACGGCGCGGCGCGCGATGCCGGTCAGCCGCTGCCGGGCGTCACCGATGGTTTCACTGGCAGTGCGCCCGATCTTGGGGCCTGGGAAATCGGCACGCCGCCGCCGCACTACGGTCCGCGGCCGTAGGTCTGGAACCTGTCGAGGCGGCTCCGGCTCTCAGCCGGGGCCCACTCGTTCGCAGTGGCCATCGGCCACACTTCACCGAACTTTTCAGTGCCTTGCGCGCCGCGACGGACAAAATGCATCCGTCTGTGTTCCCATTCTGGCGTCTCAAATGTCTGTTGTGGGGGAACACCAAACATGTCCGTAAAGCGCTATCTGTCCCTTCTGGTGGCGCTTTCCGCGTTCGAAGCGGGGCACGCACAGATCGAATCCCGTGCCGGCGTCACCAGTTACGACGCGGCCTACTTCGTCGAGATGCAACCGAACACGGCGCTGGACATGGTGCGGCTGGTGCCCGGCTTCCGCGTGCAGGGCGGCGACACCGAGGTGCGCGGGTTCTCAGGCACTGCCGGCAATGTGCTCATTGACGGGCGTGTGCCCACCAGCAAGGAGGAGAGCATCGAGGAACTGCTGCAGCGTATTCCCGCCAGCGGCGTGGCTCGCGTGGAGCTGATCCGCAGCGGCGCCAGCGACGTCGACATGCGCGGCTTTGCACTGCTGGCCAATGTCGTCCGACTGCAGAACACCTCGGTGCAGGGACGTGCCGAGCTCGAGGGCAACGTCAATGACAACGGCCACTTCGGCGGAGTCGCCGGCCTCACCCTGACACGAAAGACCGACGAACGCGCGCTGGACCTGGCGTTCAACTTCACGCGCGAAACCGGGAACGACTACGGCTACCGCAACCGGTATGACGCCAATGGCGCGCCGTTGCGGCTGCTGGATTACACCATACCGGGACAATTCGACTCGTTGCAGGGCTCGGTGCAGTACCGCCGGCCGCTGTTTGGCGGGCAGTTCAGCGTGGGCGGCGTGGCGCAGCTGGCGACTGAAGATGAGGTCCGGAATGACCAGATCCATTTTCCCGCGCCGGAGCTGGTCTCGTCGCAGGGGGAGCAGGATCAGAGCAACATCGAGCTGCGAATGCAGCATGAACAGCCATTCGGCGACGCGAACCAGCTGCAGTTGTTTGCCATCTATCGCGCCATTGACAGCGACGAATCGGAGTACGAAGTCAGCAATGATGAAACCGAGCTGTCGGTGGACCGCAGTGAAAGCAGCGAAAGCATCCTGCGCGCGGCATGGCGCCACGAGCGTGGCTCATCGACTTACGAGACGGGCGTCGAGGGCGCGATCAATATCCTCGACAGTGGTGGCTCGCTGTTTGTGGATGGTTTGCCCGAGCCCTTGCCGGCGGACAATGTAAGGGTGGAGGAACGACGGGCGGAATTCTTCGTCAATGGCACCTGGCGGCTCAGCGATCCGTTGAGTGCCGAGGCCGGATTGCGCTACGAGACCTCGACGCTGGAGCAGACTGGAGACAGCAATACCAGTCGCAACCTGTCCTTCCCCAAGCCACGCGCGCTGCTGACCTGGTTGCCGGCGCCCAATCACGAAATGCGCTTCCTGGTCGAGCGCGAAGTGTCGCAGCTGAACTTCAATGACTTCGTCAGCTCCGCGAACCTGGCCAACGACAATGTGACGGCCGGCAACCAGAACCTGCAACCCGACAGCACCTGGCGCTTTGCGGTGAGCTGGGAGGTGCGCTTCTGGGAGCGGGGCTCGCTGACGCTGACGGCACGGCACGATGCCATCAGCGATCTGATCGACAACGTGCCGGTGGTCATCGAGGGTGAAACCTTCAATGCTGTCGGCAACATCGGCGATGGCCTGCGCAATGAGCTGGACCTGAGCTTCATCGTGCCGCTGGACCGCCTGGGCCTGCGCGGCTTCACGCTGCAGGGCGATGTCATTGCGCGGGATACCGAGGCCACCGATCCGGTCACCGGCGCCAGGCGCAATATCTCCGGTGAGGAGAGTCTGAGCGGCGAAGTGGAACTCACGCAGGACATCAACCGGTTGAAGCTGCGTTGGGGTGTCTTATGGGAAGTGGCCAGTGAGTACACCATCTGGCGCATCGACGAAACCTTTAATGAGCGACGGGAAAATGAATTCGAAGGCTTCATCGAATACAAGCCTTCGCCTTCGTGGACCTTCCGCCTCTTCGGACGCGATGTGAACGCCTCGACCGATCTGGTGCACCGCACGGCCTGGACCGGCCTGCGCGAACAGTCCCCGATCCGCTTCCTGGAGCAGCAGACGGAAGCCAGCGGCGCATATGTCGGCGCCAGCCTGCAGTACAGCTTCGGGCGTTGAGGGCATGATCGCCGCATGAGCGAAAGTGCGGATGTCATCGTCATTGGCGCCGGCGCGGCGGGCTTGGCCGCTGCGGCGCATCTGGCACGCGCGGGCCGCTCGGTGCTGCTGCTGGAGGCACGCGATCGCATCGGTGGCCGCATCGATACATCCTTCGAGTCCGGCAGCGCAACACCGATCGAACTGGGCGCCGAATTCATTCACGGCCATGCGCCCGCGACGATGGCGTGGCTGGCCCGCGCCGGCAGCACACGCATCGATACGCCGGATTCGCATTGGCGGCTGGAGCAGGGCGCGCTGGCGCAGCGTGACAGCCTGTTTCCGCAGATCCAGCAATTGATGCAGCAGCATGCAGCGCTGGCCACGCATGACATGTCGCTGCACCAGTTCCTGCAGGGTCCGTTGCGCGGCCGGGTCACGCCGGCGCAATGCGATTACATCTGCCTGATGGCCGAAGGGTTTGATGCCGCGGAACCCTCGCGCATCTCCGCGCGCTCCATCGTCGAGGAATGGACCGGCGACATGATGGCCGACGCGCCGCAGGGCCGGCCCACCGGCGGTTACGCGAGCCTGCTGCGCGCGCTGCTCGCGACCATGCCGGAAGGTGTGCAGCTGCGACTGCAGTGCGTGGTGCACGAGGTTCACTGGTCGCGCGGGCAGGTGCGGGTGCTGGCCGGATCACCGGGGGGCGAGTTCGTCGCGCAGGCGCGCGCCGCGGTGATTGCGCTGCCGCTGGGCGTGCTGCAGTCGGATGACGTGCGCTTCGATCCGCCGCTGGCGGCGAAGCAGACGGCCCTGAATGGGTTGGCCGTGGGCCCGGTGATCAAGCTGATGCTGCAGTTCCGCCGCGCGTTCTGGGCCGATCTCGACGATGGCCGGTATCGCGACGCCGGTTTCTTCCATCTGTCGCATGAACATCTGTTCCCCACCTTCTGGACGCAGTCGCCGATGCGCACGCCGCTGCTGTGCGCCTGGGCTGGCGGACCGCGCGCGGCGCGGCTGTCGGCGGCGTTCGACCGCGAGGCCATGATCCGGCAGGCGCTGGCAGATCTGGGCCAGGTGTTCAATGGGCGTGTGGATGCGGCAGGCGAGCTGGAGCAGGCGTGGATGCATGATTGGCAGCGCGATCCCTTTGCGCGCGGTGCCTACAGCTACATTGCGGTGGGCGGTGGGGATGCGCGAACGCAGCTGGCGGAGCCGTTGCTGGATACGCTGTTCTTCGCCGGCGAGGCGACGGACGACGAGGAGGCGGCGACGGTGACGGGGGCGTTGCAGTCGGGGGAGCGGGTGGCGCGGGAGATCATCGGGTAGCTGCGCGCATCGGCGCTGACGTGTGGCTTGCAGCACAGGCGGGTCGGACGCGCTTCCGCGAACGCGCCGGTGCGTGCGCTAACCAGTCTTCTTCGGCTGATTCAACGCCACCAGCAGCTCGACCGCCTTCATGGTCTCGGGCGTCAACCCTTCACCACCCGCGCGCCAATGCTCGATGATGCGCGCGCGCATGCGCGCCTCCCAGTAACGGCGGATGTGCGTCGCGATGGATTTCGGCGCCTCATCCGGCCCGCTTTCGCTGTGGAAGAAATTGCCAATGTCATTGGCCATACGAACCAGATTTTCGGTGTCCATCAAAGATCGCCCAGTCGTTGCGGATGAGTGTAGACCACGTGGCTGTGTTCGCGCGCGAACCCCACCAGTGTCAGGCCGCAGTCCTCGGCCAGCCGGATCGCCAGTGCGGTGGGCGCCGAGATGGCGGCCAGCAGCGTAATGCCGGATATCGCGGCCTTCTGCACCATCTCGAAACTGGCGCGGCTGGAGATCAGCGCATAGCCGGTGGAGGCATCGGTGCCGGCGCGCAGCAGCGCGCCGATGACCTTGTCCAGCGCGTTGTGGCGGCCGACGTCCTCGCGCACGATTTGCACACCTTGGCCCGGCAGGCACCAGGCGGTGGCGTGGATGCTGCCGGTGCGCGCATTCAGCGGCTGCCGATCGCGCAACGCGCGCAGCGCGGCGTGCAATTCGGTGGCGGTGATCGAAACGCCCGCTCCCAGCGGTTTCGGCGTGCGAATGGCCTGCTCGATGGTTTCGGTGCCGCACAGGCCGCAGCCGGTGCGGCCGGTGAGATTGCGCTGCCGCAGCAGCAGGGCCGAAAAGCGTTCGCTGGCGATGGAGATACGGATCTCCGCGGTGCTTGCGCCGAGCTCGGCCTCGACGCTGCGGATCTCGTCGGCGGTTTCCACCAGCGATTCGGTGAAGGTGAAGCCGGCGCCCAGGTCTTCCAGGTCGGCCGGCGTGGCCATCATCACCACATGCGGGATGCCGTGATAGGTCAGCGCCACCGGCACTTCGTCGGCCACTTCATCGGCCGCCACGGCAGTCGGCGTCGAGGCGCCGGCGGCCTCACGCCAGCGGCGCACCGTCACGGTCTGCAAGCCGGGCCTGTCAGACGATGCTGGCATCCGCACGCTGAATCCGCGTGCGCTGCCGCGACTGTTCGCGATAGCGGCGCTGCCAGTCCGAAGGCTGCGTGACGCGGACGATCTGCACCGCGGTGACTTTGTACTCGGGGCAGTTGGTGGCCCAGTCCGAATTGTCCGTGGTGACCACATTGGCGCCCGACTCCGGGAAGTGGAAGGTGGTGTACACCACGCCGGGCTGCACTCGCGTGGTGATGTCGGCGCGCAGCACCGTCTCGCCGGCGCGACTGACCACGCCAGCCCAATCACCCGGGTTGATGCCGCGCTGCTCGGCGTCATCCGGATGGATCTCCAGCCGGTCCTCGGCATGCCAGGCCACATTGCCGGTGCGGCGGGTCTGCGCGCCCACGTTGTACTGGCTCAGGATCCGTCCGGTGGTCAGCAGTAGCGGAAAGCGCGCGTTGATCCGCTCTTCGGTGGCCACGTATTCGGTGACGAAGAAGCGGCCCTTGCCGCGCACGAAGTGATCGATATGCATGGTGGGCGTGCCATCCGGCGCCTCGGCATTGCAGGGCCACTGGATGCTGCCCAGCCGGTCGAGCTTCTGATACGACACGCCGGTGAAAGTGGGCGTGAGCCGCGCGATCTCGTCCATGATCTCGGAGGGATGGCTGTAGGGCATGGGATGGCCCAGTGCGGCGGCCAGCTTCAGCGTGATCTCCCAGTCGGCCAGACCCGCCAGCGGCTCGATGACCTTGCGCACGCGCGAGATGCGCCGCTCGGCGTTGGTGAAGGTGCCGTCCTTCTCCAGGAACGAGGAGCCGGGCAGGAACACATGTGCGAACTGTGCGGTTTCGTTCAGGAACAGGTCCTGCACCACGATGCATTCCATCGCCGACAGCGCCGCGGTCACGTGCTGCGTGTTCGGATCAGACTGTGCGATGTCCTCGCCCTGCACGAACAGGCCCTTGAAACTGCCATCCAGCGCGGCCTCGAACATGTTCGGAATGCGCAGGCCGGGCTCGGTCTCCAGTGTCACGCCCCAGCTGGATTCGAACAGCGCGCGCACGGTGTCGTCCGAGACATGGCGGTAGCCGCTGTATTCATGCGGGAAGGAGCCCATGTCGCAGGAGCCCTGCACATTGTTCTGGCCGCGCAGCGGATTGACGCCACCGCCTTCGCGACCGAGGTTGCCGGTGGCCATGGCGAGATTGGCAATGCCCATCACCATGGTGGTGCCCTGGCTGTGTTCGGTGACGCCCAGTCCGTAGTAGATGGCGCCGTTGCCACCAGTGGCGTACAGGCGCGCCGCGGCGCGCACGTCGGCCGCCGGCACGCCGGTGATGGCCTCGCTGGCTTCAGGCGAGTTGCGGGCTTCCGACACAAAGGCGCGCCAGCGCTCGAAGGCGGCCGGTTCGCAGCGATCGTGGATGTACTCTTCCTTCAGCAATCCTTCGCTGACCACCACATGCGCCAGCGCATTGATCAGTGCCACATTGGTGCCCGGGCGAAGCTGCAGGTGATAGTCGGCCTCGATGTGCGGCGTGCGTACCAGCGCGATGGCGCGCGGATCGACGATGATGAGCTTCGCGCCCTGGCGCAGCCGGCGTTTCATCTGCGAAGCGAACACCGGATGCCCTTCGGTGGGATTGGCGCCAATCAGCAGGATCACGTCGGACTTCATCACCGAGTCGAATTCCTGCGTGCCGGCCGATTCGCCGAGGGTCTGCTTCAGGCCATAGCCGGTGGGCGAATGGCAGACGCGTGCGCAGGTGTCGACGTTGTTGTTGCCGAAGGCCACGCGCACCAGCTTCTGCATCACCCACACTTCTTCGTTGGTGCAACGTGAGGAAGTAATGGCGCCCACCGAGTCGCGGCCATGCTGCTGCTGCAGCCGCTTGAACTCGGAGGCGGCATGATTGATGGCTTCATCCCACGACACCGGCATCCACGGGTCGGAGATCTGCTTGCGGATCATCGGTGTGCGGATGCGATCGGCGTGCGTGGCGTAGCCGTAGGCGAATCGGCCCTTGACGCAGGAGTGGCCGTGATTGGCATGGCCATCGCGGCTCGGCACCATGCGTATCACTTCCTGGCCCCGCGTTTCAGCCTGGAAGGAGCAGCCTACGCCGCAGTAGGCACAGGTGGTGGTGGTCGAGATCTCGGGCTGGCCGATGTTGATCAGCGATTTTTCCGACAGCGCCGCGGTGGGACAGGCCTCGATGCAGGCGCCACAGGAGACGCACTCGGAATCGAGGAAGGGCTGGTCCTGGCTGGCCGACACCTTGGACTGGAAGCCGCGGCCCTGGATGGTCAGCGCCAGCGTGCCCTGCGTCTCATCACAGGCGCGCACGCAACGCGAACAGACAATGCACAGGTCCGGGTTGAAGGCGAAGTAGGGGTTGCTGGCGTCGGTCTTGCGCGGTCGCGCCGTGGCGCCGTCCGTGCCATAGCGCGTGCCGGTGACGCCGACCTGCTCAGCCATGTTTTCCAGTTCGCAGTGGCCGTGCGCCGGGCAGCCGTCGCATTCCAGCGGATGATCGGAGACGTACAGCTCGACCACGCCGCGGCGCAGCGCCTGCAGCTTGTCGCTGTGCGTGCGCACCTTCATGCCCTCGGCCACCGTGGTGGTGCAGGAGGCCGGGTAACCCTTGCGGCCTTCCACTTCGACCAGGCACAGCCGGCAGGAGCCGAAGGCCTTCAGCGTGTCGGTGGCGCAGAGCTTGGGGATGTCATTGCCCAGCGTGGCGGCGGCGCGCATCAGCGAGGTGCCGGCCGGCACCGTGACGCTGGCGCCGTCGATCTCCAGCGTCACCAGCGTGCTGGCGTCGATGGCCGGGGTGCCGTGGTCGTGGTGATCGAGAGCGTACATGTTCAGCTCCGGACAAAGTCTTCGGGAAAATGTTTCAGTGCACTCTGCACCGGGAAGGGCGTCATGCCGCCCAGTCCGCACAGCGAGCCATGCAGCATGGTTTCGCACAGGTCGTTCAGCAGGTCCAGGTTCTCGCTGCGATGCTCATTGGCGCGGATGCGATCGATGACTTCCATGCCGCGCGTCGAGCCGATGCGGCAGGGCGTGCACTTGCCGCAGGATTCCAGCGCGCAGAATTCCATGGCGTAGCGCGCCATCTGCAGCATGTCGACCGAGTCGTCGAAGGCCACGATGCCGCCATGACCCAGCAGCGCACCGATGCCGCTCAGTGCTTCGTAATCGATCTGCACGTCGAACTGCGACGCGGGTATATAGGCGCCCAGCGGTCCGCCGATCTGCACCGCGCGCAGCGGCCGGCCCGAAGCCGAACCACCGCCGTAGTCGTACAGCAGTTCGCGCAGCGTCAGGCCGAAGGCGCGCTCGATCAGTCCGCCGTGCCTGATGTTGCCGGCCAGCTGGATCGGCAGCGTGCCGCGCGACTTGCCCTGGCCGAATTCGCGGTAGTGCGCGGCGCCCTGCTGCAGGATCACCGGCACGCTGGCCAGTGAAATGACGTTGTTGACCACCGTGGGCATGCCGAACAGACCCTTGATGGCCGGCAGCGGCGGGCGCACGCGCACTTCGCCGCGACGGCCTTCGAGGCTTTCCAGCATCGAGGTTTCTTCGCCGCAGATGTAGGCGCCGGCGCCGAGGCGCACTTCCAGCTCGAACTTCCGGCCGCTGCCCAGCACGCTGTCGCCGATGTACCCGGCCTTGCGGGCCGCGACGATGGCTTCATTCAGCGTCGCATGGGCATGCGGATACTCGGCACGCAGGTAGATGTAGCCCTGCGTGGCGCCCACCGCCACAGCGGCGATGGTCATGCCCTCGATCAGCGTCAACGGATCGCCTTCCATCAGCATGCGATCGGCGAAGGTGCCCGAGTCGCCTTCATCGGCGTTGCAGGTGATGTACTTCTGCGGTGCCACCTGCTGCTGCACGGTCTGCCACTTGATGCCGGTGGGGAAGGCGGCGCCGCCGCGACCGCGCAGCCCTGAATCGGTGACGGCCTGCACGATGGCTTCGCCGCTCATCGCCAGCGCATTGCGCAGGCCTTCGTAGCCGCCATGCGCCACATAGTCTTCGACGCTGATCGGGTCGATCAGCCCGACGCGCGCAAAGGTCAGGCGCTGCTGCGTCCTGAAGTAGGGATGCTCTTCGATGTTGCCCCGGGCCAGCGCATGTGGCTGACCGGTGAGGAAGCCGGCCTCGAACAGGCCGGGCACATCGGCGGTTTTGACTGGCCCATAGGCCACGCGGCCGGCGGGCGTCTGCACTTCGACCAGTGGCTCCAGCCAGTGCAGGCCGCGCGAGCCATTGCGGATGATGCGTACGGCGAGCTTGCGGTGTGCCGCTTCAGTGGTGATGGCGCGCGCCACGGCTTCGGCGCCGAGGGCCAGCGCGGCGGCATCGCGTGACACGTAAACCGTGACCGCGCTCATGCCGGGGCTCCGGCCAGTGCCTGCTCGAAACTTTCGACGGTGACGCGGCCCAGCGGCTGGCCATCGATCATCACCGCCGGCGACAGCGAGCACAGTCCCAGGCAGTACACCGATTCCAGCGTGATCTGACCGTCGGGGCTGGTGCTGCCGTAGTCCAGCTTCAGGCGCTTCGCGATCTGCTGCGCCAAAGCCTCGCCCTGCATGGCCTGGCAGGACTCGGCGCGGCACACCTGCACCACATGCCGGCCGGCCGGGTGGTGGCGGAAGTGGTGGTAGAAGGTCAGCACGCCGTGCACCTCCGCGCGCGACAGGTTCAATTCATTGGCCACCACCGGTACCGCCGACTCGGGCACGAACCCGAAGGCCTGCTGGAGGGCATGCAGCACTTCCAGCAGCGGGCCCGGACGTTCCTTCAGCGGGGCGATCACCGCCAGGATGGCGGACAGCGGCGGCAAATCGGCAGGTATCTGATTTTCCATATAAACCGGACCGGGGGACGAGGGTGAATCATACCCCGTCGGGTGGGGCCGTTTCAGCCCGGGTCAGCCTGGGCCCAGCTCCCGTTCGGCGGCGGACAGCCATTCGGCCTGGGCCTTGCGGTAGTGCCGCGGTGCATGGCGGGCATGCTCCAGCAGCTCGGTCAGCACCTGCCGGGCCTGCCCGCTCTGGTCCTGGGCCTTCAGCAACATGGCATAGCGGAAGCGGGCTTCAGCGCCGGCGTAATAGCCGGCGAGCACCTGGTATTCCTCCAATGCCCGGGCCGCGTTGCCCTCGGCCTCCAGCGCGCGCGCATAGAGCAGGTGGCCGTGCTGTGACTTGAAGTCCGGATTGGTGGCGATCAATGCATCCAGCGTGGCGCGGGCCGCCGCCCCATCGCCGGCCGCAAACTGTGCCCGCGCCATGCCCAGCATCAGGTTGGGGTCGTGCTCGTACAGCCCGGTCAGCGTCTGTCGATACACCTCGATGGCTTCCCTGGCCTGGCCCTGAGCCACGAGCTCATCGGCATAGCGCTGTCGATTGGCGACGTTGCCGCTGTGCCGCGCCTCGCTTTCGTAGCGGCGCAGATTCTGGCCTGGGTCGAGCGTGCGGCGCACGCCACGCGCGGCGCGCCGGGCCGTGCGGCTGCCGAACAGTCCGGGCAGGATTTCGACGGCGACATAGGCAATGGCGCCCGGCAATGACAGCAGCGCCAGTACCCAGATCCAGATGGTGTTACGGCCGGTGCGCACGCAATGGATGATCAGTCCCACCTGGATCGCCAGCGTGATGATGAAGATTGCACTCATGATGCGGCCAGCATACTGAGAGCCCGGTGCGGGCGGTAGCGTCGGGGTCGCATGCTAGTATCAATCATGCCCTTTCGGGTCCTGTTACTGACTGCCGTTTCACTGTTTGCAGCAGTGGCCGCTGTGGGTGCCGAAGCCACGCGGCCACGCATCGGCGTGGTGCTGTCCGGCGGTGGCGCGCGCGGCACGGCGCACATCGGCGTGCTGAAAGTGCTCGACGAATTGCATGTGCCGGTGGACGTGATCGCCGGCACCAGCATGGGCGCGGTGGTTGGCGGACTGTATGCCTCGGGCATGTCGGCGGCGGAGATCGAGCAGCTGTTCACCTCGCTGGACTGGCAGGACGCCTTCCGCGATCGCCCCAGGCGCGCCGAGCTGTCCTTCCGCCGCAAGCAGGAAGACCTGGATTTCCTGGTCAATGTGCCGCTGGGCTACAGCGAGGGGCGGCTGAAGATTCCCTCCGGCCTGATACAGGGCCAGAAGCTGACCCAGGTACTGCGCCAGGCGACGCTGCCGGTGGCCGGCATCAACAACTTCGATCAGCTCGCGACCCGCTTCCGCGCCGTGGCCACGGACCTGGAGACCGGCGAGGCCGTCATCATCGACCATGGCGATCTGACCAGCGCCATGCGCGCCAGCATGTCGGCGCCCGGCGTGTTCGCCCCGGTGGAGCGCGAAGGGCGCGTGCTGGTCGATGGCGGCCTGGTCAAGAATCTGCCGGTGGACGTGGCCCGCGAGCTTGGCGTCGACGTGCTGATCGTCGTCGACGCCTCGGCGGTGCTGCTGGGACGGAAGAACCTGGATTCGCTGCCCAGCGTTTCCAACCAGGCGCTGGCCATCATGATGCGGCGTGACCTCGATGCGCAGCGCGCGCAGCTGGATCCGGCCCGCGATGTGTTGCTGACGCCGGACCTGACCAATGTCTCCTCGTACAACTTCGTGGTCGCCAATCGCGCCATCGGTCGCGGCGAAATTGCAGCGCGCGCCGCGCAGGCGCAGCTGGTGCGTTACGCCGCGGACGCTGCCACCTATGAGCGTTACATGGCAGCGCGCCGGTCGGTGCGCGGCGGGCTGCCGATGATCGAGTTCGTGCGCAATGACTCGGCCAATGGCGCCTACCAGCGCCAGATCAGCGACATTTTCGCTGACCAGGTCGGCCAGCCGCTGGATCCGGAGGCGCTGCGGCGTGACGTCACCACGCTGTATGGCCGCGGCAATCTGGAGACACTGGACTATCACCTCGTCGAGGATGCCGAAGGACGCAAGGGTCTGGCCTTCGATGCACAGCGCAATTCCTGGGGTCCGGACTATCTGCGGCTGGGGCTGTCGCTGCAGGATGATTTCGAAGGCAACACCAGCTTCGACGCCGCGGCGCGTCTGGTGTTCACCGAGCTGAATTCGCTCGATGCCGAGGCGTTGGTGGATCTGCAGGTCGGCGCTTCGCCGCACCTCGGCACCGAGCTGTACCTGCCGCTGTCCAATGTGGCGCGCTACTTCGTCGCGCCGCATGCGCAGCTGGAAGCGCACGATGTGCCGCAGAATGTGTACGACGCCAGCAATGACGAATATCACCAGATCGGCGAATTCCGCGTGCGCAGTTTCGACTATGGCCTCGATGCGGGTCGCGAGTTCGGCCGCTGGGGTGAGCTGCGCGGCGGGCTGGTGCGCTCCGAGGGCAGTACGCGCGTCAAGCTCGGCGACTTCACCACGCCGAACAGCGACTTCAAGATCAACGCCGCCTTCGTGCGTCTGGCTTATGACCGGCTCGACAGTGTCAACTTTCCACGCAGCGGCCAGCAGTTCCAGCTGCAGTGGCGCGTCGAGGACGACAATGGCGACGACCTGGGCACGGATCTGGTGACCGCCGACTGGACTCTGGCATTTTCCCGCGGTCGCAACACCGGCATTGTCTGGCTGTCGGGCGGCAGTACCGTCGGTGGCTACGACCGCAATGTGCGCACCTGGTTTCCGCTGGGCGGATTCCTGAATCTTTCCGGTCTGCGCGCTGATTCACTGGCGGGCCCGCATTACGCCATCGGTCGCAGCATCTATCTGCGGCAGGTGGGGCGCGGCGGCGAGGGCGTGCTCAATGTGCCGGCCTATGTCGGCCTGTCGCTGGAGTTCGGCAATGTGTGGAGTCAGCGCAGCGACATGAGCTTCAGCAGCGCGCGCACCAATGGCTCCCTGTTCTTCGGCGCAGATACCTATATCGGCCCCACGTATCTGGCGGTGGGTTATGACGAAAGCGGCGACACCGCCTTCTATCTGTTCCTCGGCCGGAGTTTCTAGGCGGTTACGCTCAGAGGCCGCGGCTGGCGGCCAGGTTTTCCACTTTCTCGAATACCAGCGCGGGTTTGTCGCCAGGGCGCGAGTACTCGTGCTTGCGACCCATTTCGACGATGGCCGCGTCGCGCTCGGCAGCACTGCGGTACCAGTGGTCGCGATGCCAGTCGGGGCCCAGCAGGCGCCGGAACGGGTCATCGGGCTTCAGGCTCACCCGCACACCGAAGGGGCGGGGCTGCTGGGTAGGCGGACGGCGCAGGTTCTGGGGGTTGCTGATGCCCATGGATTTCTTGTCAGATGCGAAAGTAACGGGGTTGCTGCATTCTAGCGGCAATCCCGATCTCGCGAGGTCTGCTCGATGAAAGCTTCAGCGGCAGCCGGTCATTTTGTGAATGGGCATTCACTGCGCCCGCCATTTCCGGAGGGGCGGGAACAGGCCATGTTCGGCATGGGCTGTTTCTGGGGCGCCGAACGGCTGTTCTGGAAGCTGCCCGGCGTGTACGTCACCGCCGTGGGCTATGCCGGCGGCTCCACCCCGGAACCCAGCTATGACCTGGTGTGTACCGGTCGCACCGGCCACGCCGAGGTGGTGCTGGTGGTGTACGACCCGAAGAAGGTTTCGTACCAGGAGCTGCTGCGCGTGTTCTTTGAATCGCATGACCCCACGCAGGGCATGCGGCAGGGTAATGATGTGGGCACGCAATACCGCTCGGCCATCTATCACTTCAGCGAAGCGCAGCGTCAGGCCGCGGAAGCCGGATTGCACCGATACCAGCAGTCATTGAATGCCGCGGGCCACGGACCCATCACCACCGAGATTCGCGACGCACCGCCGTTCTACTACGCCGAGGACCATCACCAGCAATACCTGGCGAAGAATCCGAACGGGTACTGTGGCATCGGGGGGTGCGGTGTGCCCTTCAAGCCCGCGGACGCCACTCAGAACCAATGAGAATTTCCGTTTTCCGTGCCGGCATTCATGCGGCCGTTTTCGCGCTGAGCGTGTACACCGGGTGCGGTTTCGCACAGACCGCGCCGGAGGTCGACAGCAGCAGCCGATTCCGCGACCCGGTCGACAACCAGTTCGACATCGGCAGTTTCCTCGAGAAGCCGCGCCACTTCCTGCCGGTGCCGGTGGTGATCACCGAGCCTGCGGTGGGATTCGGCGGCGGAATTTTCGGCCTGTTCCTGCAGCCGCGCAGGGATGCGGGCAAGGAAGGCTGGGCGCGCCCGAACATGTCGACGCTGGGCCTGGCCGCCACGGAGAACGGCACCCAGCTGGGTCTGGCCGCCGATTCGCGCCGCTGGCTCGATGGACGGTTGCGCACACTCGCGGGCCTGGGCGCCGGCAAGATCAATCTCGATTTCTACGGCGCTGCCGTGGACCTGCCCACGCCGGCGCAGAAGCTGGGTTACTCGCTGGAGTTCACCGGCGCCGTGATGCAGGTCAACTGGCAGCTCGCGGCTGATTCGCCGTGGATCGTGGGCATGCGCTACGTGTACGCCGACGTGGACCCGACGCTGCGCGATCAGCCATCGAGCCCGCAGGCCACCGACCGGACCCGCGTACGCGTCTCTGCGCCGACCGCGGTGCTGGAATTCGATACGCGCGACAATATTTTCACGCCGACACGGGGCATCTACACCGAGACGTCCTATCTCGTCTCGCGCGAGACGCTGGGATCCAGCGACGATTTCGAACGCTTCGGACAGATCGTGCTGGCCTGGCGCAGGCTCCCGCACGCCGTGACGCTGGGCGCGCGCCTGGATTACGCCTGGTCGTCGGAGGGCACACCCTTCTTCATGCTGCCCTACATTCCAATGCGCGGCGTGGCCGCCATGCGTTACCAGGGCGATCAGATGGCGGCGCTGGAGCTCGAGGCACGGTGGCAGTTCAAGGGGCGGTGGAGTCTGGTGGCCTTCGGCGGCGCGGGCGGCACACAGACTGATCGCAGCTCCATCAGCAACAGCCAGGGCGTGGGCAGCGGCGGTGTTGGCTTCCGTTACGAGCTGGCACGCAAGTTCGGGCTGCACGCCGGCGTGGATGTGGCCGCCAGTCCCGGCGAACAGGCGCTGTACCTGCAGGTGGGCAGCGCCTGGTTCCGTCCCTGAGTCTGCTGTACCGGGTTCCCTTACTGCATGACGTTGAGCATTATCACGTCCGCGACGCCGTCAGCAGCGGGGCGCGCGCCGCCCGCGACGCGCACGCCCGGCTTGAGTATCGCAGCGTCGCCGGCAACGATCTTTGTCAGTTCAGTCTTCGGCGTGATCTGGATGCTTTGCTCGCCGCCCTTGTAGGCCACCTTCAGCAGCGGGCCACCCGGGTTTCCGCTGGCGGACTGCACGCTGCCATTGGTCATTGTGGCGACAGTGCCGTTGGTCATCGTGGTTGCGGGCGGACCCATGGGGTTGTGACCCTCGCCGGTACCGCGCATGGACTCGGGGAACAGATGACATTCGCTGGCGAACATTTCACCGCTGGGCTGCTTGACCGCGGTGCAGCCAATGAAGGAATTGGCGTCGATCTCCTGCAAGGTCGCCGACTGACGGACCATGATCAGGGTGTTGGGCATCAGTCGCACATCGATGCTGCCGGCTTCATTCGACTTCACTTTGAGTGTCTTGCCATTGACGCTCTCGACAGTGCCATTGAAGCGTTGCATGTTGGCCAGGTTCGGTGGGGTCTGCGCCTGCAGCGCTACTGAAGTCATCAGGGTAGCGGCTGTCAGCCAATTCGAAATTTGCATGGAACACCTCGTTTCAATTGCAGGCTACACCACTCAGTCGTCCGTCACTTCCTGCATCCGGTGCAAGTCCAGTTTCTCGATCAGTTGTCTGGCACCCGAATCGATGAAGCGTCGCATGGCTGTGCCTTCCATGTGCGCCCGCCAATACTCTTCTGATTGCCACGATTCCACAAACACCAGCAGGCCGGGGTCCTGCAGCGACTGGTGCAGTTCGTAACGCAGACAGCCAGGTTCCTTGAGCGTTTCGGCCACCAGCTGTTCCTGCGCACTGCGCAGCGCCTGTTCCTGACCGGCAACTGCCCTGGTGATGGCAATGACAGTCAGGGGCTTCATCAGCGCAACGGGTCGATGATGGCATTCAGTGTCGGGCTGGGCCGCAAGGCTGCCGACAACTTCACCGGGTCGGGATGGTAGTAACCACCGACGTCGACGGGCTTGCCCTGCACGGCGTTCAGCTCACCAACGATGGTGGCCTCGGCCGCTGTCAGTTTCGCTGCGACAGACGTGAACAGGTCGCGCAGCTCCGCGTCCTTGTTCTGCACCGCCAGTGCCTGCGCCCAGTACAGGGCGAGATAGAAGTGGCTGCCGCGCACATCCAGTTCGCCGGCCTTGCGTGATGGCGACTTGTCGTGCTCGAGGAACTGCGCGTTGGCTTCATCCAGCGCTTCGGCCAGCGTGGCGGCGCGCGGATTGGCGTTCTTCTCACCCAGGTCTTCGATCGACACCTGCAGCGCCAGGAATTCGCCCAGCGAATCCCAGCGCAGATGATTCTCTTCGAGGAACTGCTGCACATGTTTGGGTGCCGAGCCGCCGGCGCCGGTTTCATACATGCCGCCACCGGCCAGCAGCGGCACGATGGACAACATCTTGGCGCTGGTGCCCAGTTCAAGAATCGGGAACAGGTCGGTAAGGTAGTCGCGCAGCACATTGCCGGTGACGGAAATCGTGTCCTGTCCGGCGCGCACGCGTTCGAGTGTGGCGCGTGTGGCTTCCACCGGCGACAGGATGCGGAGGTCCAGGCCCTCGGTCCTGCCCTGCGCCAGGTAGTGGCGCACGCGGGTGATCAGGGTGCGGTCATAGGCGCGTGCTTCGTCCAGCCAGAAAATGGCCGTGGCGCCGGTGAGGCGCGCGCGGGCCACGCCCAGCCGCACCCAGTCGGAGATGGCCGCGTCGCGGGTCTGGAACAGGCGCCAGATGTCGCCGGCGCTGACCTGGTGTTCGGTCAGCGTCTGCCCCGCGGCGTCAATGACGCGCACGGTGCCGGGCGCGGCAATCTCGAAGGTCTTGTCGTGCGAACCGTATTCCTCGGCGGCCTGCGCCATCAGGCCCACATTGCTGACGCTACCCATCGTGGTCACGTCGTAGGCACCGAGCTTCCTGCAGTCGTCGATGACCACCTGGTACACGCCGGCGTAGCAGCGGTCGGGAATCATCGCCACCATGTCGTGCAGCTTGCCATCCGGACCCCACATGCGGCCGGAGGCGCGGATCGCGGCCGGCATCGAGGCATCGACGATGATGTCGCTGGGCACATGCAGGTTGGTGATGCCCTTGTCCGAGTCCACCATGGCCAGCGGGGGACGCGTGGTGCTGGCATCCTTCAGGTCGGCTTCGATCTGCGCCCTTTGCCCGGCCGGCAACTTCTGGATCTTGACGTACACATCGCCGATGCCATTGTTCGGCGACACGCCCAGCGCCTTGAACACGGCGGCGTGTCTGGCGAAGGCAGCCTTGAAATACACGCTGACGGCGTGGCCGAACATGATGGGGTCAGACACCTTCATCATCGTGGCCTTCAGATGCAGCGAGGCCAGCACGCCCGCGGTCTTCGCGGCATCCAGCTCGGTCTCATAGAAGGCCCGTAACGCTTCGCGCTGCATGAAGGAGGTGGCGATGATTTCGTTGTCCAGCGTCCTGATGGCGTCCTTCAGCACCGTGACCTTGCCGGCGGCATCGACATGCTCGATGCGCAGCGGGCTGGCCTGGGGCAACAACGCCGATTGCTCATTGCCATAGAAATCGCCCGACGACATGTGCGCCACGCGCGTGGCCGAATCCGCGCTCCACTTGCCCATGGAATGCGGATGCTTCTGCGCGTACTGCTTGACGGCCTTGGCCACGCGCCGGTCCGAATTGCCCTGGCGCAATACCGGATTGACGGCGCTGCCCAATACCTTCGCGTAACGGGCCTTGATGGCCTTGCCAGCTTCGTCGCCGGGATTCTCCGGATAGTCCGGCACCTTGTAGCCCTGCGACTGCAGCTCGCGGATCGCGGCCTGCAGCTGCGGCACCGAGGCACTGATGTTGGGCAGCTTGATGATGTTGGCGACCGGTGTACGGGACAGGTTGCCCAGCTCGGCCAGATCATCGTTGTGGCGCTGCGCGGCGTCGAGCTGCTCGGGGAAAGCGGCGAGAATGCGGCCGGCCAGCGAAATATCACGGGTTTCGACCTTGATGTCGGCGGCTCTTGTGAAGGCCTGCACCAGCGGCAGCAGCGAATAGGTGGCCAGCGCCGGCGCCTCATCGGTCAGCGTATAGATGATTCGGGTGTCGCTCATGATGGTCCTTGAAGGGGAAGCCCGCGCCCGGCAGACCCGGGGGACCGCCAGCGGGCCGGTAATATACCAAGGACCGACTTATTCGAGCGGCTTCTTCTGCTTGACGCGCAGCGAGTCGGCCCATTCGGCCGCGAAATCACGCTTGCTGCGGGCATTGATGAGGGCAATGGTGGTCATCGCCAGCAGCGCTCCGAGTGCAGCCAGCGCCATGTCTTTCTGCGCATCCCATTCATCACCCTGCGGGGCGAGAAATGCAGTGCCCAGGCCACCGCCGAACAGGCTGGCCGCGGCCCATTCCAGCAGTTCGTACAGCATCGATGTGGACATGGTGAGGTCCAGCGGCAGGAAGTAGCCCCAGAAGCCGCGCACATTGGCAATGCGCAGGAACACTTCGCGGATGGGATAGGCCAGCAGCAGGCCATAACTGAAGTGCACGACGCGATCAAAATGATTGCGGCCTTCCAGTGAGGCCTCACCGCCGGTCAGCGCTGCCAGCCATTCGCGCCAGGGCACCTCGGAATAGGTGTAGTGCGCGCCGATGGTGTGCAGGCAGAGAAAAATGCAGATGGTGGTATAGGACACGCGCGACAGCGGGAAGGCGCGGTAGCTGACGATCAGCACGCCAAGCCCGGCCACCAGCAATGCATTTTCCAGCAGCCAGGCCGAGCGGTCGATGGGATGAATGGCCAGCGCCAGCCAGAACACCGCGAAGACGCTGCCCAGCAGCCACAGGTAGCGCCGACGTGCTGTTTCAGCCTTGCTGAGAGCGGGGCGCTTTTTCCTCATCGGTAATCGGCTAGCGCGGTTCGCTGCCCGGCTTGCTGTCTTCCAGCGGGAAACTCTGCGTGCCGCTGCCGTGGACGCTGCTGCCATCGGACACCGGCACCGGCGTCGTGGTGACGGCAGTGGTGGTGGTGACTGCCGCAGTACCGGCCGGCAGGCTGGCGGCCACTGCCGCGATGAAACGGCGCGCCGATTCCGACGTGGTATTCACGCGGCCACTGATGATGTCCCCGGCCGTCACTTCACGGCCATAGAAGTTCTTGTTGGTGCCGGTTTCAAAGCGCAGCCGCGTGCCATCCAGCGCCACGCCGGCAAACAGTCCGCGCGCGCGCGAGTACGAATAGATTTCGGCCGTGCTGCCCACCGCGGCTTCGCCCTGCCGTCCCACCGGACCGGCCGCCACCGAGGCGGTGGCGCCCAGCGTGAACTGTCCGCTGGCAAAATCCTCGACGCTTTCGCGGGTGGCGAACACCAGCACCACGTCGCTCTGCTGCGCGCCCGCCTGGAAGCCCACATTGCCGCCGGTGAGCGACAGGAAAATCGGATTGCTGAAGCGGCCGGCGCTATCGCGCACCGTCAGCACGCCATTGCCATGGCGGGCGCCGAAGATGAAGGCGCCCTTGATCACGTCGGGAATCACGGCGATGCCCCAGGCGCGTGCCAGCAGCCACGCCGGAATGCTCTCATCGGGAGCGCCGCGCATTTCGCCCAGCACCTGGGTGGCGGTGATCAGTCGCGCGTCTTCACGCGACTGCGCACTGGCGGCAGCGGCCGGCAGCAGTACCGCCAGTACCAGGATCGTCAGCGAGCGCAGCAGTCTTTTCATCGCGAACCTCGGGCCGTTGTGGCTTCAGGGCGGCGATGATCCTTCAGAACCAGATGGAAATAAAGAACTGCATGACGTTGGCGTCGAGCGTGTACAGCGGCTCGCTGCCCGGAGTGGGCGTCTCGACGCGCAGATCGCGGTAGTCGTCGTAGCTGATGTGCAGATGGTCCCAGCTCAGGTTCAGCGTGCCGCGCTGGATCCAGCCGAATCTCGAGGTGTTGAGCTGCCAGGTGGCCATCGCGCCCAGCGTCAGGCTGTTGAAGGTGGCCAGCTCGCGATCGCGCGCCAGAAAATTCTGCGCGTTGTAGTAGGGAAACAGATCGCTGTAGAAGTCGGCAGCGTTCTGCGTGTAGTGGCGCACGTGGCCGTCGAAGGTCCAGGAGCGCCACGGATGCGTGTAACCCAGCCGGGCGGTATGGGCGCGGATGCCCCAGGTGTCGTCGTAGTAGCGGTAGTTGCCATCCAGCGCGGCGCGCCAGGGCAGGTAGTATTTCAGCTGCAGCGCGGCGGCGTTGCCGGCGCGGGTATGCGGATAGCGATCCTTCTGCAGGCCGTAGCCATGCGGCTCCGCAGGATCGGCATAGCGAACAAGGCGACA
>Ga0190271_10000203_pt1 | contig 29603 bp, 31 predicted proteins | sample Popmic356T_FD_133747 | JGI IMG/M metagenome (GOLD analysis project Ga0190271, IMG submission 133747) | Populus adjacent soil microbial communities from riparian zone of Weber River, Utah, USA - 356 T | ecosystem: Environmental > Terrestrial > Soil > Riparian zone | place: USA: Utah | collected...
AATCGTGACGACGAAGAAGGCATAACCTGTCAGGCCATACGCCATCACCGACGACACGACGGCTCGGTACGCATCGAGCAGAGATGGTTTGGCGTAAACCCAGTAGACCGAAAACGCGTGCAACATGGTCGATGCCGGGAAGACGATCGCACCCGTTCCCAGGAACATGACCTTCTCGGCCATTGGAGAATGGGGGAAAATCAAAACGGACAGCAGGAATGCGAACAGAAACGCCGCAGTGCCAAACGCCGCATACAGCAGCACGGTCGTCCACAGAAAGCGGGCGACAAAGTGCAGGAAGGCCCCCGTCGACAACGCGCGTGCTTCCTCGATCTCGAACGCACCATTGGTGAACCAGCAGGCCAGCAGGGCCTGGAACAGAACCAGAGCTGCGCCGAGCGTCGTGAGATGGAGATTGGATATCTCGAACATCCCGATCAGCGAATCCCAGGCAGAGCGTTCCAAGGTCCGGTCGAACGTGCTCCGGTCGGGCAGAAACGGCTCCAGCAACGCGCTGATCGCGGTGACGAGCGCGAGCGACGGCATGCGGCGGACCAGGTGCGCGCCGCCCTTGAATATGTTCGCAAGCGATAGTCTGCGGCCCTGGCTCATGAACTCCGATTCGTCCGGCACGCGGAAAACGCAGTCCACCGAACAAGAGACCGGCCAAATCCGCAGGGTTCCATTGTAGCGCAGCAGCCGCCGAATGCTGCTATAATGGACCGCACGGAAGCCCAGGAGACCCGCATGCCCCGCCACAACAATTACATCCCGCACGGCGTCATCCCCGCCGTCCTGCTGCCGTTCAACGAGGACCTTTCGATCGACGAGGCGGGCTTCCGCAAGCACCTGCGCGACGTGTGCGCGACCGACGGCATCTCCGCCATCACCATCAACGCGCATTCGACCGAAGTGGCTTCCTGCACGTTCGACGAGCAGAAGCGCATCCACGCCATCGCGCAGGACGAGGTCGGCGCCCAGACGCCGATCGTGCACGGCATCTGGGCTGACGGCTCGCTTGAGGCGGCACGCATTGCCAAGGCGGCGGCCGAGGGCGGCGCATCGGCGCTGCTGGTGTTCCCTCCGGCACCGTTCACGATGGGGCAAAATCCGGCGATGGCGATCGAGCACTTCAAGCACATCGCGGGCGCATCGGACCTGCCGCTGATCGCGTTCCAATATCCGCTGGCGACCGGCCAGGGCTATCCGAACGACACCATGCTGAAGATGATCGACCAGATACCGACCCTCCAGGCGATCAAGGACTGGGCCGGCACCCCGCAGCAGCACGAGTGGCACGTCCGCATGCTGCAGAACCTGTCGCGGCCGTTCAACGTGCTGTCGACGCAGAGCTCGTGGCTGATGGCGTCGCTGTCGTTCGGCTGCAGGGGCCTGCTCTCGGGCTCGGGCAGCGTGATCCCCGATCTGCAGGCGCAATTGTTCAAGGCGGTGCAGGCCGGCGACCTCAAGGCGGCGCAGGCGATCAACGACCGCATCTATCCCCTCGCCAGCATCTTCTACGCGCAGCCGTGGGTGGACATGCACAACCGCATGAAGGAGGCGCTGGTGCTGATGGGCAAGATGCAGCGCGCCGTGGTGCGCCCGCCGCTGGTCAAGATCGAGCGCGCCGAAATCGAGCGCATCCGCCAGGCGCTGATGCAGGCCGGATTGCTGCCGAAGGCCAACGTGCGGGCCGCCTGATTACTGGTTCTTTATGCCGGACTTCGGTCCAGCGCTCGATATCGCGCTTGATCGTCGCAGCAAACTACTCGGCGTGTTGCCGATCGGCTCGAACCCGATCGCGAACAGACGCTCCTTCATATCCGGCGTGTCGAGCACCGCGACCACATTCTGATTGATGTAGGCGATGATCTTTGGATCGAGCTTGGCCGGCCCGAGGATGCCGGTCCAGTTGCCGGACTCGAATCCGGGAAATCCCGCCTCTTCCACGGTCGGCAATTCCGGAGTCCATGGCGAGCGCTTGCGTTCGGCGGTCGCGATCAGCCGGATGCGGCCGCTGCGCTGCTCCGGCAGCATCACCGGCAGACTGCCCAGCATAGTCTGGACCTGTCCGCCAAGCAGATCGATCATCGCCGGGCCGGTGCCACGCGTCGGTACATGTACGATGTCGATGCCGGTGGCGGATTTCAGCAGCTCCATTCCCATGTGCGAAGCCGTTCCGACACCAGCGGAACTGTAGCTCAGTTTATTGGGGTTGGCCTTTGCGTAGGCGATGAACTCCGGCAGAGTCTGCGCCGGCACCGAACTATGCACAGCGAGCCCGTTGGGTCCGAGCGCGACGTTGACGATCGGCTGGAAGTCACGAAGCACGTTGTATGGCAAGTTGGTGTTGATCGCCTGACTGATGGTGAGGCTGGTCTGCGTCATCATCAGCGTGTAGCCGTCGGGATCGGCGATCGCGACCGACCGGGTGCCGATGATCGTGCCCGACCCGGGACGGTTCTCCACCACGAACTGCCCGCCAGTCCGTTCGCTCAGCCGTGCGGCCACCAGCCGCGCCAACGTGTCAGCGCCGCCTCCTGCCGCGGTCGGCACAATGATCTTGACCGGGCGGTCCGGGTACGCGCTCTGGGCCTGCCCGTTAACTGCGGCAAAAAGCAAAAACGCAAAACTCACGAGAGCACGCGATGCAAACATTTCCATGACCCTTCCGGCAGCCGGCCTTTCAAGTCTATTGACGCCGCGGAACGTCCGCCAGACAGTGCCGACGACTTCGCGAGAGATTGCATGGCCAATTCCGACTGTATTCTGCTCGCCGGCGTGATGGGGTGGCCGATCCACCAGTCGCGCTCGCCGATGCTGCACAATTACTGGTTCAAGCAGCACGGCCTGAACGGCAACTACGTGCCGCTCGCGGTCAAGCCGGAGGACATCCACACCGCGCTGCGGGCCCTGCCCGCGCTCGGCTTCTCTGGTGTCAACCTCACCATTCCGCACAAGCAGACGTCGATGCAGGATATGGCGGAGATCGACGCGGTCGGCCGCGGCATCGGCGCGATCAACCTGGTCGTGGTGCGGCCCGACGGCTCGCTGTTCGGCACCAACACCGACGCACACGGCTGCATTCAGAACATCCGGCAGATGCAGCCGGAGTGGCGGCCTGACGCCGGGCCCATGGCGATCATCGGCGCCGGCGGCGCCTCGCGCACCGCGATCTGGGCGCTGGCCGATGCCGGCGTGAAGGAAATCCGCATCGCCAACCGCACCCACGAGCGCGCGCTTGCTGTTGCGAGGGACTTGGGCGCGCCGTGCAAGGCGTTCCGCTGGGACGAGCGTCACGACATCCTCGATGGCGCGGCGCTCCTGGTGAACGCGACCAACCAGGGCATGATCGGACAGCAGCCGCTCGACCTGCGGCTCGACAAATTGCCCAAGCACGCGATCGTCTATGACATCGTCTACAATCCGATCATGACACCGCTGCTCAACATGGCGCTGGCGCGGGGCAACCGCGCCGTCCCCGGGCTCGGCATGCTGCTCAACCAGGCGCCGCCGGCATGGCAGGCCTGGTTCGGCATCAAGCCGCAGGTCACGCCGGAGCTGCGCAGGATAATCGAGGCGACGCTGTAGCTACAGCGACCCCGCCTGCCCCGCCGCGCGCACGATGTCGCCCCAGCGCTGCATCTCGGTCTTCACGAACGCTTCAAGCTCCCGCGGCGGCGGGCTGATCACTGGAATCTGGCCGCGCTCGTTGAGCTGCTTCTGGATGTCGGGCGATGCCATCACCGCGCGCAATTCGGCGTGGATCCTCGCTACGATCGGCTCCGGCGTCCCTGCCGGAGCCGCCAGCATTTCCCACGATTCGATTGCAAACGGCAGCCCGCCTTCTGTAATGGTCGGGATATTCGGCGCGACGGCAAGCCGCGTCGCCGATGACACGCCGAGCGCGCGCACCTTGCCGGCCTGAGCCTGCACGATGCCCGAGGCCGGATCGGAGAACATCATGTGCACCTGTCCCGCGATCACGTCCTGCAAGCCTTGCGCGCCGCCGCGGTAGTTCACCGACACGATGTCGATCTTGGCGACGGACTTTAGCAATTCGCCGAGTAGCGTCAGCGAGGTTCCCGCTCCGGTCGCCGCGAACGAAACCTTGCCCGGATTATCCTTGGCGTATTTGACCAGATCGGCCACCGAGTTCACCGGCAGCGACGGATTGACCACCAGCACCAGCGGGTCGCGCGTCACCAGCGCCACCATCGTCAGGTCCTTGAGCGGATCGTAGGCGAGTTGTTTGTAGAGCGTCGGGTTGATTGCGAATGTGCCGCTCGGCGCGAACAGCAGCGTGTGGCCGTCTGGCGGGGACTTCGCGACGGCGGTCGTCGCCGTCGCAGTGCCCGCGCCCGGGCGGTTCTCGACGATGAAGGGCTTGCCCAGCCGCTCGGTGAGCTTTTGCGCTACCAATCGACCGACGATGTCGACCGACCCGCCGGCCGCGAACGGCACCACGATGGTCACCTGGCGCGACGGATAGTCCTGCGCGGTGGCGGCGAACGGCAGTGCTAGCATCGCGACGACGGACAGCATCAGGCGCATGGCACCCCCCTGAATTGGCTGGATGCTATCGAACGAACTTCGTTCCGTCATCCTGAGGTCGAGTCATGCGCGCGTTGATACGCCTTCGACGCGCTATGGCGAGCCTCGAAGGATGGACCGCCACGGTGACTGCAACAGCGGGGCCGATTCGTCCTTCGAGGCCCGCGCTACTCGCAGGCAACTCAGATGACAGGATTGGGCAACGCGGGCCAGCGATGGAAGTCAGCGGGCGGCGAGCTTCACGCGCTTGCCGGGGACTTGCTTCGATTTCGCGGCCGCCTTCGCGGCGACCTTGGTCTCGGCCTTGGCTGAAACCTCGGCGGCGATCTTGGTTGCAGACTTGGTTACGGCCTTGGCCGCCGGCTTGGCTTCTTTTGCGGCGACCTTGGCCGGCGCGGGCTTCTTGCCCTTTTCCGCCGCCATGATCTTGATCTTCCCGCCGCTGATCACCGCGACTGTCTTGCCGGGTTTTGCCGACGCGAGCGTGAATGACTTCGCTGCGGCGAGCTTGGGACCGACAGCCTTGGCGGCGGCAAGCTTCGGCAATTCCCCCGATGCGTCTGCAACCCGTACTTCGGAGGGCTTGGCTTCGGAAAGCTTGGCTTGAGAAGGCTTGGACGCCAACTTGGTCCCCTTCCCCTTGGCGCCGTTCTTCGCGACCCTAATCGGGGCCGCCTCCGGCACGCTGACCTCGATCACCGGCATGTCGGGGCAACGCGCGTGCGCAGGCAACCGGGTATCCTGGGTCCTGGCGCTGACCCGCGCCCAGCGCTCGGCGGGATGGCCGGTGATGTTACGTACGTAGTTGCGCGTCTCTTCCGGCAGCTTGCCGCGCTTGGCCATCCAGTCCTGCACCCGCCTGGGGCCGGCGTTGTAGGCCGCCGCGGCGAGACCGATGTTGCCGAACTGACCGAGCAACTCACTGAGGAATTTGGCCGACACCGACAGCGAATGCAGCGGATCGAATGGATTTTCCAGGCCGTACGCGCGCGCCACACGCGGCATGAACTGCGCGATGCCCTGCGCGCCGGCCGGGCTCACCACGTGGGACTTGAAGCCGCTCTCCTGCTGGATCAGGTTAGCAAAGAACGGCACCGGCAGGTCGTGCTCGGTGGCGACCGCGGCGGCGTGGCTGCACAACGCATTGCGGCTCGGCGTGGGCCGTGCGGTGTACGCCGGCGGCACGACGATCGGCTCGGCGACCGTCTCGCGCGGCAGGTCGCGGTCCTCACCGTTGAACCACATGGCGCTGAGCGCCGGACCCGGCAGCGGGTTCCAGCTATGGCGGACGCGATAGGCAAAAGATGTCTTGGCCGATGCAAGCGCGGCGGGCGTCAGATCGTCTGTCGTGTCGTCTGTCGTGAAAGTCCACGCTTCGGTGGACACAAGCGAAAAGAACAGCGCGCAGACGAAAAGCCGCCCCATGCCCAGCACCGCCTCTGCAGGCGCGCGTCGAGTGACGCACCCGCCCCTGTGTAATTTTTTTGAGGTATCCCCTCGACCGGCGGCAGAGATGCCGGTGAATCGCGACCAGAATGTGGAGGAAAAGCGGTGGACCGGGGGAAAACTCTGGAAATATGCGGATTCGCGGGAACTTTTCAGGAAATCTGGGAACGATAATGGTCCCAGGTTTTCTTGAAGAGCGACGGCGACCGGAGCTTCTGCCGGCAGGCCGCCTGCTCCTCATCGCTGAACACGTATGGGTCGCCGATTTGCATCGCCATGTATTGCCGGCGCGCGTTCTCCTCCACGTAAGCGGCGTAGGCGAAGCACTCAAGAATATTTTCCCCGGCCGCCACCACGCCGTGCGCCTTCAGCATCACGACGGGGTTATCGCCCATGACGGCTACCATCTTCTCGCCCATCTCGCGGGTGTTGACCGACATCGGCGAGTTCATCACCGGCATGTCGCCGAGCAATGAGGCCTGCGCGTACACCACCTGCTGCGGCGTGCCGGTCATGGTGAGGTAAGTCGACCATTGCGGATGGGTGTGGAACACCGCGTTGACCTTGGGCCGCGCCCGATAGACCTCGGCATGGATCGGGAATTCCAGCGGCGGCTTGATGTTGCCGCCGTCGATCGGTCTGCCGTCGAGATCAACCGCTACGATGTCCTCGACGGTTAGGCTCGCGCGCATCGAGGCGCCGGAGTTGATGTAGAACGAACTGGCGTCGCGCCGCGCGCTGCAGTGGCCGTTGTGGTCGATGTACTCCGCGTGCTCCAGCATGCGGATGGCGTCGACCAGTTCCTGCTTGATGTCGTTCGATTGCGGCACAGCGTCTCTCCACGTCATTCCGGGGCGCGACGAAGTCGCCATCCCGGAATGACGGCAGAGGTTATCTTGCGCGAGCCCGCGGTCAACCGCTAGCCTTCGCGTCCCATGCCTTCCCCCGCAAGGACCTACGATCACATCATCATCGGCGCCGGCTCGGCCGGCTGCGTGCTCGCCCATCGCCTCACCGAGGACAAGGACGTCAAGGTTCTCATCCTCGAAGCTGGCGGCTGGGACCGCGACCCGTGGATCCACATTCCGCTCGGCTGGGGCCGCATCCTGACGCGCCGGCTGCACGACTGGATGTATTTCACCGAGCCCGAGCCGCAGATGAAGGGCCGCAAGATCGAGTGCGCGCGCGGCAAGGTGATCGGCGGCTCGTCGTCGATCAACGCCATGACCTATTCGCGCGGCCACCGCGGCGACTACGACCGCTGGGCCGAGCAGCACAAGCTCCCGACGTGGTCCTACGCCCATGCGCTGCCCTACTTCCGCAAGCAGGAATCCTGGGAGGGCGCGCCGAGCCCCTACCGCGGCAGCGACGGGCCGCTCAGCGTGCGTTTCTCCACGTTCAACGAGCCGCTGGTCGACGCTTATGTGGAGGCGGCCAAGGACGCCGGGCTGCAGTGGAACGACGATCTGAACGGCCCTGACAATTCCGGCATCGGCCGCAACCAGAACACCATCCGCAACGGGCGGCGCTGCAGCGCAGCGGTCGCCTATCTGCGCCCGGCGATGGCACGTAGCAATCTCACCGTCGAGGTCAACGCGCTGGTATCGCGCGTGCTGATCGAAGCCGGCCACGCGGTCGGCGTCGAGTACCGCAAGGGCGGCGATACCACCGTGGCGCGTGCCAGCCGCGAGGTGATCGTGGCCGGCGGCGTGATCAACTCGCCGCAGGTGCTGATGCTGTCCGGCATCGGGGACCCTGACGCGCTACGCGGACACGGCATCAAGAGCAAGGTGCCGCTCAAAGGCGTGGGAAAGAATTTGCAGGATCACGTCACCGTGCAGCTCGCATTCAGCCGTGCTGAGCCCGCTGGCGCCGTTCACCAAGCGATGCGGCTCGATCGCATCGCGATGGAGCTCACCAAGACCTATTTCCTCGGGGGCAGCGGCATCGCAACCGACATCCCGGGTGGCGTCGCCTCGTTCGCCAAGGTGAACCCGGGCGCGCAGGTACCGGAGATTCAGCTCCTGCTCGCCGGAGCGCCACTCACCGCGGGACCATACCTCAAGCCGTTCAAGCAGCCGTTCGACGACGGCTTCGGCGGCCGCATCGTCATGCTGCACCCGGAGAGCCGTGGCGAGGTCTCGCTCGCGTCGGCCGATCCGGGCGCCCCGATCCGCATCAAGCAGAATTTCATGTCGACCGACCGCGAATGGCAGACGCTGCGCGAGGGCGTCAAACTGATGCGCGAAATCCTCGGCAAGCCGAGCGTTGCGCCGTTCATCGCCAAGGCGCTCACGGCGGTCGCCTCCGAAGCCGAGATCGACACGCACATCCGCGAGACCGCGATCACGCTCCATCATCCGATGGGCACCTGCAAAATGGGTGGCGACGACATGGCGGTGGTCGATGCGGAGTGCCGCGTGCACGGCGTGGAGCGGCTGCGGGTGGTCGACGCATCGGTGATGCCCGACTTGGTCAGCGGCAACATCAACGCGCCGGTGATGATGATCGCCGAGAAGGCCGCCGACCTGATCCGTGGCCGGCCGGCGCTGGCGCCGCTCAACGTCTGAAGCATGTCCCGCGTCCCGCCCCTCGATCCCGCGACGCTGACGGCCGAGCAGCAGCGCGTCGCCGCCGCGATCTCCGGCGCCCGCAAGAACGTGCGCGGCCCGTTCACTATCTGGCTGCGAAACCCGGCGCTCGCCGAGCACGCCAACGCATTCGGCGTGGCGCTGCGCGACAGCAGCAAGCTCGACCGCCGTCTGTTCGAGCTGGCGGTGATCACCGTGTGCCGCGCCTGGTCGGTGCAATACGCCTGGTCGTCCCACGCGCCGGCAGCGGAGGCGGCGGGCGTCTCGCCCGACGTCGTCGCCGCGATCCGCGACAACCGCAAGCCTGAGTTGAAGCGCGACGATGAGCGCGTCGTCTATGACGTCGCGACCGAGCTGATGCAGACCAAGGAGCTGAGCCAGGCGACCTACGACCGCGCCATCGCGCAGTTCGGCATCGAAGGCACGGTCGATCTGGTCAGCACCGTGGGCTACTATGCGATGGTCGGAATTTTCCTGAAGAGCTTCGATGTGCCGGCGCCGGCCGGTGACAGGCCGCTGAAATAACAACCCGGAGGAAAACGCCGTGGCCCGTCTCGACCCGCTCCCCGTGGAACAGCTCTCGCCGCAGCAGAAGCTGATCCACGACAAGATCAAAGGCAACCGCCCGAAGCTGGGCGGGCCGTTCGGCGTCCTGCTGCGCAATCCCGCGCTCGCCACGGCAGCGAGCGGCCTGGTCGATGCCCTGCGCGGCGAGGGCAAGCTGGACAAGCGAATTTACGAGCTGATCGTCCTCACCGTGGCCCGGCACTGGTCGGCGCAATACGCCTGGGCGGTGCATGAGCCGATCGCACGGGGCCTGGGATTTTCGGAGGAGATGGTCGAGGCGATCAAAGCCCGCCGCAGGCCCGCGTCCGCCAAGCCAGAAGAAGCCCTGGTGTATGATGCCGTGACGGAGCTTTTGGCGGGGAAAGTGCTCAGCACCGCAATCTACGACCGCCTGATCAAGCAGTTCGGCCTCGACGTCACCATCGAGCTGATTTCGACCGCGGGCCTCTACAGCATGATCTCGACCATCCTCAACGGCTTCGACGTGCCGGCCGCCAACGGCGAGAAGCCGTTCGCATGAGCATGATCCCGAAAAGCGGCTCCTGGTTTCCTGCGTGCGCGAAGCCACGGCACGGGTCGTCATTTTGGCTTGATGCTTCGGCGGACGAAGGCAGATCGGACAAAACCGTGTTCAAGAAAGAGTAAGCGCATGTTCGTCAAAGTATCGGCCACGAGCACCATCACGCTTGAAGACCACGAGAATTTCCGCGCCTTCAAGCTCGTGGTCACAGGCAATCCGGCGAAGATCGACGCCACGCGCAAGTCGCTTGCCGGCATTGCCGAGTTGCCAGACGACAAAACCGCGTGGATTTCCGAAGCGGCGCTGCGGCGCTGGGATGGCGTGGCGCAGGACCCAGTGTGGCAGCAGAACCTGTCCGCGATGATCGAAAAGGCCAAGCCGCACGGCTGGATCGACGAAGCGCGCCAGGCAATCAAGGCGCACATCGAGTGGCAGGAATGACGGTCGAATTCGGCATCTTCGACCATCTCGATCGCAACGACCTGCCGTTCGCAGACTATTACGAGGAGCGGCTGAAGGTCATCGAGGCGTTCGACCGCGCCGGATTCTTCGCCTACCACGTCGCCGAGCACCATTTCACGCCGCTGGGCTTAGCGCCCTCACCGAGCGTGTTCCTTTCCGCGATCGCGCAGCGCACCAAGCGGCTGCGGTTTGGAACCTTCGTCTATGCGCTGCCGGTGCATCATCCGCTCCGCATGATCGAAGAAATCTGCATGCTCGATCACATCAGCGGCGGGCGGCTGGAGATCGGCTTCGGCCGCGGCTCCGTGCCCTACGAAATTTCCTACTACGGGCAGAACGCCGAGGAGCGCCAGCAGATCTACGCCGAACGACTGGAGCTGATCCTGAAGGCATTCAACTCGAAGGAACTGAGCTTCAAAGGTAACTACGACGCGTTCGATGGCGTGCCGCTGCAGATCGAGCCGTTGCAGAAGCCGCATCCGCCGTTGTGGTACGGCGCGCATTCGCCGGACAGCGCGGAGCGCGCCGCCCGCAAGGGCCTACACATGGTCACCAACGACATGCCGGCGGCGACCCGCGCCATCGTCGCGCGCTATCGTGACGTATGGCGCGAGGCGCAAGGCGAAGCCGCGCCGCTGCCCAAGATGGGCATGGTGCGATTCATCGTGGTGGCGGACACGGATGATGCGGCGCTCGCCACCGCGCGGCGGGCCTATCTGCGCTGGCGCCACAGCTTCACCTATCTGCATGACATGCACGGCACACAGGTCGGCTCGCCGCTACGCGCGGAAAGCTTCGACGCGCTGGTGAAGCAAGGCCAGGCGATTGCCGGGTCGCCGCGGACCGTGACGGCGTTCCTGAATCCACAGCTCGCGGACAGCGGGTGCAACTATGTGGTCGGGCAGATGGCGTTCGGCGATCTCACGCTCGGCGAAATGCTGCGCTCGATCGAGCTGTTCGGCCGCGAGGTGATGCCCGCGCTGCGCGCCGCCTGATCAGAGCACCGACGACGCGATCGCCCAGACCACGACGCCGATCCGCGCGGCATGCGCCCATTTCGCCGGGCCCCGATAGTGCTCCGCGCTGCGCCACACTCCGACCGTGACCAGAACCGTGTATGGCGCGGCGAGGAAGAATATCGCCGCCGCAAGCCAGAGCGGCGCGCCGGCCACGAACGCGCCGTAGGCAAGGCCAGTCGTGACCAAATGGACGAGCGTGCCGGCCACGATGGCGTATTCCCAGAACGCCCTCGCGAGCCCGATCTCGCCTCGCCACATCCGGCCGATCCAATCCGTCATGCCTGCCCCGCAATCGCCCGCGCCGCGAATCTGCTATGGCTCGATCGAAGCATATCGCGCTTTGGCTTGAGACGGATTCCCGCCTCGCATGAACACCCAGGTTCTGATCGTCGGCGCCGGACCGGTCGGGCTCACCCTCGCGCTCGATCTCGGCCGGCGCGGCGTGCGCTGCACGTTGATCGAGCGTAACGACGCGCCGCAGCGCCTGCCGAAGATGGAGCGCTGCAACGGGCGCAGCATGGAAATCTTCCGCCGCATGGGACTGGCGGACAGGTTCCGCGCCGCGGGCCTGCCGGCCGACGTGCCGATGGACGTGTTCATCGTGACCTCGCTGGTCGACCCGCCGCTCCTGCGCCTGCCTTATCCGTCGGTGGCGCAGGCGAAGAAGCAGATCGCGGCGTGTAACAACGGCACGCTGCCGCTCGAGCCGTACCAGCTCATCTCGCAGTACACACTCGAGCCGCTGCTGAAGTCCGTGATCGCTGCAGACCCGAATGTTACGGTGCGGTACGGCTGCGAGTTCGTGTCGTTCGCACAGGATGCGCAAAGCGTCACCGCCGAGATCAAGAACGAAAGCGGCAGCACCGAGCACATCAGCGCACAATATCTGGCCGGGTGCGACGGCGGCGCCAGCGGCGTGCGCAAGCAGCTCGGCATCGCGCTGCAGGGCGAAGGCAACATCCTGCAGCTTCGTCAGGCGCTCTACCGCTGCGACGAGCTGTTCGACCAGATCCCGATCGGCAAGGGCCGCCACTATCACATCGTCGACACCCAGGCGACGCAACTCATCCTGCAGGACGACACCCGGCACTTCACGCTGCATTCGGTGGTGGAGAAAGACGAGGACATGGCGTCGATGTTCGAGAAGGCCATCGCCATGCCGCTCCCATACGAGATGCAGTGGGTCGGCGAATGGCGCCAGAATCTTCTGCTGGCCGATCGCTTCGCCGCTGGCCGCGTGGTCCTCGCCGGCGACGCGGTGCACCTGATGATCCCGACCGGCGGGCTCGGCATGAACTCGGGTGTCGGTGACGCCGTCGACCTGGGCTGGAAGCTCGCGGCGACGCTCCAGGGCTGGGGCGGCCCCGGATTGCTTCAGTCCTACGAGACGGAGCGCCGGCCGGTCGGCCGCAACAACGTCGCGGCCTCGCGCTTTGCCTCGACCGGCCGGCGCAAGTGGCGTTCTCAGATCAAAGCCGGCATCGACTATAACGCGCCTGCAAACACGGCCGAGCGCGCCCGTCTTGTCGCGCTCGCCGACGTCGAGCAGCGCAAGTCGAACGAGATGATCGGCGCCGAGCTCGGGTACTTCTACGTCTCGCCGCTGATCGCGTCGGAGCCCGGCGACCCTCCGCCCTATGATTTCATCGAATACAAGCCGTCGACATCGCCCGGCGTGCGCCTGCCGCACGTCTGGCTCGCGGGCGGCGACGCCATGCAGGACCGGATCGGCGACGGCTACACGCTGCTGCGGATCGGCGGCGCCAGGCATGACGCGTCTGCGTTGCAAAAGGCGTTTGCCGCGATCGGCGCGCCATTCCAGGTTTTGGACGTGCCGGACCCGGCGGCGCGCGACATCTACGCGCGCGATCTCGTCCTGCTGCGCCCTGACATGCACGTGGCGTGGCGCGGCAACACAGCGCCCGAGAAACCGGAACGCCTCGCCGCGATGGCGACGGGACACGCGACATAACCGCATTCAAAAAGGAAACCTCCCATGGCCAAGAAATTCGATCTCATCGACGAGCTCGTCACCGCCAACCGCATTCTCGCCAACGAAGGCATCGTCGACTCATTCGGCCACGTCAGCGTGCGCCATCCCAGGCACAAGGACCGCTACCTCCTCTCTCGCGCCCGCGCGCCGGAGCGGATCGAGCCGTCCGACATCATGGAGTTCACGCTGGAGGGCGAGCCGCTCAATCCCAAGAAGGCCAAGACCACGCACGCGCCCTACACCGAACGCTTCATCCACGGCGCGATCTACGAGATGCGGCCCGAGATCATGTCGGTGGTGCACAACCATTCGCCGAGCACGATCCCGTTCGGCATCACCAACACCAAGCTCAAGCCGCTGCTGCACATGTGCGCGTCGATCGGCCACGACGTGCCGCTGTGGGACTCGCACGACAAGTTCGGCGACACCGCGCTGCTGGTGAACAGCATGGCGATGGGCCGCGATCTCGCGAAGAAACTCGGCAAGAGCCGCACCGCGCTGATGCGCGGACACGGCGCTGTGGTGGCAGGCACCTCGATCCGCCACGCGGTGTTCATCTCGAATTACCTGGAGCTGAACTCCAAGCTGCAAATGCAAGCGATGCACATGGGGAAGATCAAGTTCCTGCACCCCGGCGAGGTCGACGCCGTGATCGCGCGAACCAGCCACTACACGCTCAACCGCGCCTGGGAAAACTGGGCCATGCGCGCGGGGCGCAAGATGCAGACGTTGGATTAGTGGACTGCTCTCTCCCGGCCTCATCCTGAGGAACGTTGCCATAAGCGCGTTTACGCGCGTCTTCGACGCGCTATGCAACGCAGCTCGAAGGATCGAGGCCGCCCTATCCTTCGAGACACCGCCCTTCGGCGCTTCTCAGGATGAGGCGGAGAGGAAGGCTACAGCCCCCTGTTCTTCCCGCCGTCGAAATCGATGATCGCGCCTTGCATGAACTCGACCGGCCGGCCGGCGATCATCGCCACCATCGCCGCCACCTCCTCCGGCTTGCCGACCCGCTCGGTCTTCTCATCGGCCAGTAGCGCCTTCAGCGCCTCGTCCTTCGACGACTTGTTCGCCGCCATCATGCGGTCGAGCCGCGCAGTGAGCCGGCCGGTGTCGATAGTGCCGGGGTGGATGGCGTTGACCCGCACGCCGTCAATCACGCCGCGATCGGCCTGCGCTTTGGTCAGCAAGGCGAGCGCAGAGTTCACCGTGCCCACCGCGTCGAAGCCGCTCGCCCCGGTGCGTCCCGCAATCCCGGCGATGTGGACGATGCCGCCACGCGATGCCTTGAGATGCGGCCAGGCGAGCTTCGACATCCGCACATAGGTGAAGAACTTGAGCCCGAAGCTGTCAGTCCAGTCGGTGTCGGACAGCGTGAGGAAGCTGCCGCCCTTGGTGGCGCCGGCGCAGTTGACCAGCAGGTCGAGCCTGCCGCGCGCCTTCACGGCAGCATCGATGGCGGGCTGCGCCGCCGCCGGATCGGCAAGATCGGCGGCGATCACAGCGGCCTTGCGGCCCTTGCTCTCGATCTCCTTCTTAAGTGCTTCCAGCGGCTCGCGGCTGCGCGCCACCAGCGCGACGTCCATGCCCTCAGCGGCGAGCGTAAGCGCGATGGCGCGGCCGATGCCCTTGCTGGCGCCAGTGACGAGCGCAACACGCCCGGTGAGACCGAGATCCATAGTGACTTCCTGTTTTGGGTTGAACTAGAGCGGCTTCTTGTCGATCTGGCCCGTCGAGCGGATGTACCAGTGCTCGTTCGCCATCGGCTTGCCGGTGACGCGATCGGTGAGCCAGTCCGCCACCAGGATCTGCGGGAACGGGCCGAGGTTGGCGGCGGCGACGTTGCCGACCGAATGGCGCGACTCCTGATAGACCACGATGCGCTTCGGCCCCTTCACCGCCTCGACCAGCCGGAACGAGTGCTCGACAGGCGACAGCTCGTCGAATTCGCCGGCGACGCAGAGATACGGCACCTTGACCCTGTCGGCGTGGCCTTCCCAGGTCATGCCCGCGCGCATCTTGTCGAATTCCGCCTCGTCGGTGATGCCCGACATGTACATGAAGCGCTTCTTGAAGGTCGGCGATGCCTCCTGGAAAATCGTATGGCAGCCCGGTTCATGACACACCGACATGACCGCCGCCGCCGAGATGCGCGGCTCATGTGCCGCCGCCAGCGTGCCGAAGAACGTGCCGAAGCTGGTGCCCGACAGCACAACCTTGCTCATATCGGCCTCGGGACGCTTGGCAAGCCAGTCGCACACCGCTTTGCCGGTGGCGACCCAGTTGTCCATGCTGAAGTAGATGCCGAGCATCGGCGACTCGTACTGGCCCGGCCCGTCGATGTTGAGCGTGGCAAAGCCGCGATTGAGGAAGCGGTCGCCGTACAGCGCGGTCTGAATTTCCTTGTAGCTGTCCATGCCGGGGACGTTGATCACCACCGGGAGCTTGCCGCCCTTGTAGTTCGGCGGCAGGTGGAACCACGCCGGCAGCGCGGTGTCCTTGAACGGAATCCAGACGGCCTCGACCTTGTGGTCCGCCATCGCGGCGTACTTGGTGTAGCACTCGCGCTTCTTGAGATGGCAGGCGACGTTCGCTTCGTCGTTCTGATCGTACGGCCATTGCGCCGCGCCCCAATACACAGCCGCCATGAAATAGTTATCGCGCGCGGTGACCTCGTTGCCCGCCTCCTCCGCTCCCTTCGCCTTGGCCTCGCGGCGGCGCGCCACCGCCTCGAAGGCCGGCGCGATGTCGCCCATCTTCTTGACGCGCTCGCGAACGCCGACGATGTCCGCGGTGCCCTCCGGCCCGCACGGCGAGCTGATATAGATCGAGCGCGGCTGGTCCCAGTCGATGCCGTTGGAGCGAATGGTGTTGTCCAGCAGCCAGCGCTGCTCCTGAAACCGCTTCATGTGCGGCTCGCCGCGCTTGTCCATGATCGGTTGCGGTATGCGTTCCATGAATCCCTCCCGTACCTCGACTGGGCGCCGCCGGCGACCATTTATCGTGCGGCAGGATAGCGGCTCGATCCGAGACTCGGAAGCCGGATGCGCTATGATAGCCGCCAGGGATCGGGCGGGAGGACATCAGATGCTGCGTTTTGCGATCATTCTTGTCGCTGCTCTGATTGTGGAGGTCGGCGTTGCGCAACGCGCCTTCGCGCAAGCCTTCCCCTCGCGCACCGTCAAATTCATCCTCCCGTTTGGCCCCGCCAGCGGCACCGACATCGTGGCGCGGCTGGTCGGCGACCGGCTGTCGAAGCGCTGGAATCAGCCGGTGGTCATCGAGAACCGCCCGGGCGGCGACGGTCTCATCTCGATCAACGCCTTCACCGCCGCCAGCGACGACCACACGCTGCTTTGGGTGCCAGTCGGCGTCTTCGCCGTCCATCCGTTCGAGCGCGAGAAGCTGCCCTACGACGCCGACCGCGACCTGCTGCCGATCGTCGGCGTGACGTCACTGGCGCTCGCCATGTCCGCGCCGGAATCGCTGAAGACGCCGACGCTGCGCGATTTCATCGCTTTGGCGAAGGCCAGCCCCGGCAAGCTCAACGCGGCGGCGGCGAGCGGCAACGCCGACTTCCTGCTCGGCTATTTCCTCAGGAGCATGAACCTTGACATCGCCAAGGTTCCCTACCGCGACATCATGCAGGGTCCGAATGATATCGCCGAGGGACGCATTCAGCTTCTGTCTTCGTCGCTCGCGATCGTCACGCCGCTGGCGCAGGCCGGCAAGATCCGGATTCTGGCGGTGACCAGCAAGCAGCGCATGCCGAGCATTCCTGACGTGCCGACCGTGCGCGAGGCCGGCTACCCAACCCTGGAGATGGACAGCCCGGGCGGCATCTTTGGACCGCGCGGCATGCCGCTCGCCGTTCGCGAACGCATCGCGCAGGATGTGCGAGCCGAACTCGCCGCCGATCCGACGATCGCGAAGCGGCTCGAAGCAACCGGTCAGGTCGTGACGGGACAGCCACCGGCCGAGTTCGCCGCCGGCATTAAGCAATTGCGCGACCAGCTGGCCGCGATCGCCAAGCTTCTTGATATGAAGGCGACGAAGTAGGGGCACCATGAGGCGGCGCGAATTCATCCACCTGCTCGGCGCCGCTCTTGCGGCCACGCCCAGCGGATTGTTGGCGCAGACGAGGCGCTCCAGGAGGATCGGCGTTCTGTTCTCGCAGGCCGAAGGTTCGGAGGAAGGCAAAGATCGTATCGGCGCGCTTCGAGACGGATTGCAAAAGCTTGGTTGGGTGGAAGGTCGCAACATCCAAATTGACGCGCACTACGCGGCGAGTGATGTCGAACGCATGCTGGCACTCGCCACCGCAACTCGTACAATCAAGCCCGGATATGCTGATTGCTTCGGCCACGTCTTCATTGTCGGCCCTGCAAAAGGCGACTGCCACCATTCCTATTGTGTTCGCGCAGGTGAGCGACCCGGTGGGAGCCGGATTCGTGAAGAGCCTGGCGCGGCCAGGCGGAAACATTACCGGCTTCACGCAACATGAATTTTCAATCGGCGTGAAGTGGCTGGAATTGCTCAAAGAGCTGATGCCGCAGGCCGAGCACGCTGCGATCATCTACGATCCACAGAATCCGGCTACTGCTGGATACCTGTCGGCGATCAAAGCGGGTGCGTCACCATTTCGGGTGCAGGTGTCAGAGCATCCTGTAAATGACCGCGCCGAAATCGAGCGCGCCTTTAGCGTGATTGCCAACAAGCCGAATAGCGGCCTGGTGATATTACCCGGCCCTGCTCCGTCGGTTCAGCGCGATCTGGTCGTCACGTTGGCCAGCAGGCATAGGCTGCCGGCCGTGTATCCGTTCCGCTATTGGGTAACCGGCGGCGGATTGGCGTTCTATGGGGTGGATAACATCGACCTTCACAGATCGGCCACGAGCTATGTTGACCGCATCCTCAAGGGCGAAAAGCCGGCGGACCTGCCAGTCCAGCATGCAACGAAGTTTGAATTGATTATCAACCTCAAAACGGCCAAGGCGCTTGGCATCAATCCGCCCACCAGTTTGCTGGCCCGCACCGACACGGTGATTGAATAGAGCGGCTGCACGCCCCGGCCGCGCTAGCTCTTGCTGTTCGCCTTGATGATCGGCGTCCATCGCACCAGTTCGTCCTGGAACACGGCCGCGGCCTGTTCGCCGCCGATTCCCATGATTGGTTCGAAGCCGACCCTCACCAATTCGTTCTGAAATGACGCGTCACCCATCGCCTGCTGCGTCACTTCGTTGATGCGCTCGATGATCGGACGCGGCATGCCGGCCGGCCCGAGTATCCCGAACGAGGTCTGTGCCACCATGTTGGGCAAGCCGCTCTCGATCGAGGTCGGGAGGTCGGCGGCGCCCTTCAGCCGCGCCTGCGAATTCACCGAGAGGATGCGGACCTTGCCGGCTCGCTGGAGCTCCAGGTATTGCGCGGTGAGGTTGACCGACAACATCGGAATCTGGCCGGCGATGAGATCGGCCAGACCTTGCGCGGTCCCTTTGTAAGGCACGTGCACAATGTCGAGACCGCCAGCAAGTCGCTTAAACAATTCGCCCGCCATGTTGGTGCTCGAGCCGTTACCGACCGAGCCGTAGGACAGCTTACCGGGATTGGCCTTGGCGTAATCGATCAGCTCGTTGAGCGTTTTCGCGGGCACCGCCGGATTGATTACGATCGCGGTCGAGCTGAAGGCGAACACCGTGGCGGCGGAAAAGCTCTTCATCGGGTCGTACGGCGGGTTCGTCATGCTGGTCGGCGCCAAAACTTGCGTGGTCGTGCTGCCGAGCAGGAGGGCGTAACCATCGGGCGACGCATGGGCCACGTCGTTTGCCGCGATGATCCCGCCGCCGCCACCGCGATTGTCGATGACCACCGCGCCGAAGGTGGATTTGACCCGGTCGGCCCACAGCCGTGCGATCACGTCGTGCACGCCCGCGGCGGTCGAGGGAACAATCAGCCGCACCGGCCGCGACGGATACTTGTCTTGGGCGCGCGCCGGCGAAAATGCCGCCGCGGCGGCCCCCAGAGCGAGAAATGTTCGGCGGCGCACGGTCATTCCTTCCGCCGGGCTACTCCGCAGCCGTGGCAGTCGCGCGCATCGCCTGCTCTTCCCTGTAGAGCTTGTCGACAATGCGCCGCGCCTGGATGCCGCCCGAGTCGGCATTGATATCAGTCGTCGGCGCGGCCGGATCAAGCGCGATCAGCTTCTGCTGCGCGGAGAACACCGAGACGTCCTCCAGGAATGCCGTCTTGATCTGCTGGAACACCCGCTCAGTGACTTCGGCGTTCTGCGGCTGGAAGTCGTGCGCCTGGCCCCAGAAATAGTGCGTGGTCGACTCCGTCTCAGGCGTCATGGCGTTGAGGTTACGCATCTGAATGCCCCCGACACGGCGCCCCTCTGGCGCTCCGGTACCGGTCGGCGTGGCGCCGACGTCGAGCCGGATGAACGACGGCGGCATGTAGTCGATGATCTGCCAGCGGTCGACGTTGCCGGTGAAGCCGCCGACCTTCACGAACGTCGGCGGCGCCGGCTGATCGATGATCCAGCGCGTCACCTGCACGCCATGCGGGGTGCGCTGCACCCGCACCGCCGCGTGCTCCACCAGCGCCATGTTGCCGATCGTGGTCTCGTGCACGAACGCGAGATGCGTGAGGTCGAGGAGGTTGTCGTTGACGAGCTGCCAGTTGCACTCCGCGTGCAGATAATCGGTCTCGGCGCCCCAGCTCGGATCATCCAGCCAGTGGTAGTCGACGATCTTCGAAGGATCGGCGAGCGCGGGATCGCCCATCCAGATCCAGAGCCACTTGTAGCGCTCGACCACCGGATAGGTTTTCACCTTCGCCGTCGGCGGGATCATGTCCTGGCCTGGCACGCGCACGCAGGCGCCGGTGCGGTTGAACCGCAAGCCATGATAGTGGCATTGCAGCACGTCGTCGCCGACCAGCTTGCCCATCGACAGCGGGAGGCGGCGATGCGGACAGCGGTCCTCCAGCGCAATTGGCGTGCCGTCGTCGGTGCGGAAGAATACCACCGGCTCGCCCAGGATGATGCGCCCGAACGGCTTGCGGCCGATCTCGCTGGCGGAGGCTGCGACGTACCAATAATTGCGCAAGAACATGGCGGCCTCGCGGTTTGGAGTCGTTCGAAAATACGGGGCGCGGGACCATGGGTCAATTCGCCCCATCCCGGCCTCATCCTAAGGAGCGGAGTGAGAGCCCGCTACAACATCTCCTTAATCGCGCGGATCACCTTGCGGTCGACGCTGATCATCTCGCCCTCCTGGGGCAACTTCATTTCCGCGCGCTCGGCTGCCGAAACGGCACGGCCCTGCACGATGACGCGCCCGTCACCCGTGAGATAGACCGACGATGCGGTGTCTTTGTCGTCCTTCCAGACCAGCTCGACACGGAATTTCAAAGCCATGCTTGACCTCGTTCGATCCGCACCGGATCACTCCGCCTTCAGACCGGCGAACTGAACCACCTTGCCCCACTTCTCGGTTTCGTCCGCAATCAGCTTGCCAAAGGCGGCAGGCGTACCGCCAAGCGGCGTACAGCCGAGTTCGACAAGCCGCGATCTCACCTTGGTGTCAGCGAGCGCGGCATTGATATCGCGGTTGAGCTTGTCGACCACCGTCGGCGGCGTGTCCTTGGGCGCCGCAACGCCGTACCACGCACTCGCCTCGTACCCCGGCACGGACTCGCCGACGGTCGGCAAATCCGGAAATTCCGGCAGCCGGCTCACCGTGGTCGCCGCCAGCGGCCGCAGCCGGCCCGCCTTGATGTACTCGATCGAGACTGGCGTGGTGACGAAATAGAGCTGCACCTGCCCGGCCAGCAGATCCGTCACCGCTTGCGCCGCACCGCGATAGGGCACGTGCTGCACGTGGACGCCCGTCATCATCTTGAACAGCTCGCCCGCGAGATGCGGCGTCGAGCCAACTCCGGACGATGCCATGTTGACCTTGCCGGGGTGCTCCTTCGCGTACGCCAGAAATTCAGGCACCGTCTTCACGGGCAAGGACGGATGAACCACCATCACGTTCGGAACCGCGGCGATGCCCACAACGGGAGCGGTGTCCCGGATAAAGTTGAAGCTCAGCTTCGGATAAAGGGAAGCGTTGATCGCGTTCGGCGTGCCGGCGAGCAGCACCGTGTAGCCGTCCGGTGTCGAGCGGATGACGCTTTCGGTTCCAAGATTGGTCCCGGCGCCTGGCCGCGTATCGATGATGAAAGGCTGGCCGAGCTGCTCGCTCAACCATTGCGTCACGATGCGCGACACGATGTCGGTGGTGCCGCCGGCGGCGAAGCCGAGCACCCAGCGCACCGGTTTGCTCGGAAACGACTGCAATTGGGCGCGCGCGACATGCGGCAACCCAGATGCCGCGCCGAATAGACCCAACGGAAGGCCCAGGACATCGCGTCGCCGCATCGCTTCCTCCCTTTGCTGCCGCCATTACAGCATCGCGGCGGCGGAATGGGAAATGCACGAAATAAAAAGCCCGCCGCCTTGCGGCAGCGGGCTGTGAGAGCCGATGAAACGCGGCTACTTCGTCAGAATCTCGTGATTGATCGCGAATTCCTCCGGCGGAGTCGGACCCCACACGTAGAACGAATCTTCCGGCGGATGGTCGGCGGCCTGCCAGTCGTAGTCGACCGGCACATAGTCGATGTCGGAGGAATATTCCGCGTAGGAGCCCCACGGATCGCGCACGTAGTGGAAGAAGTTCGAGCCGAGCACATGGCGGCCGAGGCCCCAGCCCTTGGCGAAGCCCTTGTCCGCCATATGGCTGGCGCCGAGACCGATGTCGTTGATCGAGGCGACGTCCCAGCTCAGGTGATGCAGGCCCGGCCCGTCCGACTTCACGAATGCGATCATGTGATGGTCGCTGCCGTGGATGCCGTGCATGAAGGCAATCATGTCGCCGGAGCGATCCGACAGCCGCATGCCGAGCACGTCGCGATACCACGCGATGGTCTTCGGGATGTCGGTGGCGAACACCAAAACGTGCGCGAGCCGACGCGGACTGACACGGGGCGCTTTGCTGCGGTTCGGCGCGTTCTGGATCTTCGGCTTGCCGCCGAATGCGTCGACCGCCGACTTCTCGTTCGGCGAGCTTTTCTCGGCGACGCGAATCTCGACCAGCATGCCGGACGGATCGCGCAGCCAGATGCCGTTCGACTCGAAGCCCTTCGGCGGATCAAGCCGATCGAGGCGCATCACCTGGATGCGGGCCTGGAATTTCGGCATGTCCTCTTCGTAAGCGCCGAACGAAACGAACTGCATCTTCTTGCGCGGGCCTTCCGACACTGAGCCCCATTTGTGCCAGTGGCCGTGGGTGTAGAGCGAGATCGAGCCGTTCTCTTCCTTCAGGTTGAGGCCGAAGTCGCCGTAGAACTTCTCGGCCTGGGCGAGATCGGGAACCATGAAGTTGAAGGCGTCGAGCGAGTGGACGCCGAGCTCGCCGGGGCGCTTCTGCACCGGCTGGGCCATCGAGCGGATCTGGGTCATGGCGGGCTCCTTGGGATTGCGGTGCGCGGGCGAACCGCGCTGTCTTTGGCCTGAAAATATGCGGTACGAGAGCGAAGCGCAACGCTATCACGCCTGCGTTTTCTGCCCACCAATCAGGTATCGCGCGACTTCTTCAAATGCTCGAAAACCTTCTTCCGCAGCACGGCCTGCTCCTCCGCGCTCCATTTGCGGAAGCCCTCACCCGACTTGAAGCCAAGCTTGCCGTCCTTGACCAGCTTTTCGAGATAGGGCGACGCGCCGGGGCGGCTGTCGATTGCCGGCAGCACTGTCTGGTGAATGGCGAGCGACAGATCGGTGCCCACCAGGTCGGCATTCTCCAATGGGCCGAGCACCGCCAGCCGACGCCCGAACGACGCCTTGATCACGGCATCGACCGTCTCGGCGTCGCAGATGCCGTTCTCGACCAGCGACACCGCCTCGCGCCACAGCGCATGTTGCAACCGGTTCCCAATGAAGCCTGGCACGTCCTTCTTTACATGCGCGGGCTTCTTCCCTGCGTCGGCGTGCAGCTTCATGGTGAAGTCGATCGCGCCCGGCGACGTCCACTGCGTGCCGATCACCTCGACCAGCGGCACCAGGAACGGCGGGTTCCACCAATGCGTGCCGAGCGCGCGCGCGCGATTCCTGAGACGCTGCATGATCTCGGTGATCGGCATCACCGAGGTGTTGCTGGCGAGGATGGTGTCCGGCCGCACGTGCCGCTCGATCTCGCCGAACAATTTCTGCTTGAGCGGCATATCCTCGAGCACGGCCTCGACCACATAATCGGCGTCGCGCACGCAATCGGCCATTGCGGCGACCGGCGTGATGCGCGCCACGGCGTTCTCGTCATCCCCTAGATCGCGCAGGTTCGCCGCGACGCGCTGCTTCACGGTGTCGAGGTTCGGCGTGTGCGAATCCGTGATGGTGACATCGTGCCCGGCGAGCGCGAACACCTGCGCGATGCCGTGACCCATCAGGCCCGCGCCGACAACGGCGATGCGCACCTTGCTCATCCCGCGGTGTAGCCGCCGTCGGCGTAAAGGATGTGGCCGGTGTAGAAATCCGACGCCTGCGACGCGAGGAACAGCAGCGGACCGGCAAGATCCTCCGGCTCGCCGAGGCGGCCCCGCGGCACGCGCGTGAGGAATCCGGCGCGCACGGTCTTGCCGCGCTCGTCGTCGGCGAACATCCATTCGGTGAGCGGCGAGCGGAACACCGTCGGACCTAACGCATTCACGGTGATGCCGTTGCCGCCGAGCTCGCAGCCCAGCGCCTTGGTGATGCCGTCGATCGCCGACTTCGACGCGCAATAGGCGGTGTAGCCAGCGGGATGGCCGAGCAGGCCGCGCGCCGACGACGTCAGGATGATCTTGCCGCCGCGGCCCTGCTTGAGCATCTGCGCCGCCGCCGCACGCGCCATCAGCCAGGATTGCGTGACGTTGGCGTCCATCACGTCGAGGAAATCCTCGGGCTTCTGGTCGACGATCTTCGACACCTTGTTCTGCCCCGACGCGACGACGAGAATGTCCAAGCCGCCGAACACATCGACCGCGGCCTTCACCAGCGCCTCGCAATTCGCCACGGAGCTTGGCCGCTTGGCGGCGACTTCGGTCTTGCCGCCGAGCTTGGCGCATTCGGCGGCCACCTTTTTCAACCCTTTGGCGTTGCTCGCCGCGATGACCACGTTGGCGCCGGCCGCAACGAGTGTTTTTGCCGCAATGGCACCCAGCGCGCCGGTCGCGCCGGTGACGATCGCGGTCTTGCCCTTGACGCTGAACAGGGAGAGCGGGTCTTTGAGGAATGCTTCGGACATGGGGTTTTCCTCCGTTGTCATGCCCGCGAAAGCGGGCATCCAGTACACACCGACATCAGTGTCTACTGGATCGCCCGCTTACGCGGGCGATGACACCGTGTTTGTGGGTTGCGCATTTGCAGCGTCACTTCGGCATCGTCACGGCAACCGCGATCGTGCACACCTCGTGGCCGCGGTTGACGATCTCGCGGCTTTCGTTGGGGCCGATGTAGCAGCTATCACCCTGCTTGATAACCTGCTCCTTACCGCCGGCGATCACCGTCAGCTCGCCTGCCAGCACGTAGTAGACCTTCTCCGGCGGAGAAGCGTCGGGGCCGGCGCCGCCGCCCGGCAGGAAATGCGAGATGCCGAAGATCAGCGCCTGCGAGCCGCCCATCTCGGCTCCGAACACCCGAAACGACTTGTAGTCGCGGTGGTTCGGCGCATCGTACGGCCTCGCCTCGGAAAACTTTCGGACGATCATTTGAACGTCTCCCCCTTCTCGATCCGGTAGCTGCCCTTCGGGTCGTGTATCGCGACCAGGCGGATGATGCAGCCGTCGCCGCGATCCCAGTTCCAAGGAAAGAACGCGAAGGTCGAGCGCTTGCCGGTCACCTTATCGAGATCGCCGCCGACGTTCTCGATGCCGAGGATGCCGTTCTTGAACAGGATGCGGTGCACCGGCTCCCACTCGGGGAAATCGTCCTTCCAGTCGCGGCCCTTGGACCATTTCTTGTATTCGTCTGCGAGGTGCGGGTGCAGCGGGCCGTTGCGCTGCGGGCCGATCGCGGTGGCGAGCGGATGGTCGTTCGCCTGAGTGTCATGGCCGACCACCTTGACCTTCTTCTCGACGAACCATTCGCCGGCCGACTTCACGAAGCCGGGCGAGTAGCAGAAGTATTCCTCACTGTCTTCGTACTTGTGGTGCCAGCCGGTGTTGATGATGACGACGTCGCGCGGCCGCACGATCTTGCCGGCGGCCTTTTCGAGATCGTCGTAGGTGATCGGCTCCCACTGCTTCTTCGGCAGCGACACCACGATGCCGGAGCCGAAGAAGTGCGGCAGCGGCACCTCGTCGATGAACGGCGTGCCCTGCACGACGTGAGCGGGTGCGTCGATGTGCGTCGTGTTGTGCATCGAGGTCGTGATGCGCTGTGACAGCACGCCCGATTTCGCCATGTAGTGGATGCGCTCGATCTTGACGTCTTCGAAATAGGGCCAGTTCGGGGACTGATAACCGAACCGATGGGACAGGTTGTAGAACTGCAGCCCCATCTCGTTGTTCAGGTTCTCCTCGAACGTGACGCCGCGGATTTTCTTCGCCACTGATGCCCTCCCACTCGCCCCCACTGGAATGTTGGGCAGCATGATATACAGGCCCGTTCGACTGCGCTACAGAACGGAAAACGCTCAGCAAAACCGGGGGAGGCATGGTCCAGAAAATCGCGCTCGAAGAGCATTTCCTCTGTCCGGGTTTCATCGAATACTGGAACTCGAGCGTGGCGCAGATGCCGGCCGCCAAGCGCGACGACCTGCTGAGCCGCTGCACCGACTTCGGCGAGCTACGGCTCTCGTCGATGGATAAAGCCGGCATCGCCCGCGCAGTGCTCAGCCTGGCAGGGCCCGGCGTGCAGGCCGAGCCTGACGCGCGGATCGCGATCCGGCGCGCCCGCGACGCCAACGATTTCCTGGCGCGTGAAATCCAGCGCCGGCCGGATCGCTACTCAGGCTTCGCGCATTTGCCCATGCAGGACGCCAAGGCGGCGGCGGACGAGCTGGAGCGCTGCGTCAAGGAGATGAAATTCCCTGGCGCGATGATCAATGGGCACACCAACGGGCAGTATCTCGATCATCCCTCGCTGCACCCTTTCTGGGAGCGCGCGCAGGCGCTGGGCGCGCTGATCTACATTCATCCGACCGACCCAGTGTCTCCCGCGCCGGTGCTCGAGGGCCACAACGGGCTGCGCCGCGCCACCTGGGAGTGGACGTTTGAAACCGGCTCGCATGCGCTGCGGCTGATCTTCGGCGGCGTGTTCGACCGCTACCCGAAGGCGCGGCTCGGCCTCGGCCATCTCGGCGAAACGCTGCCGTTCCTGCTGTGGCGGTTCGACAGCCGCGCCGGGCCCGACTTCTACAACGTGCCGCTGAAGAGGCCGCCGTCGCAGTACATCAGAGACAACATCCTGGTAACGACATCGGGCATGTGCTCGGCCGAGCCGCTGAACTGCACCATCGCTGCGCTTGGACACGAGCGCATCATGTTCGGCGCCGATTATCCGTTTGAGAAGGCCGAAGAGGCCGGTCACTGGTTCGACAACGAAAAGCTGGACGAAACCGTACGCGCGGATATTGCATACAACAACGCGGTGAAGCATTTGGGGTTGGGGAAGTAGCCGACACAGCGCCACCAATCCGGTGTCATCGCCCGCGGAGGCGGGCGATCCAGTCATCACTGACAGGGCTGCGTGTACTAGATGCCCGCTTTCGCGGGCATGACACCCAGAATGTTGCGCACGAGAACCCCGATTCTACTTCCTCATCCCTGCTTCTTGCGCCACCGGCTGCCAGCGCTTCATTTCCGATTCGAAATACGCTGTGAGCTGCTCCGGCGTGAACTCCCTTGGATCGAACGCGTCCTGCGTGAGCCGCTTCTGCAGCTCGGCAACTTCAAAATCCGGATCGTCTCGGCGTTGAGCCGCCGCACCACCGCATCCGGCGTGCCCTTCGGCGCCGCGAACGAGAACCATGTGCTTGAAACGAGATCGTACCCCAGCTCCTTGAAGGTTGGCACATCCGGCGCCTCGGGCCGCCGTGTCTCGGTCGTCACTGCGATCGCGCGCAGCGTCTTGCCCTGGATCTGGCCGAGCGCCGCGCCCCAGGTGAACGAGCCGAGCGGCACGCGGCCGGCCATGATGTCAGCGAACGCCGCCGTGTTGTACGGGATGTGGTTGAGCTTCAAGCCCTCGCGCTTAGCGACATACTCAACCACCAGATGCCCGAGCGTGCCGACGCCGGACGACGCATAGCCCGACAGCTTGTCGGCCTTCGCCGTGGCGACCACGTCCTTGACCGAGCGCAGGTCGTTCGACGGATCAGCCACCCAGACGATCGGCGGCCCGCCGATGTAGGCGATGTGCACAAAGTCCTTGAACGTGTCGAAACCCGGATTGACGGCAATCGCCGGCGAGATGATCTGCGGCGCGAGGCCGCCGACCAGGATCGTATAGCCGTCGGGCTCGGCGCGCGCGACCTGCTGCGCCGCGATCATGCCGCCGCTGCCGCCGCGGTTCTCGATCACCACGCTCTGCTTGAGCGCCGCCGACAGCGGCTCGGCGATCAGCCGCGCCCAGACGTCGGCCGCGCCGCCCGGGGCGAACGGCACGACGACGCGGATGGGTTTGGCCGGCCAGTCCTGGGCGGATGCGGGGAGAGTTGAAAAAAGTGCGAGCAGAAGCACAAGCGGCACACGCATCATTTCCTCCCACGCCCGTTTCTCTCCCGTCCTCATCCTGAGGAGCGCACGAAGTGCGCGTCTCGAAGGGTCGAGGCCGCCCCATCCTTCGAGACGCATTGCTTCGCAATGCTCCTCAGGATGAGGCGGAGATAGAACTACTTCTCCGCGAAGTAATGCGTCTCCAGCAGATAGCACCCGGTCTTTGAGGTGAACGGCCCGTGATAGACGCCGGGCGGGCGCACGCAGTAGGTCGGGCCGTTGAACTGCTCGCCGCCCTGCCCCTTGTCGTCGGAGCCGCAAACGAGATCGCCCGACACCAGGAACACCTCTTCCCAGTACTCGTGCACGAACGGCACGGTGGAATACGCGCCGGGATCGATCCGCAGAATGCGGGTACGGTTGCCGATCTTGTTCTTCTCGTCGAGCGAGCCGGCCAGGATGCGCTCGCGGAAACCGGGCGGGTAGCCGGGCACGTTGTGGAAGCCCTCATCGAGATTGAGGGTGGTGAATTCCATGTGGCCTTTGTTGAAACCCATTGTTGGCTCCTTTGATCGAAGCATTCTAGCGCGGACGCAGCCGATGGCTACTCGATCACTTCGTCGGCCCCGACCTGGAGCGCGGCCGGAACGGTCAGCCCGAGCGCTCGTGCGGTCTTCAGATTGAGGACGGTTTCGTATTTGGTCGGAGCCTGCACCGGCAAATCGGACAGCTTTTCGCCCTTGAGGATGCGATCCACATAGGATGCGGCGCGCAGATTGAGGTCCCCTCCATCAACGCCGTAGGTCATCAGCCCGCCGATGGTCGCGAAGAGCCGAAACGGATAGATCGCCGGAATGCCCAACTCGTTGGCAAGCTCGACGACCCGTGCGCTGTTGAGGAACATGAAGCCGTCGGGCATCACGACAAGCCCACCGCCCGAAGTTGACGCGTGGGATCTGAGCGAGCGTTCGATGTCGGCTGCGCTCGCGACCGGCATGGACACCGGTTCGACCGACATGGCGCGCGCCGCGCTCTCCAGATGCGGCCAGATCAGCTTGGTGCCGCCGCCGGGCGCGGTGCGCGGATTGAACAGCAGCGCAGCACGCTTCACGCCGGGTGCAATCTCCTTAAGCAGCTCCATCCACTTGCCGCCCATCTCGGAATCGCAGGCGCTGAAGCCGGTGATATTGCCGCCCGGACGGTTGAGGCTGGCGACCAAGCCCTCGCCGACAGGATCGGTGACCTGCGCGAACACGATGGGAATTCTGGAGGTCTCGCGTTGAAGCGCGACAGTGCTCGGCGTGCCGTTGCTCAGAATGACCTCGGACGCGATGCGCACGAGGTCCTGGGCCAGGGACTGCACGAGGTCGCGATCGCCCCGACCCCAGCGCATCTCGATCCGGAAGTTCTTTCCCTCGACCCAGCCGAGAGTATTCATCCCGCGACGGAACGCGGCCAGCCGCCGCTGGGCGTCGACTTCATTTTCGTCAGCATTCAACAAGATACCGATCGTGCGCATTCGATCGGATTGCGCGCGTGCAGCCGTCGGTGCAAGTGCCGCTGTGGCAGCCAGCGCGATGAATTCACGCCGCCTCACTCGATCACCTCGTCGGCACGGAGCCCCATCACACCGGCACCTTCACACCGAGCTTCTCTGCCGCCTTGCCGATACGCTGCCACGTTCCGTGTGGAACAGGAATGCCGGACTTCTCCCG